>Ga0209006_10003810_pt1 | contig 13702 bp, 13 predicted proteins | sample JacPin_JW_Ref_O2_FD_188567 | JGI IMG/M metagenome (GOLD analysis project Ga0209006, IMG submission 188567) | Forest soil microbial communities from Algoma, Ontario, Canada - Jack Pine, Ontario site 1_JW_Ref_O2 (SPAdes) (version 2) | ecosystem: Environmental > Terrestrial > Soil > Boreal... | reverse complement strand
TGTTTGATGATCTGTTTGTAGATCTCCACCGCCTGCTCGCCGCTCTTGCAGTCGCCGAACCTGTCGAGCGGACTGCCGGGCTTTGCCTCCATCAGCATGTTCCAGGTCGGTCCATGGTCCTTGTGGAAGTACGGCACGTAGAAGGCCTCACCGAAGGGCGCAAAGAAGTTGAACTTCACCGGCAGGAACGGCACGCCGGCAAAGCCCATCTTGCCGCCGGTGGTGATGATCATAGTGAGATTGCGCTGCGGCTTGTCATAGACGCTGCGCGCCGCATCGCGCTCGAACAGATTGCAGAGATCGGCCCGTCCGGCCGCCACGATGGTCAGTTCATGCGCTGCGGCAATTTCGTCAAGCCGCGGCACAGTGACGTTCTCGATCTCGATCTTGCCGCCCTTGGCGGCGAAATCGTTCATCCAGCGATGGCTCTGCAAGCGCAGATCGACGGCAATGAAATAGTCCTTGAGGCGGCCCGCCAGCGTCAGGAGCCGATTGTTTTTGCTGGGGCTGAAGGTGAGGTGGACACCTTCGCCTTTGGGCGCATCCTTCTCCCAGTGATTGAGACCAAGCTCGCGCTCATATTTCCAGCGAGACGTGAAAGCGCGCGGCGGTGCCGGTCGGCCGGCTCTCGTTGAGCCATTGCGTGGCCGTCCGGTCGGAATAAAGCGTCACCCGATAACCGGCATTGACGAGGCCGTGAGCCGCAAGAAGGGCAGCCTGGCCGGAGCCGACGATGGCGATGTTGCGCATGGTGCTCTCTTTCAGCTGTGCGGCCGGTAGATCTTGACCGGCGCCGACGCTTCGAACGCCTGCGTCGTGTACTCGACGAGCTCAAGCTGGTTGCCCCAGGGATCGAGCACATAGTTCACGCGCGTCGTCGCGCACGGGCCTTGGTCGAGCACGATCGGCCCGTCCATGACTTTGCAGCCATGGCGGGCGAGATGGTCTTTGGCGGCGTCGAGATTTTCGACCTTGAACGCGATGTGGTGGCCGCCGAGGTCGCAGTTGCGCGGCGGCTGCTCGCGCCGATTTGCCGGCCGGTCGTATTGAAAGAGTTCGAGCATCAGGTTGGGGCCGATACTGAGCATGACGCTTCGAAGGCTTCCGCCGCTTCCGCGGCACGACGCCGATGGCGCTGCTGCGAAATGTGCGGCTCGAGCAAGCGCAAGCGGACCTCAAGGCCGCGCCGCCGACTGAGAACATCGCCGCCATCGCTTTTAAATGGGGCTTCGTCCATCTCGGGCGTTTTGCCCAAGACTATCGCAAGCGGTTCGGCGAATTGCCTTCGGATACCTTGCGCAACGGCCGCGGCCGGAGGATTTCGCCATCGCCGGCCAGATCAGAAAAGCCCCGGCGTTCGTAAAGCATTTGCGTACGCATTGGCCGTGACAAGCGGGCGGATCGAAACTGAATAGCCGCGAATAGCAATTCACCTCGTTTCTCCAAACAACTTGACACTTTTTGCCCAACGGCCACTAGTCTCGCGCCGTGATTCCTAGCAGACAGGGGCTGTCATGAAAGGTTTCTTCCTCGCGTTTGTCATTACCGTTGCGGCGCTGACCGGATCGTCCGCGTTTGCCGCGGACCAGCGCAACGTAACCGTCGTCAACGGGACCGGTTACGGGATCAAATTCCTGGGCTTCAACAACCCAGGCGACAATGATTGGTCGGACAATGAGCTTGGCGGCGTGCTCGCCAACGGCGGCAACATCTATGTCAAGTTCAACACCGCCGACAAAGGCTGCAAGTGGAATTTCAAGATCGAATGGGCGGACGCCGGCTATCCCGGCGTGCTGTGGAAGGACATCGACCTGTGCAGCATTGACGCCATTACGTTGAAATACGATCGGGCTACCGACACAACGTCCGCCGAGCTCAAATAAGCCAAGTCTAATAACGAGAGCAAAAGCGTGATGCCATGAACGAAGTGCGCGTCTTGGACGCGCACTTCTGCTTTTGGCCCCGCTTCGCTGCGCACCATCGCGGCCATTGCCAGGCGCGACCGCTGCCTTAATGTGCAAAGCCTAAATCACATGACGTGCCGCAATCGGGAGTTGCGCGCGAAAAAACCAAACGGCTCGGGGAGGGCATGATGGCGAATTTCGTGCTGGTTCATGGCGCCTGGATCGGCGGCTGGTACTGGCGGCCGAACGCGCAGGCGCTGCGCAAAGCAGGGCATGAAGTTTATACGCCCACCATGACCGGGCTCGGCGAGCGCATCCACCTGATGAATCCAAGCATCAATCTCGACACCCATATCACCGACATCGTCAACGTTATCAAACAGGAAGACTTGTCGGACATCGTCCTGGTCGGCCATTCCTATGGTGGCATGGTGGTGACCGGTGTCGCGGATTCGCTGGCTGGCAAAATCAGTTCGCTGGTTTATCTCGACGCTTTTGTGCCGAAGAGCGGCGACGCCCTGGTGAAGTTTTTGCCGCCTGGCCATCCGCCTCCCAAAGCCGCGAGCGAGTACACGTTGGCGCCCTTGCCCGCCGCCTTCTTTGGCGCCAGTCCGGAAGCGGCTGCCGTGGTTGATGCAAGCACCACGCCGATGCCGACCGCCTGCTTCACGCAGCTACTCAAGCTCACCGGCGGCATCGATCGGGTCAAAAAGAAAACCTACATCTACTGCAACGTGCCGGCGCCGACGACGTTCACGCAATTTTACGACAAGCTCAAAGACGACCGGGACTGGACGGTGCATACCTTGCCGTGCACGCACATCGTTCAGATTGATATGCCCAACGAATTGACGGCGTTGTTGCTGCAAGCGATGCCGTAGCTGGCGGCTCGGCCGGGCGCGGTTACAGCGCCGGACGGCCGGCGATATAAGTCTGCCGCACCGCGCGGTCGTCGCCCATCGTCATCAGCACAAACAGCTCTTCTTCGAGGCTGCGCACCGTTTCCATGCGATGGGCCATTGCCGGCGTCGAGCGGGCGTCGAGCACGACGAGATCGGCGAAAGCGCCGGGTGTGATGGTGCCAATTTCGTTTTCAAGGCCCAGCGCAGCGGCATTGCCGCGCGTCATCAGATCGAAGGCGGCGAGCGCCGGCAGGTTCTGGCCACGCAGCTGCATCACCTTGTAGGCCTCGGCGGCGGTGCGCAGCATGGAATAGGACGTGCCGCCGCCGACGTCAGTCGCGAGCGCGATGCGCACGCCCGCGGCGGCGAGGCCGTCATAGTCGAAAAGTCCGCTGCCGATGAACAGATTCGAGGTCGGGCAGAAAACGGCCACCGATTGCGTGTCGCGCAGCAGTGCGATCTCGGCTTTGCCGAGATGGATGCAGTGCCCCATCAACGAGCGCGGCCCGAGCAGGCCGAAACGGGCATAGACGGCGGTGTAGCTCGGGTCGTTCGGGAACAGGCGCTTGACGGTCGCGATCTCGTTGTGATTTTCCGCAAGATGCGTCTGCATCAGCACCGTCGGAAACTCGGCCAGCAGCGCGCCCAATTCCGCGAGCTGCTCGTCGGTCGAGGTGATGGCAAAGCGCGGCGTCACTGCGTAACGCTGGCGGCCTTTGCCGTGCCAGCGCCGGATCAGGTCGCGGCTGTCGGCAATCGCGGTGCCGGCGGGCGCCAGCAGGCCCGGCGGGCCGTTGCGGTTCATCACCGAGTTGCCGGCGATCATGCCGGCATTGCGCTTGTGCGCGGCGGCGAACAAAGCCTCGGCCGAGCCGGGATGCGCCGTGCAATAAGCGAGCGCGGTGGTGGTGCCGTTTCGCGCCAGTTCGTCGAGGAAGAATTCGGCATTGCGCGCCGCGTGCTGCGGATCGGCGAATTTCTGCTCCTCGACGAAAGTATATTTCTCCAGCCATTCGAGCAGCTGGGTGCCGTAGGACGCGATCACCTGGGTCTGCGGAAAATGGATGTGCGGGTCGATGAAGCCCGGCATGATCAGCGCGCCGGCAAAATGCTCGACCGGAATTCCGGCGGGACGTCGCGCGGTCAGTTCGGCCGCCGGCCCGACGGCTTCGATCTTGCCGTCCTTCACCAGGATGATGCCGTCGTCGATGCTGCGATAGCTTTGCGCATCGCCGGCGCCGGTCGGCGCCCGCAAGAAGGTCAACAGCCGGCCGCGGATGGCACGCAAACTCAACTCCGCAAACTCAATTGCGCCACCTCGATCACTGCGCTGGTGCGCCGGAAGCCAGCCACGATGCCAGCGCGAGGCGCTCGTCGCCGGTCATTTCCGTGATGTTGCCGGGCGGCATGGCATTGGAGCGTACCGCAACGATCGCGATCAGCGGCGCGTGCTGCCGGATGTGCTCATCGGTATCGAGCAAGACGCCTTTCGGCGCCGTCACGATGCCGGCCCAGACCGGTTCGGCGGCATGGCACATCGCGCAGCGCGACATGACGATATTGCTGACATCGGCGAATTTCGGTGTCGGCGGCAGCGCGCCGACGGTGGCAGCCGGCGGTCCGGCGGCCGATAGCCAGGCGACCGCCGCCATGCCCGCCGCCGCCACGCCCCACGTCCACCACGGGCTGCCTTTGCCTTCGTGGCGCGAATTGAAGAAGTGGCGGATCACCGGGCCGATCGCCAGCACGATGGCGACGATCAGCCAGTTGAAACGCGTGGCGAAGAACAGGGGATAGTGATTACTGAGCATCAGAAAGACGACGGGAAGCGTCAGATAATTGTTATGCACTGAACGCTGCTTGCCGAGCGCGCCCCAAACCGGATCGGGGCTTTTGCCGGCCAGCATCGCCGCGACCGTTTTCTTCTGGTACGGAATGATGATGACGAACACGTTCGCCACCATGATCGTGCCGATGATCGCGCCGATCTGGGTGAAGGCGCCGCGGCCGCTGAAAACGTGGGTGAAGCCGTAGGTCAGCGCGACCAGAAAAACGTAGCCGACAAGCGCCAGCGCGACCTCGTGGCGTCCAAGCGGCGAGCGGCAGAGGCCCTCGTAAGCGAGCCAGGCGACAACGAGGCTGACAAAGGCGATGGCCGCCGCCTGCATTGCGGTGAGATCGAGCACCGACTTGTCGATCAGAAAAAGATCGGCGCCGAGATAATAGACCAGCACCAATAGCGCGAATCCCGACAGCCAGGTCGTGTAGGCTTCCCACTTGAACCAGGTCAGGCTGTCCGGCATTTGTGCCGGCGCGACCAGGTATTTCATCATGTGATAGAAGCCGCCGCCATGAACCTGCCACTCGTCGCCTTTTACGCCGGCGGGCAGTCCCGGGCGGGGCTTGAGGCTCAGATCCAGGTGGATGAAGTAAAACGAACTACCGATCCACGCGATACCGGCAATGACGTGCAGCCAGCGAAGGATGGCGCTTGCCGATTCAGCGAGTATTAGCTCCACGATGTGGGGCTCCCCTCGTTTGACCCCGGCAAATTTAAGAATGACAGAAGGCGTGCAAGCTGTGCAAGCTTATCGCCGTGGCGTCGTTTTGGGCAACTTTCGACACCGGCTGTCTTTTGCCGGCGTCGTTTTTGTCGGATGATGCGCGCCCAGAGGGGCCGGCAATCGAACCGATGATGGAACGATCCTTGCAACGAAGCGTGCAAGAAGCCTTGCAAAACCAGGGTATGCGCGGCGATTTCAATGCTTGATGCGTCATCACAAGCCGGTTCCTCGCGGTCCGGGCCGCTGCTCAGTGCCGTTTCCATAAGCAAGCGCTACGGTGATTTTCTCGCCAACGACAGCATCGACCTCGATCTGTTCCCGGCCGAAATCCACGCGCTGCTCGGCGAGAATGGCGCCGGCAAGTCCACCCTCGTGAAGGTGATGTACGGCCTCATCCAGCCGAGCGGCGGCGAGCTGCGCTGGATGGGACAAAAAATCGTGCTGGCTGGGCCGTCCGAAGCGCGCTCGCTCGGCATTGGCATGGTGTTCCAGCATTTCTCGCTGTTCGAGCACCTGACCGTCGCCGAGAATGTCGCGCTCGGCCTGCCGCCGACCGATTCCTTCGCCGCCATCTCCGAGCGCCTTGAAGAAACCGCGCGGGTCTACGGCCTGCCGCTCGACCCCAAGCGCGAGGTCTGGCGGCTGTCGGTCGGCGAGCGGCAGCGCATCGAGATCGTGCGCGCGCTGATGCAAAACCCGAAGCTCCTCATTCTCGACGAGCCGACGGCCGTGCTCACGCCGCAGGAAGCCGATCAGCTATTCGTCGTGCTCGAGCGGCTCAAGAGCGAAGGCCGCGGCATCCTTTACATCAGCCACAAGCTCGAAGAGGTCAAACGGCTCTGCGACACGGCGACGATTTTGCGCCTGGGCAAGAAAGTGGCGACCTGCAATCCGCGGCAGGAGACCGCAGCGTCGCTGGCGCGCATGATGGTCGGCGCCGAAATCGGCGAGGTGAAGGCCGCCTTCGGGCGCACCGCGTCGATACCGCGCCTCGTCATCCACAAATTGTCGCTTGAGCCCGACGATCCGCACGGTACACATCTGAAGGAAATATCGCTCGAAGTCTGCGGCGGCGAAATTCTCGGCATCGCCGGCGTCGCCGGCAACGGCCAGGACGAATTGTTCGCGGCGCTGTCCGGCGAGCGGCTGTCGGCCGGCGAAGGAAACATCGTCATCGACGGCAGCGCCGCCGGCCTGCGCGACATCAATGAACGCCGCCGCATGGGTGCCGCTTTCGTGCCGGAGGAGCGGCTTGGTCACGGTTGTGCCCCGCGCATGAAGCTCTCGGAAAACGCCTTGCTTACCGGTCATGCGGCGAGCGGCATGGTGAAACGGGGCTTCATCAACAAGCTGGTGGCGCTCGCGCATGTCGATCGCACGACCAAGAGTTTCGACGTGCGCAAAGCCAAGCGCGATCCGGAAGCGGTGAGCCTGTCGGGCGGCAATTTGCAGAAATTCGTTGTCGGCCGGGAAATCCTGCGCGAGCCCGGCATCCTCATCGTCAGTCAGCCGACCTGGGGCGTCGATGCCGGCGCCGCGGCGGTCATTCGCCAGGCGCTGATCGATCTGGCCGCCCGCGGCACCGCCGTATTGGTGATCAGCCAGGATCTCGACGAGCTCGCCGAGATCGCCGACCGCATCGCCGTGATGTTCCACGGCAAACTGTCGACGCCGCTCGAAGCGGCCGCGGCGACGCGCGAAAAGCTCGGATTGCTGATGGGCGGCGCCAGCGCCGCCAAGGAAGACGGCGAGCACGAGGCGAAATATGCAGTTGGTGCTTGAACGCCGCCCCGAACGTTCGGCGGTGATCGCGGTCGCCTCGCCGCTGATCGCCGTAGCGCTGACGGTGGTCACGTTCGCGATCCTGTTCGCGATCATGGGCAAGAATCCGCTGTACGCGCTCTGGGTCTATTTTATCGAGCCGCTGACCGATCCGTTTTCGCTGCAGGAGATGGCCGTCAAAGCGACGCCGCTGGTGATGATCGCGGTGGGTCTGGCGCTTTGCTACATCGCCAATGTCTGGAACATTGGCGCCGAGGGGCAGTTCATCGCCGGCGCCGTGTGCGGGAGCTGGCTCGCGGTGCGCACCAACGGCGCCGATGTCGGTTATTGGGTGCTGCCGGCGATGCTGTTGCTTGGCGCGCTCGGCGGCGCGCTCTACGCGCTGATCCCGGCGATCTGCCGCGTGTATTTCGGCGCCAGCGAAATCCTCACCAGCCTGATGCTGGTCTATGTCGCCAATCTCGGCATGGACTATCTGGTGCGCGGGCCCTGGCGCGATCCGGCGGGCCTGAATTTCCCGACCACGGCGGCATTCGATCCGGTGGCGAGCGTCCCGACATTGGTCGAGGGCGTCGGTCGCCTGCATGCCGGCTCGATCATCGCGCTGGTCGCCGTGATGCTGGTGGCCGTCCTGCTCGGACGCACCATCATGGGGTTCGAAATTCGTCTGGTCGGAGCGGCGCCGAAGGCGGCGCGGTTTTCCGGCTTCAGTGCGAACCGGCTGGTCCTCTTCACCTTCGCCGTGTCCGGCGCGCTCGCCGGGCTTGCCGGCATCATCGAGGTGGCGGGACCGATCGGACATCTCGACCCCGGCGTGTCGTCGGGCTACGGCTTCACCGCCATCATCGTCGCCTTTCTCGGCCGGCTCAATCCGGTCGGCATCTTGATCGCCGGGCTGTTCCTGGCGCTGACCTTCATCGGCGGCGAGGGCGCGCAAATCTCGATGAAGGTCCCGCTCGACCTCACCAAGGTGTTCCAGGGCATCTTGCTGTTCTACGTGCTCGCCTGCGACTCGCTGATCGTCTACCGCATCCGTCTCGTACGCACCGTTCGAAAGCCCGTGCATGCTGCTGCTTGAAGCCATCATCCTGTCGGTGATTGCCGCGTCGACGCCGCTCCTCTTGGCGGCATCGGCCGAATTGGTCGTCGAGCGCTCCGGCGTCCTCAATCTCGGCGTCGAGGGGATGATGATCATGGGCGCCGCTTGCGGCTTCGGCGGCGCCTATATGAGCGGCTCGACGCTGGTCGGTGCACTCTGCGGCATCCTTGGCGGCGCGGCGATGGCGGCGATTTTCGGCATCCTTACGCTCGGGCTCGCGGTCAACCAGGTGGCAGCCGGCCTGGCGCTCACGATCCTTGGCGTCGGGTTGTCGGGGCTGATCGGCGCGGGCTTTGTCGGCGCCAGGATCGTACCGGCGCCGGACCTCTATTTGCCGTTCCTGACCGATATTCCTTATATCGGCCGCATCCTGTTCGGCGAGGACGCGTTCGTTTACTTCTCGGTGGCGCTCGTCATCGCCATTTGGCTGTTCCTCTACCGCAGCCGCGCCGGTCTGGTGCTGCGCGCGGTCGGCGATAACCATGCCTCGGCGCATGCGCTCGGTTATCCGGTGCTGCGCATCCGCATGCTGGCGGTGCTGTTCGGCGGCGCCTGCGCCGGCCTTGGCGGCGCCTTTTTGCCGCTGGCTTATACGCCGTTCTTCATTCCCGGCATGACCGCGGGCCGCGGCTGGATCGCGCTGGCGCTGGTGGTCTTCGCCTCGTGGCGGCCGGGCCGGCTGGTCGCCGGGGCCTACCTGTTCGGGGCGGTCTCAATCCTCCAGCTTCACACCCAGGCCTTCGGGCTTGGCATCCCCTCGCAGTTGATGTCGGCGCTGCCCTATCTTGCCACCGTCATCGTTCTCGTGTTGATTTCAAGGACGCGCGGTACCGCCGGGTCCGCTGCGCCTGCGTCGCTCGGTCTGGTCTTCGTGCCTGACCGCTAGGGCATGATCCCGAAAAGCGGATACCGGTTTTCGGGAAAGATCATGCTCAAACTAAACAGGAGGACGGCGTGGCATTTTGTCATGCCGGGCTGCTGTGTTGAAAGTGCTGCTGGCGTTCGCGCCGCGGAGAAACGTAAAGAGACGTCCGTCTCTGCTAACCCGGAGTAAGATCATGAAGAAATGGAACGTTGTGGGGATGGCCGCGGTCCTGGGGATCGCCGCCGTGACATTCCACGCTTACGCAGCGGATAAGCTGAAAGTCGGCTTCATCTATGTCGGGCCGGTCGGCGATCTCGGCTGGAGCTACCAGCATGACCTCGGCCGCAAGGCTATGGAAAAGGCCCTCGGCGACAAGGTCGAGTCGACCTTTCTGGAGAACGTTCCGGAGGGCGCCGACGCCGAGCGCTCGATCGAGCAGCTCGCGCGCACCGGGCACAAGCTCATCTTCACCACCTCGTTCGGCTTCATGGACGCGACCCTGAAAGTCGCGAACAAATATCCGGACGTGATGTTCGAGCACGCCACCGGCTTCAAGCGCGCGAAGAACATGAGCACCTATGCCGCGCGCTTCTATGAGGGCCGCTACATCCAGGGCCAGATCGCAGCCAAGATGTCGAAGAGCGGCATCATCGGCTACATCGTCTCGTTCCCGATCCCCGAGGTCATCTCCAACATCAACGCCACCATGCTCGGCGCCCAGTCTATCAACCCCAACATGAAGGTGAAGATCGTTTGGGTGAATTCCTGGTTCGATCCGGGCAAGGAAGCCGACGCTGCCAAGGCGCTGGTCGACCAGGGTGCCGATATCCTGACCCAGCACACCGACTCGCCGGCCGCCACGCAGATCGCGGAGCAGCGCGGCATCCACTCCTTCGGCGAATCGACCGACATGATCAAGTTCGGGCCGAAGGCGCAGCTGACGGCAAATACCGACTATTGGGGCGGCTACTACACCCAGCGCGCCAAGGATGCGCTCGATGGCAAATGGAAATCCGAAGACACCTGGGGCGGGCTGGATTCCGGAATGGTCGTGATGGCGCCCTATACCAACATGCCCGACGACGTGAAGAAGATGGCGATGGACACGGAAGCCTCGATCAAGTCCGGCAAGTTCCATCCCTTCAAATGTCCGATCATGGATCAGGACGGCAAGACGGTTGAGTGCAAGGGCGGTGACCACCTCGACCCGGGCCAGATCCTGAGCATGAACTGGTACGTCAAAGGCGTGGACGACAAGATCCCGGGCAAGTGATCTGCGCGTTTCACGGCTGAAAGCAAAGATGGCCGGGCGCGCGCCCGGCCATCTGTCTATGTGGGCCGGCTTGCCTTCGACCGCCGCCTCGACATAACGGATCGGCCTGATGTCGCTTATGGCCGGCGCCTCTTGGCAGGTCCGGCGGAAAAGAAATTGGATCGCACCATGTCGACGGCGACCCCGGCGTTCATCGCCGCTCTACCCAAGGCCGAGCTGCATCTGCATATCGAAGGCACCCTCACGCAAGAAAAGCGGAAGTTCTTTGCCGAGCGGAACGGTCTGCCGCTGGCGGCAAAAAGCTTCGCGGCATTGAGCGTCGACGCACCGTCCGACGGGGATCACGCGGATGCCGCCAAGCAAAAAGGCATCGCTCAGTACAAGATGTTTCTCGACTTGTATTACGCCGGCTTGAAGGTGCTGCAGACGGAGAAGGATTATTACGACCTCGTCTTCGACTATTTGCGCCGCTGCAAGGAGAACAACATCGTCTATGCCGAAATTTCCTTTGACCCGCAGGCGCACACCGATCGCGGCGTTCCCATGCAGGCGGTTGTCGAAGGGCTGGCCGCCGGGCGGAAGGCCGGCGCGGCGACATTCGGCGTGGAATCCAATCTCATCATGTGCATCAATCGGGACCTGCCGCTGGACAGCGCGCTGGCGATGCTGCGCGATGCCGCGCCTTACCGCGACCATATCATCGGACTGGGTCTCGATTCGGTGGAAGACGGCCATCCGCCGCTCAAGTTTCTCGCCGCCTACGAACGCGCCCGCGCCGACGGCTATCGGCTGACCGCCCATTGCGACGTCGACATGACCGATGCCGTCCAGCACATGTGGCAATGTCTCGACGACTTGCGCGTGGAGCGCATCGACCACGGCATCAATGTCCTCGACGACGAACGCCTCATCGAGGCGGTGCGCGAGCGGAATATTTGCCTGACCGCTTGTCCGACATGGCGCAATGGCGATCCCGGACCGCGCCGGGTCGATCGCATCCGGCGCATGTACGATTTAGGTTTGCCGGTGACGCTGAACACCGACGATCCGGGCTACTTCATCAGCGGCATGATGAACGACATGCTTCCGCCGGTGGCGGCGCTGGGTGCGTTCAGCGCCGCTGACCTGGCCCAATTCATGGTCAACGCGTTTGCTGCGGCCTGGCTTTCCCGCGAAAAGCGCGATGGCTATATCGAGCGGGTTAAAACCTATCTTGCCGACAACGCGCCGGAACCCGGCGTGAACTGACGCTCCCGTTGCCGCGGGCCAACGCGGCGGAAATCTGCCCGTCAGTGCGGACTGGGCGTTTGTGGGCTCCCGGTTCTGCGGCGCACCACCACAAGCGCGTATACGGGCGTCTTCGCGCTATGGTGCCGCGCCGCGCGCGGGAAAAGCCGCTTAACGCGCCGCGTAGGCGTCGAGCTCCGCCAGGTAGCGATTCTTGATCGCCCGCGGCAGCCAGGTGCTTTCGAAGGCGTTGCGCGTGAGCTGCACCAGCTCCTTGGGGCCGAGATCGGCTTCCTTTTGGGTGCATTCGAAATTCTCATTCATGTAACCGCGGAAATAGGCCGGGTCGTCGGAATGCACCGTGGCGCGGATGCCGAGATCGAGCATGCGCTTGATCTCCTTGGCCTTGCTGCCATTGGTGACGAAGGCGTTGGACACCGGGCAGATGGTGAGCGCCAGTTGCCGCTTCGCGACCTCCTCGATCAGCTTGTTGCTGTCCAACACGTTGACGCCATGATCGATGCGGTCGACGCCGATCTCTTCCAGAACCTGCCGGATATGCTCGGTCGAATTCTGCTGGTCGACGTCGCAATGCATGGTGAGAAAATAGCCCTCGCGGCGGGCGCGCGCGAACACGTCCTTGAACTTCACCGGCGGGTTATTCTTTTCGTCGGAATCCAATCCGACGCCGACGATCCACTCGCGGTACGGCAGCGATTGCACCAGCGTCGTCATGGCGAATTCGGCGCTCCAATCGCGCAGGAAACACATGATCAGCTGGCTCTTGATGCCAAGGGTGCGCTCGGCCTCGAGCTGCGCGCGGCGAATGCCGCGAATGATCACGTCGAACGCCACGCCGCGTCCGGTGTGCGGCTGCGGATCAAAGAACATTTCGACGTAGCGTACGTTTTGCCCATGCGCCTTGGCCAGGTAGGCGAACGTCAGGTCGAAGAAATCCGGCTCATGCACCAGGACCCGCATGCCCTCGTAGTAGATCTTGAGAAAGGAGGGCAGGTCGTGGAAATCGTAAGCCGCCCGCATTTCCGACGCGTCTTTATAGGGCAGCGTCATGCCGTTGCGTTTCGCCAACTCGAACTTCATTTCCGGTTCGAGCGTACCTTCCAAATGCACGTGCAGTTCGCATTTCGGCATGCCGGCGATGAAGTCGCGTAGATCGCTCATGACTGTGTCCTATTAAGCCCGGGTTTGATTTCCCCATTCAAATCGAATCTGCGCTCGGCATCAATGGTGGCGAACGGGCGGCGGTTGCCGTCAAACGCGTGCTTGCCAAGCGTCTCAGGTCCTTGGGATATTACCGGCCGAGAGCTCAAAACCGAGGCGCGGCACTTTCTGCGGTGGCAATTCGCGGGGCACGTGGAACCTAGGACTTTCACCGAGCCGAACTTGGGGTTTGGCGACCGATGCGTCGTCGGCCGGAACCCACTATTCTCGGGGCGCCGCGCTCGGCCTGCGCGGATGCTTTAAGCCGGACACAGGGAAAGTATACGTGGATAGAAAATTCGATTACGCCCAGAAAATCCTGCTGGCCGTCGAGTACGCCGACGCGCCCCGGCGGATGGAGGGAATGCCCGCCTCCTACGCGCTGTTCAAGCGGCTGTCGATCCCGGAGGTCGTCCAGAGCGTCGAACAGACGCAGAGCTCATCCGTCCCGCCGATCGGCGCCGCCAAGTTTCGGAATATGCTCGATCAGAACATGGGTTATTGGGAGAAAAGAGTTCCAGACGGCAAGCACTGCTTCGTGCACTATGCCATCGGAACAGACGAGGTCGTCACGGCCGTCTTTGATCGGCTTAAGGCAGGCGGCAGCGGCTTTGTGCTGCTGGGCATTTATCACGTCGAGCCGCAATCGTCAGCCTATCCTTACAGTTTTCCGTCCGGCACCACGCCCGATCATTGGCGCCTCGGACAATATTTCTCGCTGACCAATGATTCTGTATTCTGGTTCAACTTCTTCCCGGAGCAGCCTTATCTCTTCGAGCGGACGTTCGCCGTTTGGGCGCAGTTCCAATTGCTGCGGTTCGAGGAGCGTGCCGAGAACAACCAACTGGTTTTCTGGGAGGGCAAA
>Ga0209006_10003809_pt1 | contig 13703 bp, 9 predicted proteins | sample JacPin_JW_Ref_O2_FD_188567 | JGI IMG/M metagenome (GOLD analysis project Ga0209006, IMG submission 188567) | Forest soil microbial communities from Algoma, Ontario, Canada - Jack Pine, Ontario site 1_JW_Ref_O2 (SPAdes) (version 2) | ecosystem: Environmental > Terrestrial > Soil > Boreal... | reverse complement strand
GGCCTATCTTTGGCGCGCGACGCGGGCGTCGCGGCCGAGGCGATCGACTTTCGAGCTTATACGGGCAAGCCGGCGTTCGAGGCGGCGCTCGATACGCGCCTCGCCTCCGCCTCAGTCGAACTTGTCTGCCTCGCGGGGTTCATGCGGGTGCTGAGCCCATCCTTCGTCGAGCGATGGCGAGGACGGGTCCTCAACATTCATCCCTCGCTGTTGCCAAATCTGCGCGGCCTCAACACCCACGAGCGTGCGCTGGCCCAAGGGCTCGTCGAACACGGCTGTACGGTTCACCTCGTGACCGCTGAGCTCGATGCTGGACCGATCCTTGCCCAGGCGCGGGTACCCGTTCTTCCGAGGGACGACGTGGCCGCCCTTGCGGCGCGCGTCCTGCAAGAGGAACACCGGATCTATCCGCGGGCCCTCGGCGAACTCGCCGGTTCGCTCCGGCGCGTGGGTGATTGTGAGCGGCGAGTGGCGTCGCCGCCGTCGCGGTGATCATTAAGCAAGTCGCTCCAGCTCCGCTTGCGGCACACTGTGATTGGATCGATACTTCATTCACGAGAAGGAGATTTGCTTGGCGCCGATCGTTGCAACAAAGGAACGGCATTCGCCATCGACCGCAGCCATCGCGGGGAATGACAAATTGCCGCCCCTGTTGTCTTCACCCGAGCGGTTCATCAATCGCGAATTGTCGTGGCTCGAGTTCAATCGAAGGGTATTGGAGGAGTCCGCCAATACAAGCCATCCACTGCTCGAGCGACTGCGGTTCCTATCAATCTCCGCCACCAATCTCGACGAGTTTTTCATGGTTCGCGTGGCGGGTCTGGTTGGTCAGGTGCTTACTGGCGTCGCGGAAATTTCTGATGATGGGCGCACGCCCACGGAGCAACTCGAACGCATTAGCGAGCGTGTGGCCGAGTTGATCGCTTCGCAGCAGTCGCGGTGGAGGGCCTTGCAATCCGAACTCGCCGCCAGCGGCGTTGTGATCCTCAACGTCGGCGATCTGACACGCAGAGAACGAGAGTGGTTGCAAGACTATTTCCTCTCGCACGTGTTCCCGATTCTGACGCCGCTTGCGGTCGATCCGGCGCATCCGTTTCCGTTTATTCCTAATCTGGGATTTACGTTGGCGCTCGAACTTTTGAACCCTCGTGACGGCACAACTATGAGCGCGCTCGTGCGCATTCCCGGGAGTGTCGAACGGTTTCTCCGGTTGCCCGACGGTCCGCTTGGAGGCGCCGCGCGCTTCGTATTGCTCGACCGTTTGATTGTCGCCTTTATCGGGCTTTTGTTTCCGGGCCACGAAGTCTTGGGGGAAGGGGCTTTTCGCGTCATTCGCGACAGCGATATTGAAGTTGAGGAAGAGGCGGAGGACCTTGTCCGCCTTTACGAGAGCGCGCTCAAGCGGCGCCGGCGTGGCATTGTCATCCGGCTCGAGATCGAGGCGAGTATGCCCGAAACGCTACGCGCGTTCGTCGCTGGCGACGTTGACGTCGTCCCGTCTGGCATCGTGCTGATCGAGGGTATGCTAGCACTCAACGACTTGTCGCAACTGGTGGCGATCGATCGCCCTGAGCTTAAGTTTCCCCCTTATAACCCTCGCTTTCCGGAACGCGTCAAGGAGCTCGGCGGAGACATTTTCGGGGCGATTCGGCAGAAGGACCTCGTTGTCCATCATCCTTACGAATCGTTCGATGTCGTCGTTCGGTTCCTCAATCAAGCGGCGCACGATCCCAACGTGGTCGCGATCAAGCAGACGCTCTACCGTACTTCGGCTGACAGTCCGATCGTCCGGGCGCTCATCGAAGCGGCGGAGGCTGGAAAATCGGTCACCGCGCTCGTGGAGCTAAAAGCCCGCTTTGATGAGGAGGCCAACATCCGCTGGGCGAGGGATCTGGAGCGGGCTGGAGCACAGGTCGTCTACGGGTTCATTGAGCTCAAGACGCATGCAAAGCTTTCGATGGTGGTGCGGCGCGAAGGTGGAACGCTCGTCAACTACTGTCATCTCGGAACTGGCAACTATCACCCCGTAACCGCCAAGATTTACGCGGACATTTCGCTTTTCACTGCGGACGCGGCGATTGGACGTGACGTCGCGCGCATATTTAATTTCATCACTGGCTACGCCGAGCCAGACGGCCTTGAGCAAATGTCAATTTCGCCGATCACGCTGAAGAAAACGCTTCTGCGCTGTATCGCTGATGAAATCGACTATGGCCGACTGGGTAGGCCTGCGCAGATCTGGATCAAATGCAACGCACTCGTCGATCCGCAGATCATCGACGCTCTCTATGCCGCCAGTCGGGAAGGCGTGCAGATCGACATCGTGATACGTGGTATTTGTTGCCTACGGCCAGGCGTTCCGGGACTTTCCGACAACATTCGGGTCAAATCGCTCGTCGGCCGTTTCCTTGAGCATGCCCGCATCTACGCGTTTGGGGCCGGCTCTGGCCTGCCAAACCCGAAGGCTCGGACATTCATTTCATCAGCCGATCTTATGCCGCGCAATCTCGATCGGCGCGTCGAAGCGCTTGTGCCGTTGCTCAATCCAACGGTTCACGAACACGTCCTCGATCAAATCATGCAGGCGAACCTTATGGACAACCAGCAGAGCTTTCGAATTCTTCCTGACGGCTCGAGCGAAAGAATCGTTCCCGCCGAGGGAGAGGAGCAGTTCAACGCGCACAATTATTTCATGACCAATCCGAGCCTTTCGGGTCGCGGCAAGGCGCTGATGGACTCCTTTCCGATGGCGCTGCGAAGGCGCGTCTGCTAGAGGGCGCTGCCGGCCGACGCAGGGCGCCCGACGGGGTTGGTTATGGTCGACAATGCGCGAGGACGATTGCCGGGAAAGCCGGTGGCGATCGTTGACATTGGCTCGAATTCGGTACGCTTGGTGTCATACGAGTCGCAGTCACGCGCTCCGACGCCCACTTACAATGAAAAAGCTTTGTGCGGCCTTGGCAGAGGTGTAGCGACGACGGGACTTCTTCCGGAGGACGGGGTTCTCAAGGCGCTCGCTGCGCTTCAGCGCTTTCGCGTTCTCTGCAACACCATGGGCATTCGCGACGTGAGCGGCATTGCGACGGCGGCTGTGCGCGACGCGGCGAACGGGGCCGAATTTCTGAATCGCGCGGAACGCGTGCTCGGTTGCAAAATAGAGCTGTTGAGTGGCCAGCGGGAAGCAAGATTGTCGGCCCTTGGCGTCATAAGCTCGATTTACAAAGCGGATGGCCTTGTCGGGGATTTGGGAGGTGGCTCCCTCGAGCTTATTGATGTTCGTGACGGGGAGGGCAGCCCGGGGGTCACCCTGCCGTTAGGCGGCCTGTCGCTGATGGACCTTTCTGAGCGATCGCCGAAAAAGGCCGCCAAGATCGTCCGTGAGAAGCTCGCCGAGGTGAAGGCGCTTCAAGGGCTGCCGGGCCGGACGTTCTATGCCGTTGGCGGCACTTGGCGCGCTCTCGCGCGCCTTCATATGCGGCAGCGGCAGTATCCGATGAACGTAATGCACAACTACGTCATCCCTTCACGCGACGCGCTTGAGTTCGCTTCTCTGGTCGAACGGATCGAGACGGACGCGCTCCTGTCGATTGAGTCGGTGCCGGCAGCCCGCAGGCCCTTGCTAGCATACGGCGCGGCGGTGCTGGAGGAGATCATCCGCCAGTCCAATCCGAAGGAGATTGTCGTTTCGGCCCTCGGCGTTCGTGAGGGGCTAATCCACTCTCGGCTCAGCCCCGAGCAGCAGGCGGAGGATCCGCTCATTCTGTCAGCGCGCGAGTTCAACCAGTTGCGCTCGCGGGCGCCGGAGCATGGCGAAGAGCTGTACGTTTGGACAAGCCACCTGATCGAATCGGCCCATCTCGAAGAGGATGGCCAGGATCGTCGGCTGCGCCACGCCGCGTGTCTATTGTCTGATATTTCCTGGCGCGCTCACCCCGACTATCGTGGTGTTCAGGCCTACGATTTGGTCGTCAACGCAGCTTTCATCGGCGTCGATCATCCCTCTCGGGCATTTCTCGCGTTGGCTGCTTCCTACCGCCACATGTCCAATGAAGATCTTGTCTCGCCGCAATCACGTGTGCTGGTCACAGCCCGACAACTCGATCGGGCGCGAATTCTCGGCGCGGCAATGCGAGTCGCTTATAACATTTCCGCGGCGATGCCCGGGGTGCTTCCGCGCGCCCCTATGGTCTGCGCGAAGGGCCGCGTGATCCTAACTTTGCCGGCAAACCTCGCATCGCTGAGCGGAGAGCGGCTTTTGTCACGCATGCGGCAGTTTGGCCGCCTTGTTGGCTGCGAACCGGAAATCCGGACGCCTTTATAAAGCTTTACGAGACCGCGCAGTCGCGATGGCGACCGCCGAGACTTCTCTCGCCCTGATCGTCCAAACGTTCAAAACGCATTGAAGCGTCAAACAGATTCTTTACGGGCCGGACGCATGCTCGGTTTTATCCATTTGCGACAGCGATCGGTCAGACATGCACTCGTTCCGTACCGACAGCCAGTTTTTTCGGGACGCTCTCGAAAGGGTTGGAAAAGCGGAAGATGCGCGCGCAGCGCGCTCGCCAATCGTAGTCGGCGCGGAGCGACGTGAGACCGAACAGACCGGCGGGAAAGGGTTACCGTTCGAGCAGCTAGAGTTAGAGCCAGCGCGCGTTATTGGCCGACTGGTGGCTTTGAACGGAACACAAGGCGTTATCAGCTGCCCGCTCAAACTAAACGAAGAACAGTGGTCGGTTGGCCATCTCATCACGATCGTTCACCGGGCAGCGCGTTTGGTGGGCACTGTTTGCGAAGTTGCGACCGATGACGGCCGGTGGTCCGAAGATGAGGCCAACGCCGTCCGGGTCACAATTGAGTTGAATGGCGAAATTATCGACGATGCCAATGGCGCACCTTTTTTCCATCGTGGCGTGCGCTCGTTTCCCTCGCTTGGCGCTCCTGCGCACCGAATCCGCGCGGATGATCTCCGAGCCATCTACACTTTTCGCGGCCGGCAGGGCGTCGAGATCGGCAGATTGAGCCAGAACGAAGATATTCCTGCGGAGATTGACGTCGGCGAACTGATGCGGCGGCATTTTGCTGTTTTGGGATCAACCGGCGTCGGCAAGACGACTTCCGTGAGCCTGCTTCTGAAGAAATCTCTGGCCATGATGCCGAAGCTGCGAATTATTATTTTCGACCCGCACAACGAATACGCGGCCCATTTTCCCGGACTGGCGCAGATCATCGATTCGGAAAGCTTAGAGCTGCCATTCTGGATGTTTAAGTTCGATGAACTGGCCGACGTTGTGTTTAGCGGCCGGCAGCCGCATGCGGACGAACGGGATGCGCTCTATGAAGTCATCCGCGTCGCAAGGGCGAAATATCAAGCCGAATCGAGTTCATCGGTTGGGACGAGCGCGGTGCGGCGCCAGCCAGTCTCCGAGGCGAATTCGGCAACTTCCGATACGCCAACACCATATCGCATTGTCGACGTCATCGCAGTGATCGAGGAATGGCTCGGCATGCTCGATCAGCGATTTCCCCGCTCCGAACTTCGGGCCCTGCGTTATCGACTTGAGGGGCTCAACCGGGATCCGCGCTATCGGTTCATGTTCGGCAGGCTGGTGGTTGAGGACGACCTTGGCAAGGTAATCTCCAAACTCTTTCGTATCCCGACACGAGGGCTGCCAGTCACGATCGTCCGACTTGCCGGCCTGCCCAATGAAGTCACCAACTCGGTTGTGTCGGTCCTCGCGCGGCTCTCTTTCGAAATCGCGTACTGTTGCTCTGGCGCCTATGAAATCAATGTTTTGTGCGAAGAAGCGCACCGCTACATTTCCTCAGCCAGTGGGCAGGCGTTTGGCCCGGCCCGGCTGGCGATCGGACGCATCGCCAAGGAAGGACGTAAGTACGGCGCCTCGCTCGGTGTCGTAACGCAACGTCCTTCGGAACTCGACCCAACCGTGCTGTCGCAATGTTCGACTATGTTCGCCATGCGGCTTGCCAACGAGCTCGACAAGGGGATCATTCGCGCTGCGGCAGGCGTTTCAGCCGGCAGCACAATCACCTTCCTGTCCTCGATCGCCGACCGTGAGGCGATCGCTTTCGGCGAGGCGATCGCCACGCCGATGCGGATGAAGTTCGCGGATATTTCGGCCCGTTCTGAGGACCGACCCCGCGCTTCTGACGAGCGCGATGCGAACCCGATTGATTTGAGGAAGCTCTCCGCCCAATTGCGAGGCGAGGCGGTATAAGCGACGAGGCGGCGAAAGCGCTGCATTCTTAATAGATGCGATGAGCGCATACTATAATAACATTATTATTGTGTTAAAATAGTGGACGCAATTCCCCTTTCACATTGCGGCGCCGTCGCCGGACGACATTTGCAATCGGCGCGCATGAACGCCATATAGGGCTCAGCATTCCCGGTCGAAGCGACCATTTTTTGAGCCGGGGCCAACAGACCCCCACCGGCGGTCCTTGAAACCGTCAAGGCGAGGAGAAGTCACCTATGGCGGCCGTCCAGGAGACCGTCGATCGCGTACGTTCGATTGAGGTCGACGCTTACAAATATGGTTTCGTTAGTCCGATCCAGTCGGATATGGCTCCAAAGGGTCTGAACGAAGACACCGTTCGATTTATTTCGGAAAAGAAGGTTGAGCCGGAATGGATGCTAGAATGGCGGCTTGAGGCCTTTCGTCGTTGGCAAACGATGGAAGAGCCAAAGTGGGCGCGCGTCAACCATCCGCCGATCAATTACCAGGAGATTTATTACTTCGCCGCGCCAAAATCTGGGTCGGCGCCGAAGTCGCTCGACGAAGTGGATCCGGAGTTGCTGCGCACGTACGCCAAACTCGGTATACCGCTCGTTGAGCAGGAGATCCTGGCCGGAGTGGAGAAGCCTAGAGTGGCGGTCGACGCCGTCTTCGACTCTGTTTCGATTGCAACGACTTTCAAGGCCGAGCTAGCCAGGGTCGGAGTCATTTTCTGCTCCTTCTCGGAGGCTGTCCGAAATCATTCCGACCTGGTCCGCCGATATCTGGGAACGGTGGTGCCGAGCACGGACAATTTCTATGCGACGCTCAATTCGGCCGTCTTCTCGGACGGTTCCTTCGTGTACGTGCCGCCAGGCGTCCGCTGCCCGATGGAGCTTTCAACCTATTTTCGCATTAACGAGAAGAATACCGGGCAGTTCGAGCGCACGCTCATCATCGCCGACCGGGGCGCCTATGTCAGCTACCTCGAAGGATGTACGGCGCCGAAGAGGGATGAGAACCAGCTTCATGCTGCCGTCGTCGAACTCATAACCCTCGATGACGCGGAGATTAAATACTCAACGGTGCAAAACTGGTATCCGGGCGATTCCCAGGGCCGCGGCGGCATCTATAACTTTGTGACCAAGCGCGGGGATTGCCGAGGCGCCCGATCGAAAATCTCCTGGACGCAGGTGGAAACCGGCTCGGCGATCACCTGGAAGTATCCGTCTTGCATTTTGCGCGGCGAGGCCTCGCGCGGGGAATTCTATTCGATCGCGATTTCAAACGGTCATCAGCAGGTCGACAGCGGCACGAAGATGATTCACCTAGGCCGCAATACAACGAGCCGCATCATTTCCAAAGGTGTTGCCGCGGGCAAGTCGCAAAACACCTATCGGGGTCAGGTGTCTGCGCACCGGCTGGCTACAGGAGCGCGCAATTTCACCAATTGCGATTCGCTCTTGATAGGGCACGAGTGCGGCGCGCACACGGTCCCTTATATTGAGGCAAAGAACGCCGCTGCGGTCATCGAGCACGAGGCCACAACGTCGAAGGTTTCTGAGGAGCAGCTGTTCTATTGCCTGCAACGAGGATTGTCGGCCGAGGAGGCGACGGCGCTCATCGTTAACGGTTTCGTCCGGGACGTGCTTCAGCAATTGCCGATGGAGTTTGCCGTCGAAGCCCAGAAGCTGATTTCAATCAGCCTCGAAGGGAGCGTGGGATGACGGGCAGCTCAATGGGCCGCGCGCGAGCCGAGGAGCGGTGAATGCTAGAAGTTAAGAACCTGAGCGTTTCGATCGAGGACAAGCTGATCCTTGACAACCTCAGCCTCAGCGTGAACGCGGGCGAGGTTGCGGCAATTATGGGCCCGAACGGCTCTGGCAAGTCGACGTTGGCTTATGTTTTGGCGGGCAAGCCCGCTTACAAGGTCATATCGGGCCAGATTTTGTTCGACGGAGAGAGTCTGCTGGAGCTTCAGCCGAACGAGCGTGCTTTGAAGGGGCTGTTTCTGGCGTTCCAATATCCGATTGAGATTCCCGGTGTCGCCGCAATGACTTTTCTCAAGGCGGCGTTGAATGCGCATAGGCGGTCGCGTGGAGAGAGTGATCTCACTACGCCCGATTTCATGCGCCGCGTGCGCGATGCCGCGCAATTGTTAAAGATAGATCAGGAGATGCTGCGACGGCCGCTCAACGTTGGCTTTTCCGGGGGCGAGAAGAAGAGATTCGAAGTGCTGCAGATGGCGCTGCTGGCGCCGGAAGTGAGCGTTCTAGACGAAACGGATTCAGGACTCGATATCGACGCGCTGAGAATTGTCGCTGAGGGCGTCAACGCCCTTCGCAATCCAAAGCGCACTTTTGTCGTGATTACGCACTATCAGCGGCTTTTGGACCACATCAAGCCGGACGTCGTGCATGTGATGGCCAGAGGCCGGATTGTCGCCTCCGGCGGCCCGGAACTTGCTCTCGAACTGGAGCGCAATGGCTATCGCGACTACGCAGAGGAGGCTGCGTGATTCGCCGATGACCGCGCATGTTGTCAATCGGTCGGCTGCCGAAAGGACCCTTGCCCGGCAGTTTGCCGAGCAGGAGCGGCACGAGCGATCGTCTGCTCGCGCCGCAGCTTTTGAGCGGTTTGCCGCTGTCGGACTGCCAACGCGGCGAGTCGAGGCTTGGCACTATACCGATTTGCGCGCCTCAATGGCCGATGCGGCGCCGATCCAGCCAGCGCCAACGCGGGCGGACGTCGAAGCGGCGCGCAGCAGGCTCGCAGGGCGCGAGCGCTTCGCGCCAGGGGCGCAACTAGTCCTGCTGGGCGGACGCTTTATTGCCGAGCTTTCGGGTCCGCTTCCGGCCAATGTTTTCATCACGGATGGGGTCGCGGTCCATGCGGTCGATGATCCCTTAGCGGCGCTCAACGAGGCGCTGAGCCCGCATGGGTGCACGATCTCGATCCGGCGTGGGGCCAAGATCCTCGAGCCGATCACGCTTCTGCACCTCGGCGACGAGGCGTCGTCCTACTCCATCTATTCACGGACGGCTATCGAGTTCGAGGTGGAAGCGCAGGCCTCGTTCGTTGAGATATTCGAAGGCGCTCATGCCGGGGTCCAGCGTCATCCGGCGACGATTATGACGCTGGCCGAGGGGGCCCTGGCGAAACACGTCGCGGTCGTCGGCGACGAGCCTGGGCTGCACATCGAGACCCAAATCTACGAGCTCGCGAAGGCCGCAGAGCTTACTACCTTCGGATTGGTTTCTGGCGGCGCGCTCACGCGTCGGCAGACTTTTGTCAGGATGACCGGAAAGGACGCCAAGGCTTCGCTTGGTGGACTGGCGCTCATCGACGGCGCTCGTCGCGCCGACACGACGTTGCAGGTCGTTCATGCCGCTCCAGCTGGGAGGAGTCGCGAGTTCTATCGCGCGATCGTCGATGATGATGCTGTTGGAGTGTTTCAGGGGAAGGTGATCGTCGAGAAAGCGGCGCAAAAGACAGATGGCGCCATGAAGTCCCAAGCCATTCTCCTGTCTCCACGAGCGCAGATGAATGAGAAGCCCGAGCTCGAGATCTTTGCTGATGATGTAACGTGCGGGCACGGAGCCACGGTCGCCTCCCTCGATCCCGAACACGTTTTTTATCTGGAGGCGCGTGGCATCACCAACAGCGACGCCAAGTCGATGCTGCTCGAGGCTTTTGGGGGGGAAGCCATCGACCGAATCAACGATAAATTATTGGTTGGCCCATTGCGCGCACGACTGGCCGCATGGCTTGAAACGCGGAAGGCGAACACGTGAACAAGTTCGTGCAATCGGCGTTCGACGCTTACGACATTGAAGCGATACGAGCGGATTTTCCTATCCTGGATGAGCACCCGTACGGAAAGCCGCTTGTGTACCTGGATAACGCCGCCTCGGCTCAGAAGCCGAAGAACGTTATTGACCGCGTTACGCATGCCTATGAGCACGAATATGCAAATGTGCATCGTGGCTTGCACTACCTCGCGAATGCGGCCACCGAAGCGTATGAGGCAGCCCGAGAAACGGTGCGACGGTTCGTCAACGCCGCCTCGCACGAGGAGATCGTTTTCACTCGATCCGCGACTGAGGCGATCAATCTCGTTGCGTCTAGTTTCGGCCTCGCGAACATCGGCGACGGTGACGAGATCGTACTAAGCGTGATGGAGCATCACTCCAACATAGTGCCGTGGCACTTCCATCGTGAACGCAAGGGGGCGGTGTTGCGATGGGTCGATGTCGGCGACGATGGCGCCTTTTCGCTTGATGCATTCGAACGCGCTCTTAACGGTCGAACGAAGATTGTCGCGATAACGCAAATGTCGAACGTGCTCGGCACCGCCGTTCCAATCAAGGAACTGGTCAAGATCGCGCACGGGCGAGCGATCCCCGTGCTGGTCGATGGCTCGCAAGGCGCCGTGCACCTTGACGTCGACGTGCGCGACCTCGATGCAGACTTCTACGTTTTCACTGGGCACAAGGTTTATGGCCCCACAGGTATCGGCGTGCTCTACGGCAAGCGGGAACTTCTTGAGAAGTTGCCGCCATACCAGGGCGGCGGCGAGATGATCGAGGAAGTCACGAGGGATACTGTCTCCTACAACCATCCGCCACATCGGTTCGAGGCTGGCACTCCGCCGATCGTGCAGGCTATCGGGCTTGGGGCCGCGCTTGATTATATTGAGGGGATTGGGCGAGAGCGTATTCGCGCGCATGAGGCGGCGTTGTGCGACTATGCGCACAAGCTTCTGTCGTCAATTAATTCCCTGCGGATAATTGGCGTTGCAGAGGGAAAAGGCCCCATTGTCTCATTTACGATGGACGGCGCGCACGCGCATGACATCGCGACTTTGATCGATCGATCGGGCGTCGCCGTGAGGGCTGGAACGCACTGCGCGATGCCGCTATTGAATAGGTTCGGAGTGACGTCCACTTGCCGAGCCTCGTTTGCGCTGTACAACACCTTCAACGAGGTTGATGCGCTTGCGGAATCGCTAATCCGCGCGCGAAAGCTTTTCCAGTAGGGGACGGCATGGACGACGCGCCGAGCCACACGAGCGACATCGAGACCCCCGCCGCGTACAACCTGCAGATCAGGCCACCCTCGGAGATGGGGTCTGAGGAACTGCGTCAGTTGACCGATTCCATCATTGCTGCGCTGAAGACCGTCTATGACCCAGAAATTCCGGCGGACATTTACGAACTGGGGCTGATTTACAACGTCGATATAGACGACGGCCGTTTTGTCAGCATCGACATGACTTTGACGGCGCCCGCTTGTCCGGTCGCTGGTGAAATGCCCACGTGGGTGGAGAGTGCGGTCAGCGCTGTTCCTGGCGTCGCCGGCGCGAAGGTGAACATGGTGTTTGATCCGCCTTGGGATCAGAGCCGTATGTCGGACGAGGCGCGCGTCGCCCTCGACATGTGGTGAGAAGCCGGACTTGCGCCGGCGATCCATCCATGATCGAGCATCAGACGTCCTAGACAAGCGTCACAACGACCCAGGGACCTGAAAATGGACCCGGCGCGTGCCAAGCGATCGTCTTGGCTTAATGATCAGCGTGTTCGTGGTCTAGTTTACCAAACATTGCTGCTCGCGGGCATTGCCGCGTTGGCGGGTAGCGGCATCTATAATGCCGTCATCAATATGCGGGCCCGCGGCATTCCGATGGGCTTCGGATTCTGGAACGATGTCGCTGGCTTCGACATCAATCTTCATCTGATAAATTACTCCAATCTCTCGACCTACGGACGGGCGTTCTGGGTAGGGTTGCTCAACACCCTGCTTATTGGTGTCATTTGTATTCCGCTGGCGACGTTGTTGGGCTTCGTGATCGGCGTTGCGCGTCTCTCCCCCAACTGGCTGCTGTCAAGATTCGCCCTCGTTTACACAAACCTCATGCGCAACACGCCGCTCCTCTTGCTGTTGCTGTTCTGGTACAACGCCGTTCTCAAGTCTTTGCCGGGACCTCGGCAATCGATCAGCGTCGGCGACGTTGTCTTTCTCAACAACCGTGGCCTCTACTTGCCGATGCCAGTCGCGCGGGAGTCCATCGTCTGGTTTGTGGGGCCGGTCCTTACGGCCGTCGCTCTTGCGATCGGATTTCGTGCGTGGGCGCGGCGGCGACAGGATCGGACCGGCGCGCAATCGCCGAGCGCGCTCGTCGCCATCGCGCTCATCGGCGGACTGCCTGCGCTGATGATAGCGGCGTCCGGGCCGCCGTTCACCTTCGATATTGCTCAGCTTTCCGGCTTCAATCTCAAAGGCGGCCTTCAGGTCGTTCCCGAAATGGCCGCGCTCGTGTTCGGGCTTGTCACATTCACCGCCGCCTTCATCGCGGAGATTGTTCGCGCCGGCGTCTTGGCGGTGCCGTTTGGTCAGAGCGAGGCGGCTGGCGCGCTTGGCTTACACCGGGGCCTTTCGATGCGGTTGGTGGTCATTCCGCAGGCCATGCGACTCATAACACCGCCGCTTACATCGCAATATTTAAACATCGTCAAGAATTCCTCGCTTGCCGTGTTTATTGGTTATCCGGATCTCGTCCAGATTTTCGCCGGCACGGTTCTCAACCAGACACAGGCGGCGGTTCAGGTGATGGCTATCACCATGACAGTTTATCTGGTGATCTCGCTTGCGGTCTCCCTGGCGCTTAACGCTTTCAATACTCGCTACGCCTTGAAGGGGCTGTAAGGTTGGACTCGCCAGCCTATGTTCGTGAAGCGTCAGAGCCTGAAGAAGCGCCGCCGATGCTGTCGCGCGGCGCGCTTGCCTGGGCCAGAACCAATCTTTTCTCATCGATCGGATCGACCTTGGTCACTCTCGGTTGCGCCGCGCTTGTTGGATATTCGTTGCCGCAATTGGTCGCCTGGGCGACGACCCACGCGATTTGGAGCGCGAGCGACGGTGCTGCCTGCCGCCAGCATCAAGATGGCGCATGTTGGGCGTTTGTCATCGCGAAGTGGGATTATTTGCGCTTTGGGTCGTACCCGCTCGCTGAGCGCTGGCGTGTGGATGTGGCGGAGGCGATCGGGGCCGCTCTGATGATCTGGTTGCTGTGGATTAACGCACCTCAGCGAGTCCGGGGCGCTTTTTTGTTTTTTGTCGTTTATCCGATTCTGGCGCTCATTCTTCTGCGTGGCTCGTCTTGGCTTGGTCTGCCGATCGTCGACACTCAGCTGTGGGGCGGGATTTTCGTCTCGCTGCTGACGGCCGTTGTCGGAATCGTCTTTTCTTTGCCGCTCGGCGTGTTTCTTGCGCTTGGACGTCGCTCGCCGCTGCCCGCCGTCCGCTTGGCCAGCGTCGTATTCATCGAGTTCGTTCGCGGCGTGCCGTTCATTACGATCTTATTCATGGCCAACAACCTGTTGCCATTGTTTGTGCCCGAGACATGGACGCCTGACCGCTTGCTGCGTCCATTGGCCGGAATCATCATATTTTCAGCAGCCTATATGG
>Ga0209006_10003808_pt1 | contig 13708 bp, 9 predicted proteins | sample JacPin_JW_Ref_O2_FD_188567 | JGI IMG/M metagenome (GOLD analysis project Ga0209006, IMG submission 188567) | Forest soil microbial communities from Algoma, Ontario, Canada - Jack Pine, Ontario site 1_JW_Ref_O2 (SPAdes) (version 2) | ecosystem: Environmental > Terrestrial > Soil > Boreal... | reverse complement strand
CTGAGGTCATAATCTCGAGTCTCGACAAAACCACGGGGAATAGAAAGTCAACTTCGATCCCGATCAAGGACTTGCTCTCCGGGGAGGACCAAAAACTGAATATTCCCCTGCACGGTGGTGAAGAAGTCCGCGTTCCTGAGGCTGCCAAACTGTTTGTTTCAGGCAATGTAAAATTGCCGGGCCTTTACCGAATCAACGACGTGGAAGGCTCTTCCGTACTTAAGGCGCTGGCTCTGTCGCAAGGCATTCTTCCCGATAGCGCGAAACAAGCCTACGTGTATCGCATGGTGGCGGGAGCCGACCAGCGCCAGGAAATCGCCGTCCCGCTGCAAGACATACTGCACAGGAAAGCTGCTGACGTTCCGCTACAGGCAAACGATATTCTGTATGTTCCCGCAAGCCGCGGGCCTCACTTAGCTTCCATTCTCAAGGGTATGGCCGGCTTGGGCCAAGCGGCCCTGACACACCCATACTGAAAGGAACATTACCTGCAAGGAGGAAGTCATGATCTACACGCAATCAAAAGATGAGGTGGTCCTGGGTAAACAATCTATGAATAAACAGAAAGCTGGCTCTGAGGTTCCCGAGAAGGACTTGGAAGGTTTCACTCAAATCATCCCTCCGGTGAAGCGATTGACGTCCGTGTCCACGGCCGAGGCGCGGCGCAAACTGCGCATGGAAGCCAGGCTGGTGATTATTGCCGGCATCAACAGGGGCAGGATCGTCTGGTTGGACAAAGGCGAGATCTCGATCGGCCGCGAAGACGGATGTGAGGTCTGTTTAAACGACGAAGCGGTCTCCCGCAAGCAATGCGCCGTGAAGGCCGATAACGGCTCGTTCCTGATTACGGATTTCAGTAGCCGAAACGGTAGTTTCGTGAATGGGCTTCGGATACGCGAGAAGGTTTTGCAACACGGAGACAAGATTCGTATTGGCGCCACCGAACTTGTGTTTCTAGAGAATGATGAACTGCCGACCTCGACGCCTATAGAGGACAACGTTCTAAAACTAACCGATGGTATCCCGCATCCAGGATCGAAGGAGTTCCTGCTGGAATCGAACATCGCAAACAAGATCGCTCCCAACCCTTCCCTGAAGCCAGTTCCCGTTCAGATTCCCGTGCCGGTGACTCCTGCGTTGACGGACATGAGCCCTATCGACGGCAGCGCCTCTCTGTCGCAATTTATCAAGATCATACGCCGGCAGCGATGGAAACTGCTGGCGTTCGTTGCGGTTGCAATCCTGGCTGCCGTTGGCCTTCAGCTTATCGTGCCAAAGGTCTACGAAGCCACAGCACTGGTCAAAGTCGAGCGCCACACCGCGGGCGGCGTGGTAGGCCTGGAGGCGTCTCAGGTCTCGTCGGTCGACGATATGGACCAGGTGATCGCGACTGAAATCGAGTTGGCTCAATCGGATCCGGTCCTCCGACCAGTGGTTGAACGATACAAGCTGCTTCCGGTGAAATCGAAGAACTCTAGGAGCACCTCGCAGCAGAACGGCCCAGCGTCGCCAATCCGGTTGGATTCTCTTAAAGTGACCCGTTCACCCAGTTCTTATCTGATACGCATCTCTTATCGCGCCCACGACGCGAAATTGGCCGCCGATGTGGCCAATGCCGTGGCGCAGTCCTTGTCAGAACACGCCAACGATACAGGAAAAAGCTCCTATGAAAAGCTTTCCACACTCGTTGCCCAGGATATGTCGGAGTTGCGCTCGAAGATGCGAGCCTCTGCCCAGCAATTGGCCGAGTATGAAAAAGAACTGAACATGGTAGATCCGGAGCAGCGGGTCACGATCCTGAGCGCTCGCCTGGGTCAGTTGAATACGAATCTTACGGCGGCCCAGGACGAGCGGATCCGTCGCGAAGCCATCCTAGCCCAAGTTGACAGTTCCAACACCCTCGCCTCCGCTCAAGCGGCGCAGGCGGCGGCGCAAGATCCACTGCTGAGCGAAGCCGTTCAGCGGCTAAATGTGGCGCGCCAGCAGTTCACTTCGGTGCGTTCCTACTATGCCGAGGGCCATCCGGAATACGTGAAGGCACAGAAGCAAGTACAGGAAATGGAGGCCCAGGTCAATGAACTCAAAGCACGAGCCAAAGAGCGAGCGGCGGCGGATTATCAGCAGGCACTGGGACGTGAGAAGCGCCTGTCCACCGTTCTCCAACAGAGCAAGGCAGAATCGGACAGTCTGAAAGCCCGCACTTACCAGTATGAACAACTGAAGAGCGAAGCCGACAACGACAAGAAAATCTATGAGGATCTGGCGACGCGAACAAGGCTGGCCGGCATCAACCAGCAGTTCCAGAACGCCACAGTGCTGTTCGCCGCGCCGGCCCTGACACCGAGCGACCCCGTGTTTCCTAAACTGTTGATCAACCTACCCGTGGCGGCGATTCTGTCAGGAATTCTGGGTATTCTCATTGCGGTTTTTGCCAGTGTTTTGGACAATAGATTCGCCGATGCGGAAGAGGCGGCAAGTCAACTTCGCGTTGACGTGCTTGCCGAAATACCGCACGCCAAAGGTCTGCCAGGTATCTCCCGCGAAAAAGGCCTTGCAGAGGATTCGGCTTTTTCGGCTAAGCTGAATGCAGCTTATCGGGAAGCGATTCGGAATCTGCGTGCCGCGCTGAACGGCGTGAGCAGTTATCGGCCGATACGAAGCCTCGTGATCACGAGCGCGGTAGCAGGCGAAGGCAAGTCGACCACCGCGGCTCAGTTGGCGCTGGCCTATGCGAAGACTGGAAAGAACGTGCTGTTAGTGGATGCCAACTTCAGCCGCCCAACCCTCGATCCTCGCTTGCTGCTGTGTTTAACTCCCAGGAAATTTAAGGTCGCCAGCACCCTTGGTTTTACCGAAGTTCTCAAGGGCAAGGCATCTTGCGCCGACGCAATCATCCAGCTGGAGCAGCCGGGGTTATCTCTGATGCCAGCCGGGCGGATGTCGCGAACCGCCGCCGATCTCATTAGTACGAGAGCGTCTGCGGTACTAACCAAACTTTGCCAGGATTTCGATTTGATCATAGTGGATGCGCCTCCGGTTCTTGCTGCCGCGGAAGCGCAAGAATTGGCCGCAGCAGCCGACGCTGTATTGCTTTTGACCAAGGCGGCCGAAACTGGCGCAAAACAGGTATCGGATGCCATTTCGGTTCTCTCTCGCGCACGCGCCAATGTAGTTGGTCTGGTATTGAACCAGGTCAAGTCTAATGCTGTCGCAGATGCTTACGCTTCGTACCACTTGGAATCGACCGACTCGTTAATATTGCCTCGCTTAAACGCCTGAGGACTCACATGAGCTATCTAAAGAAACTTTCTGGCTACGGCTCCGGCCCCGCGGTTCTGCTGCTCATATCGCTGGCGACCGGCGGTATCTTTAAGTTGTCGGCCTTTGCTCGAGAGGCGTTCATCGCGGCAAAGTTCGGGCTTTCTTCCGTTACAGACGCCTACTTTGGACTCCAGCAGTTTCCGCTCGCGCTCGCGAGCTTCATGTTTGGAGCTTTTTCGCTGGCTTTTACACCCGCCTACGAAAACGAACACCGGCGGCATTCTGGCACTGTCGAATGGCTGCCGGGCCTGCTGTTCTATAGCTGTGTATTGGGCGCGCTTTTGACGGCGCTCATGCTAGTCTGTGCACCTTACCTTTTACGACTGATTCACAGCGCCGATTCGAGAGAGGTTCGAAGCACGGTTGTCCTTCTCGGCGCTTGCTACCTTCCGATCATTTGGATCGGAATATGGAAAGGGATCTGTACCGCTCGTGGACGCAACTTATGGGCGACAAGCCTGCCCGGACTCCCTTATTTGATTATGACGGTCGTGCTGATTGGTAGTTACGCGATAGGGCAGCTCAGCAACCTCAGCTTGCCTGTGTCCATGACTGCAGGTTTTGCACTCGTCGGGTTGTACTCGCTTGTTCGCATTGGGAGATCGCAACGTTTGCTGCCAGGGAGCTCTGCCGCGATTGCGGTTTGGAAGGTTCCGGAGTGCCGACATTTCCTCCAGCAGCTCGCAGCGTCGGTTGTGGAGAATGTCGGCTTCATTGCGAATCAGTCCTTCTTGTTGTATTTCCTCGCCCGCCTTGGCACGGGCGTGATCTCCGCTAACAACTGCGCGATGCGAATCGGAATGCTGGGCTACAGCCTGCTTTCGATGCCGCTGACTACACTGGTACAGGGGCGTCTCTGTTCAGCGGAGGACAGAGAGAGGCCAACCGTGTTCCGCCGGTGGCTAATGGTACATGCTACGCTGCAGTTATTGTTCGCAGTCGCCGTTTGTGCGTTCCGATTTCCTTTGCTGCGCATGGTGTACATGCATGGAAAATTCGGCGGGACTGAATTGGCTGAGGTGGCCCACATCTTACCCGCATGGATTGGCTATTGTGTGGTGATGTCCCTTAGTGAACTGTCGGCGAGCTACCTGTTCATACGCGCAATGGGCGTTCACTACATGCGAATTCGACTCTGCGCTTACGTTGCAGCGAATCTCCTTCGCCTCGCTCTCATTGGCACGGCCAGCGCCGCCAACCTGGTCTGGTGCTCGGTAATCATCGAAGCTTTCGTTCTAGTGCTGAATTTGCGGACCTGCTTGACTGAATCTAAACCGAGGCTGGCAGTTTCGACCGCTATAGCGGCAGCCTCGGCGTCTTAATTGGACGAGTGGCACGATGCGCGGCTATGAATGTTTTGACGGACCTCACCTAAAGGGCGAAGGAACAAGGAAGGAAGACGAGGTTCAGGGCGTTGCCACTTCCCGCCAGGCAACTTGTATCACCTAAATAAGATCAATGACCTGCAGACCTACTCATCTTCTGACCAAAGAAGCTAGGGATTTAAGTAGCAAACGTGGGCCTTCAAATAGCGTTCCGATTTCGTAGGTCAAAAGAAACAACGATGCAGCAAACAAGCCGGAGTGCTTATTGCATTCTTCGTACAGCTGTTTGGACCAATGCCTAACGGTTGGAATCAGGGCAACGTACGCGACTAGGATACCCAGGACAAAGCCCGCCAGAATGTCGCTTGGCCAGTGATAACCCATATAAATTCTGGGGACGAACGTAACCAACACGACATAGGCGAACACCAGCGCGCCGACACGCTTGCTTCGAAAAAATAAACCCATCGCCAGAGCGCTGAAGAGAGCGGCGTGATCGCTCGGAAAGGAACTCCAACGAATAAATTGGTCGGCATCTACATGGTATGGCCACTGAAAATGCAGAGCTGGATCGAAAAATGGCCGCTCACGGTATGGGAGCACATCTGCAAGCCCCCGTGCCACCAGCATCGCCGGGACCACCAGTATCAAAACCGCAAGGAGAGTGGCGCGCGCCTCGACCTCTTTTGGCCCTGTGTCTCGCTTGCCATGCTCAAACAAGAAATACCAGTACACCGTGACAACGGCGATGCCCTTAAGGAATACCGAGCCACTGACATGGTAGACGGCCAAGTCGAACCAAGGCCAACGCCCGACGAACTGATTGAGCCAATGCATCAGGGCGAAGTCGAGATGCATACTTTTTCCCTCGTGACCAAGACGTGGAACTTCACCGATTCCCGGCCGGCCGGCCGGGAGAAACGGGCTCACCGCGACACGGCACTATACATCGAGCCTCACTCCCTCGCAAGGTGGCCATCCATGTTTCTGCGCGCATTGCGTTCAAAAATTCTCCGGGCGGCGGATTTGCTGAGACTGTGCGTTTTTTCCACGGTTTGCGTCGCCATTGCGCGAGTAATGGGCCTGCCGGTCTATCGGTCTATCCGATTCGATAGTCCGCCTCTTCGATGGTAGCTTGGGATCGCCCGCGTTCGACGGCAAGCGTCACACCGCGAGCTGATTCAACGTGACCTAGCCGTTGCTTCGCTGCCCGACCAGCCTTGGGCGGCTATCGGTCCGGAATAGGGCATGATCGGCATTTGGATTGCTCCAAGCGAATTCGTGCCGCGTGTTGGCGGCAGCAAGCCAATGGCGATGACGAAGATTTGGAACTTGCTCTGTATCGACTAAGCACTGCCTACAACGGGCACGGAGTACATGAATGACCAGGCCACGTAAAGTGAGCATCTCTCTGATTTCCGAAGTGGCTGCCTTTTTCATACCTTTTCTCTTGGGCGTCTACTGGGCTCCGGTTGGGATCGGGTTTGAACTGAAAGCTACGCTCCTACGATGCGTAATCGCCGGTTTATCAACCCTACTCCTCATAGTCTGGCTGCGTGCGCCACTCACGCGAGCGGAAACGAGGTTTGCAGCCCTCTTTGGTCTGCTTGCGCTACTGCTCATAATTCCGTGTCTGACGGCGACTGACTCGGCACGAGCGTTTAAAGACCTACTGAAACTCGTCCTGCTTTTCGCGGTGGGTCTGGCGATGGCACGGGCACTGCGGCACGGTAGAACCGCCAGAGCGTTTGGATATGGCATGCTACTTGGCAGCACCGTGACTTGTGGATTGATCCTCTCCGCCTATATCCGGCACATGGGACTAACCCTTCCAACTTATCAGGGGCTTCGCATTCTCAAGGAGGTGCTTAGTAGGGGTGAAGGGTTTCCTCTGAATCCCATCTCTTTCGCGGCGATTTTCATGTATTTGATTGGTTTGTGCCTGGCGCCTGCGAGGGCGCTGACGTGGTGCCTGGGAGTTTTTGTGTTCGCCGTCTCGTCATTCCTGACCGGCTCCCGTGCGCCACTCGCCATCCTGTTGTTGAGCGCGCTGGTCGCGACCGCGTTGCACTGGCTCCGGGCCCCATCGTTTGTGTTGCGAGTATCGGGGTGCGTAACCTTGCTCCTGCTGACCGGTACCATCTGGGCTGCTGTCGTCACGACTGATTCACGAACAATGGTAACCTTCTCCGAGGGACGAACCGTCCTTTGGTCGGTGGCGTGGTCCAAGTTTCTGGAAAAACCGCTCTTTGGTCACGGGTACGAATCCTGGGAAGACGACTTGCTCCCCCGTATTGCCGGAGGCGAATATTTTCACACTTCAGCTTCCCTCATCAGGGGTGGCGCGTACCACAACCAATACATCACCCTGCTGGCTGAGGAAGGCCTGGTAGGCTACGTGCCTGCGATGGCAATCGTGTGGATGCTGCTCAGGTGTTGCCGCTGGCTGGCATGGAGAACCTCCATTCCCGCAATCAACCGCTACATGATCCTGCTGGCGTGTCTCTTCATGTTGTTGCGTGCCGCTGTGGAAGTACCCGGGCTCTTCGGCTTCGCCAACGATCCCGCCGACTATCTTGCCTATTGCTTTGTGGCAGTTGTAGTGAGCCGGATGTCACTGCATGAAGATAGGCACCGACTCCCAGTCAGCAGGCTTACGGGAGAACCACAATTTTCCATGGCGGTGTCCACCTAAAATAGGGATGACGATACCACTTTTGACAGAGATCGCTCGAGGTGTGATACCAGAGGTGTTAATTTATGAGAAAAAGCTCCACGCATTGTAAGGTCAAAATGCTTTGTGCTCTATTCTTGTCGGCAATTGCTACTGTCCTCTTTACAGGCAACTCTGCATTGGGTCAGCAGCCACACCCAGATAAGCCGGCACCTCCGCCGCAAGCGCAAGGATATAAGCTAGCGTTCGCGGGTGAGTTCGACAGACTTGACCTCAGCCCGGACGGTCGGGGAATACACGCGTGGTACGAGGGCATCTGGTTTAACCACCAACACGCATCACGAAAAAATATTTCCGTTGCTAATTCGATGCTCTGTTTGGAATGGGAGCGAGGACAAGGGGCGGTAGACACGAGCATTACGACTTTTTCACCTCAGGCAGGAAACAATGGGGCCTGGCGCTACGGTTATTTCGAAGCGCGCTTGCGGTGGGATGTAGTCAAAGGCGCATGGCCTGCCTTCTGGCTGATTCCCGTGGAAGATGCGACCGGCCAGGATATTTATAATGGGACGAAGGAGTCGGGCGAAATCGACATCTTCGAAGGTCAAGGCGACCACCCGCATGTTTTCTACGGCACCATTCATGATTGGGTGAACCTCCGCGATCATGCAAACAAGAACAACTTTTTTGCTCTCCCCGGCAATGTGGATTTGTCCCAATTCCACACCTACGGTCTGCTTTGGACGCCCGGAAAAGTGACCTGGTACCTGGACAACCAACCGCTGCACTCTGAGAGTACGCCTGCCATATTTGATCGTCAGGACTTCTTCCTCGTTCTCACCATGCAAGAGGGAGATGACTGGAAAGCTGGGAATCTTTCTGGCGTGACCGCACCCAGGATGACCCTGAATGTCGATTGGGTACGAGTGTGGCAACCGTAGGAGCGCCACTTTTTACAAGGCGCGTTGAGGCAGAAAGTGAGTTGTCGTTTCCCTGGCAGGTAGCGAACCGGATAGCTGAGGTCTACCCGATTGGATAGAAAGGATCTCGATCTGCCTTCGTGCTTTGCTCGCCCACGAACGTCATTGAAGCCAAGTTGCTGCACCGGTTGGAGATACACGAGGCGAGGAGCCGGACGGCAATGGGCCCGCGAGTGGCACCGCATCTGCTCTTGTATGAGTGGAAACGCGACAATACCGTGACCAAAGTGGAAGGGAGAAAGTGATCGACCATGTCTGACGTTCACTGTGGTACTACCAATGTTCTGCCGAGCGGGTTGCCGGCTGTGGCCAGTCCCGAGCCGCGATCGAGTGGTTCCGGATCATTTCATGGAGAAGAACGCATTTTCCTGCACACTCCCGAGCCGTTCTCATCGGCTGCGTTGTACGTCGAAGCTCTGTCTCGCGCGCTTACCTCGGAAGGAACTCCGATCCACATTGTGTGTCCCAGCAATCATCAGTGCCTGGAAGAATTCAACCATAACCCCTTAATCACGGTTCACCCCACGATTGCACGTTCCACCGACGGCGAGCAGGGTTTATTGGGGAAAGTGGTTGTCAACGTTCGATTTCTGCTTTCCTCGTTGGCCGTTTTGTTTTTTGCTATCCGACGTGGCGATCTAGTGCATTTTCAATATAGCTTGCACTTGCCTTTCGGCGCACTCTTCTTCTTGTGCGCTCGGGTTCGCGGCTGCAAGATTGTGTATACCGCTCACGATCCGCTACCCCACAAGTGGAAGATGCCGAAGAAGCTGCGCTGGGTGGAGACACGTGCGCTGGGGTGGATGTATCGGGTCAGCAACATCATCATTGTTCATAATGAAGTCGGAAGGCGCACGATCCTGGAACGGTTCGGCGAGAATAGCGCAAAGCTTAAGGTGATACCTCAGGGCCCCTACGAGCTTGGCACCGACACACTACCGATGCCCGAATCGGAGTATCTGGAAGTGCTTCTGTTCGGCGCGCTGCGCGAGAATAAGGGCGCTCACCTCGCCATTGAGGCCATTCAGCAGCTTTATAGGGAGGAAGTCCCGATACGCCTCACGATTGCCGGAGCCGTTCTTAACCGAAACGAGCGGGACTACTGGGAGCGCTGCCAGGAGTTGATTCGGAGATGCCCTCAGCCGATCCGCTTGATCGAGGGTTTCGTTCCCGACGAACAGCTTCCTGAACTGTTTGCCAGTTGCCATTGCTTTCTGCTGCCGTACACCCAATTCTTTTCGGATAGCGGTGTCGCATCTATAGCACTGGCGAATGGACGGCCGGTAATTGGAACCAGAGCAGGAGGGCTCGGCGCCTTGCTCCAGGCTTCTAACGGCGGGCTCGTCATTGAGGAAGCTTCTGCGGACGCGGTTGCCACCGCGTTGCGCCAGGCCGTTATTCTGGGCCGGCGTCGACTGGACGAGTTCGGGCGGGAAGGCAGGGCTTGGATACTGCGAGAGTGCGGCTGGCCGAAAATCGCCCGCGAAACCCTCCAGGTGTACTCGGCTCAACAGTTCGCAGCACCAACCGCCACCCGGATCAGCTCGATTCCGCACCCGGGAAGTGCGCCATCGTAATTCTCAAGCGTTGGTTTAACTAACGTCCAGGCCGGGGTCCCCAAATGTCAAACCAGTCTTTGGGGTCCCGACCCCGGACGACCTCGGCAATAACCCAAAATGACCCACCTGTGCTCCTCCCCGAGACCCTGCTGACCCAAGACCCCTGCTGAAAACACAATTTGGCACAGCGCAATGAGGTAGTGGGCAGCTCGTCCACGCCGAGGCCGGGTTGGCGCGACCGGAATCCACTGAGGCTCACCTGAGACGCGCGAGAGATGTTCTTCAGGCTCTCAGCTATATCTCCTGCCGGTTCCAGGCAAAGCCTCGTTTTGGATTTTTCACGACCAGGATTCTCGCCATCGCTACGCGAATGCGCTCCGGCTCTATCGGAATGGTTTGTCCCCGTAGGCTTTTGGATAACTCAGAAACCGATTCAAAGGGTGCACCTCCTACTCTCCCGTAATAAATCGGGCCTCAAGCGCCAGCACCGCTTGGACTTACACACCGCACGCAGGACTCATAAGAAAGCGCGCCGTCTGGCAGGCCTCTTGCTTCTCTCATGAGCGAGACAAGTTCGAAAGGACTACAGCAATCACGACCATGACTACAACGCTGAAAGATAACGTTTCGCAACTGCATCAGGCGCCACAGAGCCTGTCAGCAGAGATGGCAGGGAACGGTCTGGAACAATCCCACACGAAACGGCCCGGGCGGATTGTCATCCTTATCACGACCCTGACTTTCGGGGGTGCCGAAACGCAGGTCGTTCGCCTCGCCACTGAGCTGAAGACGAGAGGCTGGACGGTTTGCGTAGTGTGCATGGTTAAACCAACCGCGTACACGAGTCAGTTGGAAGCGCAGCACATCCCGGTTCACTCGCTGGACATGAAACGAGGTGTACCGGACGTGAGGGCTGTATTCCGTCTCGCCTCCCTCATCCGCGACTTTCGAGCGGATATTGTGCATTGCCATATGTTCCACGCGAACCTCTTGGGCCGTGTCACCAGGCTTTTCTGCCGAATACCGGCCTTGGTGTGCACTGCCCATAACTTTAGAGAGACGTCGGAACAAGACGGACCCACCTGGCACAAGGAACTCCTCTACCGCATCACGGACCCCCTGGCAGACAAAACCACGATCATCTGTAACGCGGCATTCGAGCGATACGTTCGCGTGGGTGCGGTGCCGCGTAGGAAGTTTCAGATGATTCCAAATGGTGTCGACACCGATCACTTCATGGGCTCGAAAAACCGGAGAAGGAACGCGCGCGAAGCGCTCGGCATTAGTTCCGATTTCGTATGGCTCGCGGTCGGCCGATTGGTCAAACAAAAGGACTATCCGACACTTTTCCGCGCCCTTGAGCTGCTCAAGCACGAGCGATTTGTCCTTTTGCTTGCCGGCAACGGGCCCCTGGAAGAAAAGTTACGGGAAGAATGCAGGACGCGTGGATTGGAGGGACAGGTTCGTTTTTGTGGCGCTCGCGAAGACATCCTTGACCTCTACAGCGCTGCCGACGCTTTTGTGATGTCGTCCGAGTTTGAAGGTCTCTCGGCGGCCCTGCTGGAAGCAGCGTCGACAGGCCTCCCGGCAGTGGTCACCGATGTGGGTGGTAATGCCGACGTCGTTAAGGATGAAATCACAGGTTACGTGGTGCCTCCGGCGGCGCCGAAACAACTGGCAACGGCTATGCATCGGCTGATGGCTCTCTTGCCAGAGAGCTTACAGACGATGGGCGATGCCGCCCGCCAGCTCTGTCACGAACAGTTTCGGATTGCAGCCGTGATGGATCAGTGGCTCGACCTTTATGCCACGTTCCCGCGGCATGCTGAAGTCGTTCCGATCAAAACAGCAAGTCAAAGTCGCGATTCCCAAGGGAGAGGCCCGGAGCAATCGATTCACACTGAACCGCAATCCTGCTTGTCGAGTCAGTCGGAGGTGACGCGATGAGCGCTGCCCGTGCTAACTTCTCGGACCCACGCGGGACCAACAACGCACTTCCAGCATCTGCCCAGGAATTCCAGACGAGCCGTGGGCGGAAGCGCCCTGGTGCGCTGGTCATATCACTCGATTTCGAACTTCATTGGGGAGTTCGCGATTCCGCGCCCCTCGATGGCAACGAACGGGCCCGACTGCTGTCAGCGAGACGGATCGTCCCCCGTATGCTCGACCTATTCGAGGAGTTCTCAATTCACGCTACGTGGGCCACCGTCGGTCTTATGTTTGCGCACTCCCGAACAGAGGTTGAAGCGTTGAAGCCCACCCGGCGGCCCAACTACCGGGACAGCCGGTTGGATCCCTATCAGGAAACGCTTGGAGCGGGGGAGGCTGACGATCCCTTTCATTTTGCTCCAAGCCTGATTGCAGAGATAGCGAGCAGACCCGGTCAGGAGATTGCGTGTCACTCGTTTTCTCACTACTACGCCATGGAGCCGGGCCAAGCCGGCGAGGAGTTCGAAGCCGACCTGAAGAGTGCGGTGGCCATAGCAGCCCAGTCGGGTCATAGCTTACGTTCCTATGTCTTTCCCCGGAATGAAGTCAATCCTGAGTACCTTTCGATTCTGAAACGTTTTGGGATCGTGGCCTATCGCGGAACGGAGCCGGCCAGGATCAAGCAGGCCCGTTCGTTTAACGAGCAGCGGCGCCCGCATAGGCGGCTTGGTCGGCTCTTGGACACCTATCTGGACCTGTGCGGAAATCAGACGTGCCCATGGCCCCGAGACGGGAGACTTATCTCGGTCGCAGCCAGCCGATACCTGCGGCCTTACTCGCCTATTCTTCAGCCATTCGAAGCTTGGCGGCACGCGCGAATCGAACAAGCCATGAAGTACGCCGCCGAGCGGGGCGAAGTCTTCCATCTGTGGTGGCATCCTGAGGACTTCTCCTATCACTGCGACGAGAATCTCGGTTTTCTTCGCTCTGTGTTGAGGACCTTTGACAGCTATCGCGCCCAGCACGGAATGGTTTCCGTCGGCATGGCAGAGATAAACAGGGTCCTACAGACTACTCAGCCCATGTGCACCTCGTAATAGGAGCAAATATGAACTTGCTTAAGGCCATAGAAACTGAAATTGATAACGGCTCTTCCGCGACCGACCTCAATAGCGGTAAACCTCGAATCCTGTACCTCGTTACTCGAGCCGAGCGCGGAGGCGCCCAGACGCACGTGCTCGACCTGGCATGCTCCATGCGACCTGACTTCGAGGTTAGCGTTGCCACCGGAGAAGAAGGCTTCCTTACAGAAGCATGCCGCGAAAGAGCCATCCCTGTTTACGTATTGCCCCATTTGCAGCGGGAAGTCAGGCCAATTGCGGACGCTCAAGCTTTCCGGGAGATTTGGCAACTGATCCGGAAGCTGCGACCGGATCTTCTCCATCTACACACCTTCAAGGCTGGTTTTCTTGCCCGGCTCGCCGGTCGAATACTTCGGATTCCTTCCGTATACACCATTCATGCCTGGCTTTACGGGACAGCGGCGGTATCGCGCTTCTCCAGTGCTCTGAGCGGCCCCTGCGAGCGCTTGGCGGCGCGCTGGTGCGAACGCATTATTACGGTTTCCCGGGCTGGAGCGCGAGTCGCGCGCGGGCACCGAATCGGATCTCCATCCAAGCTTGTCACCATTCACAATGGTCTCCCGGATTGCTCCGAACAGGCCCGACTTTCACCGACCGAAACTCCTGTGATCACAATGGTGGCGCGGTTTATCGAGGGCAAGGACCACGACCTTCTGCTCCGGGCCTTTGCCCGCACTCCTAAAGGACCGCGGCTTCGTTTGGTAGGCGACGGTCCTACTCGAGCCAGCGTGGAAAGCCTGGCACACGAACTTGGTATTCAGGAGCAAGTGGATTTCCT
>Ga0209006_10003807_pt1 | contig 13710 bp, 12 predicted proteins | sample JacPin_JW_Ref_O2_FD_188567 | JGI IMG/M metagenome (GOLD analysis project Ga0209006, IMG submission 188567) | Forest soil microbial communities from Algoma, Ontario, Canada - Jack Pine, Ontario site 1_JW_Ref_O2 (SPAdes) (version 2) | ecosystem: Environmental > Terrestrial > Soil > Boreal... | reverse complement strand
GCGCACCCGGTCATTCTGCACCATCCCCGTCTGATCATCCTGCGCAGCCAGTTTCTGGCCTGACCCCACGCACGGTCTTTGCGCCGGCCCAGAAAACACTTTCATCCCTCATGGCACACAAATGCATCCGTCCCCCACGGGAAGCGCCCGCGGGGGACGGACAGTGGCATTCCTGTTGCGCGAAGGAATTTAGTAGTTGAGGCGGATGGGGGCGGGTTTACGACGGCGACTCATGCCTCAGTCATGAAACATGTTCGGATGGGCCCCAGTAGTCACTGCAGACGCTATAGGAGCAGAGTTAACACTGGCGGTGATTGAGGGAACGGCTATAGCGGCGCCGGAAAGAAGCGTCGCGCCGGCCACCGACAGAGGTAAGGCGACTTTTATGGCGAGTGCCCGCGCGATACGCATGGCGCCTCCATAAGATAGTGTCCAGGGGTGGTTACCCGTAATGGACGGTCCTGTGGATACGCCGGCGCGCGCGTTCCGGCAACACCAAGTTAGCGCGTCCCTGACCTGGTTGTCTACCCGAATAGCGAAATTAAATAAAGATTTTAGCAGGCAATTCAAAGAATTCTTTTAGCCCCAAAAAGTTGGTATTCCCAGAGCGAATTTAATGCAACCTACCCCTATGAGTTATAATCAACTAACTAAGCTAGTAATTTGCATGGCAAATGGCATCGCAAATGGCACTGCAAATCGCACTGCAAATTGCATACTGCTTACATTACGTAAAAATCGAAACCCATAGCGTCATGCGCATGATCCTTTGCTGAGCCGAGCAAGATCTTCTTGTACCGCCGTTTACCAGGGCGAAAGCGCTTGTTCCGCCCAAATTCGGGAGGTACGATCCACCTCGTGCCCGAAGCATCCTTAGCTGATCAACTAGTCGGCCGGGACCTTGAACTGTCGCGGCTTATCAGCTGCGCCAGTCAGGCAACCGCGGGACACGGCCAGGCCGTGCTCATCGAGGGCGAGCCCGGCATCGGCAAATCCACTCTGGTCCGGGCGGCCTGTGTGGCGGCCACCGAACTGGGGTGCCAGGTGTTCTGGGGCGCCGGTGATGAACTCGGCCAGGCACTGCCACTGCTCCCCATCCTGGACGGGCTGCGGGTCCGCGAGCCATCGGGCAACTCGCGGCAGGAAACCATCGTCGCACTGCTGCGGGGCGAGGTCGCTTCCATGCGGAGCGAGGATGTGCCGGCCGCGCTCGCGGAGCAGTTGCTGGCGCTCGTCGACGAATTGTGCGCGGCGATGCCGACCGTCCTGGTCGTGGACGATCTGCAGTGGGCCGATCATTCCAGTGTCACCCTCTGGGAGCGGCTATCCCGGTCCGCCCGGCACCTGCCCCTGCTGCTGGTGGGCATGATGCGGCCGGTGCCGCAACGGGAGGACCTGCTCGCCCTCCGGCATACCGCCGACCTTGCCGAGCGCTTCCACCTGGGCGGGCTTCCCGAGGGGTCCGTGACCGAACTGGTCGGGACCCTGGCCGGGGGCAAGCCCGACGATGAGCTCATGCACCTCGCGGATGGCGCCGCGGGCAACCCGCTCTACCTCACCGAACTGGTAGACGCCCTGGCCCGCAGCTCTGGCCTGACCATTTCCGACGCGGGAACAGCGGAGCTGACCAACGGGTATGCGCCACAGTCACTGCCGGCAGCGATCGCGGACCGGCTGGGCTTCGTCCCCTCCTGGGTCCGGGAGGTCCTGCGCGCGGCGGCCCTGCTCGGCGTGGAGTTCGCGGTCTCCGACCTGGCCACCGTGCTCGGCCGGAGCGTCGTGGGCCTGGTCCCGGCCGTCAACGAGGCCCGGGCGGCCGGCGTGCTAGCCGAATCGGGCAGCACTCTCAGCTTCCGGCACCCGATGATCCGTGCGGCGCTGTATGAAGAGATTCCGGTCCCGATACGAGCGGCATGGCACCGTGAGGCCGGCCGGGCGCTGGCCCAGGCGGGCGCGCCGCCCGACCGGGTGGCCCGGCAGCTGCTTCAGGCGGTCCGAGGGCCGGCGGACGCCACAGAGCCGATGGATGAGTGGATCCTGCACTGGCTGGATACCGCGGCTCCCCTCCTGGTCGGCCAGGCCCCCCGGGCGGCCGCGGAACTGCTCGGCTGCGCGGTCGCGAGGACGCCGGCTGACCTGGCCCAGCACAACACTCTGGTGCGCTGGCTAGCGGAGGCCCTGTACCGCGTCGGTGACGCGGCTGAGGCGGAACGTGTGGCCCAGCGCGGCCTCGCGGCCATCGACAACCCTGATCTCCTCGTCGACCTGCACTGGACCCTGGCTCAGTGCCGCACAATGGCCGGCCGATTTTCAGAGTCCCTCGCTACGCTGAACCAGGCCCTGGCCCACCCCGGGATCTCGGCCCGGAACCGGGCGCGGCTGCTGGTGTCCATCGCGCGGACCCACCGTCACCTCGGTGAGATCGAGAAGGCTGACCGGATGGCCAGCGCGGCCCTGGCCGAGGCGACCGAGGCCGACGATGGCTGGGCGGTCGGCTGGGCCCTGCACGTGCTGACTTACACAGCGGCGATGCGAGGGCGCGCAGCGGACGCGCTGCCCCTGTACGACCGGGCCCTGGCGGTCACCCAGGCCGAACCCGGGCTGACCGACCTGCGACTGCTGCTGCAGATCAACAAGGCCGTCGCCCTGGGCGAACTCGATCAGTACGACGGGGCGATCACCGCGGCCCGCGAGGCCCAGCGGCTCGCCGACCGGGTCGGCATCATCGTCCGCCGGGCCCAGGCACACTGCTCTCTCGGTGAGCTGCTGTTTCACACTGGCTCGTGGGACGACGCCCTGGCCGAAGTAGGCGTCGTTCAGGAAGTCACCAAGGACCCCGGGGTGGCCTGCTGCGACCATGGGGTCGCGGCCGCGATCTCCATCCACCGGGGCGACATGAGCACGGCCCGTCATCACCTCGCGTCCGCCGTCCCGCACGCGGAGCGGATCGGGAACCGGGTGGTCGGCACGCTGGCCCTCGCTCGCAGTGAGGCCTTCGAGCAGGAAGGGGCCCTGACCGACGCACTTGGCGTGCTGACCGGATTCACGGATGACGCCGAAGAAGTGGACCAGGTCGAGGACCTGCTGGCGGACAGCGTCAGGCTGGCCACCAAGGTGGGTGACACGGTCGTCGCACAGACCCTGGCCGACCGCGCCGTGGCCCTGGCCAACGACTCGGAGATCCCGCACCGGCAGGCCAACGCGCTCTGCTGCCGGGGCCTGGTCGATCGCGACCCCGCCCGGCTGCTCCGGGCCGCGGAACGCTACGACGACGCCCGGCGGCCGCTGCTGGGCGCGAAGGCGCTAGAGGCCGCAGCCGAAGCGTTCGTCGGCCAGGGCAAGCGGGACCCGGCCCGGGCCGCGTTCAGCCGCGCGGTCGATCTCTACACCTCACTGGGCGCGACCAGGGATGTCGCCCGGCTGCAGGCCCGGTTCCGGGCCCACGGGATCCGCCGCGCCCCGCGGGTCAAGCACCGGCGGGCCAGGCGGGGCTGGGAGAGCCTGACGCCTGCCGAGGCCAAGATCGCGGCGCTGGTCGCCGAGGGGATGACCAACCCGCAGATCGCCGCCCGGCTGTTCCTGTCCCACCGGACCGTGGCCACCCACGTCTCGCACATCCTGGGCAAGCTCGACGTCCGGTCCCGGATCGACATCGCGCGCGAGGTCACGGACCGCCGCGCCGTCGCCAGCTGAGCTCCGCCTCTGAACTCAGCCGGCGACGGCTCCTGCGGCTGAGCCCGCCAGCTCAGCCTCCTTGCGGGTCCTCGGCCCGGGGCCTCACCGCGGCCGGGCCGCACCGAGACTGGCTAACCGGGCCCAGGCCATCCCGTCCTGGATCCGGCCCCAGGGGGGATGGCCGGATCCAGGACGAGGCTTAGGGGGCCAGCGTGAAGTAGACCGCCTTGCCCCGGGCCGTCTCGCGGTAGCCCCAGCCGGAGGACAGGGTGTCCAGCAGCATCAGGCCCCGCCCGGCTTCGGCGTACGGCAGCGCGTGCACCCGGGCCGGAGCTGACCTCGAGCCGTCGTGCACCTCTACCCGCAGCAGGCCGGCCGCCCAGCTGACCACCAGCTCGATGGCCTCGTGCTCATCCGAGGCGTGCCTGATCGCGTTGGTGACCAGTTCGCTGGTGAGGAGGGCCGCCGTGTACTCCTCCACGGGGACACCCCAGGCCTGGATGATCGCCGCGACGTGGCGGCGGGCCTGCGCCGCGGCCGCCGGGCCCGCGAGCAGTGAGATACGGTACGGACGCTCCACCATCGCGCGGACTGGCGCCATCATTGTCATCTGTTTCCTTGCCGAGCCTGCTCGGGCCAGTCCCGGAAGCGCAAGTAGCGCCGCCGGGCATTGCGGACCAGCGTGAGGCCGCGCCGGGTGTCGGTGTCGGACCGCGGGTCCGCCGGCTCTGCCGCCGGATCGGACTGCGATCCCTCGTGCACTTCCACCCGGAACTGGCCGTCAACCCAGCTGATCATCAACTGAACCGCCTCATGCCCATCCGTGTCCTGCCTCATGGCATCGGTGACCAGTTCGCTGGCGAGCAGAGCCGCGCCGTAGGCGTCGATGGGGATGTCCCATGCGTGGATGATCGCCCAGACGTGGCGGCGGGCTTCGGCCGCTGCTTCGGGTCCTGCGGGAAGGGAGACGCGATACGGGCGCTGCACCGTCGCGCGGACGGGCGCCAACTTGTTCATCTGTTTTCCTTGCCGAGCCTGGTCGGGTCAAGGGTCCGGCATGTGACGCCGTTCTCCATGACACGATGGCCGGCCCAGGGGGCCGAAACATCGGTCGGCTGACGTATGTCGCAACGCGGGGTCAGCCGGCCCCGGGCTTTCGCTGCGTCCCGGCATTCGGCACGATGGTCGGATGACACACGAAGTCCGGGGCGTCGTCGCCCCCGCTAAGGGCGCGAAAGTCGAAGTCACCACGATCCTGGTCCCCGATCCCGGCCCGGGCGAGGCCCTGGTCCGGGTCCAGGCGTGCGGCGTCTGCCATACCGACCTGCACTACCGGGAAGGCGGCATCGGGGACGACTACCCCTACCTGCTCGGGCACGAGGCCGCGGGGGTGGTCGAGGCGGTAGGCGACGATGTCACCCACGTCGCGCCCGGCGACTTCGTCATCCTGAACTGGCGCGCGGTCTGCGGCGAGTGCCGGGCCTGCAGGCGGGGCCGCCCCTGGTACTGCTTCAACACGCACAACGCCATCCAGAAGATGACCCTCGCGGACGGCACGGTCCTGTCCCCCGCGCTGGGGATCGGCGCGTTCGCGGAGAAGACGCTGGTCGCCGCGGGCCAGTGCACGAAGGTCAACCCCGCCGCCCGGCCCGAGGTGGCCGGCCTGCTCGGCTGCGGCGTGATGGCCGGCCTGGGCGCGGCCATCAACACCGCGCCGGTCGTCCGGGGCGACTCGGTCGCCGTCATCGGCTGCGGCGGGGTCGGCGACGCCGCCGTGCTCGGCGCGGTGCTGAACGGGGCCCGGACGATCATCGCGGTGGACATCGACCCGCGGAAGCTGGAGTGGGCCCGGCAGTTCGGTGCCACCCACGTGATCAACTCGCGGGAGGCCGATCCGGTCGAGGGGATCCGGGCCCTGACCGGGGGGAACGGTGCCGACGTGGTGATCGAGGCGATCGGCCGCCCCGAGACCTACCAGCAGGCGTTCTACGCCAGGGACCTGGCCGGGACCGTGGTCCTGGTCGGCGTGCCCACCCCGGGCATGCGCATCGAGCTGCCGCAGCTGGACATCTTCGGCCGGGGCGGCGCACTCAAGTCGTCCTGGTACGGCGACTGCCTGCCGGAGCGGGACTTCCCGGTCCTCATCGACCTGTACCTGCAGGGCAGGCTCCCGCTCGATAAATTCGTTAGTGAAATAATCGCGCTGGACGCCGTCGAGGAGGCCTTCGCGAAGATGGAGCGCGGGGAGGTCCTGCGCAGCGTGGTGACGCTCTGATGACCGCGCAGGTCGGGAAGATCGTCACCTCGGGCACGTTCTCCCTGGACGGCCAGGACTTCGCGGTCGACAACAACGTCTGGCTGATCGGCGACGACCGCGAGGTCCTCGTCATCGACGCCGCGCACGACCCGGACGCGATCCTGGCCGCGGTCGGCGGCCGCCGGCTGTCCGCCATCGTCTGCACCCACGGCCACAACGACCACATCGACGCGGCACCTCAGGTCGCCGAGGCGACCGGGGCGCCGGTGATGATGCATCCCGACGACCAGGTGCTGTGGCGGATGATCTACCCGGGCACGGTGCCCGACGAAGACCTGGCGGACGAGCAGGTCATCGAGATCGCGGCCACCCCGCTGCGGGTCCTGCACACCCCCGGCCATTCGCCGGGCAGCGTGTGCCTGTACGCGCCCGCCCTGCGGGTCGTGTTCTCCGGGGACACCCTGTTCCGCGGCGGCCCGGGCGCGACCGGCCGGTCGTACTCGAACCACGACACCATCCTCCGGTCCATCCGGGACCGGCTGCTGGACCTGCCGCCGGAGACCGTCGTGCACACCGGGCACGGCGAGGACACCACGATCGCCGCCGAGTCCGGCCAGTTCACCGACTAAGGCCGCCGCGGTGAGCCATGGCAGGTGAGCCCATCCGGATCGCCATGTGGTCCGGGCCGCGCACGGTGTCCACCGCGCTGATGCGGGCCTGGGAGAACCGCCCGGACACCGTGGTTGCGGACGAGCCGCTGTACGCCTTCTACCTGGACCGCACCGGGATCGCGCACCCGGGCCGGGAGCAGGTCATCGCCAGCCAGCCGACCGGCTGGCAGACGGTGATCCGCGAGCTGACCACGGCACCCCTGCCCGGCGGCCGGACCGTGTTCTACGGCAAGCACATGACCCATCACCTGCTGCCGGAGGTGGACCGGGACGCGCTCGCGCCGCTGCGGCACGCGTTCCTCATCCGGGATCCCCGGGAACTGCTGGCCTCCTACGCGAGGGTGCGCGCTACCCCTACGTTGGATGATCTCGGCATCTGGCAGCAGGCCGAGATCTTCGACCGGTTCGGCGGCCCGGTGATTGACTCCCGTGACCTGCTGGAAGACCCCGAGGCCGTACTGCGCGGGCTGTGCGCGGCGCTGGGCGTCCCGTTCACGGCGGCCATGCTCTCCTGGCCGCCGGGCCGGCGGGAGACCGACGGCGTCTGGGCACCCCACTGGTACGACTCGGTCTGGCGGTCGACCGGCTTCGGCCCGTACCACCCGCGGGACCAGGAACTCCCGCCGCGGCTCGCCGCGCTGGCCGACCAGTGCCAGCCCTTCTACCAGCGGCTCCGGGCCTCCCGGCTGACCGGCGCCCCAGCGCCGGACCCCGCACCCCGCCCGGCCGCCCCGGATCCTGCGTCCCGGCCCGCCGCCCCGGATCCCGCACCTCACCCCGGAGCCTCCTAGTGCTGCAGACCTTTGATGAGCGCAACCGTGACCTCGTTGTCAACGTGGGCGGCGTGCTGTCGCACCGGGACCAGGCCGCGATCAGCCCCTTCGATTCCGTGGTGCAGGGCGGCGACGCGGTGTGGGAGGGGCTGCGGCTCTACCAGGGCCGGATCTTCCGGCTCGATGAGCACCTCGCGCGGCTGCGCCGCTCCGCGGCCGCGCTCGCCTTCACCGGGGTCCCCCCGGACGAGGAGATCACCGGGCAGATCCGCCGCACCCTGCGCGCGAACGCGATGACCGACGGCGTGCACATCCGGCTCACCCTGACCCGCGGCGTGAAGATCACCAGCGGCATGGACCCCCGGCTCAACCAGTCCGGGCCGACCCTGATCGTGCTGGCCGAGCACAAGGACCCCGTGTACGACCAGTCCGGGATCACGCTGATCACCTCCAGCGTGCGCCGCCCGGCACCGGACGTCCTGGATCCCAAGATCCACCACAACAACCTGCTCACCTCGATCCTGGCCAAGATCGAGGCCAACGTGGCCGGGGCGGACGACGCGGTCATGCTGGACAGCCGGGGTTTCGTGGCCGAGACCAACGCGACGCACCTGTTCCTGGTGACCGCCGGGCAGCTGGGCACGCCCACGGCGGCCGCCTGCCCGGAGGGCATCACCCGGGCCGCAGTGCTGGAACTCGCCGCGGCCGCGGGCATCCCGCACGCCGCCGGCGACTACAGCCTGACCCAGTTCTACGCGGCCGACGAGGTGTTCGTGACCGGCACCATGGGCGGTCTCACCCCGGTCATCCGGATGGACGGGCGGCCCATCGGCACGGGGTCGCCCGGGCCGGTGACCAAGCGCCTCGGCGACCTGTATGCCGACCTCACCGCCCGGTCCGGGACAATGATCACCTGACTCCCGCTGGGTCAGGACCCTCTCAGCTGGGCAGAATGTCCCCTATGACGAAGGCGCCAGAAATCCCCTCCGCCGCGCTGCCCGGCGGGGTCAGCATGCCGCGGCTCGGGTTCGGCACGTGGCGGCTGCGCGGCTCGGCCGGGTACGACGCCATCCTCGCCGCGCTGCAGGTGGGTTACCGGCACCTCGACACGGCCACCATGTACGGCAACGAGGCTGAGGTGGGCCACGCACTGCGGGACAGCGGCCTGGACCGCAGCGAGGTGTTCATCACCACGAAGCTCCCCCCCGGCAAGGCGGGCCATGAGCGCAAGACGCTGACCGCCAGCCTGCGGGCCCTCGGTACCAGCTACGTCGACCTGTGGCTCGTGCACTGGCCGCCGCCCGCCCGGGCGCTCGCGCCGGTGTGGCGCGAGTTCCTCGCCCTCCGTGGCCAGGGCCTGGCCCGGTCGGTCGGGGTGAGCAACTTCTCGATCGCGCAGATCGACCGGCTGATCCAGGCGACCGGGGAAGCGCCTGCCGTCAACCAGATCCCGTGGAGCCCGGCCCAGTACGACGAGGCGGTACTGGAAGACAGCGGCGAGCGGGGGGTGACCCTGGAGGGCTACAGCCCGCTCAAGGGGACAGACCTCGGTAACCCGGTGCTGACCGGGATCGCGGAGAAGCAGGGGGTCACCCCGGCCCAGGTCGTGCTGCGCTGGCACCTCGAGCACGGCATCGCGGTGATCCCGAAGTCGGCGCACCCGGATCGGATTGTGGCCAACTTCGACGTGCTGAGCTTCTCCCTGACCCCTGATGAGGTCGCCCAGATCGACCACCTGTCCCGCCACTGAGCTCCCGCCACTGAGCCCGCCCGCTCCCCCCGCCCTGAGCCTGCCCCGTCAACCTGGGAATTTACTGCGGATGCCCTGAATTACCCGCTTCCCGGGGCCGGCCAGCCCGGTCCGCCTGGCAGGATGGCGGGCGTGCACGCCACCTCGCTCAGCCAGCTGTGGCACGAGGCCGTCACCGCCGAGCCGCTGCCACCCCGGCTGCTGATCCTGGCCACCGCCGTGGCCGCGCTGATCCTGGTCGGGTGGCGCCGGGCCTGGCCCCTGTCCCGCACCGTGGTGACCATCGCCCACGAGGGCGGCCACGCACTGGTGGCGCTGGCTGCGGGCCGCCGCCTCGACGGGGTCCGGGTGCACCGGAGCACGGCCGGCCTCACCGTGTCCGCGGGGAACGCCTCGGGTCCCGGCATCGTGGCCACCGCCGCGGCCGGGTACCTGTCTCCCCCGCTCCTGGGGCTGGGCGCGGCCGCCCTGCTGGCCACCGGGCACCTGGTCGCGGCCCTGCTCCTCAGCCTGGTGCTGCTGGCCGCGCTGACCCTGATGGTCCGCAACGCCTACGGGATCCTCGCCACCGTCACCGTCGCGGTGGCCGTGGGCCTGGTGATCTGGCGTGGCTCGTCCCTGCTGCAGGCGTCGTTCGGGTACGCGATGGCCTGGTTCCTGCTGCTCGGGGGGATCCGGCCGGTCCTGGAGCTGCAGCGCTCCCGCCGCCGGGGCCGGGCCTCCCGGTCGGATGCGGACCAGCTCGCGGCGCTCACCGGCGTGCCGGGCGGAGTGTGGGTCGCCCTCTTTGCCCTGGTGGCGCTCGGTGCCCTGGCCATCAGCGGGTTCTGGCTGATGTACTGAGCGGGCGCGGCCGTGGCCGCCCTCTAACTGGATACTTGAGTTAGCTGATCGGGAATCCGTATTGGCCAGACTCCGCATTCAGGCCGGACCGTGCCCGGTTAAGCCTGGTGTGCCTGGTCAGGCCGGATGCTGCCCTGCTCCCCGGACGAACCGTGAAGGATCTCAGCTATGGCAGATGAGCATCACCACCTCGATCCGACGTTCTACCGCACCCCCCGGGACGCGGCGGAGGCCCCGCCCGAGAAACTCGCCTACGTCGCCACGTTCTCCCGTCCCGCCGGCCAGCCCGACGCGATAGCCGTGCTGGACGTGGACCCGGACTCCGCCCGGTACGGGTCCGTGGTCGGCTTCACCGAACTGCCGAACCTCGGCGACGAACTCCACCACTTCGGCTGGAACGCCTGCTCCAGCGCGCTGCACCCCGGCGGCGGGCATGACCACGGCGGCCGCCGCTACCTGGTCGTCCCGGGGATCCGCTCGTCCCGGGTGCACATCCTGGACACCGAGCCGGACCCGGCCTCCCCCGTGATCACCAAGGTGCTCGAGGCGGACGAGGTCGGCAAGCGGGCCGGGTACTCCCGGCCGCACACCGTGCACTGCGGCCCGGGCGCGGTGTTCATGTCCTGCCTGGGTGGTTACGGGGAAGAGGGCCCGGGCGGGATCGCGCTCCTGGACCAGAACACGTTCGACGTGCTCGGGCCCTGGGAAGCCGACCGCGGTGACCAGTTCTTCGCCTACGACGTGTGGTGGCACGTCCTGGCCGAGGTGGCCATCACCTCCGAGTGGGGCACCCCGTCCATGATCGAGAACGGTGTGGTGCCCGAACTGCTGCTCGGCCGGAAGTACGGTCACCGGCTGCACTTCTGGGACATGAAGACCCGCAAGCTCACGCAGACGGTGGACCTGGGTGACGAGCATCAGATGGTGCTCGAGCTGAGGCCCGCGCACGACCCGACCCAGAAGTACGGCTTCGTCGGCGTGGTGGTCAGCGTCGAGGACCTGTCCGCGTCGGTCTGGATGTGGCACGAGGAGAACGGCCAGTGGGCCGCGACCAAGGTGATCACCATCCCGGCCGAGCCGGCCCCCGCCGATCAGCTCCCGCCGCTGCTGCAGGGCTTCGGCGCGGTGCCGCCGCTGGTCACGGACATCAACCTGTCCGTCGATGACCAGTTCCTGTACGTGTCGTGCTGGGGCACCGGCGAGCTGAAGCAGTACAACGTGAGCGACCCGCTGCACCCGGTGGAGACCGGGTCGGTGCGGATCGGCGGGATCGTGGGGCGCGCGGCGCACCCGGCCCGGCCGGATCAGCCGCTCAGCGGCGGCCCGCAGATGGTCGAGGTAAGCCGGGACGGGAACCGCGTCTATTTCACGAACTCGCTGTACGGCGCATGGGACGACCAGTTCTACCCCGAGGGGGTGGGTTCCTGGATGGCCAAGCTGGACGTCACCCCGGGCGGCGGGCTGAGCTTCGACGAACGGTTCTTCCCTGAAGGGGAGGCGTTCCGCGGCCGGCGCACCCATCAGGTCCGGCTGCAGGGCGGGGACGCGTCCAGCGACTCCTACTGCTTCCCCTCGGAGCCCTGACCGCGCCTGCCGCCCGGCGATCTCGCTGGCCGGGGCCGCCTACCAGCGCTCCCAGTGCACGACGTCCGCGAACGGGCGCCGGTCGGGCCGCGCGATCGGCGCCAGCGGGCGGTCCGCCGGATAGCCCAGGGCGATCAGGTAGGCCAGGAACCGGTCCTCCGGGAAGCCCAGCAGCTCGCGGGCCAGGTCCTGGTCGGCCACGGACGCGTGCCCGCTGCCGACGCCCAGGTCAGCCGCGGCGAGCATGATGTCCATGGTGGCCTGGCCGAGGTCGTACCGCAGTCCCTCGCGCCGGTGCTCGTCCTCCAGCACGGGCGCGACCAGGCCGATGGTGGCCGCGGACTGGGCTACGTGCCGGGCGCCCTGCCACACCCGGGCCAGTTCCGTCAGCTCGTCGCGGTCGGTGACGACCACGAAGTCCCACGGCTGCCAGTTCCGCGCCGACGGGGCCCGCCGGCCCGCCTCGAGGATCCGTTCCAGGTCCTCACGGCCGATGGGCTGGTCGGTGTAGCTGCGGACGTTCCTGCGCGCTCTGATCGCGTCCCATGTCTCCACAGCGCTTTTCTACCACCGGCCCGCTCTCCCGCCCGCTCGCCTACCGGGCTTTCTCTCCGCCGCCCCTTGTCTCACGTGCGGCCAGCCATGGGTGCGGCCCGTCCCGGGCTCTCTTAGGCTGGCCCTGCTGCCGGGCGCCCGGGCCGCCCGCCTGACCACCTGGGGGAATCATGGTTACTCGTGACGGCGCCTGGCCGGCCGGCACGCCGTGCTGGATCGATCTGGCCGTCGACGACGTCAGCCGGGCCAGCGCCTTCTACACCAGCATGTTCGGCTGGTACGTCCAGCCCGGGCCGCCCGAGGCCGGTGGCTACGCCATGTGCCTGAAGGACGACCGGCCGGTGGCGGGCATCGGCCCGAAGCAGGGGCCGCCCGGGACGCCTGCCGCCTGGACCACGTACCTCGCCTCAGACGACCTCGACGAGACGGTCAGCACGGTCAGGGCCGCCGGGGGCCTGACCGTGACGGAGCCGATGGAGGTCATGGGCGTCGGGCGGATGGCGGTGGCGGCCGACCCCGGCGGCGCGGTCTTCGGTCTCTGGCAGGCCCAGGCGCACACCGGGGTGGGCGTGGCCAACGAGCCCGGCTCGCTGTGCTGGAACGAGAACCTCAGCCGCGCCTACGAGCAGAACCGGGCCTTCTACCAGGCGGTGTTCGGCTACGAGTACGGCGACCTGAGCGGGGACGGCTACCGCTACGCGACGCTGAAGGTGAACGGGACCGAGGTCGGCGGGATCGGCGAACTCGGCAGCAGCACGCCCGCTGACGCGCCCGCGCACTGGAGCACCTACTTCGGGGCCGCCGACACTGACGCCGCCGCGAGAGCCGCGACCGCGGCGGGCGGCCGCGTGATCCAGCCGCCCCGCGACTCCCCGTACGGCCGGATCGCCGTGGTCGCCGACGACCAGGGCGCGGCCTTCTCCCTGATCAGCCCGCCGCCTGCCTGATCAGCGCGCCGCCTGCCGATCAGCCCGGCGCCCGGGCCTCACCCGACCGGGACCGGCTCCTCTTCCTCCGACATCAGCCGCTCCGCGGTCCGGGCGGCCGTCTGCCGTGCCCAGCGGCCGCTGGTCACCAGGCCCACGACCAGCACGACCAGCCCGCAGCCGGTGATGATCCACCAGCCCACGTGGCTGGCGGCGGTGAAGCCGGTGCGCATCGGGCCGACCATGACCGAGGTCACCGCGGAGCCCACCACCGCCACCCCCAGCGACTGGCCCACCTGCCGGCTGGTGGACGCGATCGCCGCCGCGACCCCCGCCTGCGCGCGCGGCATCCCGGACACCGCGGTATTGGTGATCGGGGCGTTTACCACGCCGAAGCCGATCCCGAAGAGCACGTAGGAAGCGAGCAGCCAGCTGGTGGACTGCTGCGCGGTCAGCCCGGTCAGCATCAGCGCGCCACCGGACATGCAGATCCCCGCGACGATCAGCGGGATCCGCGGGCCGCGGATGCTGATCATCCGGCCGGACAGCGGCGCGAGGACCACCGTGACCGCGGCCAGCGGCAGCGTGAGCAGCCCGGCGTGCAGGGCCGAGTAGCCGCGCACGTCCTGCAGGTAGAGCGTGTTGAGGAAGAGGAACCCGCCCAGCGCCGCGAACG
>Ga0209006_10003806_pt1 | contig 13716 bp, 12 predicted proteins | sample JacPin_JW_Ref_O2_FD_188567 | JGI IMG/M metagenome (GOLD analysis project Ga0209006, IMG submission 188567) | Forest soil microbial communities from Algoma, Ontario, Canada - Jack Pine, Ontario site 1_JW_Ref_O2 (SPAdes) (version 2) | ecosystem: Environmental > Terrestrial > Soil > Boreal... | reverse complement strand
ACTATTGTTTCGGTCGACCCCATTCGTTTCGAATTCACCTTCGACGAGGCCTCATACCTCCGTTACCAGCGTGTCGCCGGAGGCAATGGGCAGATGAGCGGCGGCGGCCAGGGCGCCGTTGCCGTCACGCTCAAGCTGATCGACGAAACCGACTTTGCCCACGCCGGCAAGATGGATTTCGTCGACAATGTTATCGACCGGTCGTCGGGCACAATTCGCGGGCGCGCCGTCTTTGCCAATTCAGATGGCATTTTCACGCCGGGCATGTTTGGCCGCATCCGCGTACCGGCTTCGCCGGCATTTACTGCGCTGCTCATTCCCGACGCGGCCATCGGCGCCGAGCAGTCGCGCAAGTATGTGTTGGTCGTCGACGATGGCGGTGTCGTTCGGCAGAAATATGTGGTTCCCGGGCAGATCGATGACGACCTGCGTGTGATCAGGGAGGGGCTGACCCCGGCCGATCGCGTGATCGTCAATGGCTTGATGCGCGCCCGGCCTGGAATAAAGGTGACGGTGGAAGAAAGCGGCACGCCGGCCGCATCGTCCGCGCCGAAAGACGCGGCGCAAGCCAAGGCGAACTAGCCTATGCAGGATAGAAGGCCGGAACGGTAGATGCGCATTTCGCATTTCTTCATCGATCGGCCGATCTTTGCCGCGGTGGTCTCGGTCATCTTCGTTATTCTCGGCTCGGTGTCGTTCTTTCGCCTGCCGATTGCGCAATACCCGGAAATTGCGCCGCCTTTGATCAGCGTCACCGGCCAGTATCCCGGCGCGAGCGCAGAAGTCGTCGCCTCGACCGTGGTGACGCCGATGGAGGAGCAGATCAACGGCGTCGAGAACATGATCTATATGGCGTCCAACTCGACGGCCGATGGACGCTTCTCGATCGCGGTCAGTTTCGATCTCGGCACCAATCTCGACATCGCTCAGGTGCAGGTACAGAACCGCGTGGCCATCGCCCAGCCGCGCTTGCCGGCCGACGTGCGCAACATCGGCGTCACCGTACAGAAGAGTTCGCCCGACCTGATGATGGTCGTCCACCTCTATTCGCCCGATCACTCGCGCAGCGCGCTCTTCATCTCCAATTACGCGACGCTCGAGGTGACCGACGCGGTCACTCGCGTCGACGGCGTGGGATCGATCATCGTCTTCGGCGCGCGCGATTATTCGATGCGGGTATGGATCGATCCCGATCGCCTGCAATCGCTTGGCATGACCGCAACCGACGTGGTCACTGCTCTGCAAGGTCAGAACATCCAGGTCGCCTCGGGCATGCTCGATCAACCGCCGACCGCGCATCCAGGTGCTTTCCAAATTGCGGTGCAAACGCTTGGCCGCCTTGCCGACCCCGACGAATTCGCGTCCATCGTAGTGAAACAGACGCCCGGAGCGGTGGTTCGTCTAAAAGATGTCGCCCGAGTGGAGCTCGCGGCGCTCGACTATTCGTCGAATTCCTATCTCGATCACGATCCGGCGGTGGCGCTGGCGATCTTCCAGCGGCCCGGCTCGAATGCGCTGGCCACCGCCGAGAGCGTGAAGAGCCTGATGGCTGAATTGTCGAAACGCTTTCCGCAAGGCGTCAAATACGACATCTTCTTCAACCCGACGCAATTCATCCAACAATCCGTCGACGCCGTGATCGAGACCATCGGCGAGGCCACCATCCTCGTTGTTCTGGTGGTCATTCTGTTCCTGCAAACGTGGCGGGCGGCGATCATCCCGCTTGTCGCCATCCCGGTATCGCTGATCGGCACTTTTTTCTTCATGGCGGCGTTTGGCTTCACGCTGAATAATCTGTCTTTGTTCGGACTGGTGCTGGCGATCGGCATTGTCGTCGACGATGCGATCGTGGTTGTCGAGAACGTCGAACGCAACATCGCCGCCGGATTGCCGCCCCGCGAAGCGGCGCGAAAGAGCATGGACGAAGTCGGCTCGGCGCTCATTGCCATCGCACTCGTTCTTTGCGCCGTGTTCGTGCCGTCGGTTTTCATCACCGGAATATCGGGGCAGTTTTACCGACAGTTCGCGCTGACGATCGCCGGCGCGACCGTGATCTCGCTGATCGTTTCGCTCACGCTGTCGCCGGCGATGTGCGCGCTCCTGCTCAAGCCGCACGAAGCCGGTCACCGCGACCGCTGGTGGGAGCGGCCGATCCACGGCTTCTTCGCGATGTTCAACCGCGGCTTCAACGGGTTGGGCGCCGGGGTTTCCTGGCTTGCGGGGCGCACCGTGCGCTGCGCCGCCATCATGGTTGTCGTCTACTTGGTCGTGATCGGCTTCGGGCTCAATCAATTCCGCCAGACGCCGGTGGGTTTCATCCCGCAGATCGACGCCGGCTACATGATCGTTGTGGTTCAGCTACCGCCGGGCGCTTCGCTGGCGCGCACTGACGCCGCGCAACAGCGTGCGCTCGACATTGCGCTCAGCGTGCCCGGTGTTGTTCACGGCGTTAATGTCGTCGGCTTTTCCGGTGCGACATTCACCAATTCGCCGAATGCCGGCGCGATCTTCCTGGTGCTCGACTCATTTGCCGCACGCGCGCGCGATCCGCACCAAACGGCGACCGCGATTCAGGCGGAGTTAAACCGCCGGCTGTCGAAAATTCAGGACGGCTTCTTCGTCGCGGTGCAACCGCCGCCGGTCCGGGGCATCAGCAATTCCGGCGGTTTTCGCATGATCGTTGAAGATCGCGCCGGGCTTGGTTCCGCGGCGTTGCGCCAGGCCACCACCGAACTGATGGCGCGCGCGGCGCAAACGCCGGGCGTGGCGACGGTTTTCACTTTGTTCGAAACATCGACTCCGCAAGTCTATCTGAATATCGATCGCCCCAAGGCGCAGTTGCTCGGTGTCAATGTGCAGGATGTTTTCAACGGGCTGCAGGTTTTTATCGGTTCGGCTTACGTCAACGACTTTAATCTATTCGGCCGCACCTTCCGCGTCACCGCGCAGGCGCGCGAGGAGGATCGGCGAAATATTGCCGACGTGCTCAAGATCCGGGTTCGCAATTCCAATGGCGATACCGTACCGCTAGGCTCCTTCACGACGGTGACCAACATTTCCGGTCCCTTCCGCGTGCCGCATTACAATCTCTATCCCTGCGCCGAACTCGATGGAGCCGCTGCGCCCGGCTATTCGCAAGGGCAGGGCATCGACATTATGAACAAACTTGCGGCTGAGACCTTGCCGGAAGGGTTTGCCACCGAATGGACGTCGCTGGCCTATCAGCAGATTAAAGCGGGCAACACCGCGATGTTCGCTTTCGTGCTGGCGGTCGTGTTCGTATTTCTGGTTCTTGCCGCGCAATACGAGAGCCTCACTCTTCCACTCGCGGTAATATTGATTGTCCCGATGTGCCTGGTGGCCTCCATCACCGGCGTCATTTTGCGCGGGCAGGACAACAACATCCTTACCCAGGTCGGTTTTGTGGTGCTGATCGGACTCGCCGCCAAGAACGCCATCCTGATTGTCGAATTTGCCCGCAGGCTTGAAGACCAGGGCCGCGACAGGTGGGAAGCGGCCGTCGAAGCCACCCGGCTGCGGCTGCGTCCAATCCTCATGACCTCGTTCGCCTTCATCCTCGGTGTGACGCCACTCGTCTGGGCGGCCGGCGCTGGCGCCGAGTTGCGGCAGGCACTGGGAACCGCAGTGTTTTCCGGCATGATCGGCGTCACCGCGTTCGGCCTTATCTTCACGCCGGTGTTCTACGTCATCGCGCGTTATCTCGCCCAATTGGGACCGCGGCGCGGAAAGCCCCGGCAATCGCGCGTGCAATCGGCGCAATAGCCGGCCGGCATTAAGGTTGACGCTTGGTCGTAAACTTCGGCCGATTGCGGGCGTGGTAATCATCCGCGGCGATCGCACCCGCGGCTGTCACGCAGCCGCCGACAATCAAACGCCTGCACTTAGACTCGTGAGCCGAGAAAACCATGTCACTGTTGCAGCATGCCAAGCAGACCCGGCGCGTTCTGACCAACGCGTTCAAGAACAATTACGGACGACGCATGCCGTACAGCGCATTCGTCGACCGGCTGAACCGGCAGCCTCTGCTCGACAGCTTCAAGCAACGGCACGCCGACGTGCCCGCTTTCGCCACGCGCGAACAGATGTGGTCGTTCATCGCCGAACATTGTGCGGGCGCCGTGGATTACCTTGAATTCGGCGTGCATCGCGGCCACAGCATCCTCTATTTCGCGGAGCAGAATCGATCCCCTGAAAGCCGATTTTTCGGCTTCGATTGCTTCACCGGTCTGCCCGAGGATTGGGAAAGCGATTACCCGCGCGGACATTTTGATACCGGCGGCCGGGTGCCGCAGACGCGCGACACCCGTGTTGAGTTTGTCGCCGGAATGTTTCAGGACACGCTTCCCGGATTTGTCGCGGGGTTCAAGCCCCGCAACAGGATCGTCGTCAACATTGACTGCGATCTATATTCCTCGGCGCTTTATTGCCTGACTAAACTCGACCCGCTTCTGCCGACTGGCACCATTCTGATGTTCGACGAATTCGGATCGGTGCTTCACGAGTTTCGCGCGGTAGAGGATTATCTGTCGAGCTACCGGCGCGCGTTCAAAGTGATTTGCTCGCACGACAATTTTTTCACGGTCGCCGGCGAGCTGCTATAGCGGCGGCGACCGGCCGGCGACGCGGACAAAGCGCACCGGCTCGCTTAAGCCCCGCAGCGTGGCGCTATCCTCGATGAGAGCCCGGCCGGTGAGCGCTTCACCGGCTTCGCTGTCGGACGAGATCGCTTCGGAAACAATCACCTCGCCGCCGCGACATTGGTGCTCAAGCCGCGAGGCGGTGTTCACGACCGAGCCGAAATAGTCGAGAACGCCGCCGGCGGTGACCGCAATACACGTTCCGCCGTGCAAGCCGAGCTTCAAGACCACGCCGGCATCGCTGCGCCCGCGATTGAAGTTTTCGACCTCGTCCTGGATGGACAATGCGGCGCGGACGGCATCGGCCGGATCGTAAAACGCCGCCATGACTGCGTCTCCCACGGTCTTGACGATGAAACCGTGATGACGCTCGATCCGCTCCGATAAGAAGGCAAAATGATCTCGTACCAGACGATAGGCGGAGGCGTCGCCAAGGTCGTCGTAAAGTCTCGTCGAGCCTTGAAGGTCGGTGAACATGATCGCAATTCGCCCGATCTCGACTTCGTCGCCCGGGCGCAGAAGCTGTTCCGGATGAAGCCTCCGAAAGGCGGCCATAGCAATCACGCGGTCTCCGGTGAGGGCGTCCGCGGTCCAAGCGCGGCTCTCAATCACAAAGAATAGCGGCCCATCGGTGTGATTGTGGGCGGCGAAATCGCCGCCAGCGCTGCCATTCGCCAAGGTGACGTCAGTGCCGCGCACTGTGACGTCGGGGATGACGCCGTCTTCTCCGATCGACGCATCGGCCTCGCCGCCGGCCTCAATGGTGCGAAAACGGTAAGGACCGGGAGCGAGCTCCAAGCGAAAATTCTTTGTCGAGTGCGCCGGCACCTCGCCCTGAAATTTGACGTGGGGCGTGCTGCCCTGACCGAGAAGGCAGAGTTCACCCTTGGGGAGCGGCCGCAGCCATGGCTCCGGGTGGAAGGTCAATTCCACATTGCGCGTGAAGTCGCGGCCATAATCGATGTTGCAAGATGAGCAATGTGCCCCGTCGGGCAGGTCGTGTAAGTTATTGACGCTTAATTTTGCGCCGCGACAGCGCGAACACAATAAGTCCCAGCCCATCGCAAGAATGCCGCGCTGCTGTGCGGCGAGAAATAGTTCGACCGTATCGTCCGCAGTCGCGCCCCACGACCGCGCCAGCGCCAGCGGGCGAATACCGCGCAACGCCACGACCGGTGCGTGGAGAAGGAAGTCGGCGAGCTTCGAGGCGAGGCCGTGGCTGGCCGGATCGTTTTCGAGGTCGCCGATCAGCGCCGTAAGACGCCGGCGCGCCGCAGGCGTTATCGCTTCGTGGGGATAGGCGCCTGGCACGGGTTTGTCGGCTTCGGCGATGAGCCTCTCGATGGCTGCCAGACGTTTGTCGCCCTCGCGGTCGATTTGACCTGAGAATTTTGCGAGCCGACCCAGGACGCCGGTGCACTCGATTTCCGACGAATATACCACCCGGGTGCCGGCATCTTCGGGATAGAGTTCGACTACAGCCTCAAAGCGGCGGAGCGGGCCGTTGAGAAAATTGCGGGTCTGCACCAGCCGCCGGTTTTCCTCCCATTCGCTGAAGCCCTCCTGCCACTTGATCCGCAACGGGCCGAGACCGGCAGACGCAAAACGATCGACGCGACCCTTCGCGTCCATGCGCTCCTCTACCTGATACGGAGGCGAGCCGGACAGCTCGTTGATGCGTGCGGTGTCGGCGACGCACGGCCAGATCACTTCAGGCGGTTTGGCGTAGTGCCGTTCCCTGCGATAGCGGTAAATGCTTTTCATCGGCGTAATATATGAACCCCGCTCGCCATTATACGGCGTGAAGTCGGTTCGGTTTCGTGATTTATCGTCGCTTTTATTCCCTGTATTGTCGCGGGCCTTGCGCTACTCGTTCGATTGCGCCGTCCGCGCGTACCGCAAAGACCAGAGGGATTATCGCATGATCATACGTATCCTACTCTCCGTTACGGCATTCGCTCTCGGCATCACAATCGCCGCCGCCCAGGACCCGATCAAGGAACGCAAGGATCTGATGAGAGGTCTGGGCGATCAAGCCAAGATTGGCGGCGCCATGGCCAAGGGAGACGAGCCGTTCGATCTCGCCAAAGCGCAAAAAATCTTCGCGACCTTTGCGGATACAGCGTCGAAGGCGCCCGCGCTGTTTCCGCCGAATTCAAATGATGAGCCGACCGCCGAAGATCCGTACACCGCAAGTCCGAAGGTCTGGCAAGACATGAACGACTTCAAGTCGCGCTTCGAGAAATTTGGTGCCGATGCCAAGCAGGCTGGCGCGAACGTCAAGGACCTTGATACGTTCAAAGCGGCGTTCGGCAGTATCGGCAAGGACGATTGCGGCGGATGTCATCAAGATTATCGCCTCAAAAAGAGTTGACGCCCGGCTGAGCATGCCGGACAGGCGGACGCGTACGTCGCAATGAATAAGCTTCTGATCGGCGCGGCGTCCGGTGTCGCCGGCATTGCGCTTGTGTTTTGGATTTTGACTATCCCGGCAACGGTGCCGGCGAGTGAGTTGCCGCCGTACACGCCCAACGTCGATAATGGCAAGACGCTATTTTACGTTGCCGGCTGTGCATCGTGTCACGCCACGCCGAACAGTGACGCAAAAAAAATCGACTATGCGCGGCTTGGCGGCGGGCTCGCTTTGTCTTCGCCGTTCGGCACTTTTTTTGTTCCGAATATTTCGCCCGATGCGACCGACGGAATCGGTGCGTGGAGCGAGGCGGATTTCGTCACCGCGCTTTGGAAGGGAACTTCGCGAAGAGGCCGGCATCTGTTTCCGGCATTTCCCTATACTTCGTATCAGCGCATGCAGCTTACCGACGTGCGCGATCTTTTCGCTTATTTGAAAACGCTGCCGCCGGTAGCAGGCCGGACCCGACGGCATGACTTGGCGTTTCCTTTCAACGTGCGGCGGCTGGTCGGAGTGTGGAAGCTTTTATTCTTCCACGGCGGCCCTTTCGCGCCTGATCCGACGAAATCCGCGCAAGTGAACCGCGGCGCTTACCTGGTGAACGGTCCCGGGCACTGCGCTGAGTGTCATAGTCCGCGCAATTTTCTGGGCGCCGTTGTGGAGAGCCAGCGATTCGCCGGCGGGCCGGCGCCGGACGGAAAAGGGTGGGTGCCGAACATCACACCCGCCGGATTGCAGCATCAGGACCCGCCCTGGTCGGCGAGAGACATCGCCGCCTTTCTAACTGACGGCATGACCCCATCGGGGGATTATGCCGGTGGCGCTATGGTCGACGTCATACGCAACCTTGAGCAAATCAACGCTGCCGACCGCGAGGCTATGGCCGCGTATGTTCAGTCCTTGCCGGCACGTGAGGGCCCAAAGCCGCCGCCTAAGTCCCTGCGAAAGCCTTGAATGTGATGATGGTGCGCGTGTCCTGGATGCCGGCAACGGTCTGTACTTTCTCCGACACGAAATGGCCGATATCCGTGGTCTGTTCGACATAAAACTTCACCAGCAGGTCGAAGTCGCCCGCGGTCGAATAAATCTCCGAGGCGATTTCAGCGTCCGCCAGCCGGTTCGCCACCTCGTAAGACTTGCCGAGCTGACATTTGATCTGAACGAAGAAAGGAACCATCCGCGTCTCCAGTTCGACCACAGGATGCTAATCTAGACCGAGGTCGTGATAATACCCCGTAAATTGCAAAGAGCCACTTCGGCGGCTCCCATGGTAACCGGTAGCAGGCATGCGACCACTCCTCGATCTGCGGCTCAACGCCATTATCGATCCCGAGCGCGCCGGCGGGCACGACTTGCTCGATCTCACCCGCGCGGTTGCGGCAGGTGGAGCAACGTTGGTTCAGTTGCGCGACAAAAAAAGCGATACCGGCGCCATGGTCGAAAAGGCGCGTGCCATAAAAGCAATTTTGGCGCCCCTTAATATCGTTTTTGTCGTCAACGATCGAATCGATGTGGCGCTCGCCGCCGGGGCTAACGGGGTGCATATCGGCCCGGACGATATGACGCCCGAAGATGCGCGCCACCTTCTAGGACCGGATGCGATTATTGGGGTGTCGATCAAAACGGCCGCCGCAGCCGAGGCTGCGCCGGTCGGTCTTATCGATTACGCGGGTGTCGGCGGCGTGTATGCGACCTTGTCGAAGGAGCAAAAGACGCCGCCGATCGGTATTGATGGATTTGCCCGGGTTGCAGGGGCTTTGCACCGCCGAGCGCCCGCGCTCCCGATTGTCGGAATTGCCGGTATCGACGCCGGCAACGCAGGCGCGGTCATTGGCGCCGGCGCTGATGGTGTCGCCGTCATCTCGGCATTATCGGGGTCTCGCGATGCGGCAGCGGCGGCCCGCGCCCTGCGCGAAGTCGTCGACGGTATGCTGGCGAAGCGAGGAACGTAAGTATCGCCGGCGCGACCCCGCAAAAGCCGCTCGCGGATGAACTGGCGGTTTCTCGCCGCTGCAACTAAATCTCTAAAATGGCCGCAACACGAAAAAAGATCACGAGAGTTCAGCGCGGCAGCAAGCAACGCTCAGCGTCAAGGCGTGCAGCAAGCCCGCAGCGTGCGCCAATCTCGCTAACTATTGCCGGCTCGGATTCAAGCGGCGGCGCCGGGATTGAGGCGGATCTCAAGACTTTTTCAGCGCTGGGCGTCTATGGCGCCGCTGTCGTTACCGCTGTCACCGCACAAAATACCAAAGGCGTGCACGGCATCCACGATGTGCCGGCTGACTTCATCGCAGCGCAAATCGATGCGGTCTTTGCCGATCTTGATGTCGGCGCAGTGAAGATCGGCATGCTTCCCGGCGCCGCCGCGATCGATGTCGTGGCCGAGGCGCTAGATCGCCACCGGCCGCCCAATGTTGTGCTTGACCCGATCATGGCCGCAACGTCGGGCAAGCGCTTGCTGTGCGCGGACGTTGGCCGACTGCGGTCGTTGTTGTCGCGCGTGCGGCTGGTGACGCCCAATCTGCCGGAAGCTGCCGCGCTACTTGATGTCGCTCCTGCTGGCGACGATGACGAGATGCGGGCCCAGGCGGAAAAGCTCCTCGTGCTGGGCGCCACCGCGGTTCTGATCAAAGGCGGCCACCGGAGCGGCCGTGAGAGCGTCGACTTTCTCGTTGAGCCGGGCCGCTGCCTGCGGCTTGCGGCGCCGCGGGTGGCGACCAAAAACACCCACGGCACGGGCTGTACGCTTTCGTCGGCGATCGCCGCCGGCCTCGCCCAAGGACTGTCGCTGGAAGCGGCCGCTAAGCAAGCCAAGGAGTATGTGAGTGCCGCCGTCGCGGCCGCCGATCGCCTCGTTGTTGGCTCGGGTCGCGGCCCGCTGCATCATTTTCACGCTTGGTGGTAGGCTTCCGAGCCGCCCGGAAAATTGCTACCGCTTGCTGTGTTTATCGGAAAAACCGACGGAGAATATGATGATGCGCGCCATCCTGGCGTTAATGGCGGCACTGGTAGGATTCATGTCAATTAGCCCAGCGTCTTCTGCGGAATACGAAATAGCGAACCAAACCGACGTCGTTTATGCCGAGCACGATGGCACCAAACTGGTCGGCGATCTCTACTTGCCAAAGGGCCGCAGCAAAGCGCCGGTTCTGGTCGCGGTCCACGGCGGCGGCTGGCAAATCGGCAGCAAGTCGTTCTACCGATATTGGGGCCTGTTTTTCGCTCGCGCCGGTTACGCGGTTTTCGCTATCGACTACCGGCTTGGAAAAGCCGGCACTTATCCGGCCGCGGCTTACGACGTTAAGGCAGCCATTCAGTTTGTACGGGCCAAGGCGTCGGAGTTTGACCTCGATCCAAACCGCATCGGCCTCGTCGGCGATTCCGCGGGCGCGCATCTAACGTCACTCTTGGCAGTCGCGGGCGATCAGTTCAACGCGGCCTATCCCGACGATGCCAACGCCGGCGTGGCCACCGACGTTAAGGCGGTCGTCGGCTTTTACGGCGTCTACGACATGCAGGCGCAGTGGACGCACGATCTGACTTTCCGTCCGAACGATAATATCGTGCAAAAATTTCTCGGCGCGTCGCCGACCCAGAACCGACGCATTTATTTCGATGCGTCCCCGATTAGCTACGCCACACTCGACCGTAACCGGGTCCGCTTCTTGCTGATCCACGGCACCAACGACGATATCGTCGACGCGCCGAGTCAATCGGGCGCATTTCTCACCGCGCTCACCCAAGCCGGGTTTTTCGTGCGCCGGATCGTTATCCCGGGCGCCGGGCATTTTTGGGCGTCTGATCCGTTCGAGAGCGAGCCACGCAGCTACGCCGCGCAGACAGTTTCGCAAATGATGCGGTTTCTCGAAAGCTCGCTCTGAAAGTTCGAGGAGGTGGCGCGCGACCCATGCGCGCCGCCATAAACAGGGAGAGAAATGTCATGTTGAAAGCGATCACTGTAACTGCCGCCATGGCGCTTTCGGTCACGGCGTGGGTGCTACTGCCAACGTACGGCCATCTGGCATTAGCGCAATCCGGACCCTTCCTTATCAATGCGGTCGAATACGACGTGGTGCCCGGCCAAACTGACAATTTCCTTGCCGCGCTTAAGGAGAACGCCGCGGCGTCGGTAAAGGAGCCGGGGTGCCGCGAATTGAATATCGCGGTGTCGCAGAAAGACCCGAACCATATCTTCCTCTTTGAGGTCTACAACGACGCCGCCGCCGCCGAAGCCCATACGGCGACCGATCACTTCAAGAAATACAAGGCAGCGACGGCCGGCATGACAACCAAGCGCGAGGCAAAGTCATATTCATCGGTGGCGATGAATATGAAGGGCATGTAGCCAGCGGGCACCTTCAACCGAGCAAGGCATAGGAATGGCTAGAAAAAAAAGAGGCACCGTCGGGATCATCGGTCTCGGGATCATGGGGGGTGCTTTTGCGCGCAATCTCGTCGCCGCCAATTGGCGGGTCGTCGGCTATGACGTCGCCGCCGACCGCCGTCGCGCAATGAAAAAAGCCGGCGTCGACGTCCGCTCGGATGCGGCGGAAGTCACCCGCGAGGCGCCGACCCTCATTTTGAGCTTGCCTAGTCCCAAGGCGCTCTCCGCGACGGTTGATGCCATTGTCAAAGCCGGGGTACGCCGCCGCGTGGTGATTGAGGCATCAACGTTCAAGCTCGAAGATAAGATGGCGGCGCAGGCGACGCTGCGTAAAGCCGGCCATGTTTTGCTCGATTGCCCGGTCAGCGGGACAGGCTTTCAAGCCGAGGTAAAGGACCTGGTGGTTTATGCCTCGGGCGGCTCCGCCGAGATCAAACGGTTGCGCCCGTTATTCGCCGACTTTACGCGGGTGGTGCGTGACCTCGGTGAATTCGGCAACGGCAGCCGTATAAAATACATCGCCAATCTTCTGGTCGCCATTCATAACGTCGCAAGCGCCGAGGCGTTAGTGCTCGGCATGAAATCCGGTTTGCCGCCGGAGCTTATCTACGACGAGATCCGGGTGGGCGCCGGCAACTCGGAGGTGTTCCGAATTCGCGCGCCGATGATGGTGAAGGGCCGCTACGACAAGCCGACGATGAAAGTCGCGATCTGGAAAAAAGACATGGAGATCATCGGCAGCTTTGCCCAGTCGCTCGGCGCGCCGACCCCGTTATTTTCCGCCACGCTGCCAATCTACGCCGCGGCGCTGTCAACCGGATATGCGATGCAGGACATGGCCTCGACTTGCGCTGTGCTTGAATCGATGGCCGGGATAAAGCGCGGCAAGAAAGCAAAGCGTAAACGCGCGGCTTCGGTGAGATAACTTGCATGGCGCGCCGCCGTCTCGCTGAGCAGCCGAAATCGCGGCTTGCCATTTGGGCGCGACGGCTTGCGTTGTTTTCGCTTGCCGCAACGCTGATCGCCGTCGTCATTGTGCGCTCGGGCGCGCTCGATATCGTGCCGGCTTTGTCGACGCTGGCGGGTGCCTTGGTGCTTGCCGTCGTCGCCATTCTGCTCGCGTTCGCCGCCGGCGTGGCGATTTGGCGGGAAGGAATGAGCGGCATAGGTGAGGCGGTCGCCGGGCTGATTGTCGGCGTCGCGCTGATTGCTTATCCGCTCTATCTCGGCGTCAAGGCGTATCGCTTGCCGGCAATCTACGACGTCACAACGGATCCAATCGACCCGCCCCGATTCGAGGCGATTGCGCGGTTGCGGCCGCGGGACGCCAATCCAGTCAATTATGCGGGCCTCTATGCCGCCGAGCAGCAGCGCGAAGCGTATGCCGACATCGAGCCGGACGTAACCGAGGCGTCGCCGCAGGACGCCTACGATGCCGCGCTTAAGGTCGTGACCAAGCGCAAGTGGCGCGTCGTCGATGCGCGTCCGCCGCAGGCAGTCCCGGCGCGCGAGGGGCTCATCGAGGCGATTGCGCGCACGCCGATTCTCGGTTTTCGCGATGATGTGGTGGTGCGGGTGCGCGCGGCGCCCGAAGGCGCCCGCATCGACATACGCTCGGCTTCCCGCTACGGCCGGCACGATCTCGGGGCGAACGCGGCGCGGGTGCGCTCGCTTATCGACGATATCGACGATGCGCTGGCAGCGCCCACGCCCGAGAAGAAACTGCCCGAGGCGAAACCGGCTCAGGCCGCCGGACGGGGCAATTCCGTCAAGCGATAAATGCCGCCGATTGTCGGCGCGCCATCGGTGGCGACAAGACCGCGCGTTACCAAATCCTCGAGATGCGCGAGGAGGGACAAGGCGGCCGCTCCAGTGAGCCGCGGATCGAGTCCGATATAGATCGCGCGCACCAGCGTCGGAATGTCGGCTGCGCCTTTATCGAGCCGGTGCAGAATCGATGCCTCGCGCGCCTTGCGGTGCCCGATATAGCTTTGCACAAAGCGCGGAGCATCACGCACAGGACCGCCGTGGCCGGGCAGATAAATTGACTCGCTGCGCCGCGCCAGTTTCGCCAGCGAGGCCATGTAATCGCTCATGGCACCATCAGGAGGGGCAACAATCGGGGTCGACCAAGCCATCACGTGATCGCCGGAAAAGATCAAGTCCGCTTCGCGGAACGCATAGGCCATGTGGTTGGCCGTGTGACCGGGTGTCGCCAATGCCTCGACGGTCCAGCCTTTGCCCGTTACGGTTTGCAGATC
>Ga0209006_10003805_pt1 | contig 13717 bp, 11 predicted proteins | sample JacPin_JW_Ref_O2_FD_188567 | JGI IMG/M metagenome (GOLD analysis project Ga0209006, IMG submission 188567) | Forest soil microbial communities from Algoma, Ontario, Canada - Jack Pine, Ontario site 1_JW_Ref_O2 (SPAdes) (version 2) | ecosystem: Environmental > Terrestrial > Soil > Boreal... | reverse complement strand
CGTCTCGCATTCGTAAACGAGCGGAAAGATCGCAGGATTACCGGCGTACCCGCCATCCCAGTAGAACTCGCCATCGACCTCGACCGCGTGCATCAACAGCGGCAGGCAGGTCGAAGCCAGCACATGCTCGGGACGCAGTTCCTTGCCGGAAAAGACCTTCACCTTTGCGGTGCGCACGTTGGTCGCCGAGAGGAACAGCTTAATCGCGTTTTGTTGGCGGACGCGCTCGAAGTCGATGCATTCGTCGATCAGCTTCTTCAGCGGATTGTAGTTGAACGGATTGAGCTGATACGGCGAGGCGAAATAGGCGAGCGCCTCCATGAACACGTAACCGGGCGAGTGGTCGAGGCCCTGTTGCTTGCTCATGCGGTCGATCAGCGACGGCTGGAACAAACTGTTCGACGCGTCCTGCGAGAGCTTCCGCCAAAAGGTGCGCAGCGCCTTTTTGGCCCCTTTGCGGCCGCCAGCCGCAAAGCCATCGACCAGCACGACAGCGTTAACGGCGCCGGCGCTGCTGGCGGTGATGCCTTCGAACGCGACACGCTCGTCATCAAGCAGCCGGTCGAGCACGCCCCAGGTGAACGCCCCGTGGGTGCCACCGCCCTGCAAAGCCAAATTGATCACTTTCTGCGCAGCGATACTTTTCTGCGCAGCCATAGGGTCGGTCCGCGGTCCGGCCGCACCGGATTCTTGATCGATCAGTTTCATTGCCACGAGAAATCAGCGCCACGGGAATCAGCCGTTATTCAGCGATCCGTAGATAATTCTCTTTTGCTGCACTGCAAAGACCGGAACTTTATTTTTTGGGCTGGTCTCGTCTTCCAAAAACGCAACGTGAAGAGACCTAAAATTTAGGCAATTTATTCTTCTGCCAATGAGAGAGGCAGTCGCTGATGCGATACCACGAACGCGAATGTCATTTTGCCTTGTGTGCAGCACTCATGTTGCCTTGTGTGCAGCACTCATGCGGCGCGATCAAAAATACTTTTCGTAGAGATCGACCGTCGAGTCGCATCCGATACGGTCGAAATTGGCTGCCAACCACTGATCGGCGCGTTGGCGGCCTAGATCGTAAAGGTGCTGCAGGAAGTCCCAATCGCTGTTCAGCCGGCTCGACCATGAGAAGCTGCGGATCAGATCCTCAGCCTCGATCAGGTGAACCAGCATGCGCTTGCTGGCGTCCATTTTGCCGTCGTCGATTTGCTTGTTCAGATAAGCGATGGTCCGCATCTCGCGGATCAGTGCGGTATTGAAACTGATCTCCTGCATGCGATTCATGATCGCCGGTGACGTCGTCGGCACGCCGGGCCGCTCTGCCGGCGTAATGTGCACCATGAGGATGTCGGGGGTATCGCAATTGTAGATGAGCGGGAAGATCGCCGGATTGCCCGCATAGCTGCCGTCCCAATAGAATTCGCCATCGACCTCGACCGCCTGCATCAACAGCGGCAGGCAGGTCGACGCCAAAAGGCGCGGCATGTCTATTTCCTCGACGCCGAAGATTTTCACCTTGGCGGTCTGCACATCGGTCGCGCACAAATAAAGCTTCACGGTCTTTTGTCGCCGCACCCGCTCGAAGTCGATGGCTCGCGTCATCAAATCCTTGAGTGGATTAATATTGAGCGGGTTTGCCTGATAGGGTGAGGCGAAATAGGTCGCCTCGATAAAAAAGAATCCAAACGAATGCTCGAGGCCGTAATGCGGGTTGGCCTTGTCGATGATGGACGGCGCGAACGGACCGCCCACCGAAAGCTTTGACACCTCTTTCCAATAAGATCGCAGCGCCTCTCGTGCTCCCTCACGCCCTCCGGCCGCCAGGCCGTCGGCGAGGACAACAGCGTTGACGGCACCGGCACTGGTCCCGGCGACGCCTTCGAAGTCGAGCTGGCTTTCTTCGAGCAGGCGATCCAGCACGCCCCAGGTGAACGCACCGTGGCTGCCGCCGCCCTGCAGCGCCAGATTGACGATTTTTCGGCCGGAGGACGATTTGGCAGCGGGTGCGGTTTGCTCTTGCTCGATCGTCATTGCCAACAATGGGAATGGGGAAAGCCAGCCGGCACCATTGCCGGCCGCTCGCTTCTCGAATGAACAATCCTCGACCTCACGGACGAGGCAAAACCCTGGCAGCTAAGAATTACGGGCTCGACCTCCCATCCGGAGGCCCTGCCGATAGCGCCACAGTTCCAATGCCGACGAGGTCCGCGGGTTCCCCCGCGTTTCAAACAGAACGAGCTTCGAAAATGTGACGCCGCTTAGGCGTGAGCCTTGCGCTGCGGGTCGATGATGCTTTCAAGCTTGCCCAATACGTGCATGCACGGAAGAAGCTGCGCCAGGCTGCCGTTCGGCTCGCGCTTTTCCTTGATCGCCGCGATAAACTCGCGGTCCTCGAGCTCGATGCCGTCCATCGACACATCGACCTTGGACAGGTCGATCTTGTTGTCCTTGCCGTCGACCAGATCGTCGTAATACGCCTTGTAGGTGCCGTTGTCGCAGATGTAGCGAAAAAACGAGCCGAACGGCCCGTCGTTGTTGAACGACAGCGACAGCGTCAAAATCGATCCGGACGGCACCTTGGCGACAATGCCCATGTCCATGGCGATCCCCAATTGCGGATGGATCGGTCCCTGCACGGCATAGCAATCGGTGATCGTCTCGCCGGCCTGATACTGGAACAGGTCGATCGTGTGCGCCGCGTGATGCCACAATAGATGATCGGTCCAGCTCCTCGCCTGCCCGGCGGCATTCATGTTCTTGCGGCGGAAGAAATAGGTCTGCACATCCATCTGCTGGATTTTCAGCTCGCCCTTCTCGATCTTCTTGTGCACGAACTGGTGGCTGGGATTGAAGCGCCGCACATGGCCGCCCATGGCGACGACGCCGGTTTCCTTCGCGATCTTCACCAAAGCTTCGGCGTCCTCGACGCTGTCGGTGACGGGAATTTCCACCAGCACATGCTTGCCGGCGCGCATCACCTGCTCGCCCTGGCGAAAGTGCATCTTGGTCGGGGTGGTGAGGATCACCGCGTCGGCGCGCTCGATGCCTTCCGAGAGGTCGCCCGTATAGTGCGGGATGCCGTATTTCTTGGCGACTTCCGCGGTGGAGTCCTGATTGCCGCCGACCAGCGATGTCACCTCGACCCCGGGAATGCGCTTGAGTGCATCCAAATGCTTCTGCCCGAACGCACCTTGACCGGCGACGCAAATCTTCATGGTTGCCTCTTATGCCTGACGGCGTCGTGTATTCCTTGCGGCGTTATGACCGGGCATAGCCGTTTGAAGAAACGGCGTCGCTTCGCTTGCCTATGCCCGGCCATCCCGATTATCAGCACTGTGCCCGCCTAAGCGAGATGCGCGGGTCAAGCCCGCGCATGACGGCGATGGAAGGCATCCACCGAACAACCTAACTGCGGACGCGATGAACCTTGGCGGCGGCCGCCGCGCGCTTGTGCTTAGCCGTGGCGGGCTTCTGTTTGCCAGCCGACGGCTTCTTACCGACAGCCTTCTTGCCAGCAACCAAGGCGCCACGACCGCGATTTTCAAGGATAATGTGGCCGACAGCGGTGTTCGACGCCGGCACCGTGTAGAAGCGGTAGACCTCGTCGACCTTGTCGTCGAGCGCGCCGCGCATGATCAGCCACATCACCATCTCGATGCCCTCGGCACCGGCCTCGCGCATGTAGTCGACGTGCGGGATCTTGACGAGCTTCTGCGGATCCTTCGACAGGTTGTCGAGGAACGCCTTGTCCCATTTGCTGTTGATCAGGCCGGCGCGCGGGCCGCTGATCTGATGCGACAGTCCGCCGGTGCCGAAGATCACCACCTTGAGATCGTCGGGATAGGATTCCACCGCCTTCTTGATCGCGCGACCGAGCATGAAACAGCGATGGCCGGTCGGTGGCGGATACATCACCACGTTCACGGCCAGCGGAATCACCGGGCAGGGCCAATGCGCGTCCTTGTCGACATTGCCGAACAAGAGATTCATCGGCACGGTCATGCCGTGATCGACCGTCATCTTGTTGACGATGGTGAGATCGAATTCGTCGAGAATCACCGACTGGGCGATGTGCGAGGCAAGCGCCGGATGGCCCTGAACGACTGGCACCGGGCGCGGGCCCCAGCCTTCGTCGGCCGGAGGAAATTCCGCGGCGCAGCCGAGCGCGAAGGTCGGGATCAAATCGACCGAGAACGCCGAGGCGTGGTCGTTGTAGACGATGATGGCGACATCCGGCTTGGTCTCGCGCATCCATTCCTGGGAATGCTCGAAGCCGGAGAACACGCGCTTCCAATACGGCTCTTCGGTCTTGCCGTTGTCGATGGCAGCCCCGATGGCGGGCACATGCGATGAACCGATACCTGCGACGATCCTGGCCACGGTTTTACTTCCGCTTTGCTGATTTGGATGGGGACTTTGCTTTGGCTTTGCTCTTCACGGCACCCTTGGCCGCGCTCTTTGCGGCGACCTTGGCTTTCGTTTTGAGTTTAACGGCGGCTTTAGCCGCAGTTTTGCCGGCTGGCTTCGCCTTTACGCTCGCCTTGGCTTTCGCCTTCTTGGCAGCGGGTGCCTTGCCGGCGGCGAGCAATGAGGCGGGCTTGTTTTTTCCCGAGCGCGAACGGTTGCCCTCGACCGAGCGGCCGCCGCCGAGCATCATCTTGGCATAGTCGTCCTGGGTGTTGCCGGTCATGACGGCAGCCAGATGCTGGAACGAGTGCCCGTCGGTGGCGCCGAGCTTGGCGGTGAAATAGATGTTGCCGCCAAGCTCGAGCATGCGGTTGTAGTCGCGCTTAAGGATGGCGTCGGTCTGTTCCGGCGTCAGATTGAACTTCTTCAGGTATTCGACTTCGTCGGCTTTGAAGGCCTTGCGGTTCTCTTCCTGCAGCAGCGACATGCAGAACATGTTGATGCCGTAGCCCTGACGCGAGCGTTCGGCGTCAAAAACGAAGGTGCCGGGAATATCGTCGTATTCTTGCTGTTCGCGGGCCATCAGCGTGGTCTCCTACGGCTTGACACATTATAGCGCGGCAGAGCTTGGCAACGTAACCCTTTAGTCCTTGCAAGCGCGGAGAGCTAGCATGCAAAGTCTAGAATTGAAGCAAGTCGCACCGACCGGGTGAGCGACCGCTTCAGCTCAATGCATGATCCTCAGCTCCAATAAAGCCGCACCGGATTGTCGACCAAAAGCTGGTGCTGCAGTTCGGCCGAAGACGCAATCTTGGGGATGTAATCAACCAGGACCCCGTCATCGGGCGCTTCCTTCTTCATGTTGGGATGCGGCCAATCGGTGCCCCAGATGACGCGGTCGGGGAAGCGCTCGACCAGCGCGCGGCCGAACGGCACCACATCGTCGTAGGGTGGGCCGGCGACCGTCATCCGCTCCGGACACGTCGCCTTGACCCAAAAGTTCTTGTGCCGGTCCATCAACCGATGAAAGCGCTGGTTCTCCGGGTGATCGACGCCCTTCTTGATATCCGGCGTGCCCATATGGTCGACCACGACCGTGGTGGGCAGCGCGGTAAAAAAATCCTCCAGCTCGGGCAGATCGTGCATCTCGAAATAGACCACGACATGCCAGCCAAGCTTTTCGACCCGGGCAGCAATGCGCGCGAGCACGTCGCGCGGCGTGAAGTCGACCAGCCGTTTGAGAAAATTGAAGCGCACGCCGCGCACGCCGGCCTTGTCCATCCATGTGAGCTCGTCGTCGGTCACCTCGTCGCCCACAAAGGCAACGCCTTTGGCGCGGCCGGAGGAGGAGACGAGCGCGTCGACCATCGCGCGATTGTCTTTCGAATGGCAGGACGCCTGCACGACGACGTTCTTGTCGAACCCGAGAAAATCCCGGAGTGCGAACAACTTCTCCTTCGGCGCGTCGCAGGGCGTGTATTTGCGCTCCGCCGCGTAGGGAAATTTGCTCTCCGGGCCGAAGACGTGACAGTGCGCATCGACCGCACCCGGCGGCGGCCGGAATGTCGGCTTGGACGGGTTGGAGTGAAAGGGAATGTAGCCGGGACTCATCGGCACGCAGAATTCTCCTTAAAATTATCTCACGCTGACAGTTTTCCGCCAAAAACCGAAAATGCGCCTTTCAACCACCTCAAGGCGTCATGAGCTTGATCTTCGAATTCTTTCCCTGACCGCTTTTGTAAATCGGCAAAATCGATGTCGAACACCAACATGTGTTTGGCAAGCTTGCTCTCATCTTCCTCGCGAAGCCTCGCCTTCAGCGCGGCAAGACCACCTTAGGCCTCCGCGATTGCTCCTTGGCGGCTGGTCGCAGAATTCAGCGCCTCTTGAAGACTAGCGTCGATTAAATCCAGTATGTCCAACGCGAAATCATCGAGTGACGTGCGGAATTTGCAAACCATTGCGATGGATGGTCTGTTTAGACCCGCTCCAGCGCCAGCGACACGCCCTGCCCCACGCCGACGCACATGGTGGCGAGCGCGCGCTTGCCGCCGCGCTTCTCCAGGCCGTGGACTGCCGTGAGCGCAAGTCGCGCGCCCGACATGCCGAGCGGATGGCCTAGCGCGATCGCCCCGCCATGCGGGTTGACGTACTCGGCATCGTCGGCGACGCCGAGCTGGCGCAAACACGCCAGCCCCTGCGAGGCGAAGGCTTCGTTCAGCTCGATCAGGTCGAAATCGCCGATCTTGAGCCCGAGACGCTCCATCAATTTGCGCGTCGACGGCACCGGGCCGATGCCCATGATGCGCGGCGCCACCGCGGCCGACGCCATGCCGAGCACACGCGCGCGTGGCGTCAGGCCGTGGGCCTTGACGGCGTCGGCGCTGGCCAAGATGAGCGCGGCCGCGCCGTCGTTCACGCCCGACGCGTTGCCGGCCGTGATGGTGCCCGGATTGCGCACGAACGGCTTGAGCTTCGCGAGCCCCTCCAGCGTGGTATCGGCGCGGATGTGCTCGTCCTTGTCGACGATGGTCGGCCCGGCTTTGCCGCCCGGCGCCTCGACCGGCACGATCTCTTCGGCAAAATATCCGGCCGCCGCCGCCTTGCCGGCGCGCTGCTGCGAGCGCAGCGCGAAGGCATCCTGGTCCTTGCGCGCCACCTGGAATTCCTCGGCGACGTTCTCGCCGGTCTCCGGCATCGAATCGACGCCGTATTGCGCCTTCATCAGCGGATTGATGAACCGCCAGCCGATGGTGGTGTCGAAGATCTCGGCACTGCGCGAGAAAGCCTCACCGGCCTTGCCCATCACCATCGGGGCGCGCGTCATCGACTCGACGCCGCCCGCAATGGCGAAATCCATATCGCCGGTCTTGATCGCACGTGCAGCATCGCCGACCGCGTTGAGCCCCGACGCGCACAGCCGATTGACGGTGAGACCCGGAACGGTTTCGGGCAATCCGGCCAGGAGGAGCGCCATGCGGGCGACGTTGCGATTGTCCTCACCGGCCTGATTGGCGCAGCCGAGAAACACTTCGTCGAGTTGCGTCCAGTCGGCTTGCGGGTTGCGCGCGACCAGCGCCCGGATCGGCGCTGCGGCGAGATCGTCGGTGCGCACCTTGGCGAGCGCCCCGGCATAGCGACCGATCGGGGTGCGCGCCGCATCGCAGATGAAGACCTCTCGCATCGGCGCGTCCTTTCCGCGTTATTTTCAGTATGGGCTCTATTAGAGCACGATGCCAAAAAGTGGAAACCGCCTTTTGGAATGAAACGCATGCTTCAACGTGACATCTAGGGAGCGAAGACGATGCGGTCAAATCGGCAGCCGCGCTGAGGATTGAACTCCCACAACCGTCATGCCCGGCCATAGCCGTCCAAAGGACGGCGTCGCTTCGCTCGCCTATGTGCCGGGCATCCCGATCACGCTGGCAAGGCCTCACGTCTGTTGTCGGGATGGCCGGGACAAGCCCGGCCATGACGATGCACTAGGAAGTATGCCCATGACCTGCCCGGCCGAAAGGCCGCAAGCGTTCCAGCAGCAATTGGCGCAGGTCCTGACCAATGAATTTGATCATCTGCCGCTCGTGCTGCAGCGCAAGCGTCTCGATCCGCGTCATGGCCTCCTGGCCGGCCGCCGTCATGAACAGCGAGTGCGAGCGGCCGTCGCCGGATGCGAGGCGTCGCTCGATCCATTGCCGCCGCTCGAGTTCATGCAGCATGCGGGCCAGCCGTGCACGTTCGATATGCAGGGCCTTGCCGATCGCGGCCTGCGAGCGGCCCGGATTGGCGGCGATCAGCACTAGCACCGAATACTGCGCCGGGCGGACGTCAACGGGAGCCAGCGTCCGGATGAAGTCCTTGAAGATCGCGACTTGGAGCCGCCGCAGGAAATAGCCGACCCGGTCGTTGAGCTCGGCGAGATCGAGCCCCGCCGCGGCGGGTGACCGCCGTCTGGCCGGCGCCGTCCGCCCGGAGGCGGAGGATTTGCGCCGGCTCACCGGCTTGACGCGTCCACTCTGCGCAACTTTCGTAATCGCGCCCGTCCTGTTACCGCCCATTCGCGCCCCGCTCATCGCCCGTGCCGGCCAGGAAGCCGCTTGACCGACATTGTTGTCAATGACAACATATTTTGCGCGCGCCCGATAGCCGCGCCGTTGCGGCCAGGCGGGCGGACGACAAAAGGCCAACAAACACAAGGGCCGACAAGAACGGCCGCCGCTTTGTGGGAGGATCATATGCGTCAGCACGCAGCTATCGCAGCCGCACTGCTCATCTGTTTGTGCTCGCCGGCCGGCGCCGAAATGAACGGTACGCTGCGCATCGGCGTGATGAACGACATGTCGAGCGTCTATTCCGACTTCCAGGGACCGGGGTCGGTGGTGGCGGCGCAACTTGCCGCCGAGGACTTCGCCAAACAATCGAAGCGCAAGGTGGAGATCCTCTCTGCCGACCATCAAAACAAGGCTGACGTCGGCGCCTCGATCGCGCGGCGCTGGTTCGACGTCGATGGCGTCGACATGATCATCGACCTGCCGAATTCCGCCGTAGCGCTGGCTGTCGCCGACATCGCGCGGGAAAAGAACAAGGTGTTGATTGGTTCCGGCGCGGGCAGCTCGCTGCTCACCGGTGCCAAATGCTCGCCCAACACCGTGCACTGGACGTACGACACCTGGGCCATGGGCCACGGCGAGGCCCGCGGCGTGCTGGCTCAGGGCGGCAAAAGCTGGTTTTTTGTCACCGCCGACTATGCGTTCGGCCAGGATCTGGAAAAGCAGGCCAGCGAAGAAGTGAAAGCCGAGGGCGGCCAGGTGCTGGGGAGCGTCCACCACCCGCTCGGCGCCAGCGACTTCTCGTCTTACTTGCTGCAGGCGCAAGCGTCCGGCGCGCAGGTGATCGGGCTCGCCAATGCGGGCGGCGACACGGTCAACTCGATCAAACAAGCCGCCGAGTTCAATCTCGGCGAGAAGCAGAAGATCGTGGCGCTGATTTTCGACCTGCAGAGCGTTCCGGCGTTGGGGCTGAAGACCGCGCAGGGCATCATCGCGCTCAACGCTTTCTACTGGGATTTCAACGACAAGACGCGCGCCTGGTCGAAGCGTTATCAGGAGCGTTACGTCAAGAAGGAAATGCCGAACCACATGCAGGCCGGCGTCTATTCGGGAACGATGGCTTACCTCAATGCGGTCGAGAGCGTCGGCTCGCCTGCCGACGGACGCGCGGTCGTCGCCGCCATGAAGTCACACCCGATCGACGATCCGCTGTTCGGCAAGGTGACCATCCGCGAAGACGGACGGGCGTTGCACGACATGTATCTTGTGCAGGTCAAGTCTCCGGAGGAATCTAAGAGCACCTGGGACGTCTTCAAGATCATATCGACGATCGACGGCGACCACGCCTTTCGTCCCCTGAACGAAGGCGGCTGTCCGCTGGTGGCGAAATAGCGAGGCGGTCATGCGGCGGAATCGCCAGAGCCTTGGTCGGAGCCTTGGTCAGAGCCCAGACCTGAGAATTTGTTTGCATCTCGAACTGTGGCAAGCTGGAGCAGCGCCGCGGGCGCGCTTCAGCAATCGCATGTGAGTTCCGACTTGAATACCATCGCGCTTCCATCCTCGCTTCGCGCCGAGCTGCGTGGCCCGGTTGCCATCCTGTGGCTCAATCGTGCCGAGAAGCGCAATGCGCTCAACGACACGCTGGTGCAGGGCATCGTCGCGTTCTTCGAAGCGCTGTCGCCGGAGATCCGCGCCGTCGTGCTGGCCGGTGACGGCGCGCATTTCAGCGCCGGCCTCGACCTCACCGAGCTTGAAGAGCGCGATGTGTTCGGCGGCGTCGCGCATTCGAGCTCCTGGCACCGGGCGTTCGAACGCATCGAGTTCGGCAAGGTGCCGGTGGTCGCCGTGCTGCACGGCGCCGTGGTCGGCGGCGGGCTCGAGCTTGCAGCCGCCGCGCACATTCGCGTCGCCGAGCGCTCGACCTATTACGCGCTGCCGGAGGGAAGCCGCGGCATTTTTGTCGGCGGTGGCGGCTCGGTGCGGCTGCCGCCGCTCATCGGCGTCGCCCGCATGATGGACATGATGCTGACCGGGCGCACGCTCGGCGCCGAGGAAGGCCAGACCATCGGGCTGTCGCAATATCTGGTCGACGATGGCGCCGGCTTGGCCAAGGGAATAGAGCTCGCCGAGCACATCGCCGGCAACGCGCCGTTCACCAATTTCGCCGTCACGCATATGCTGCCGCGCATCGCTCGCAGCGATCCGGCCGCCGGCTTCGCCGCCGAGGCGCTGACGGCCGCGATCGCGCAGGGCGAGGAAGAGGCGAAGCAACGCCTCAAGGCGTTTCTGGAAAAGCGCGGCCCGAAGGTCGTGCGCGGATAGCAGGTCTTGTCCATGTCCAGTGACCCGCCAAACAGCCAATTGAGGGAGCAGACGCCGCTACGGCCGGTGCGGCTCGGGCCGGCAAGCGTCGACATCGAGCGCAGGGCAGACGGCGCCATGGTGCTGCGCTCGCCGCGCGCGCTCGAGGCTTATCCCGAAAAGCTGACTGAACGGCTGGCGCATTGGGCAAACGCCGCACCCGAGCGCATTTTCCTCTCCCAGCGCGATGGCGCGGCTGGCTGGCGCAGCCTGAGCTATCGGGAGGCTTACGCGAGCGTTCGCGCGATTGCGGCGGCTCTGCTCGATCGCCCATTGTCGCCCGAGCGACCGATTGCGATCCTGTCGGGCAACGACATCGAACATGCCCTGCTCGGCCTCGCGGCCATGCATGTCGGCATCCCCTACGCGCCGATCTCGGTCCCCTATTCGCTCGTCTCGCGCGATTTCAAGAAGCTCAAGGCGATCATCGAGATTCTGACACCGGGTCTCCTCTTCGCCGCCGACGGGACGGCATTCGCGCCCGCCATGGCGGCGACGGTGCCCCCAGACGTCGAGATCGTCGTCACCGCCAATCCGACTGCCGACCGGCCGACGACGCCGTTTGCCGAGCTGCTGCACGCTCCGGTCAGCGCGACGGTTGAAGAGGCGCACGCTAAAGTCGACGCCGCGACGATCGCCAAAATTTTGTTCACGTCCGGCTCGACGGGTCAGCCCAAAGGCGTGATCAACACGCAGCGCATGCTGTGCGCCAATCAGGCGATGATCCGCGGCGGGCTTGCGTTCCTCAACGACGGCGAGCCTCCGGTTCTGCTCGACTGGCTGCCCTGGAATCACACCTACGGCAGCAACCACAATTTCGGTCTGGTGCTCGATTGCGGCGGCTCGCTCTACATCGACGAGGGCAAACCGATGCCCGGCGCGATCGAGGCGACGGCGCGCAATCTGCGCGATATCGCGCCCACCATCTATTTCAACGTGCCCAAAGGCTTCGAGATGTTGCTGCCGCATCTCGCCGCGGATCGCGCCTTGCGCGAGACGTTTTTCAGCCGGCTCAAGCTGATGTTTTACGCCGGCGCCGGCTTGTCGCAGCATGTGCACGATGCCTTCCAGGAGCTGGCGGTGAACACCGTCGGCGAGCGCATCATGTTTCTGACCAGCCTTGGCTCGACCGAAACCGCGCCCGCGGCGCTCGCCTGTAGCTGGGAAAGCGAGCAGATCGGCAATATCGGGTTGCCGCTTCCGGGCCTTGAGCTGAAGCTCGTGCCCAACGAAGGCAAGCTGGAAACGCGAATGAAAGGGCCCAACGTCACACCCGGCTATTGGCGTGCACCGACGCTCACCGCGGCGGCCTTCGATGAGGAGGGTTTCTACAAGATCGGCGACGCGCTCAAATTTGCCGATCCGGCCGATCCCGCGAAAGGCTTGTTGTTCGACGGCCGCATTGCCGAGGATTTCAAGCTTGCCACCGGCACCTGGGTGAGCGTCGGGCCCTTGCGCATGGCGTTCATCGCCCATTGCGCGCCGTTTGCCCGCGACGTGGTGTTCGCCGGCCCCGATCGCGACGAACTCGGCGCCCTGGTCATTCCCGACGTCGAGGCCTGCCGGAAACTTGCCGCCGACCTGCCGCCGGATGCGACGGCGGCTGTTGTTCTCGCGAGCCCGCAGGTGCGCACCGCGTTCGCGCAATTGCTTAACGCGCTCGCCGATCCGAGCCGCGGCACGTCGAGTCGCGTCGGCCGCGCCATTCTGCTCAGCGAACCGCCCTCGCTTGACGTCGGCGAAGTCACCGACAAAGGATCGATCAACCAGCGCGCCGTGCTTGCGCATCGCGCCGCGTTGGTCGAAGAACTCTACGCCGAACCACTGTCGGGCAATGTCATCGTCGCTTCCTCCCTTTCGCGCCCCACAAGCGGGCGCGGGTCCGGGTGGGAGCCCACAGCACAAGCGAGTTGAACATGGATATTCGTGGACACGCGGCTCTCGTCACTGGCGGGGGCTCGGGACTGGGCGCCGCCACGGCGCGCATGCTGGCGGCAGCCGGCGCGAAGGTCGCCATCCTCGACGTCAACACCAAGGCCGCGGCCGAGGTTGCGATCGACATCAATGGCATCGCCATTGCGTGCGACGTCAGCGACAGCGCCGCGACCGAAGCTGCTATCGCCAAGGCCGCCGCCGATCACGGACCGGCCCGCATTCTCATCAACTGCGCCGGCATCGGCCCAGCCAAACGCATCGTCGGAAAAGAAGGACCGCAGCCGCTTGCCGACTATGAGCGCGTGATCCGCGTCAATCTCATCGGCACGTTCAACGCGATGCGGCTTGCGGCCGCCGCCATGATCCCGCTGGAGCCGCTGACCGACGGCGAGCGCGGCATCATCATCTGCACCGCCTCGGTTGCCGCCTACGAAGGCCAGATCGGCCAGGCAGCCTACGCGTCATCCAAAGGCGGCATCGTCGGCCTGGTCCTGCCGGCGGCGCGGGAATTTTCGCAATACGGCATCCGGGTCAACGCGATCGCGCCCGGAATATTCCTGACGCCGATGCTGCTCGGGCTTTCGCAGCAGGCGCAGGACAGCCTTGCGGCCTCGCTGCCTTTCCCGAAGAAGCTCGGTGACCCGTCGCAATTCGCGGCGCTGGCGCATCACATGATCGACAACCGCTATCTCAACGGCACGGTGGTGCGGCTCGACGCGGCGCTGCGCATGTCGCCGCGATAATCGGCGACCCACATGCTCACCAATATTCGGACCACACGCATCGAATGGTGCGACTGCGATCCCGCCGGGATCATCTTCTATCCGCGCTATTTCGAGATCTTCGATACCAGCACCACTGCGCTCATCGAACGTGTGCTGGGCATGAACAAGTTCGCATACCTCAAGGCCTACGATTTCGCCGGGCATCCAGTGGTGGAGACGCGCGGGCGTTTTCGTCAGCCGACCCGCTTC
>Ga0209006_10003804_pt1 | contig 13717 bp, 14 predicted proteins | sample JacPin_JW_Ref_O2_FD_188567 | JGI IMG/M metagenome (GOLD analysis project Ga0209006, IMG submission 188567) | Forest soil microbial communities from Algoma, Ontario, Canada - Jack Pine, Ontario site 1_JW_Ref_O2 (SPAdes) (version 2) | ecosystem: Environmental > Terrestrial > Soil > Boreal... | reverse complement strand
GCGGCCTTGAGAACGACGGTGCAGCCGGCGGCGAGCGCCGGCGCGAGTTTGGCCATGTTGATCTGGAACGGGAAATTCCACGGCGTGATCGCCGCCACCACGCCTGCGGCTTCCTTCCAGATCAGCCGCTGGCTCGGCACGCCCATGTGATGCGTCACCGGCAGCTCCTGCTCCCAGTGGTAGCGCTGCATCAGCTGCAGGTAGTAGTCGAGTATCGCCATCGGGCCGGAGCCCTGGGGCCCGGTGGCGGTAATCGCCATCGTCGCCCCCACCTCGGCGACGATCTGAGCGTACAGCGCGCCGCTGTGTGCGCGCAGCGCTTCACGTAGCTGGGTGAGGCAGCGCTGGCGCAGGCTGCGATCGCTCGCCCACGCCGACTCATCGAAGGCCCGACGCGCAGCGGCGATCGCCTCCTCCGCGTCCTCGGGCCCGGCATCCGCCACGTTGCCGAGGGTCTCCTCGGTGGCGGGATTGATGTTCGGGTAGCGCCGGCCCGAGCGCGCCTCAGTGAGCCGCCCGTCGACGAGCAAGCGGCCCTCACCGCACACGCCGCCGGCAGCGCTGGCGCTCATACGGGCGCCGGCGCGAAGCGGGCCGGCACATGCGTGAAGCCACGCACGTTCGGGTTGTGGGCGCGTCGCAGACCCACCACTTGGATCTCGTAGTCGGGTAAGCGACGCAGCACTTCCTCGAACACGACGCGGGTCTCGAGACGCGCGAGCGCCGCGCCCAGGCAGGCGTGGATGCCATAGCCAAAGGCCATGTGGTCCCGGCTGCCGCGCCGGATATCGAAGATCTCCGGGTTCGCGAACTTGTCGGCGTCGCGGTTGGCGGAGATGACGCACAGCCCGACGCGATCGCCCTTGCGCAGCAGCTTGCCGCGTAGCGCAACGTCGACCCCCACGCGCCGCACCAGAATCTGCGAGGAGCCATCAAAGCGCAGGGTCTCCTCAATTGCCTTGGGGATCAGCCCCGGATCGTCGACAAGCCAGCGGCGCTGCTCGGGGTGCTCCCACAGCCGATACGCCATGTTGCCGATGAGCTTGGTGGTGGTTTCGTTGCCGGCGATGGCCAGCAGGATCAGATTCCCAACCACTTCCTCGTGCGACATCAGTCCGGCGGACTGCGCCCGCAGCATGGCGCCGAGAAGATCCTCCTCGTGAGGCTGGCGCTCGTGCCGCGCAGTGTGCGCCTCGAAGTATTGCGCCAGGTTCATGTAGCCGGCGACGTTGCGGTCGGCGAGATCCGTCTGGCGGTCCTCACGCGCGATCAGGTCATCGGCCCAGCCGCGCACCTTATCCCGATCGGCCTGCGGCACGGCTATGAGAATGGAGATGACGTCCATCGGCAGGTAACACCCGAGGTCCGCGACAAAATCGAGCCGCCCGCTTGCGAGGTGCGGCGCCAGCAGTTCGACGGTGCGCGCGCGGATGAATCCCTCCAGTCTCGCCAGCGCCCCGGGCAGCATGAGCGGCGTCAGCACGGCGCGCTGGCGCGTGTGCTCAGGCGGATCGCTGCCAATGAAGAGCGGGTACGGCAGCTTCTCGTTCGCATCCTTCTCAAGCGCCACCGCGCCGCTGTTGATGAAGGTCTTGTGGTCGCGGAAGGCGCGGTTCACGTCGTCCCACTTCGTCAGCAGCCAGAAGCCGCCTGGCTCGTAGAAATACACCGGGTCGCGCTCGCGCGCCGCCCGGTAAAACGGATAGGGATCCCAGTGAAAGCGGTGATCGTAGGGATCGAGCGTGACGGGGGCCGGCGCCCCCTCCGGCGCGCCGCTCACGTCACGGCCGCCGCGGCGGGACGCTGGCCGCCGCACAGGATGTCGGTGACCCGCTCGGTATCCATGTACTCACGGAGCAGCGCGAGCCGGCCCTCGCGGAATACGAATAGGAAGTGGTATTCGTTGCTGTAGAGCACCCCGGAGGCGTGCCGCCCCTGCGAACGTGCTTCGACCGCGACGCGCTCCCCTTCGGCAGTCATCGCATCAATGGTAAAGGCCAGGCCCTGCGGAAAGGCCTGGTAGATCTGACCGGCGGCGGCCTCGATCTGTGCGCGCGTGAACCGACCGGATATCAGCGTGCGCCCCATGGTCTGCAGCTGCCCGTCGACCGCGTAGGCGGCGACGATCCCCGCCACGTCGCCGCGGTTCAGGAGTCCGAAGAATTCCTGGACGAGCTGCTTGTTGCGCTCTTCGAGGGTCACGAGATTCCCATCCAGAAAACATTTTGGGCGAAATGTTTTTTCCAGACTCAGTGTAGCCCCGTTCGCCGGGAGTGTGTATATTTTTCTGAGGCGCATGACTACCCCGCACCTCGAACGCCCCGGACGCCAGGCACTGAAGACCCAGCGCACGCGCGCCGCCCTCATAGAGGCCACCCTCTCCCTGATCCGCGAGCACGGCTATGCCGCGGCCACCTCCCAGCGAATCGCACGTCGCGCCGGCGTGACCTGGGGTGCGGCGCAGCACCAGTTCGGCTCCAAGGAGGAGATCCTCGAGACCATCCTCGCACTCGCCTACGCGCGCTTCATCGACGTGATGGCGGCGGCGCCACTGCGGCGCGGCCCGCGCGCGGCGCGGGCAACGCTGTTCGTGCGACGCATGTGGGCCCACTACCAGGGCGACTACTACCGTGTCTCCCTCGAGATACTCAGGGCCACGCGCGGGCGCAAACGGCACCGGGCCCGCGCCTGGGAACAGCGTCAGGGACGCGCGCACCTGCGGGTGGTGCGCGCGGTATTCCACGAGACGCAGCTCACTGACGCGCAGCTGCGCGAGGCGCTGGACTTCCTGCACTGTTGCCTGACGGGGCTGGCGATCGGGCGCGTGTTCGAGAGCCAGATGAGCCACACCGAGAGTCATCTAAAGCGTGTGGCGGATGCCTTTGCATCAATGCTCGGCGCACGCTGACGAGCGCTCGACCTGACATTGTCCGACCGGGCACGGCGGCCCGCAGCACGCGCCTGACCCAGGTTTGCAGGTACTATGGGGTTCGAGCAGGCGGGGAACCAATGGCGTAATGCCTCCAGTCGCGAAACCAGGGACGTCGGTGCCGCCGTGGCAAGTGGCGCTGGCTTTGCTTCTCGCCTCACTGTGGATGAATGCCCCGCACGCCGCGCCGGTGCCGCGGGTCCCGGCGGACCCCTGGTGGAAGTACGCGGTGATCTACGAGATCTATCCGCGCAGCTTCCAGGATTCCAACGGCGATGGTGTCGGCGACCTGAACGGCATCGCAAAGCGTCTGGATTACCTCGAGGCCCTCGGGGTCGATGCCATCTGGCTCGCGCCCTTTTATCCCTCCCCGCACGTCGACTTCGGCTACGACGTCAGCGACTACGAGAACGTGGATCCACAGTACGGGACGCTGGCGGACTTCGACCGCCTGCTGGCCGAGGCACAGAAGCACAATATCCGCGTCGTGATCGACATGGTGCTGAACCACACCTCCGATCAGCATCCGTGGTTCATCGATGCCACACGCTCGCGCCGCTCGGTCGCGCACGACTTCTACATCTGGAGCAACGGCCTGCCGCAGGCCGCCGGTACACATAGACCACCCAATAACTGGGTGAGCGTCTTCGGCGGCTCGGCGTGGGAGTACGTTCCCGGCATCGATCAGTTCTATTACCACCGCTTCTACCGGCAGCAACCGGATCTGAACTGGCGCAACCCGCATGTCGAGCGTGCGATGTTCGACGTGATGCGCTTCTGGCTGGATCACGGCGTCGCGGGCTTCCGGCTCGATGCCATCACCTCGCTCTACAAGGATCCGCAACTGCGCAGCGCAGCGGCACTCGGCGGCCGCACCGCGCAGGGGGATGCGGTGCTGAGCGATGCCCACACCAATAACCTCCCCGAGGTGCATGCGGTGCTGCGGCGCATGCGCGCCATGATCGATCACTACCCGGGCGAGCGCGTCTTGATCGGCGAGACCTACGTGAAGAGCGCTGCCCAGCTCAGCAGCTGGTACGGCGGTGCCCGCCATGATGAGCTGCAGCTGCCGATGGACACCGCGTTCGCATTCGACACGCGCCTCGACGCCCGCGAGTTCCGCCGCCGCCTCAGCGAGGCATCCGCCGGGCTGCAAGGCTCACAGCCTTTGCTGCTATTCGACAACCATGACAACGTACGCAGCTGGGACCGCTTCGGCGACGGCGCCCACAACACCGAGATCGCCAAGATCCTCGCGACGCTGCTGCTGACCTCGCGCGCCGCGACGCTTCTATATCAGGGCGAGGAAATCGGCCAGGCAACCGCCGCGCCGGCGCGGGTGGAGGACGTGCGCGACCCGATCGGCATCACCGGCTGGCCGAAGGAGAAGGGCCGCGATGGCGAGCGCACGCCGATGCAGTGGGATGCGACCCCACAGGCAGGCTTCACCGTCAGCGAGCACCCGTGGCTGCCGGTGGCCCCCAACTTCCGCGAGGTCAACGTGAAGGCACAGCTCGCAGACGCCGAGTCGCTGCTGAGCTGGTACAAGAAGCTCATCGCCCTGCGTCGCGGCGATCCGGCGCTGCGCACGGGCCGCCTGGTGATGCTCGATCCGACCAATGCCCGGGTGCTGACCTACGCGCGCATGACGCCCGAGGCCTCCGGCATCCTGGTGTGCCTGAACATGTCGCCGCAGGTGCAGACCGTGACGCTCAGTGGCGCGGCGGCAGGTTTTGCCGGCAACCATTTCCGCACGCTGCTCTCGAGCCCCGGCGAGATCAGCGTCGCCGCGCCGGGCACGCGCATTACGCTGCCCCCCTATGGCGCCTGGATCGGGGCGGTTGAATAGGCCGATGACGTGGCGCACGAAGCGGCCAGCGCGGACCCCGCCGAGCCTCTGACGCTCGCGCTCGGGCCGCAGCTGCGGGTGTCGGGGCTGTGGCTCCTGCCGCCCGCGGCAAGCGCCTGCTATGTGCTCGCGCACGGAGCCGGCGCAGGCATGCACCATGCCTTCATGCAGAGCGCGGCCTGCACTCTCGCGCAGCACGGTATCGCCTCACTGCGCTTTCAGTTTCCTTACCTGGAGCGTGGCGCGCGGCGCCCGGATCCGCCGGCCGTATGCCACGCGACCGTACGCGCCGCGGTCAGCGCGGCGCGCGAGCGCGCCCCGGCACTGGCGCTGTTCGCCGGCGGCCGTTCCTTCGGCGGCCGCATGAGCTCGCAGGCCCAGGCACTGTCACCGCTCCCCGGGGTGCGCGGGCTCGTGTTCCTCGGCTTTCCACTGCATCCGGCCGGCAAACCCGGCGTCGAGCGGGCGGCTCATCTGCAGGCCGTGCACATCCCGATGCTGTTCGTGCAGGGCACTCACGACGCGCTCGCGGAGCGCACCCTGCTGCTGCGTGTTGCGCAAGAGCTCGGGGCGCGCGCGAGTGTCGAATGGGTCGCCGATGCGGATCACTCCTTCCACGTGCCGGCACGCACTGGCAGGCGCGATGCTGCGGTCCGGGAGACGCTCCTGGCAGGGGCGGCCGCGTGGATGCAGCGCCATGAGTAAGCAGCCCCTGGAGCGCTACGCGTCCAAGCGCATCTTCACGCGCACGCCCGAACCGCCCGCAACCCGGCCCGCGGAACGCCCGGGTCCGCTGCTCTTCGTCGTGCAGAAGCACGCGGCACGCGCACTGCACTACGACTTCCGGCTCGAACTCGACGGCGTGCTCAAGTCATGGGCAGTCCCCAAGGGCCCCTCGAGTGCGCCAGGCGACAAGCGCATGGCGGTCGAAGTCGAGGACCACCCCTTCGACTACGGCTCCTTCGAGGGCGTCATCCCGGCGAAGCAGTACGGCGCCGGCAACGTAATCGTGTGGGACTGCGGCGTTTACTCCCCCGACGAGGGTGGCCGCTATGCCTTCGATGACCGCCACGCGGCCCAGACTCGCGTGCGTGCCGAACTTACGGCCGGGAAGCTGAGCTTCTTCCTGTGCGGGGAGAAGCTCAAAGGCTCCTATACCCTGGTGCGCACCGCGAAGCAGAACCAGTGGCTGCTGATCAAGCACCAGGACCGCTTCGCGCACGCCAACGACCTCCTGGCCCGCCACCGCTCCGTGCTTTCAGAAGTGAGCCTCGAGGAGGTGGCGCCGCTTCGGGTGAGCCAGCGGCTGCCAGCCGCACGCCTGGCCCCGCAAGGCCCTGCGGAAGTGATGCCGAAGAGGCTGCTGCCGATGCTGGCCGAGAGCGGCACATTCGCGGCGTCGGATCCTGCCTGGCGCTACGAGCCTAAGCTCGATGGCTACCGCGTCATCGCCTCGGTCGACCCCGCCGGGGTGCGTTTGAGTTCGCGGCGCGGCCTGGACCTGACCGGAATCTTTCCCGAGCTGACCGCGGATCTGGCAGCTCACCCCGGGGGCACCCTGATCCTCGACGGGGAGATCGTCGCACTCGACCCCTCCGGCCGCCCCTCCTTCAATGCGCTGCAGAACCGGGCGCAGCTGAAGTTGCCCGCCGAAATCAGCGCAGCGCAGCGCAGCACGCCGGTCGTTCTGGTGTGCTTTGACCTGCTGCACTTTGCCGGCATGAACCTGCGGCACGCGGTCTACGCTGACAGACACCGCTACCTCGCCCAGTGTCTGCTGCCCTCGGCACATGTGCAGCTGATGCACTCCTCGCCGAACGCCCAGGAACTCTACGATGCCGCACTCGCCTTGGGATTCGAAGGCATCATGGCCAAGAGGCTGGACAGCACCTACCAGCCCGGCGCGCGCTCGCGCGCCTGGCTCAAGATCAAGTCCTCGCAGTCCGCTGAGTTCGTCATCGGTGGCTACACGCGGGGCAAGGGCGTCCGTGACACGCTCGGAGCACTGCTGCTTGGCTACTACGAGGGTAAGGCCCTGCACTACGCAGGCCACGTTGGTTCAGGACTCGAAGAGGCGAGCATCGCGCAGTTTCTCAAGCGCGCAGCGCCCCTGCAGCGCAACAAGTCGCCGTTCGCCGAGCCGCCGCCGCTGCATCGGCCCACGACCTGGCTCAAGCCGCAACTGGTCGCCGAGGTCACCTACAGCGAATGGACCGCGGCAGGCGCGCTGCGGGCGCCCGTGTTCCTGCGACTGCGCGATGACGTGGCGGCGAGCAGCGTGGTGAAGCGCAGCAAGCCGGCCGTTCCGGCCAAAACGCCGGCGTCGCGCGCGCGGCGCCCCGCAGCGACGGCGGCAGGCGCCGCACCCACGGCCGAGGGCGGCGCTGACATCGTGGCGCAGCTGCGCGGCCCTGCCAAGAACCTCGAGCTGCACGTGGACGGGGCACGCATCAAGCTGACGAACCTGGATCGCATCTACTGGCCGGCGCAACCGAAGCTGCGGCGCGAGGCCATCACCAAGCGCGACCTGCTTGTTTACCTGGCGCGGGTAGCGCGCTTCATGCTGCCGCATCTTGCGGATCGGCCCCTCACCATGATCCGCATGCCCGAGGGCATCAACGGTGAGCGCTTCTTTCAGAAACACTGGGCGCAGTCGCTGCCGGATTTCGTGGAATCGGTCACCGTGTTCTCCGAGACCAAGGATGAGCGGCATCGCTACCTTCTGGCCAACAACCTGCCCACGCTCCTGTGGCTCGGGCAGGTGGGGACGCTTGAGTTTCACGTGTGGCATTCACGCGCATCGCTGCTGCCAGAGGCGGCCGGCGCCAAGACCGACTATGCGAGCTCGCTTGCGGCCCTCGAAGCCTCGATCCTCAACTATCCGGACTACCTGGTGTTCGACATCGACCCCTACATCTACTCGGGCAAGGAGGCCAAGGGTGCCGAGCCGGAGCTGAACAAGCGCGGCTTTGCGGTGGGCAGGCGTGTCGCGTTCTGGCTGCGCGACCTGCTGCAGCAGATGTCGCTCCAGGCGATCGTGAAGACCTCCGGCAAGACCGGTCTGCACGTGTTCGTACCCATCGAGCGCACCGTGACCTTCGATGAGGCACGGCATATCTGCGAGACGGTGGGCCGGCACGTGATGCGCGAGCACCCCCGGGAGATCACCATGGAGTGGGCCGTGGAAAAGCGTACTGGCAAGATCTTCATCGACTACAAGATGAACGTGCGGGGAAAAACCCTCAACGTCGCCTACTCCCCACGTGGGGTTCCCGGGGCCCCGGTATCGATGCCCCTGACATGGGAGGAGCTCGAGGGGGCCGAGCCTACGGACTTTACAATCAAGGACGTACCGTCGCGGTTGGAAAAGACCGGCGACAGGTGGCATGATGTACTTGAGATAAAACAGAGCCTTACGAAGGCTTTCGGCGTTGCTCGTGAGAAGTAATCCAGGATAGGTGCATTCATGGCCGCACGTTCCATCGGGTCTCTGACGGTGTCCTTCGGGCTGGTAGCCATCCCGGTGAAGCTGTACACGGCCACGCAGTCGGCGAATGCGATTTCCTTCAATCTGCTGCACAAGACCTGCGGCTCGCGCCTGCGCCAGCAGTACATCTGCCAGAAGGAAGGCGTGGTCGTGGAGCGCGACGAGATGGTGAAGGGCTACGAGTTCGCCAAGGACCAGTACGTGCGCTTCAACCCGGAGGAGATCAAGGCGCTCGAGGAGGTCGGCAGCCACTCGGTCGACATCTCCGAGTTCGTACCGATCGAGTCGATCGACCCGGTCTACTTCGACAAGACCTACTACCTGGCACCGGACAAGGGCGCAGCCAAGCCCTACGGCCTGCTGGTCGAGGCGCTCAAGCAGTCCAAGCGCTGCGGCGTGGGCCACTGGGCCGCGCGCGGCAAGGGCTACATCGTCATCCTGCGACCCATCGGCGATGTGCTCGCCATGCAGCAGCTGCACTTTGCAGCCGACGTCAAGAGCGCCGCGGAGATCGACGTGCCGAAGCCGGAGGTCAAGCCGGCAGAACTGAAACTCGCCCAGCAGCTGATTGATCAGCAGACGCAGCCGAAGTACGACGCCCAGGCCTACAAGGATGAGGTGCGCGGACGCATCGAGGCCGCGGTGCAGAAGAAGGTCGAAGGCCAGGAGATCTCCGTCGCCGAGGTGGCGCCGGCCGGTGAGGGCAAGGTCATCGACCTGATGGATGCCTTGCGTGCCAGCCTCGAGCGGAGCGAGAAGGCGCAGGCGCAGGTCAGTCGCCTGGGCCCGCGCAAGGCTCCGAAGCGCGTCGAGGAACCGGCGAAAGTCGCGCGCAAGGCGAGCAAGCGCAACGCTTAGCTCTACACGGGACTGTCGCGAGGTCAGGTGCGTTCCTACAGCGTGCGGGACGTCGAGCGGGTGCTCGAACTGTCACCCGCCACCACACGCAGCCTGATCCGCGCCGGATTCGTCAATCCCGAACGCGGCCCGCGGCGCGAGTATCGCTTCTCCTTCCAGGACCTGATCGTGCTGCGCACCGCGCGCGCGCTGATGCAGGCAAAAGTACCGCCCAAGCGCATCCGCCGCTCGCTCGAGAGCCTGCGGCGCGAGCTCCCCGACGCCGTACCGCTCTCCGGACTCGCCATCAGCGCCGTCGGGGACCATGTGGTGGTGCGCGAGGGCGATGCCCGCTGGCAGGCAGAAGGCGGCCAGTACGTGCTCGGGCTGGATGTGACGCTCGAGAATGGCGTGCTGCACGTGGTCGAGCACAAGGACGCCACAGCCGCCCCTGCGACTGCCGCTGAGGACTGGTTTGCCAAGGGACTGGCGCTCGAGGGTTCGAATCTTGAGGAGGCGCTCGCCGCCTACGCGCGCGCCGTGGCGGCGGAGCCCGACAACGTCGGGGCCTGGACCAACTGGGGACGGCTGCTGCACGAGGAAGGCCGCACGCAGGAGGCTGCGCAGGTCTACCGGCAGGCACTGGAGCGTGCCGGCCCCGATTCGCTCCTGCTCTTCAACCAGGGGGTGCTGCTTGAGGATCTGGGCGATGCCGGCGCGGCGCTGCAGTCCTACCAGGGCGCGCTCGAGGAGGATCCGGAGTTCGCCGACTGCCACTACAATCTCGCGCGCCTCTACGAATCCCTGGGCAAGCCGCAGCACGCCATCCGCCACCTGGGGCAGTACCGGCGCCTGGTCAGCAACGAGCACCGCTGAGGGGCCGCCCCATGAAGCTGTGGGTCGGCACTTCGGGTTACAACTATCCAGAGTGGAAGGGCACCTTCTATCCGCAGAAGATGCCGGCGGCGAAGATGCTGCCCTACTACGCGCAGCAGTTTGCGACGGTCGAGATCAACTACACCTTCTACCGCACGCCCAACGAGAAGATCCTCGCGGGCTGGAGCACCCAGACGCCCGAGAACTTCAAGCTGACCCTCAAGGCCCCCAAGCGCCTCACCCACATCGCGAAACTGCGCGAGTGCGCGGACCTGCTGGCTTACTTCCTCAAGACCGCCGCGACTCTCGGCCCCAAGCTCGGGGCAATCCTCTTTCAGCTGCCGCCCTACTTTCGCAAAGACCTTCAAGTGTTCGACGCATTCCTGCAGCTGCTGCCTGAGGGCACCTGCGCCGCATTCGAGTTTCGGCATGCCTCGTGGATGGACCCCGAGGTGTTCGCGCGGCTGCGTGCCCATAACCTCGCCCTGTGCGTCGCCGACAGCGAGAAGTTCTCGACCCCGGTGCAGATCACGGCCCGCTACGGCTACTTCCGCCTGCGCGACGAGGGTTACAAGCCAGACGACCTGGTGCGCTGGGCGCAGGTGATCCGTGAACAGGCCGCGCACTGCAGCGACGTATTCGTATATTTCAAGCATGAAGAATCCGGCACCGGACCGCAGTTCGCCAAGATTCTGCTCGAGGCGCTGGGCACCACCGTGGCCTAGTCCCCTGCCTGCATCCAAACCGCCGCGGCCGTGCATCTATAACGTACAGCCGGCCACACCAGACGGCTTGAGGAGCATCGCATGGAGTTCGGACCTTTCGCAGTCGCCATCGCCTTTTGGGTGTTCGTGGCCGTCGCCACCGTTGCCGGCATCGTCGGGGAGTACAAGAAACGGCAGCTGACGCTCGAGCCGCTGCGCGCCGCAATCGAGAAGGGGCAGCAACTGGACCCGAGCGTCGTCGAGCGCCTCATGGCACCGCCGCCGGAGTCGGGGATCAAGGCGCTGACCCTGATGGTCTGGGGGGTGCTCATGTGCTCAGCCGGCATTGGCGTCACGCTGTTCGCCTTCTTTCTCGCCCGCGTCAGCCCGGTCGCTTTCTGGCCCATCACGGGTGCCGGAATTATCGTCCTGTGTCTTGGCATCGGCCTGGTGGTCGCCGCACGCATCGTCGACAGGCATCAGAGGACCCGCGGACCGCAGGCCTGAAGGGCAAGCCACCCGTGCTCGCACTCGGCCAGGTCGCTGAGTCGACCGTCGTCGCCCTCGCGATGGGGGGCGACGATGCCGCCTTTGCCGAGCTCGTACGACGCCGCCAGTCAGCGCTGCGCAACCTGCTGCGACGCCTGAGCCGTGACCCGACGCTGGCGGATGACCTGGCGCAGATCACCTTCCTGAAGGCGTGGCGCGCGCTGCCGCGGCTGCGCTCGGTGGCAGCCTTCGGCGCCTGGCTGCGCCGCCTCGCCATCAACACCTGGCTCGAGCACGTTCGGGCCGCGCCACCGGCGGCGCTGCCGCTGGAGAGCGAGACCGAGGCAGTGGTCGCCGCCATGCACAGCGCGGAATCTGCAGCAGGCGAGTCGCTCGATCTGGACCGGGCGCTCGTGCACCTGGCGCCCGACGAACGGCTGTGCATCGTGCTGGCCTACTCCGAGGGCATGAGTCACAGCGAGATCGCCGGCGCCAGCGGCCTGCCCCTCGGCACCGTCAAATCCCACATCAAGCGCGGCAGCGAACGCCTGCGCACGCTATTGAACGCCTATGAGCCCCTGCAGGAGCACACCCATGTCGGATGAACTGGACGCCGCACTGCGGCGACGCTTCGCCAGCGCCACTGCCGCCCTGGCGGCGGAGGAATTCGTAGCGCGCACAGCGGCGCGGCTCGCCGCCAGGCGCCGCTGGCTACTGAACGCGCGCAGCCTCACGGGTCTCGCCGCGACGATCGCGGGCGGCCTGGCGACGGGACTCGCCGCCCTGCGCCTGAAGCATGCGCGCCTCATGGTCATGGGCGCCGCGGCGGTGAGCGTGTGGGTCAGCCTGATGTGAGGAGCGCCGGCGCGGCGCGGGCGCGGGCGCGGGCGCTACACACTCCAGATCTGCCCAAAGACACGGGCGAAGTTACCCCCGAGGATTTTCTCCGTGGCCTGCGCCGAGTAGCCCTTCTTCAGCAGCTGGTCGGCCACGAGTTCCAGTTTGCGCGGAAAATTCATGCCCTCGACATAGGTGGGCCGGTCTTCCTCCGGCGCCGACAGCCCTGCCTGCCTGCGCTCATCGAGCTGCTTCTGGAATTCCGCCATGCCCGCCGCACTCGTGTCGAAGGGCTCGATCCCAACGTCACTGCCGATGCCGACGTGATCCTCGCCGGCGACCTTGAGGACGTGCTCCAGGTGGGCAAGGTAGTCGGACACGTTCGGCTGGTGCGGAGAGGCCGTGAGGTAGGGCAGATCGAAGATCCCGATCACGCCGCCCTTGGCGGCCAGTGCCCGCAGCTGCTCGTCGCTCTTGAGGCGCGGGTGCGCATGCACGGCCGCCGCGCCCGTGTGGGTCATGATGGGCGGCTGGGATGACACCTCCAGCACATCGGAGGTCGTGGCGGCGTTGGCGTGACTCAGGTCAATGGCGATACCGAGCCGGTTCATCTCCTGGACCGCCTCGCGCCCGAGCGCAGTCAGGCCGCCCCCGTCCGGCTCCATGACGCCCGCGGCGAACGGGGAGCGGCGGTTGTAGGACAGCTGCATGACGCGCACGCCGAGGTTGCGGAACACCTCGAAATTCTGGATCTTGCCCCCGAACATCTCGGCGCTCTCGAAGGAAAGAATGATGCCAAGCTGGCCGGAGTGCTTGGCGCGCACGAGGTCGGCCGGCACGCGCACCTGCGTGAAGTACTGCGGATGCACCTCTATAAGGCGCAGCACCTGCGCGATCTCCGTCACCGTGTCCGCGAAATTCGCGTTGATGCCGCCCAGCGACAGCTTCACCACGTTCACGCCGCTGTTGCGCACCAGGTCAAGATCGGCCTGCGCCATGGGCAGCCGCTCCGGCAACGGAGGCGCCGAATTGCAATCGAGGATCAGCGCACGCCGGTAGAGCGCCTGCGCCTGCGGGCTTACCTTCGCAGGCACCGGCTCCGCCAGCGTAGCGCCCGGTGCAAACCACGCCCCCGAGGCGAGCAGCAGGGAACCGGAGAACTCGCGGCGGTTCATGCGACCCGCCGCAGTTTAAAGCCGCAGCCAGCGCGGCTTGATCGCCACGGCGAGAAGCTCAAAGTGCGCCCCGCCCGCGAGTGTGCCGGCTCTGACGAAGCCGGGCACCGGGTAACCTGAGTGAAAGTAGGTCCTGTAGACGGCATCGAAGTCCCCGTTGCTGGTGTCGTCCGTGGAAATTACCGTTACCGACACCAGATCGTCCATACGCATGTCCGCCGCTGCCACGGTTCGTGCCACCGCATCCATCAGCAGGCGCGCTTCGGCGGCTCCCCCGCAGGGCGGGGGTTCGCTCCCGGTCACGCTCCCCGGCCGCACGGTGAGGTAAAGCGTGTTGCCGGAGCGCACGGCTCCCGCCGGCAGCTGTGCGCCGGCCGTACGCGGGACGTCGCAGGTGCGCGTGCAGTCGGAGACGCTTTCAAGCATCGGCAGTGCGAGTGCGATTGCCGCGAGCAGCAGCGGGCCGGCCGCGTGAATTCCCATGAGCGGGGTACTCCAAAAAGGTCCTGACGCTGGTAGAGATGCGCCGCGACC
>Ga0209006_10003803_pt1 | contig 13717 bp, 9 predicted proteins | sample JacPin_JW_Ref_O2_FD_188567 | JGI IMG/M metagenome (GOLD analysis project Ga0209006, IMG submission 188567) | Forest soil microbial communities from Algoma, Ontario, Canada - Jack Pine, Ontario site 1_JW_Ref_O2 (SPAdes) (version 2) | ecosystem: Environmental > Terrestrial > Soil > Boreal... | reverse complement strand
CCTGCCATTCTCGCGCTGGAAGACGGGCGCATATTTAACGGCCGCGCAGCCGGCGCGATCACGCGCCGGGGCGGCGAAGTCGTTTTTAATACCAGCCTCACCGGATACCAGGAAGTTTTCACCGATCCAAGTTACGCAGGGCAGATTGTCTGCCTGACGTATCCGCACATCGGAAACGTTGGCGCGAACCTGGACGACCAGGAATCATCGCGCCCGTACATCGAATCGCTCATCGTCCGCGAATTTTCTCAGGTCTCATCGAACTGGCGATCGGCCGAAACGGCGCAGCTGTACCTGAACCGGCACAAGATCCCGGTGATCTGGGACATCGACACGCGTGCGCTTGTGCGGCATCTGCGTTTGCACGGGGCTCTGCGCGGCGTCGTGGCGACAGACGGGACTCCGGCGGAGCAGCTGATCCACGAGGCGAAGCAATTGCCGTCGATGGCGGGCCAGGAGTTGGCGAGTCGCGTTTCAACCGAGACCGGATACAAGTGGGACACCGGTTCGATCGAGCTGGCGAGTTCGCCATGGTCCGAGCAGATGGGCGAAGCTGGCTCGGGCAACGAGGGCGGTCGCAAGTTGCGTGTGGCGGCGTACGATTTCGGGATCAAGCAGAACATTTTGCGGCTGCTCATCGATCACGGCTGCGAAGTGGTTGTCGTCCCGGCGCAGACTTCGGCGGAAGATGTTTTGTCGCTCAAGGCGGATGGCGTGTTCTTATCGAACGGGCCGGGCGATCCAGAACCGGCGACGTACGCCATAGAAAATATCCGGCGATTGCTCGGTAAGGTTCCTGTGTTTGGGATTTGCCTCGGGCATCAGTTGTGCGGTCTCGCGCTGGGTGGCAAGACCTTCAAACTGAAGTTCGGCCATCACGGCGCAAATCACCCGGTCAAGAATCTGCTCACCGAACAGGTCGAAATCACCTCGCAAAATCACGGCTTCTGCGTCGATCCTGAATCGTTGCCATCGAGCGACGTCGAGCTCACGCACTTGAATCTGAACGACCACACGAACGAGGGATTCCGGCACAAATCGCTGCCGCTGTTCAGCGTGCAGTATCACCCGGAAGCCTCGCCGGGGCCGCACGATTCGCACTACTTGTTCACCGAGTTCACCGATTTGATGAAAGAGTTCGCTTCGCCGGGGAGTTCGCGCCGGTAGCGCGGGAAAAACGACAGGATGCCGAAGAGAACAGACATCAAAAAGATTTTGATCATCGGGTCGGGCCCGATTGTGATCGGGCAGGCCTGCGAGTTTGACTATTCGGGAGCGCAGGCATGCAAAGCGCTGCGGGCCGAAGGCTACGAAGTCGTGCTGGTGAACTCGAACCCGGCGACGATCATGACCGATCCCGAATTGGCGCATCGCACCTATATCGAGCCGCTGACGAAGGAATATCTCGAAGAAATCATTTCGCGTGAGAGGCCGCAGGCGATTCTGCCGACGGTCGGTGGGCAAACGGCGCTGAATCTTGCCGTGGAACTTTCGGAAAGCGGAATTCTCGAGAAATATAACGTCGAGATGATCGGCGCGTCGCTACGCGCGATCAAAGTGGCGGAAGACCGGCTGTGGTTCAAGGACGCGTGCCGAAAGATTGGGCTCGAAGTGCCGGCGTCGGCCCTGGTGAACAACGCACAAGATGCGTTGCGGCTTTGCGATCAGATGGGATTTCCTCTGGTGATCCGGCCTTCGTTCACGATGGGCGGGTCGGGCGGGTCGATTGCGTACAACCGCGAAGAATTCGGCGAAGCGATCTCGCACGCGCTGGACATGAGCCCGGTGCACGAGGCGCTGGTCGAAGAGTCGGTGCTCGGCTGGAAAGAGTACGAGCTCGAAGTGATGCGCGATTTCCGCGACAACTTCGTGGTGATCTGCTCAATCGAAAATTTCGACCCGATGGGTGTGCATACGGGCGATTCGATCACGGTCGCTCCCGCGCAGACTCTAACCGACAAGGAATATCAGCGGATGCGCGACGCCGCTGCGGCAATCATTCGCGAAGTCGGCGTGGAAACCGGCGGGTCAAACGTGCAGTTTGGCATTAACCCGGCGAACGGGCGCATGGTTGTGATCGAGATGAATCCGCGCGTGTCGCGGAGTTCGGCGCTGGCTAGCAAAGCGACAGGTTTCCCGATCGCGAAAATCGCGGCACGCCTCGCAGTTGGAATGTCGCTCGACGAAATCTCCAACGACATCACAAAGGCGACACCGGCTTGTTTTGAGCCGACGATCGACTACGTCGTCGTGAAAATTCCGAAATGGCAATTCGAGAAATTTCCCGGCGCGGATACGACGCTCGGCACGCAGATGAAATCCGTCGGTGAAGTGATGGCGATCGGGCGCACGTTTAAAGAGGCGCTGCAGAAGGGAATCCGCTCGCTCGAGCCCCACACACCCTGGCGCGCGCCTGCCGAAGCCCCGCAATCGTTGCTGCGTGAAAAATTGGCGACACCTCGTGCCGATCGGTTGCACTGGATCTTAACAGCAGTGGAGCGCGGACTGCCCGCCAGCGAGATTTGCGATCTGACGAAGATCGATCCCTGGTTCATCCAGCAATGCGAAGAAATCAACGCGATGAACCGGCGCGCCGCGAACGTGACAGTGGAAACTGCGTCCAAAGATTTGCTCCGTGAAGTGAAGCGCTACGGAACGAGCGACGAAACACTGGCACAAATTTGGAAGACGACACCAGCCGCGGTGCGTTTGCAGCGTGCTCGTTATGGCGTCGCGCCAGTATTCAAGCGCGTGGATACCTGCGCGGCGGAATTTGAGTCGTTCACGCCGTACATGTACTCGACGTACGAGGATGAAGACGAGTCGGAGCCAACCAACAAGCCGAAGATCATGATTCTCGGCAGTGGCCCGAATCGCATCGCGCAGGGAATCGAGTTCGACTACTGCTGCTGCCACGCGTCGTTCGCTCTGCGCGAAGACGGCTACGAAACGATCATGGTGAATTGCAATCCGGAGACGGTGTCGACCGATTACGACACTTCGGACCGGTTGTACTTCGAGCCGCTGACGCTGGAAGACGTCCTCGCGATCGTCGAGAAAGAAAAACCGCAAGGCGTGATCGTACAGTTCGGCGGGCAGACGCCGCTGAATCTTGCGCTGGAACTGAAGCGCAACGGCGTACCCATCATCGGGACGACGCCGGAGTCGATCGACTTAGCGGAAGATCGACGTCGATTCGGTCGCCTGCTCGAAGAGCTGAAAATTCCTCAACCGCGCAACGCGACAGCCCTGATCCCCGAAGAAGCCGCGCGCGTCGCGGGCGAAATCGGTTTGCCAGTGCTGGTGCGACCCAGCTACGTGCTCGGCGGCCGATCGATGGTGATCGCGTACGACGTCAACACCGTTCAGGAATACGTCGCGCAAGCGGCCTTGATGGGCCCGGCGCGCCCTGTGCTGATCGATCAGTTCCTCGAAGAGGCGACTGAGGTCGACGTTGACGCGCTCGCCGACGGCACCGATGTCGTCATCGGCGGCATCATGGAACACATCGAAGAAGCCGGCGTGCACTCCGGCGACTCTTCCTGCGTGCTGCCGGCCGTCAGCCTGTCGCCGAAAATTCTTGAGACGATTCGCGACTACACCAAGCGATTGGCGTTGGCGCTGAAAGTCGTCGGCTTGATGAACGTGCAGTACGCGATTCAGCGCGACACCGTCTACGTGCTCGAAGTAAATCCGCGCGCTTCGCGAACCGTGCCCTACGTCAGCAAGGCCACAGGCGTTCCGCTGGCGAAAGTCGCATCGCGCCTTATGGCCGGCAAGCGCCTCGCGGACATGAATCTGCCCGTCGTGAAAAACAAAGGCGTGATGGAGCTTGCGACTCACGATTTCTATGCCGTGAAGTCGCCGGTTTTCCCGTTCAACAAATTCCGCGGCGTCGACACAATCCTCGGTCCCGAAATGCGCTCGACCGGTGAAGTCATGGGCGTCTCGACCTCCTACGGCCAGGCGTTCGCCAAAGCGCAGCTCGCCGCCGGTCAGCGACTGCCGCTCAAGGGCACGGTCTTCCTAAGCGTGAACGACCGCGACAAGCGTCAAGTCGGCCCGCTCGGCAAAGATCTGAAGGAACTCGGCTTCCGCCTGCTCGCGACGCGCGGCACCGCCGCAGCGCTCGAAGCCGCCGGCATCGAAGCCGAACCGGTCTTCAAAGTGAACGAAGGCCGTCCTAACATCGTCGACCTCGTGAAAACACGCAAGATCGACCTCATTATCAATACGCCGCTCGGCCGCGAATCGTTCTACGACGAAAAATCGATCCGCCGCGCAGCGATCCGGCATAACATTCCGTGCATCACGACGCTATCGGCAGCGCACGCGGCCGCGCTCGGTATCAAAGCACTGCTCGATCAACGGCCGGAAGTCGGCGCGCTGCAGGATTTGCATCGGGGAAGCGTGCCGTCGGGTAACGCGGCACAAACGACGACGGGAGACTGATTCATGGATCTTGGTGGCGTTTATCCCGCGCTGACAACGCCGTTTGCGGCGGATGGGGAAGTCTCGCTCGCCGATGTGAAGTACAACATCGAGCGCTACAACTCGACCGGGATCGCGGGGTTTGTCGTCCTCGGCTCGACCGGCGAATCGGTGCTGTTGTCGCGCACCGAGATGGACAATGTCCTGACGACCGTGCGCGACGCAGCCGGGCAAGGGAAGCGCCTCATCGCCGGCACCGGCGCCGAATCAACCCAGGACACGATCGAGCGCACCAAGCGTGCAGCCGAACTCGGATATCACTTCGCGCTCGTCAAAACGCCGCACTACTACAAACCTGCTTATAAGCCCGAAGTTCTGATCGCGCACTACCGTCGCGTTGCGGACGCCTCGCCGATCCCCGTCCTCTTGTATTCCGTCCCGATCTTTACCGGTGTCACACTCGAGGCGCCTGAAGTCGGCGCGCTCGCAGAGCATCCCAATATCATTGGCATCAAAGAAAGCTCCGGCCACGTCATGCGCGTCGCAGAAATTGTCTCTGCGTGCCCCGCGGACTTTCAAATCTTGACGGGCTCCGCAGGAACGATGCTCGCTGCCCTGACGGTCGGCGCAAAAGGCGCGATTCTCGCTCTCGGTTCTGCGCTCCCGGAGATGTGCGTCACGCTTTACGAGCTGTATCGAAATGGCGAGGTCGACAAGGCGCGCGCCCTGCAAAACACGCTGCTCAAAGCCTCGAAAGTGATCCAGTCCGAGCACGCCATCGCAGGCATTAAGTTTGTAATGGATCAGCGCGGCTACCACGGAGGCATCCCGCGCCAGCCGCTGGTGCCGCTACCCGATGCTTACAAGCAGCGCATTCTCGACCTGCTCGGCAGCGTCGAGCCTGCTCTAGTTCGCGCGTGACCGGTTTTTCGGTCATGTCGTATTGACCTGCTAGGCGAGCCTCTGCGCTATCTTCGCTTTGGCTGGCGCGTCCAAACCTTGGACACCGGGTTGAATTGGCAACTCGTCCCCAGTGAAACAGCTGTAAAACGCTCGCCAGCGTGTAACATCGATGTAATAACGCGCGGCTGGCAGTGTGACCAATCCTGACGAGGAACATCTAAACGCCGATGGGTTGTCTCTCGATACCGTTCCAGCGCCTGCCCCACCAGCCGAAGCTCTTCCTTCGGTTCCTGAACGACTTTTCCAGCGTTTCGCAGTTCTATCCGCATCCGCCTTCTCTTGAAGCCATTCAACAAGGTGCGAAGTCTCTCGATTATCCCGACAGCCGTCGCAAGGAAGTAGCCGCCTTATTGCGCGAGACGAACACTTCGCTCGGCAGCGGTGAAGCGACCTCGAAAAATATCGACCGCCTCGCGAACGGCGCCGTCGCCGTTCTCAGCGGCCAGCAAGTCGGCCTCTTCGGCGGGCCTGCTTATGCGTTTTACAAGGCGCTGAGTGCTATTCAGATCGCGCACGAACTCACGCGATCCGGCATCGATGCCGTCCCCATCTTTTGGATGGCCACCGAAGATCACGACCTCGACGAAGTGCGGCGCGTCTCCTGGTTTCACTCGGGCAAGCGGACGCGATTTGAGCTTCCCGCGGCTGAAAAGCCAGGGCAACCCGTCGGATTGGTGAAGCTTGGTCTCGCGATCGAAGAAATCACCAAAACGGCCGCCGAACTTTTGGGCGGTGCGAGCAGCCCAACGATCGCGAAGTACCTGCAAGAGAGCTATTCGGCGGACGAGACCTACGGCAGCGCCTTCGGCAAACTCTTCGCGCGCGTGTTCGCGGATTACGGACTGATCCTCGTCGATCCTCTCGATGCCCGACTCCATCGCGTGGCGGCGCCCGTCTTTCGCAAGGTGCTGGCCGACCGCGCAACTCTGAACGCAAAATTGCTTCAACGCGACAAAGATCTCGAAGCGGCCGGGTTTGAGCCGCAAGTGAAAGTTACTCCCGAAACGACTTTGTTGTTTCAGATTCGCGACGGCGTGCGGCAGCCCATCACCCATCAAGGCGAGCGCGGCGGCCAACCTGGCGCGTTCAAAATCGGCGACGCCACGCTAAGCGAGTCCGACGTCCTAAAGCTTGCAGATACCGCGCCCGAGACGCTGAGCCCCAACGCACTTCTTCGACCTGTCGTGCAGGACTATCTTTTCCCGACCGTCGCGTTCAGCGCGGGCTCCGCCGAAATTTCGTACCTCGCGCAGTCCGAAGTGCTCTATCGCGAAATTCTGGGCCGCATGCCCGTTCTTCTGCCGCGCGCCGACTTTACGATCCTCGACGCGAAGGCCGATAAACTCCTCCAGAAGTATCGGCTGTGCATCGAAAATCTCTGGAGCGGTCCGCAACAGTTGCGCAAGCAAATGGAATCGGTATCGCTGCCGGGCCAGCTCGGTGAAGACTTCGACAAAAAGAAGGCGCTGATCGACAGCACGCTGACCGAACTCGGCGCTGAAATTCAGAAGCTCGACGCAACGCTGGCTGGCGCCGTCGAAACCACGCGCGAAAAAATGTCGTTCCAATTGAACAAGCTTCGCGAGAAAACAGGCCGCGCGCTTGACGAACGGGCCGGATTGATCGCCGAGCACAGCGACTTCCTCGAAAATCTTCTCTATCCCGATCGCGTCTTGCAATCGCGCGAGCTCAGCTTCCTGCCATTCCTGGCACAGTGGGGCTCTGCTGGCCTCGAAGAGCTAAAGAACCTCAGCGCCAGTGCGAACCTGAGAGAACACCGCATCGCGCGCATCACCCAATAGACTCACAACGCCGGAATCCTTCGTGAATAGGTGTCGGAGGACCCTCCCCCTATTTTGCGCAAGAGTATGATTTAATGGGGGTTATACCTGATAAAAAGGCAAGAATGTTATTCTAAAGCGGTTATCCACGCTGTAGGGTGCCGGTGCATCCGGTAAGTCTCGGTCTGTCTATGTATTACAAGCCGCCGTTTTCGCCGCCGCGCGCCCGCTTCAACTCTTCCATCACCGACTGAACCAACTCCTTCGCATGCGTCAACTCCTGCACAACCATGCGCAGATCCATCGCAGGCACCGACGGATTACGTTGGCTCGTGCAGTAGACGCCGTGCTGCCCCACGAGCACGAGCGCGTTTGTGAGCCGATCCAGCGATACGGCTAAGCGTCCGCGATCGCGGCCGAACATTTGTTCGTAATGGTCGAGTTCGTCTTTGTGCTCGTTAAACGCGGAATTTTGCGGCATGAAATTTTCCTGGAATCACGGGAACTCGAGCTAGAACTCGGTGATGTTACATCGGGCACACACAGGCCGTTCCAACTTTACCGCACGCATGCCGCATAACATAATTTCGCTCGGGCCACTTGTGTGGCCATTCGTTCGGTCCAGCGATACAGATTGGCAAATCGAGGCGAAATCCCTGGGTGTACTTTGGGGAAGGGATGAGCCGGAGCAACCAAACATGCGACGTTCTGACCTGGTACAGCACAAAGAAAAAGAAAAGGGCGCGACCACGCGCACGTCACAAATCGTTTTCGGCGAGCGGCAGCATCTGCTGCGCGTTTTGGATTCGCTCGAAGGGACGGAACTACCGATCGCTCGCATGCAGCAGGAGCGTCGAGTTCTCGAAGAACTCATCCACGCACGAACCCGCGAACTGAACCAGATCAACACCGCGTGGGATGAAAAGATCGGGCTCGTTCTGAGCGCCGATGCGAAGCCGGAGATGCTTGAGAAGCTCGTGAAGCAGGCTCCGCAGACCGATTTCTATTTGCTGCGCTTGATCAGCGAGCATCCGCGAGCCAACTCCAAGACCTTGAACAAGCTTGCCAAGCATCCTTACGGTGCGATTCGCGAAAACGTGGCGCGGCATCCAAATGCCGACGCAACGACCCTTACTTGGCTCAGCCGGGATCGCAGCCAGCCCCTCTGGTACCTCGTGGCTTTCAACCCGAACACGCCGACCGTGCTCCAGCGCCGCCTCCGCGACCGCCTTAAGAAACTAGGCGAAAACCAACTCTCGAAGTAGCTGGGAGGGCGCGACTTCAGTCGTGCCGTGGAGCCCAGCGAGGAACAGCGGCTTTAGCCGCTGAGGGAATCTCAAATTCAAAAGGGGCGCGGCCAAGGCTGCGCCCTTTCTTTTTCCTCAGCTAGCCCCGTTTCGACCCAAAACACATCATTGACAAACTGAACTGAACCGTTTAGTATGCGAAATTCCTGAACACGTCCGTGCGTAACACTGGCATCGCCCGCAAGAGCGGCCGCCATTGCCACGGCCGTTCCGATTGCCCGGAGGATTTCGACTCGATGATCCGTGTACAGCAACTCGTGAAGAAGTTCGGTGACTTTACCGCAGTAGACAACGTTTCTTTTGACGTGGCCAAAGGCGAGATTTTCGCCTTTCTCGGCCCCAACGGCGCAGGAAAAACCACCACCATCAAAATGCTGACGACCCTGCTCGCTCCGACCAGCGGCACTCTGGAGATCGACGGAATGAACCCCGTCGAGAAGCAGCACGAGGTCCGCCAGCAAATCGGCATCGTGTTTCAAGACCCCAGCACTGATCAGGATCTGACCGCCTGGGAAAACATGGAACTTCACGGCGCGCTTTATCACGTCCCACGCAAGGTCCGAAAGCAGCGCGCTGAGCTTCTCCTGAAACTCTTCGAGCTTTGGGACCGAAAAGACAGCCTCGTGAAGCAATTTTCAGGCGGCATGAAGCGCCGTCTCGAAATCGCCCGCGGCTTCCTGCACACGCCGAAAATTCTCTTTCTCGATGAGCCGACGCTCGGGCTCGATCCCCAAAGCCGCAACCAGCTCTGGACTCACGTGAAATATCTCAATCAAAACGAAGGCGTCACCGTCTTTTTGACCACGCACTACATGGACGAAGCCGATCGCGTCGCGAATCGCATCGCCGTCATCGATCACGGCAAGATCGTGGCGATGGGATCGTCCGCCGAATTGAAAGCGCAAACGGAAAAAGAATCGCTCGAGGATGCGTTCCTCGTGTTGACCGGTGCGGGAATTCGCGACGAAGCCGCCGGGTCGGCGGAGCAAATGCGCCAAGTCGCAAAAATGTGGGGGCGGCGATAAATGGAACCGATCTACATGCTGTGGTTGCGCGAAGTAAAACGATATACGCGTTCGAGGCCGCAGATCCTTGCCTCGCTAGGCCAGCCGTTGCTTTATCTGCTTGCGCTCGGATTTGGCCTCGGCGCGACGTATCAGAAGGCGAACGGCGGCTCGTACCTGCAATTCATTTCACCGGGAATTATCGGCATGGCCGTTCTGTTTTCGTCGGTCTTCTCGGGCATCGCCCTGCTGTGGGACCGCCAATTCGGCTTCCTGAAAGAAACGCTTGTCGCTCCGGTGCCCCGGATTGAAATCATGTTCGGTCGAACACTCGGTTCGGCAACGACATCGATGATTCAGGGCTTGCTCGTGTCGATCGTTTGCCTTATCGCCGGATTTCGCCCAATCAGTCTCAGCGCCATCCCGGTCGCGTTGTTCTTCCTGCTGCTGATCGCAATTCTCTTCGCAGCACTCGGAACGACGATCGGCTCACTCATTCCCGACATGCAGGCCTTTCCGATCGTGATGAACTTCCTGGTGCTCCCGATTTTCTTCCTGTCCGGCGCGCTGTTTCCGCTCGACACCGCTCCTAAGGCGCTGCAAATCATCTCCTCGTTCGATCCGCTGTCCTATGGCGTCGATGGAATGCGCGGCGCTCTTGTCGGCCATTCGCACTTCGGCCCTCTCGTCGACACGATCGTTTTGATCTGCGTGGCCATCGTCCTGCTGTGCATCGGCGCCTGGCGTTTCTCGAAGATCGAGATCTAGTCGATGCCACGAGGACTCAGCCAGCGCGCCCATCAGAAAGTGCTCGAAACCGCGGCCGAACTATTCGCCGACCGTGGCATCGACACCACCAGCATGGACGCCATCGCCGCCAAATCCGGCGTGAGCAAAGCCACGATCTACAAACATTGGTCCGACAAAGACGCGCTTTGCATGGAAGTGATGATGTACTTGCAGCGCCTCGACGAAGGCCCTCCAAAAACCGACAGCGGCGATTGGAAGGCCGACACCATCGCGTTTCTCACCTATGAAGCGCCGCCCCGCACGGAAGCGATCCAGCGCCGGCTGATGCCGCACCTAATTGCCTATTCAGCCCGCAACGAAGAATTCGGCCGCGCCTGGCGCGCCCGCGCAATGGAGCATCTTCGCGCTGGCCTCAAAGAACTAATCCGTCGTGGCATCGACCGCCAAATCTTCTCGCCGTTGCTCGACGAAGAACTCGCTGTCGCCTTACTCCTCGGCCCCATGGTGTTTCGTCACATCTTCCGCGGCTCACTAGACAAAACATGGTTGGCTCGCGGCGCCGTCGAGGCTTTTTGGCGAGCGAACGCTCGCAATGCGAAGGGAACTCACGAAGCCGTCGGCGCTTCGACCGAAACAAAACCCCCAAAACGCGCCAGTCACAAGCAAAACAGCAAGCCCTCGCCTGCTCACTAACCTCGCCCCCGCACCCTTCGTTACGCAGTCCGTGGTTCTTCCGATGTGCATTCCATGAAATCGGGTGTACAGTCTGTGCCGTTTGTCGGAGCTACAGGGGGCTTTGATGACCAGACGGAACGTGTGTGCTTTCTTCGCGCAAGATTCCAATAAAGCTGACCGCTACAGATTGAAATTGCTTCTTCGTGTCGCAACAGCTCTGTTATTCGTTGTCGTAGCCGCAACTCTTCAGCTTCGAGCCCAACCGCAACACGAATCCACCAAGCCCAATCCCGCCATCCCCGAAGCCAAAGTAAAATCCCGCGCCAACGATCTCCTGAAGCAAATGACACTCGACGAGAAAATCGCCCAACTCGTCCAACTCCCCGGCTTCCCAATCGGCCAATTCGCCGCTAACGCCGACGGCCTTACCGTCGAGCAAATCATCGAAAAGCGCGGCGCCGGCTCGATGCTCTGGATCGCCGATCCCAAAGAAATCGACCGCTTCCAGCACCTCGCCGTAGAAAAATCCCGCCTCCACATACCGATCCTCTTCGGCCTCGACGTCATCCACGGCTACCGCACGATCTTCCCATCGCCGATCGCCACTGCTTCCTCGTGGGACCCGGCCATGATCGAGCAGGCTCAGACCATCGCCGCCAAAGAAGCTCGCGCCGCCGGCATCAATTGGACCTTCGCCCCGATGGTTGACATCGCCCGCGACGCCCGCTGGGGTCGGATGGTCGAAGGCGCCGGCGAAGATCCCTACCTCGGTTCAGCGGTCGCCCGTGCCCAAGTTCTCGGCTTCCAGGGCCGCGAGTGGGGCAGTGCCGACCATGTCCTCGCCACGGCAAAACATTTCGCCGGATACGGCGCCGCCGACGGCGGCCGCGACTACGACGCCTCCTACATCCCCGAAGAGCTCATGTGGAACGTCTATCTCCCGCCCTTCAAAGCCGCGCGCGACGCCGGCGTCGCCACCTTCATGAGCGCCTACATGGACCTCAACGACGTCCCCGCCACAGGCAATCGCTGGCTGCTCCACGATGTCCTCCGCTCTGCCTGGGACTTCAACGGCTTCGTCGTCAGCGACGCCAACTCCGTCGACAGCCTCATCGTTCACGGCTACGCACGCGACTCGCAAGACGCCGCCTCCAAAGCGTTCAACGCCGGCCTCAACATGGACATGGCCAGTGGCACCTACCTCAAATGGATCGCTCCCGAAGTCAAAGCCGGCCACATCAAAGAAAAAGAAATCGACGCCGCCGTCCGCCCAATCCTGGAAGCAAAAATCCGCATGGGCCTCTTTGAGCGTCCCTACGCCGACCTGTCAAAGATCGAGCAAACTCTGAGCGCGCCCGAATCGCGCCAGGCCGCGCGCCGTTCCGCGCAGCGCTCGATGGTCCTCCTCCGCAACGAAGGCGACATCCTCCCGCTCGATAAATCCGGCGCCAAAGCAAAATCCATCGCCGTCATCGGCCCGCTTGGCGAAGACGGGCTCAGCATGATCGACATGTGGGGCGCGATCTTCCTCGTTCCTGACAACCCGGTTAGTCCCTTGCAGGGAATTCGCGACAAGGTTGGAAACAACATCCGCGTGGAATACGCGCACGGTCCGACCGCGCACCGGATCATCCCGTCGCCCTTCGAAGGCATTCCCATCATGAAATTGCAAGAGCAACCCACGCAGTCCGACGCCGAAGTGAAAAAATCCATCGACGACGCTGCCACTGTCGCTCAACGCAACGACGTCGTCGTGATGGTCCTCGGCGAAATCGGCCTGCAAAGTGGTGAGGGAGCCTCGCGCTCATCCCTGCGTCTCTCCAACGGCCAGGAAGAGCTTCTCGAAGCCGTCAGCGCCACCGGCAAGCCCGTCGTGCTCGTGCTCGTCAACGGCCGCCCGCTTGACATCACTTGGGCCTCCGAGCACGTCCCCGCGATCGTCGAAGCGTGGTATCCCGGCGTCGAAGGCGGCAACGCCATCGCCGACGTTCTCTTCGGCGACGCCAATCCGGGCGCGCACTTGCCCGTAAGTTGGCCGCGCACTTCGGGCCAACTCCCGCTCTACTACAATCACAATCTGACGCAGGATCCCGAAACGTCGCCCGATTTCAAATCGCGCTACTGGGATATCTCCAGCAAGCCGCTGTATCCCTTCGGCTACGGCCTGAGCTACACAAAGTTCGCCTACGACAATCTGAAGTTGAGTACAAAGCAGGCGAGCGTAAACGGCGGGAAAATCGAAGTCAGCGTGGACGTCTCAAACACTGGCGCCCGCGCAGGCGACGCCGTCGTCCAGCTCTACATCCATCAGCGCGCCGGCAGCGCCAGTCGCCCGGTTCGTCAACTCGAAGGCTTCGAACGCGTCGCGTTGGAAGCTGGCACAAAGAAAAACCTGCATTTCACCTTATCCAAAGACGAGCTCCAATTCTGGAGCCCAACCGAGAAAAAGTGGGTCGTCGAACCCGAACACTTCGACATCTGGGTCGGCGCCGACTCCACCGCCCCCCTCCACGACGAATTCCAACTCACCCGGTAGCGCCGGCGTCCCGCCGGCGTTTTTCTCCAACCTTCGGAAACAACCGATCCCCAAGCGCGATCATGTACGGGCGCAGCACCGCTGCGCCCCCAGCTCGCCCGGACGTTAACCTCACCGCCGCCTGTTTTTTCTTTCTTCCCGCTCAGTGAACGGTGATCGTAACCGTCGACTTCGTCTGCCCAAACGCATTCGTCGCATACAGCGTATATGTCGTCGTCGCCGTCGGCGTCACCATCACGCTCGATCCCCGCACCGCCCCAACCTGCGGCG
>Ga0209006_10003802_pt1 | contig 13718 bp, 3 predicted proteins | sample JacPin_JW_Ref_O2_FD_188567 | JGI IMG/M metagenome (GOLD analysis project Ga0209006, IMG submission 188567) | Forest soil microbial communities from Algoma, Ontario, Canada - Jack Pine, Ontario site 1_JW_Ref_O2 (SPAdes) (version 2) | ecosystem: Environmental > Terrestrial > Soil > Boreal... | reverse complement strand
TGCGAATGCGACGGGCTACTGGCTGGACATAGGATCGACGGCGGGAGCGCACGATTACTACTCGTCGGGGAACCTGGGAACGGCGCTGAATACGACGGTCTCGAGCTTGCCGGCGGATGGCAGCACGATCTATGTGACCCTGTACTCGCTGGTCGGAGGACAGTGGTTGAACAACCAATACACCTACACCTCGGGACCGTAAGAAGGGAATTGGCGGCTGGCGCGTGAAGCGTCATGTAGTCTCACAAGGGCGCGGATGAAAATCCGTGCCCTTTTTCTATCGCTGGATTTGTGTTGGCGAGAGTGGTGATTATTAACGCATCACGGATTCACTAAAATCTCGGCCATCATGCCGCCGTCCTCATGGTCCAGAACGTGACAGTGATAGACAAATAAGCCAGCGATTTCGGGATCACTAAAATCCATGCGGACGGTCACGCTGGGATATGGCTGCGTGCCGTCCCAATATCCCACGTTGACGGTGTCTTGCATCACCGGCGGATTTAGCGCAACTCCGTTGATCGCCATCACGAGGAAATGAATTTGGTGCATGTGAAACGCGTGTTCCTCAGAGCTGTGATTTTCAATCGTCCAATCCTCGATGGCACCGACGTTGGTGACAATTGCGGGAGGCAGACTGGGGTCGAACACCTTGGGCGTTTGTCCCGCAACGGTGAGGTAGTAGTTTGTGGGTCCGTTGGAGCCTTGTGTGGCTTCCGAGAAGTAAAGGCTTCTCGTGGCCGTAGGTTTCTTACTGGCCAGACCAGTAAAGCGTTGCACCGTGACAGGGGGAACCTTAGCCGCGGGAATATGGTACTTCGCGGGAACACGAAGTTTACGTTTCGAAGCATCCGAGCTTGAGATGATGTTGGCGAGTACCTGAAATGGGTTGGGATTGCCGACCGGTCCGGTATCAAATCCCGTGTTCACGAAAACGGCGCTCTGGCTCTCTAACGGGCCGGTCATCACAAATTCGGCGCGGCCTGCCGGAGGGAGGTAGATATCAGTGACCGATGGATCGCCAGTCACGGGAACCGCGTCGATTGAGATCAACTCCAAGGACTGCGGTGTGTTGTCATACAAAACCTGCAAGTGGAGAAAAGCCTGAGTGGAAGCATTGAGCACGCGCCAGAATTGCTTCTCTCCGGGGTCGGCGACAATCAAGGGCAAGGTCACCAGTGGCTTCTGAACCACCGTCTGGAAATTGAGCGTGAGTTCATACGGCCCCGGCAGCCATGATCCGGGATTTAGAAACTGCTGGCGAACGAGGAGCACTTGCTCGGTAAGTCCCGCGACCTGCGGTTTCACGTTTTCGATGCCGCCAACAATGAGCGCTCCCGAAGCCCCGCCATTCACCTGGTTGGTGGTGTATCCATGCGGGTGGGGATGATACCAATACAAGCCCGGCGGTTCATTGGCCGGGATTTGAACCTGGTATGGGAAAGGCGGATCGCTGGGTTGGATCAGCGTGTTGATTACATCATCTTGATGGCAAACCGGGGGGATATTGAGCCCGTGAAAGTGCACGTTGGTGGAATCGGGGGTTACGGCGCCGCCGTTGCATGATGTGTCGGCCGGGGATTTCGTAGAACCAGACTTGGTCATCGTCATTGGGCCCATGTGCATCGCGTGTTTCATATGCGCGGCCTTCGCTCCGGGAAGATCGAGCTGGTTGGTCAGCGTGAGGTTCAAAGTGTCGCTGGGGTTGAGGCGCAGCGTGGGAGCCTCAATGGTGCTGCCATCATCGGCGGTGTAGTTGTAACAATCGTGGGTGTATCCCTGGGAATCAAGGCCGTTGTTCAAAGCCAGCGATACGTTCAGCACTCCACTCTGGCTGAAGAGATCGAGGGGATTCACAACAGTGCTGCCTGGATCCGGACGCGAAGGACAGTTCCCGACTTGCGCCGAGGCCGCGACTAATGCCATTGCGGCGAGTTGCACTGCGATGGCCAACCTGAAAAACTTACGCATGCTCAAGCTCCTTGAATAAGTGCATTGCTTTTTCGTCTTGCTCGTGCGCTTTGAACTCTTGGCCTCAATCTGTGAGACCACACCAGAAGCGTCTCCGCTCATTACGACTCTCTACGGACCCGAGGTGTAAGTGGAGGCGGTGTTCAACCACTGACCTCCAACAAACGAATAGAGAGTTACGTAAATAAGGGTGTTGTTCGCCGGCAGATTGTGTACCGTCTCCGTCTGCACATTGCCCAGGTTTCCGGACGAATCGAGCTCGTGGCCACCCGCAGCAACGGCACTGATATCGACCCAGTACGCTGTAGCGCTCGTATCTGAGCTCCAGGTGAATGTCACCGAGGTCCCGCTTAGCGTTGATCCCGGAACCGGCGTCTGCATGACGGCTAATCCGCCAGTGGAGTTCTGCGCCGTGTACGAGTACGTATTCGCAGACCATGTGCCTCCGATCAGCGAATACAAGGTTATGTAGACGGTGCTGCCATCGGTCGGCAATCCGTTCACCGTGAGGGTCAGCACGTTACCCAGATTCCCCGAGGAATAGTATTGGTGCGCGCCGGCTGTCGATCCCACGTCGATCCAGTAGGCTGATGCTCCCGCGCCCGCTGTCCAGTTGAAGGTCACGGTGCTGCCGCTTAACGTCGATCCCGGAACCGGCGTGCTCATCACGGCATTTCCCGCTCCCAGGCTATACGCGGTATAGGTGTATTCATTGTTCAACCAAGTTCCGCTAACCAACGAATACAGCGTCACGTAAACCGGGTTCCCGTTCGTCGGTAATCCATTCACAGTCGTCGTCAGCACATTCCCCAAATTTCCCGAGGAGTAATACTGATGACCGCCCGCCGCCGACCCTACATCGATCCAGTACGCCGTCGCGCCCGAACCCGCAGACCAGTTGAACGTGACGCTGCTTCCACTCAAAGTAGAATTTGGAACCGGTGACGTCATCACCCCTTTGTTCGCGCTCCCGCCAAACGCCGTGTAACTGTAATCGATGGATTGCCAGTTTCCGCTGAGCAGGTAGTACCAGCGCGCCCATACTGTGCTGCCATCAAGAGGCAGCGAGCTAACAGTCTCTGAGAATGTAGAAGTGGAAAGGCTGCCCGATGAGTAATATTCGTGTCCGCCTTGTTCGGCACCCACATCCAGCCAATAGGCGGTCGCACCGGGATACCCAGCCCACGAAAAAGTTGCCTGATTACCCGTGAGCGTAGATCCATTTACCGGGCTGTACAATCCCGGCTGCGCCGTTTGCAGAACACCAATCGACAGCAAGCTCGCGCTGTTGGGATCGGATACAGGTGAGCTGGCAGCTTCAGTCAACGTACATGTGCCGCCGCTGGAAGCCACATTGATGATGGCGATCGAAGAACCGAATTCCGCAAGGTATAGTACTGAACCTGTGCCGGCCGGAAGTTGCGTTACCGGGCTCGACAAGAAGGAAAATGTGTCGTCAAAACCATTGAGCTGCGCGGAAACACAGCCGCCGGAAACCGTTCCAGTACTTGCGTTGAAGAAAGCGGCAGTGACCTGGCCGGAGGAATTATTTGTGATGTAGAGCAGAGTTCCATCGGGACTGAGACGAACGTTGTTGGAATTGAAGCCCGACACGGGCAGGCTATAAAAGACAGTCTGGGTCAGATGGCCTGACGAAATATCAGAGACTTCGACGGCGGCATCACTCGAAGCATCGCCAAAGACGGCGTAATGGCCGTCGGCGGTGATGTCTACGCCATCGGGATAATCATCGCTGGTGAATCCGGTGGAGTTTTGCTGGTCGCCATTGGAAACCGGCACACCGCCGGAGATATCAAAGGACTCAATGGAACCATCTCCATAGGTCACAACCATCAGGTTGCCATACAACGCCATTCCTTTGGCCACGCCTCCATTCAGGCCGACTGGAGAGATGTCACTGAGAAATTGCAATGCGCATCCCGATTGCACCGCGAAGGTTGCGATGGTGCCAGAGGTTGAGAAGGCGGCATACAGATAGTTGTTGTTCATCACCATGCCGATGCCGTTGTCGGCGCCGATGTCGGTGGCGGATGCAGAAAAATTGCCAACCACAGTTTGTGTCAGGATTTGAACTCCGGCGATGTTGTTGCTTACGCCTGCGGAAAAATAGGCGCACGGGGAAGCGCCACTGTTGAGTATGTTCACCCGGTTAGACGCAAAAAAACCACCGCCAGTTCCGTGCCCGCCGAGATTAAGAAGGGTTGGATTGCTTAACGTGCCGTCGGTCGCAATGGTGAAAAAGGTGGAGGCATTCACATGCGTGCCGGTGATGTCGTCATTCGTAAGCAGCAGACCAGTTACGCCTTGAGGTTTCGCCGGTAAAGCGCGGCGGGTCTGCGCCATCGCCGGCAGCATCAGCCAGGTCAACAGCAAGAAGAGTCTCGTTAATTTTTCCCAGCGTTTCATTTTCATTTCTCTTGGCCTACCACGGTTCTTAAGAGTGCCCTGAAAAACGCATTGCGATTTTTTTTGTTCTCAGTCTCTGGACGAGTTGTCCTGACCCGCGCTCTGGTCGAGCGTTTCCCTCTGTTGAGGAAAAAGATTCTGTTGCCGGAGGGAATACTTTTTGGAGGTTTGTTTCTAACCCGGAAGGTCCGCTGTAGCTCCCACCGCCCATACTATATACCGCGCGCGATTCCATTTCTAATGCTGCGCAATTTTTTTTGTCTTGACATTCACAGCTGAAAAAGGCGAGTATCGCTTCCCAACGTCGCTCGGCAGCCTTTCCTTCCGAATGCCAGGTTGACACCGGGCTTCAGTTCCTGTTGGGAGGAACTGATTTTATTCCCGCCTGAATTCACATTGAGAATTAAAAAAGGATCACGGTGACCATGAAACTTTCCCCTGCAGTCGCAGTTACTCTTGCTTGCCTTCTAGTGGTCGGCTGCGTTGGTTTAGCCGACGGCCAAACTTGGACGCCAATGACAAACGCACCTCCAGTATCTTTCGGTGCGATGATGTTGCTCACCGACGGCCGCGTTCTTCTGCATGAAGAGCCAAACTGCAGTGGTTCAACTTGCAAGGGCAAAGACTACACGGCGTGGTATACGCTGACACCGGACATCAACGGCAGTTATTCCAATGGCACCTGGGCCCAGGTGGCTTCGCTGCCGGGCGGCTACGCGCCTTTGTATTTTTCATCGGCCGTACTTAAGGACGGAAAAGTAGCAATGCAGGGCGGCGAATATCAATGCCCGGCTGGAAGCTGTACCGCAGTCTGGCAAAGTCTAGGCGCGTTTTACGACCCGGTTCAGAATACATGGGTTCCCATTACCCCGCCGGTACCTAACGCTTTGGGAGCGATGGGAGATTCGGAGTCCCAGGTACTGAATGACGGAACCTGGATGATAGGAATTTGCTGCGCGCAGTTTGTCGGGTACAGTGCGCTTCCCGACTACGTTTACTTCAATGAAAACACGTTGAGCTACACTCCGATGTGGAACGTCAACGACGGACAAACGACTGAATTCGACGAAGCAGGCTTTAACCTTCTGCCCTACAATCCAGCGCAACCCAATGACTCACAAGTGCTGATGGTTAATGTGCCGCTCGGCGCTTACAATGCGACGCTGGCTACCTCGCAAGTCTACGACGAAGCGACCAACACATGGGCGCCGCCTGTGAACACGCAAGTGCAGCTCTGGGATGCGGATTGCGGAAACTCAGCTTCAGCTAGCTATGAACTTGGTCCTGTGATGTTGCTTCCGAACGGAAATCTCTGGGCAACGGGCGCCAGCAGTTGCGTAGCGGGCCATACTGCGTTGTATAACCCGACCACGGCGACGTGGACGGCCATGCCGGATTTTCCGAATAAGGGCGCGACAAACGACGCGGCCGGAGCGACTGAAATCAACGGCAATGCGATCGTAGCCACCAGTCCCTTCACCAATGAAACTTCCACACCCGTCACTTTTTACGAATTTAACAGCACCACAAACACGATCAATACCGTGCCCAATCCAGTAAATGCCAACAAGGACGATTCGTTCGTTGGACATTTACTGAAGCTGCCCACCGGACAGATTATGTGGACGGATTTCACGACGACTGGCGTGGAGCTTTTCAATAGTGCGGGCACCTACCAGCCGGCATGGCAGCCCACCATCACCAGTGCTCCGTCGAGTCTAACGATTGGGCAGACCTATCCGATTTCAGGAACCCAGTTCAACGGCATCAGCAACGGCGCCGACTATGGCGACGACAACCAGGACAACACCAACTATCCCCTGGTGAGAATCGTCAACAACAGCACCGGCCACGTCTTCTACGCCCGGACGCACGATCACAGCATCATGGCCGTGCAGACTGGCTCGCTGCCGGTTTCCACCAACTTCGACGTGCCAGTTATGGAGACCGGACCCTGCGAGCTGTATGTCGTAGCCGACGGAATTCCATCGGCTCAGTCGGATTGCAATGTCGGGCAGCCGGCAGGAATCTACAGCCCGGCGAACAACACTCCGCTGAACAATACCTCGGTAACATTCCTGTGGGGAGGCAATGGGTCGTCGAACTACTGGCTTGACGTTGGATCGAGCCTGGGTGCGCACGATATCTATTCGTCGGGTTCTCTCCCGTCGACAACTCTGTCCTTGGCAGTGAGCGGACTTCCGAGCACCGGCGTCCCACTGTATGTGCGCTGGTACTACATGAGTGCCGGTAACTGGGTATCCACCGACTACACCTACACGGCGTTAGGTGGTTCCGGCAGCCTGGGTACACTCCTGGTACCGGCTCCAAGTTCGACTCTGACTTCGGCTGGTCCGGCGTTCACCTGGAGTCAGGGCACCGGCGCAACCGCATACTGGCTGAACATCGGCAGCACAGCGGGCGGCAGTGATTACTACTCTTCTGGAAACGTGGGCAATGTGAACACCGTCACGTCGAAGGGTTTGCCGACCAACGGGAGTGTGGTCTTCGCGACGCTGTACTCGATGGTGGGCGGAACCTGGTACAGCAATTCGTACTCGTACACAGCCGTGAATTCGGCAAGCGGGGCCGGCCCAGTTATGACCGCGCCGACGCAGGGGAGCACATTCACCAGCAGCACGGTGGTGTTCACCTGGGGTAGGTTGAGCGGAGCTACAGGGTACTGGCTGGATGCGGGATCGACAGCCGGTGCGCACGATTACTTTTCATCCGGGGCCATCTCGAGCAGTACGCGCACAGCCACGGTGAAGACCATGCCGACCAACGGCAGCACGGTCTATGTAACGCTGTATGGGCTAATCAGCGGTACATATTTTGCAAGTCCGTACACCTACACCGCGGTCAACGCGGCGACAGCGGGTGGAATTTTGACCACGCCGACACCGGGAAGTGCGTTCACCAGTAGCTCAGTCACGTTCGGCTGGACGGCCGGCGTGGCGGCTACGGCGTACTGGATCGACGTGGGATCAACGACGGGCGCGCACGATATCTACTCGTCGGGGAACTTGGGCAATGTGTTGTCAACGACAGTGAACGGATTGCCCACCGATGGCAGTGCGGTGTACGTGACGTTGTACTCGCTGATCGGTACTTCGTGGTCAGCCAACACGTACCCCTACACTGCGTTGAACGCAACCGGCGGCCTGGCGCAAATCACCTCGCCGACGAATGGCTCGACGCTTAGCGGGAACTCGGTGACGTTCAACTGGAGCGCGGACGCCAACGCGACCGCATACTGGGTTGACGTCAGCGCCGTTGCTCCAGGAGGACACGACCTGGATTCCTCCGGGAACCTGGGCAACGTATTCACGGAGACGATCAACAATCTGCCGGCGAACGGTGGAAACGTTTACGTGACGCTCTACTCGCTAGTTGGAGGGCAGTGGTTGAGTAGCGCCTCCAGCTACGTTTCGGGACCGTAAGAGAAATGAATCAGCAGCCGACGCTGGCGGCGTTGGTTGCTTTCACAAGGGCACGGATAAAATCCGTGCCCTTTTTCTAATGAAATTTCCCGTGCGACAGTTTCAGATATTAAAAACGCGTTATGGTCACATCCACGATCAACTGTAGTAGCTGCTGCGAGATGAAAGGCTCTTGCTGAATTGAGAGATACGTTTATTTTTTTCGGGGCATCAGGTTTTTATCTTGACGCCGGGACGCAATTGAAGTTTAATCCTCGCACTTCTCCGATTAGGACTCGGACGCGGCTTGCCTGGAATGTGCGGAGAGAAATGCGGAGGCAAGTTCGAGACCTGTTCTTGGTTTTAGTTGATGTGTACGGCCTGAAACGTCCCTCCCCCAAAGGGTTGCTTGTCGAATTCGATGGCCCGGAAGTGTGGCCGGGTTGCGCGAGTTTGCTCTGTCCGAAGATGAGAGTTGTGACGGAGCACGACAGGGCGGTCACCAGGAGGGGGCAATCTCGGTTGTCCTTCGGAAGGGGACAATTGGGTAACGCTTTATCTGGTCGGCCGCCCTGCCGTTAAGAGTATGAGGTGATGATTCGGCGATTCGCGCGACGGCGCTGTCGCCGATGACAATTCATTTTTCTTGGTATTTGTTTTGTTTCGGTGTAGAGTGCTTCTGCTTCATGGCTAAGGCGCGTTTTCCACCTTCCGGCCGCGCTGGTTTTCTAATCATCAAGTTTCTAATTTTCAAAGTGCGGGCTCTTCAACTTCCGGCCGTGCTGCGCTAAATCGTTCAATCTTGCATCGCGTTCTACGTGCCGTTCCTGGGGAAGGCACTGTACGAATATGTGTCTCGGAGGAGAGTTGATGAAAAACGCCCGCCTTGTCCGCCCCGTTTTGTCTGTCGCTATGGTCACACTGGTTTTGGCCGCGCTATCCCAGACGATATTTGCCGTCGTGAATACAACCGCGCATCCCGTGGCACGCATTACGAAGAAAGTGGACAATACAAAGCGCACAACGCTTTACGGGCACACGCCGAGAGCCCTCGATCGCGCGATCGATCTTGGCCGCGTCGATCCCAAAACGCCTACCGAGCACCTGATCCTCGTTTTGAAATCCAGCCCCGAACAGGAGCGCGAGGCCCGGCGAGTGATCGACGAGCAACAGGACAAGCGCACGATTAATTTCCACCAGTGGATGACGCCCGACGAATTCGGTACCCACTTCGGGGTACACGATGAAGACATCGCGCAGGTGAAAGCCTGGCTCACCAGCCAGGGCTTCACCGTGGAAAACGTAGATAGATCGAAAAGAGTAATTCACTTCAGTGGAACCGTCGGTCAGCTGGAGCAGGGTTTCCAGACCGAGATGCACTATTTCACGATGCCGAATGGCGAAACCCACATCTCCAACAATCGCGATATCAGCGTTCCCGAAGCGCTCAGTCCGGTGATTGCCGGCCTTCCCACGTTGAACGACTTCTTCCGCAAGCCGCACAAGGTAGATGGCGGCAGATTCAGCCAGATGAAACGTGGGCCCGATTACACCTCATCGAGCACGACGCACTATGTCGGCCCCGTAGACTTCGCCACCATCTACAACACTGCGCCGCTTCTGGCGCAGGGCATCAACGGTACCGGCATTACGATTGGCGTGGTCGGCCGCTCGGATATTTATATGAGCGACGTGCAAACTTATCGCCAACTGTTCAATCTTCCGGTCAACGATCCCATTTTTATTCACGCCGGTCAGGACAACGGCGTTGAAGGCGGCGACGACGGCGAATCCGATCTGGACGTTGAAATCTCGGGCGGCATTGCTCCCAACGCCACCGTCAAGTTCGTCATCGGTACGCCAACGTTCCTGGTGGACGGCATCACCAACTCGATCGAATACATCGTCGAGAACAACGTCTCCGATATTCTGAGTTTGAGCTACGGCTCGTGCGAAGCCGTGGAAGGCGCGGGCGGCAACTCTTTCAACAGCCAGATATTTGAGCAAGCCGCGGCCCAAGGTATCAGCGTCTTCGTGGCGGCCGGCGACGGCGGCCCGGCAGGCTGTGATCTTCAGGGCAGCCAGACCTACGAGGTTGGAGGCTACGCCGTGGGCGCCGAAGCGTCCACTCCATATAGCGTGTCCGTAGGTGGCACCATGTTTTACGCCGATGGAACGGCGCCCACAACCTACTGGAACTCAAGCAACAATTCGCTGTACCTGAGTTCAGCTCTGAGCTACATCCCCGAGTATCCGTGGAACGAATCCAGAGTCGCCAGCCCGGTTCCGAGTGGTGATACCGGCTTGAGCGACTTGTGGTCCGGTAGCGGCGGCATCAGCGCGTATTACTTGCAACCTTCCTGGCAGCGTGGACCGGGAATCAATAATTCCGCTGATCCCGCTTTAACCCTGGGTAACGGAGCGACCGGCCTTTGGGTAACGAGTGTGACTCTCACCAATGGTGGCGGCAGCGGCTACACTTCGGCTCCCACCATTACATTTACGGGTGGCGGATGCACTGCGGAACCGGTTGCGACAACCACCATTTCCGGTGGTTCGGTCACCGCGATCACTTTTACCGGGTACACTTCCCACTTCCAGGGATTTGGATGCACCTCGGCCCCGGCAGTCGCGTTCGGAGCAGCACCCGGGGGAGGAACGACTGCGACTGGAACAGCCAACGTTGGCCAGATGCAGAATCCAGCGCCAATTATTTCCGGAGTTCCGCATCGCTTAACGCCTGACCTCTCACTGAATGCGGCCTCCGGTCATGACGCGACATTGTTCTGCAGCGAAGGTATTTGCGAAATCAGCAGCACGGGAGCGCTGGAGGATGCCGGGCTAGTCGGCGGCACTTCCGTGGCCGCACCCAGCATGGCGGGCATCCAGGCCTTGATCGATCAGGCCAACGGCGGACGCCAGGGCATGCCGGCCTACATTTATTACACGCTGGCGGGAAATCAAAACACCGCCAACTGTAATTCCTCGACGCTGCCCGGAAGCAGCTCCAGCTGCGCGTTTCAGGACATTACACTGGGTAACAACCTGATCTGCGGTCTGTCCGGTTCCAGTTGCACCGCCGCTTTGACTTCCGCCAAAATGGGTTTCAACTCCGCCGTCGGTTATGACATGGGCACAGGTTTGGGATCGGTGAATGCCGCCAATCTCTCCAGTCAGTGGAGTTCGGTGGTCTTTAACAGCACCAATACCACGCTGAACCTCTCGCAGAGTAACTTCACCCACGGCACTCCCGTCACGCTGAGCGGCGCGGTTGCACCGGGATCTTCCAGTGGTACGCCCACCGGCGATGTCGCCTTCATCGTAAGCCAGGGTGCGATTGGCGATACGGTGAATACGAATACCGGGGCGCTCAATGGCCCGGTCGCTTTCGCAACTTTGAGCGGCGGCGCCTATTCAGCGAACCTCGGCAACCTGCCGGCGGGCACATACTATGTCACCGCGCGCTACGGAGGAGACAGCACCTTTGCTTCGAGCGTTTCGGCTTCGACGCAGGTAACTGTTGCCGGTGGTGAAACCACTACCGTCACGATTACGCCCGGATACATCGACCAGGCAAACTGCCTACTCAATTCGCAAAGCACATTTACCTACGGGCAATACATCTGGACGACCGTCAACGTGGTTGGCAGCTCCGGACAGGGCGTGCCCACGGGCACGGTGACGATCAGCCTGGACGGCAACACCAATTACACGACGGTCCCGCTCGATCCGAACGGCAACGGCTATTTGGCTGCCGGAGTGGTTCCGAGTTCCTCGTGCATCTACGACTACAACTTCGCCCAGGCGCCAACGGTTCCCGGTGGCTCGCACAGCATCGGAGCCTCCTATTCGGGGGATACCACCTTTGCCGCGGGGACGGCCACGCCAGTCAATGTGACCGTCGGCCCGGCCACTCCCACGATTAGCCTGTCGGCGGGCGCGACCCAGATCACCTCGGGCTTTAGCACTCCGCTTGTCGCTACGCTGGGGGTTTCCGCGATCACCGGCAATTCAATAGGAAGCGCTGGTCCGACCGGGAGCGTTACCTTCACCGACAGCACGACGAGCACAGTTCTGGGAACTGCGTCCATCGTTACCACAAGCCAGACCATTACTGGTACTTACATCACCACGTTCACCTCCACGGCCGCGTTGAGCACCACTGGCATCACGACCAGCGGAGCCAATTCCATCACCGCGTCTTACACTGGTGACAGCAACTGGGGCGGAGTGACCTCCACCGCCGCCACGGTGACGGTAACAACTGGCACCGCAACCACAACCGCCGTGACGTCGAATGGAAACCCAACTGCGCTGAACGGCCGGCCGACCTTTACAGCAACCGTCTCTGGCGGCGCTGGGCCGACGGCTGGCACCGTCACCTTCTATGACGGCACCGTAATATTGGGTACGGGCACAGTAGGCAGTTCTCACACGGCCACCTTCCGGCTGGCTTCAGGGCAGGCATTCTTCGGTGGCGCTCACAACATTACGGCCACCTTCCCCGGCAACGCCACGTTCATGGCCAGCACGTCTCCAGTGCTGGTGCAGACGGTAACGCTGGGAACGGTAACCCACGATGTGACTGCCAAGACGGTGGGCACGTCTGGGCAAGCATATATTTTCTCGGACATCATTACGCCCAGCAACACCAACGCAACCTTCCAACCAACCGGCACCGTGACATTCAACGATGGCGGCACTCCGATCGGCACGGGTTCTTTGGTCGAAACAGGATCGGGAGTCGGCGGCTACGGACTTTATCTCGCGTCGTTCTCTATCAGTTCGCTGGCTCCGGGAACGCACACCATTACGGCGACGTTCAACGGTGATGTCAACTATTCGCCTAGCACTTCGTCGGGAACTACCGGCACGCAGACGGTATATGTGGGCAACACCACTGCGGGAATCTACAGTCCGCTCTCGGGTACGACTCTAAGCAACACCGGCTCCACGACGTTCAAGTGGTACCCCGTAGCGGGCGCTCAATACTGGCTAGACGTGGGTTCTACGCAGGGTGCGCATGATTACTACTCATCCGGTAATCTGAGCACCGTCCTGTCCCTGGCTATCGCCAATAACATTCTGCCAACCAACGGCAGCACCGTGTGGGTGCGGTTCTACTACTTGCAGAACGGAACCTGGCAATTTGCCGACAGCAGCTACACCTCGTTTGGCAGCTCGAGTAAAGGGGTGATCACGTCACCGGTTCCGAACTCGACTCTGAGCGGGAGCAGCGTGACGTTTACCTGGTCTGGAGCAGCGGGTGCTACTTCGTATTGGGTGGACGCGGGATCGACGGCGGGCGGACATCAGTACTACTCGTCAGGATCTCTGGGCAACGTGCTGACCACGACGGTGAACGGATTGCCGAGCGATGGCAGCACGGTCTACATAACCTTGTACACGTTGCAGAATGGCAACTGGTTAAACAACGGCTATACCTATACGGCGTTCAACCTGGGAGCGGCAGGTGCGGTGATGACCTCGCCGACACCGGGATCGACGCTGACCGGCAGCACGGTGACCTTCAACTGGACGGCAGGCGCGGGAGCATCGGCATACTGGATCGACGTGGGATCGACGACGGGAGGACACGATATCTACTCGTCGGGGAACCTGGGCAACGTGACCACACTGACGGTTAACGGCTTGCCGACCGATGGCAGCAATGTCTATGTGACCTTGTACTCGCTGATCGGGGGAACGTGGACGGGGAATACGTACCAGTATTTCGCGCTGAACGCGACAGGAGGATTGGCGGCGATGCAAACGCCGGTTCCGAACTCGACGTTGAGTGGAAGCACGGTGACGTTCACCTGGAGCTCGGATGCGAATGCGACGGGCTACTGGCTGGACATAGGATCGACGGCGGGAGCGCACGATTACTACTCGTCG
>Ga0209006_10003801_pt1 | contig 13722 bp, 11 predicted proteins | sample JacPin_JW_Ref_O2_FD_188567 | JGI IMG/M metagenome (GOLD analysis project Ga0209006, IMG submission 188567) | Forest soil microbial communities from Algoma, Ontario, Canada - Jack Pine, Ontario site 1_JW_Ref_O2 (SPAdes) (version 2) | ecosystem: Environmental > Terrestrial > Soil > Boreal... | reverse complement strand
CCTGATCCAGGCAGTACTGAATCGCGCGAGCCGGCAAGCCCGCCGCATATTTCACGCGATTGAGCCGCTCTTCTTCCACCGCCGCAAGCAATCGCCCGTCCACGACAATGGCCGCCGAAGAATTTGCGTGATACGCGTTGATGCCCAGGATAATCATTTTTGGAGGCCCGTAAAACCAAAGACGCTCTCTGTCATTTAATTCACTTGCACCGCTGGCGCTGGCGAGACACGATTTTCCACATTCCCCGCAGGTTGAACGTTTACGGTCCGTTTGATCCACTCATTCAACACATAAAGACTCCAGGGCCGCGACCAGGTAGTCCTGCCCATCAAAAAATTCCGCCAAACAGTTTGCCCGAATTTCACGTCCAAAATCTCTCCAAGAGCGGGCGCCCAATCTCCCAGCCCAACAGCCACGCGCTCTCCGAGTTTTCCGCGCATCCAATGTTCCCACGGGAACGTAAAGGTCCGCTTGGGCTGGTTGACGACTTCGTCCGGTAGCAGATTCCCGAGCGCTTCGATCAGCAATGCTTTCGGGCGTCCGTAGCGCCGCTTTTCGGACTCCGGCAAAGCCAGAACGTATTCCACCAGCGGAGTGTCAAGAAACGGCACGCGCACTTCGAGCGAATTGCGCATGCTCATCGCGTCGGTATCCCGTAGCAGCGTATTCACCATATACGAGCGCAACTCGAGCCAGGATATCTGCGTGAAGTTATCCATCGACCGCGACTGATTGGCAGCGTCGCCGAGCCACTGATACCAGTCCATGGGGCTCAAGCGTGAGGTGCCGCCATTCAGACGGTTAACAAATGTCTGCGGCGCAAAAAGCGCTCGAGTGAAAAAGTACGGATGAGGAAACAGTTTCGGCTGAAGCCACGCGGCGATGATTTTACGGGAAACGTCGGGAGCGGATTCCAAAACCTTCGTCCGCTTTATTCCCGAAGCGGACAATCTACGCAGTCCTTCCGGAACGAAGCCGGCCGCACTCGCAACACGCGCTATTCTTGCTGTCGTTCGAAAAGAAGCATAACCGCCGAAAAGTTCATCGCTCCCAAGCCCGGAAAGCGCCACCTTCAGGCCGGCTTGCCGCGCTGCCCAGGATACAAAGTAGGTGTTGACGCCGTCCATCGACGGCTGATCCAGCGCAGCTACCGCTTCCGGAAGCCGCGAAACCATTTCTTCCCCGGTAATCACTGCCTCGCAGTGCTGTGTTCCAAGCCGTTGCGCGGTCCGCCGCGCAATCGTCGCTTCGCTAAATTCTTTGTCGGGAAACGAAACGGTAAAAGTGTGGATTCCAACTTGCGCCTTGGCGGCAAGCGTCGCGATGGCTGTGGAATCAATCCCGCTGCTCAGAAATACGCCGACCGGAACGTCAGCAATCAAATGGCTTCGCACCGCGTCTTCGAGCAGCGCGCGAACCCGCGTGGCACAAGACTCGGTTTTCGGGCTCGTGTTTCGTGCTGCGCCGCTTGCCACTTCCGGGGCCTGGGGAAATTGTGATAGGTCCCAGTAAGCTTTCGGCTTTGGGACGCTAAGCGGTTCATCACAAGCGACCGTCACACAATGCCCTGGCGGAAGTGAAAAGATCCCCTTTATCAGAGTCGTTGGCTCGCCGACGGAGCCAAACAGAAGATATGCGATTACTGCCTGCTCGGAAATCCGCGCAGCAACCAACCCGCTCGCAAGCAGAGCCCTTACCTCGGACGCAAACAGAAACACGCCGTTCGACTGGGTGTAGTAAAGGGGCTTGATGCCCGCGCGGTCGCGAGCCAGGAACATGCGCGTCGCGCGGCCGTTCCGTCCCTGTGGTAATTCAGTCACCGCAAACGCGAACATCCCGCGAAATCGTTTTACGCAATCCTGTCCCCACTCCTCATATGCGTGAATCACTACTTCCGTGTCCGATTGAGATCGGAAGGTGTGTTTCCGCGATTTCAATTCTTCGCGGAGCTCGCGGAAATTGTAGATTTCCCCGTTGAAAACGGCCGCGAGGGTTCCCGTTTCATTCCACGCCGGTTGGCTACCGCCAGGAAGGTCGATAATACTAAGTCGCCGCGCGCCCATCGCTACAGGCGGCGCCATAAATATCCCTTCGTCGTCGGGCCCCCGGTGAACGATTGCGGCGAGCATCCGGCGAACGATGGCATCGCCGGTTTCCCGGGAGTTAAATCCGATGGTGCCGCAGATTCCACACATGCAGGTTAAGTCGCATCCAAAAATGCATGACAAGCTCTGCGAATCTGGTGTCGGATGCGAACCGAATGCACTCCAAGCCGTTTCTCACCGTACCAACGCAAGCACGCGCGCAACAAAATCAGAAAAATCACCAACAGGAAACAAACTGTCATAGCCGCGAACGATTCGCGTTCGACAAGCAGAGTCACCGTTGTGGTGTCTTCCCATCCGGGAAACCCACGATCGAGTATTCGCCGAAGTAATGCGCCGAATACGTGAATGCGCGCGAGTCGAATATGCACGGTATGATCGTAGGTATAGCTCGAGTCGTATCCGCTAATTTTTCTCGTAGCAGCTGCAAAGACCGTAGGATCCACCAACTCTTCGCGAGTCAGCGTCTTTCCGTCTGCTCCGCGCAGTACTGCGCGAAAGCTGGGATCCACAACAATCCAGCGTCCATCTACTAGTACTTCCGCCACCACGTGCTTGGTCGTCTCGTGAGTGTCCATCAAAAGCAGCCGCCGGGCTTGCATGCCCCCGGTATCTACGAGGTTGATGAACGCATTCGTGGCCGTCCCGCACACTCGCAAGAGGGCGTCGTAATTTAAGGTATCGGTTGGATCGCGATCAGTTTGAGATGCTTCGACCCCGGAAGTTCGACGAGCCGGCCCGTGTGCGATCCACTGTAATATCGCTTCTATTTTCGCGTCGCCCGGCGAAGTCGCCGGAACGATCGCATCGGAGAATCCCTCCAGGTATCGGCGCGTCGAAAATTCCCATCCCGCGGAATATGCTGCAAGGAAAACGGAGACAATTAATAAAAAATTCACCGCGAGCCAAAAGGCCCGGAAAAGGGGATAACGTTTGCTTTCAGGTTCTCGAACAGCCGGCGGCCACCGTCCTGAGACCCGGGCGGAAACAGACTCCTCTTCCTGGCTGGTGGCCCCGCTTGACGATTTGGATCGATCCTCAGTCATGACTTCGTTCGGCTTGTCTGACAAAGTTTCCGGGTTCATTTTTCAATCAAACTGCCGATTCTCGTTCGGGGAACGCTTTTCCACGGTTGCTATTCGTCTGCCCCAAAATTTGCGAGTAAATTCCTTCCATTCGCTCGGTCAAGTGATCCCAGTCCAGTTCAGCGGCCACAGTACGACACCCGGCTTTCAACTTTGAGTAAAGCACCGCATCCGAAATTAAGTTGCGAAGCGCTTCTGCTAGCTCGCGCCGTTCAAGTCCCACCACCAGCCCCGCGCGTCCGTCCACCAGCGAGCTTATCCCGCAAAACTTAGAGATAATTACCGGCACGTCAAACGCTATCGCTTCCGCTGCGGAATTCGCAAAATTCTCGTAACGCGACGCGAGCACGAAAATGTCCGCATCCCGAAGAAGGTCTGATTTCTCTTCATCATAGACCGCGCCCGTAAAGACGACCCTCGATTCAAGCCCGGCCTCACGGGCGCGCTTTTCCAGCATCGCGCGATAACCATGTTCGCCTTCGGGCCCTGCAATTACCAGCCGCCCTATTTTCGGGCAGCTTTCAGCAAACGCATCGATTAACACGTCCGCCCCTTTTCGGGGAATCAGACGTCCCAGAAAAAGTATCAGCGGCTCGCCCGCAGGAATCTTCCATTTAGATCGGGCGCGTCCTGCTACATTGGCGGCCGGGTTCTCGCCCATGTCGATGCCGTTGTACCGAATTACAACCCGGTTTTCCGGAACCCGCCCATCCAATAACTCATCCCTTTCCATTTCCGAAGTGGCGACGATCCGATTTGCATTCCGCCAGAACTTGCTGCCCAAACTGCTGTGCCACAAACGTTTCAATCGAAAGCTCCGGTCGATCGGACGATACATACCCATTGGCTCAATGATGTATGGGATTCCTTGCCGTCGGCAGAAGTAGCTAACTGCTGGTCCTAACAAGTCGTAGAGGCCATATACATGAACAAGGTCAAAATCCGATAAGGACGCCCGGCAGAATCCTACCACATGCCGATTAACTGTGAGCGCCCGATAGTGTGCCAAAGTGGGAAGATAGAGCGCCCGGACGCCGTCCTCAGTCGCCTCCCAGCCCCATGGGCCACGTTCCATCTTCAGCCCTGAGTTATCAGCGCCAAATCCCAGATCCGCGGTTAGGACTGTGATGTGGTGGCCACGCTTGGCTAAAGTGCGAGCAAGTGCGCGTACCTTTACGACTGGGCCTCCGCGGTCCTGAAACGGGAAGTAAAACTGGACTACCTTCAAAATGCGCATTAGGTCCGGAAATAGCGATGAGGCACTGCTTGTCCCGTCCAGGGCGAACCTGCGAAAACAGGATACTATCCCGGTACAGCGGAGTCCAAGCCGCACTCTTCGATAATCTGCTCGAGATTATCCACAAAGACGTCGAACGAATATTGGTGGCGAGCGTTCTCAGCTCCGCGCCGGCCGAGTTCCATCCGCAACGATTCGTTTTCAAGAAGCCCCGCGAGAGCTTCGACCAGAGACTTCAAATCTCCCGCTGGAACAAGCAGACCATTAACTCTATCTTCGACAATGTCCGTTATCCCCCCACGGGCCGCACCAACTAGTGGTTTTCCGAATGCCATGGCCTCAAGAAATACCAAGCCGAATCCCTCGCCCGTACTGGGAAGCGCGAAAATTTCACTCCGAGCGTAGCAAGCCGCTATCTCTTCGCGGGAAAGGTTGGTAAGGAATCGAATGGACTCCGAAACCTCCATGTCACCGGCAATTTTTTCGAGCCTTGGAAGATCATCGCCGTCGCCCACCGCTACCAAACAGAGCCTCGGAAACTTAGTTTGAAGTTGCGCGACCGCCCGGATCAAGTCATCCACACCTTTGTAGCGTTCCGAGGCTGCCCAACGCCCCACCGTCAGTATTACGCGTCCTTCTGGGAAATTCTTCGGCAAAGAAAGCTCAGCTGGATTGTCCGCCATACTCAGGAAGTCTGGGTTGAGCGGCCAAGCGAGTTTCCGTATCTTGGCCGAGGACACGCCCTGAACTTCTGCAAGCTTTTGCGCGGTGTCGCTGCTCGGCGCTAGCACAAGATCAGCCGATAAAAGCGCTCGGCGTCGCAGCCGGGGCAGCGGATTCCACACCTCTACACCATGCGACATCACGATAGTTTTGAGCTTGGGCGAGAGCGACTTCATCCACGCGGCAGGTAACGCGAGATAAGGATGCGCGGCAAGCACTACCCGCGCACCCTTCTTGGATTGACCAAGTGCGGAGCCGACGAATCGTACCTTGGAGCGATTGAAACCGCGTAACGATACTTGTTGTCCGGCAATTTCAAATTCGTGATCGCCCGGCCCATCGTTGATACTCTGAAATGAGGTCACCCAGTTATCGTGGCTTTTCGCTATGCGGTCCAGGGCTGCGGCGGTCAACCGCCCCGCTTCCTGAATTCCGCCAACACCGAGCAATTCCGGAAACAGTCCGATGATTCTCTTCGTCTGCCCGTTGGATTGTTTCATCAGCTCTTACGAAACACGAACACACCGTGTGTCGCCAGTTTTCCGGGACAGATTTTTTCCGTGAGCGGATCGACCCAGGCGGACAATGGCGCAGTGATATGTCTAAGTTGCCAGTACAGGTTTCGCAGGCCAGGTTTTGGGCGAGTTCCGGAATTTACTGACGTTGTTTTTGCATGCGAATGACCGTGGTTTCTGCCACGTAGACTTTGCGCCAAGTGCACAAAGATGCGATCGGGCAAAAGAAATTCCTGACCGAACCAGCCAATCAGCCTTGCTCGGTGTGAGGTGGTCTGCTCGATCCAATCCGTCGGCGAACGCGGAAAAATGTGTACCCCTGTGCCGCGAATCAATTCCATCAGTATCAGACGCCCTCCGGGTTTCAGCACGCGTACCATTTCACCGAGCGCTTGTGATTGAAGATCAGACGGAATGTGCTGAACGACCGTAACGTCCGTAACGCAATCAAACGAACTATCCGGGAACGGTAACCGGTGAGCTTCGCCCGCGAGTAGCGGAGCAACGGTGTTTTGTTGCCGAGCCGTTGTAAGCATGCCCGGGGTTCTGTCGAGGCCCGTGGGCCGCAATCCTAATTGAGCGTAACGCCTGACCCAACGTCCCGTCCCGCAGCCGACATCTAGAATCCTGGAATTACCCGGGAGATGCGCCAGTGTCAACGCCCGCCGCATCGCCTGGAACTGCAGCTTGTCGATGAGTTGGTTAAACCAGGCCGGCGCGCCGGGATGCAGCACCGGTGCGAAGCCTGAAGGATCAGCCGAGCGAAAATCCTCGGCCACGCCGGCCCAATAATCTCGCGGTGAATATAACGTCATCTTATTTTCGGGAATTCTGCAATTTATGATTCCTGAGTCAAAGTCTGCATTCCGGCCTGCGTTTTGCGCCGAAGGATTTCGCCGAAAATTAGGCTTAATTCGTTGCCGTTGCGTTCCCACGTATATTTCCGGGCGGTTTCCGCCGCTCTGATGCCCAGCTGGTCCCGAAATTGTTTGTCGTCGTATAGATGTCGAATCATGGCTGCAAGCCTGGAGCTGTCTGTGGGATCTTCGAGGATCAATCCATCCACTCCGTTCGTAACTATTTCGGATACTCCCGCGGCTGCCGAAACGATTACGGGGAGTCCGCAGGCCATGGCCTCGGCTGGAGGAATGCCATAAGAATCCTGAAGCGATGGCCCGGCATACGCGTCCCCAGCGGCGTAGTAGAACTCAATATCCTGCCGAGGCGGCAAGAAAGTTACTCGATTCTCTAACCCTTGCTCGGCGACCAGACGGCGGCAAGCCGATGAGTCCTCGCGAGTCACAATGAGTAAGCCGATCGGGAGATCGCGCAATTCAGCGAGGGCGCCGAGAAGTGCCGGCACCCCTTTATTGCGCCAGTCATTGCCAACCAGAATAAGAGTGAACTGGTCTTCCGGTATCCCCAGCGCTTTTCGAGCCGGCTCTCGCAGCGTGGCGCGAGCTGTGGTGTTGAACACCTGATGATCCAAACCAAGATATAGAACGGGAATTTGCTCCGCCCGGCCGAAGAATGTTTTCAGCTCCTCGGCACTTTTGCGTGAGTAAACGACCAGCGCCGTCGCGCGATTTTTGTATGCTCGACTTTCGATGGCGAGTGAAATTTTGTAGTACAACTTACGGTGTAAGAGCCTCGGCCACTCCGAAACGGGATTCTTCGCAAAACTCATCTCTGGTTTTACTTGGCGAACATATTCCGCGAATACGATATGCACGCAAATCACATCGGCGTCCAGGCAGTTTGCCCCTGAGCTGAAGACTAGATCGTTGCGCAAGCCGCGGAAACGGCCGTCGCAATGGCGCCAAATCCGGTTCGCCGCCAGCCACCACAGGAAGTTGAAAAGATGCGGGCCTGGCAGCTTGGGGATGCGGTGCAGCGTGAATTTCGATCGATCGAAATCTTCCACATGCTGGCTGTACACGTGAATTTCAAACTCGCCGGGCAGATTCGACAGCCATTCAGTGATGATTCTTTCGCTGCCGTGCCTCCTGTCGAGAAAGGGCGAAACAACTGCCAGGCGAATTTTAGGCTTGAGCGGGTTCATGTGGTGATTCCGGCAGATGGATGAGCCGCGCTTCGGTGATGGAAGGAATGGCGCGGATATGTTTTAGGATTGACGCATCCACTTTTCCGTCGAGGCGCACCAGGGCGATGGCTTCGGCTCCGTGGACGGGACTGCGGCGTCCCAACGCGAAGGTGGCGATATTGACGCCGAGATTTCCTAGCGACGTTCCGATCATTCCGATGACGCCAGGGACGTCGCGATTCTTAGTCAAAAGCAGAGTGCCTTCCAGCGGAGCTTCTAGCGCGATACCGTCGAGCGAGAGGATTCGCGGCGAGCCGTCTTGAATCACAGTGCCTTCCACGGCAAGTTCATGCTCGCCGTTGGCGGCGGAGACCTCGACGGTGTTGGGGAAGCCGCGCTCGCGGCGGCACGTGGTTTCTTCCACGATCAATCCGCGTGCCGCGGCGGCTTGCGACGCGTTTACAAGGTTCACTTTTTCGTCGAGAACGCAATTTAGCAGGCCAATGAGGACGGCGCTGCGGATTACGTGGGAGCCGAGCTCGGCAGGCTCTCCCGCGTATCGTATGCGGATGCGGCTGAAACTGGCCGACGGCGCGGCTTGCGCGACAAGCGCGCCGAGGCGTTCGCCGAGCTCCAGGTAAGGGCGCAAGAGGCGGTACTGTTCGGCGGAGAGCGCGGGCATGTTTACGGCATTGCGGATCAGGCCTTCGCTGAGATAGTCGCGAACCTGCTGCGCGATCAGCGTGCCGACTTCTTCTTGGGCTTCCGCGGTGGAACCGGCGATATGCGGTGTAGCGACTAAGTTAGGCAAACCGATGAGCGGGGAATTTTTCGGCGGCTCTTGCGCGAAGGTGTCCACCGCAGCGCCAGCCAAGTGGCCGGAGCGGAGTGCCTCGGCGAGGGCGGCTTCGTCTATCAGTTCGCCGCGGGCGCAATTGATCAGGCGCGCACCGCGTTTCATTTTTGCGAGAGTTTCTGCGTTGATGATTTTTTCCGTGGCAGGGCTGAGCGCGGTGTGAAGCGATAAAACGTCCGAGCGCCGCAGCAAATCCTCGAGAGGAATCAGTTCGACGTCGAGTTCGCGGGCGGCTGCTTGGGTGACATAGGGGTCGTAGGCCAGGACTTTCATTTCTAGGGCGCGTGCGCGGCGCGCGACTTCCGTGCCCACTCTCCCGAGGCCGACTAGGCCGAGTGTCTTGCCGCGCAGTTCCATCCCGGTGGAGGATTTTTCCCAGCGGCCGGCGTGAATGGCGGCGTTGGATTGCGGGACGGAGCGCGCGAGGGCCAGCATCAGCGCGAAAGTGTGTTCGGCGACGCTGACGGCGTTGCCGCCGGGCGTGTTCATCACCAGGACGCCGCGGCGGGTGGCGGCATCCATGTCCACGTTGTCCACACCAACTCCGGCGCGTCCTACAACGCGGAGGCGGCTGGCTTTTTCGAGAAGCTCTGAGGTGACGCGGGTGGCGCTGCGGACGATCAGGCCGTCGGCGTCGGCAATTTCGGTTGAGAGAGCTCCGGCGGCGGGGAGAACAACCTGCCAGCCGGATTCGCGGAGGAGCTCGATTCCGCGGTCGCTGATCTTATCCGCGACGATGATTTTCATTTCGGGAAACCTAGCGGCGACACATCGGAATGTTGCGCGAAACGTGTTTTCCTAATGTGCGTTCTGGCCTCGGTTAGAAATTTTTCTGTTGTTTGTTTTGAGTGGGTTACGTCGAATTTTGTTTGTGGGTCACTTTCGATTAGAAGTGGTCTAGACCACTTGTGAATTGGCAGCGGAATAGGGGACAAAACTTGCGAACTTTGGCTATTTCGTTTGGTTGGAAGTTCGCGATTAGAACTGGGCGCCGTCGTTTGTTTTCTATAGGTTAGCGATGGTTCTAATAATTCGGGTTCGCGATTAGAAAATGCAGCGCAGATCCCTCGTGTCGTGCGCCGCGGCGCACTCGCTCGGGATGCCGATGCTCGTCGCATCGTCAGTTCGGGATTAGAAATTCCGTAAGGATGCGCAAGCGCAGATGGGAGAAATTGGGCTATGCCGTTTGCTGCGCGGAATGAGTGGATGCCGTGCTTTCTTCCAACTTCTCGGTCACGAATTCTATCTTCAATAATCACGAGTCACGCTAGCACGGCGTTTAGTTAATTTCAAGGAGTGGTGTGTGTGGACGGGCTAGTACTAAGTTGCGGATTCTGTATAAATCGCGGTACGACGTTGAGGAAAAACGAGGTTACGAATTGAGAATAATCCTTCAATAGGCATAAGCGTTGCAATAGCCTGGGCCATGAATAAGAATGACATTTAACTTGACTCTATATATCCGTGGGACCAGAGTTCCTGCAAGGGGTTAAAACGACTTGAAGGAGAATGACATGCAAACGCCCGCCTTTGTTGCAACGAAGACAGCACGATCATGGAAGCTGCGGAGATTAATTTTTGTTGCGGCGGCGATTGCGGCGTTTTTGTGTCCGTTGGCCACTTTCGCGCAGTGCAATACGAGCTGGCAGGGGGGCGCCAGCGGCGACTGGAGCGTCGCGGGCAATTGGACTAGTGGAGTTCCAGCGAACAATATTACCTGTATCACCACGGCGCATTCTGCCGTCACGCTCGACGTGAACGGCACGACGAGCTTTCTGACGATTGGATCGACCGACAGCTTGTCCATAGGAAATGGATTGTCCCTCACCGTGACTGGCAACCAGATCACCAACAATGGAACAATCAATTTGCTTGGTACTGGTTCCCCTACATCCCTGGTGCTAAATGGTGAGGTTGAGCTCTTTGGAACTGGCAAATTAATTCTGTCTAACAATTCGCAAAACCTTATCACTGGTAGCGGTACACTGCTGAACTTCAGCACGATTGAAGGCGCGGGCAGTATCGGCAACGGCAATGGACAGCTCAGCATCGAAAACCGCGGCACGATTAGCGCTAACGGGCCGGCGGGAAGCACTTTAACGATCGACGTAGGCGGAGGTAATGCTGGCTTCTTCAACGAATGTAAATGTGGCGGATCTCGGCCCTCTGGCGTACTTGCTGTGAGCCGCGGCGATACATTAAATATCGATGGGAATTTCAATAATTTCTTCGATGGCGGGTTAAGCGGCGGTATTTACAACGTCACTGGCACGCTGGAATTTGCTGCAGGCACTACCGGGATTGTATCGCTCAGCGGAAGTATTAATCTGAACGGGCCTAACGCAAAAATACTCAACACAAGCGAAAACAATTCGAATGCCCTGTCGGGTTTCAATTCCTTGTCGGACCCTAATTTTTCCGAGTTCGGTCTAGCTGGCGGAGCGCAGTTTACTACCGGTGGAAATTTCGGGGTTTCCGGTACCTTGAATATTGGTAGCGGAAGCAAGTTCTCGGTCGGCAAGAATGGAGCGTTTGACCTCACCAACTTCATTAGCAACACATCTACTCTCATGTTTGGCGCCTACAAACTGACCGGAACCGGGCAGATTCAGTTCAACAACGGTGGCGATAGCTCGGATATTGTGAACAACGACGCTATCATCACGCTGGCAGGGGCATCCACGACTTCCTCGTTTATCGATCAGAACGGCAAGAACGCGTTGGCCAACCTTGCAGACAATTTAGTGTCCGGCAGCTTGATCCTTAGTACGGGCCGAACCTTCACCACCAGCGGAAGCTTTACCAATGCAGGCATTGTGGACATCCAGAAAGCCAACGGCACAGCAATGATAATCGGTGGAGCGGGAAGCTATTCACAGACAGGGGGGAGTACGACAGTCAACGAGATGCTCATCGCTTCGGGCGGTGTCAACGTTTCGGGCGGATCGGTTTTTGGCATCGGCACGATCACGGGAAATATTGATCTAACCGGCGGATTGCTGAGCCCCGGGATGGTGACGAGAAATGCGGGTGAGCTGACTGTGAAAGGCACATATACGCAGTCTGGAGCGGGAGTTCTCGATGTGGACCTGGGAGGGGCGACAGCGGGAACGCAGTACGACGTGCTGAATGTTACCGGCGCGGCTAGTTTGGGCGGGACGCTGAACGTGGATCTGATTAACGGATTTACATTTAAACCGACGGTTGGCGAGACATTTGACATTATCGATTACACGTCAGAGACCGGGACATTTACGACGGTGAATTTGCCGAAGCTGACGGGCGGAGATACTTGGTCGATCAGCTACAACGCGACGAGTGTTGTGTTGACTGTGGATGGGCCAGGCTCTGCTCGGGCAAACCCGGGATTGGTGAGCGGCGTTCCGGCGAAGCGGGTGTCGAGAGGATTGATGGCGGGTGTTTCGGCTGACGGCGCGCGCGAGCCTGTTGCGATACTGTCGCGGGCTGCTTGTTTTGGGGCGCGAATGATGATGATGATCTCGGCGGCGTGTGGGTCAGAGACGTTGGCGACTATCGCGACTGGCGGCGAAAGGCGCGTATCAGCAACTGCTGGAGGCGGGAGCGGGGCAGTTCACAACAATATTTTAGTTCACAATAATATTATGGGTGCGACGCGAGCGATTTCGACCGCACGAGGCGGCGCTTCACGCGAAACATCCGCGCCGGCGGCAGCGATGGCCAGGATCTACGTTTGCGCGTATTTGCCTTCCGGCGTCGGGCACGCCATGGGCTGCAACTGACTTGTAGGTGTCTCAAATATGACGTTTGTTTGCGCTTGACGCTTGGAACTGACCTCTTTAGGCTATAAGCAACCCTTTGCTCGCTTTTTGTACAGGAGGCCTTGTGCCAGAGACGAACGAGTCCGAGAAACCCAAAATTACTCTTCCCGGAACGGTGGAGAAGATCATACCGGCTAACCCCATCGCTCCGGAGAAGGCGCAGATTGCTGTGGAAGGCGCGGATCATCTTTACCGGGAGATTCGTGTTGACAACACTTTGGAAGATGAAAAGGGGAAGAAGGTCGGGTTGAAGCCTGGGGCGCACGTGGATGTGAAAATTGAGGCGGACAAGGAAGCTACAGTCCCCAAGAAGTAGTTTTCCTCCACGATTTTGTGATTCGCGGCGCGCAGGTTCGAACGTTTTCGCGCGATCCTCGATGTGAGGCGGTTCCTCTAGTACGAGTTCATTCAGAACAGCGGCATTCTACGAGACGAACCGAAATTCCCGCCAGTTTTGATCTGCAAGCAAAAAGGATAGACGTTGCATTCCGTACAAGCTACGGGGAGGCACGTCAAAGGCCTCAGGCCTGAAGACCCGCCACGGCGGGCAGGCCTGAGCTACATTAGAAAGCGACGGCAGAAGAGACAGGATGCCGGGCTGCAGCCCGGCGTTACGAAGGCAAATACGAAGAAAACGGCGGTTGGCCGAGTGAATTATGTGGAGACGGTGGGACGAGCTAGGTGCATGGCTTCGGCGGTTACGTCGGTGTATTTCAGGCCGGCGCCGGTGTTGAAGACTACTACGCGGTCTTGGGGATTTAGGAAGCCTGAGGCGATTAGATTTTTGTAGGCGGCTGTTGCGGCGGCGCCTTCTGGTGAGAGGAAGATTCCTTCGTTGCGGGCCCAATCTTGCAGCGAAACGAGAATTTGGTCGTCGGGAATGGCTACGGCTACCCCGGCGGAGTCGCGCAGGATTTCGAGCATGATGTAATCGCCGTAGGGCTTGGGGACGCGTAGGCCGGCGGCGAAAGTGGCGGCGTTCTGCCAGGGTTCTGTGGCGGTGGATTTGTTTTCGAAAGCGCGAACTACCGGAGCGCAGCCGGAAGATTGTACGGCGATCATTTTCGGGCGCTTGCCGGGCGCGACCCAGCCTAGTTCTTCTAGTTCAGCGAAAGCTTTCCACATACCGATCAAGCCCACTCCTCCGCCTGCGGGATAAATCACGGCGTCGGGATATTTCCAGCCGAGTTGTTCGACGAGTTCGTAACCCATGGTTTTCTTGCCTTCCACGCGGTAAGGCTCTTTCAAAGTGGAGATGTCGAACCAGCCTTCTTTTTCTTTGCGTTCCGCGACCATGCGGCCGCAGTCAGAAATTAGGCCGTTGACCAAAGTGACGTTGGCACCATAGGCTACGGC
>Ga0209006_10003800_pt1 | contig 13724 bp, 9 predicted proteins | sample JacPin_JW_Ref_O2_FD_188567 | JGI IMG/M metagenome (GOLD analysis project Ga0209006, IMG submission 188567) | Forest soil microbial communities from Algoma, Ontario, Canada - Jack Pine, Ontario site 1_JW_Ref_O2 (SPAdes) (version 2) | ecosystem: Environmental > Terrestrial > Soil > Boreal... | reverse complement strand
GCCGTAGTACATGATCGGCGTTCCGCGAAGAGTCAGATACATCCCCGCCATCAGCTTGGCAATCTGGTCGTTGTGTTTTCCGTCGCCATAGCGCACGGCGGATCGCGGCATATCGTGATTGCCGATCACGTAAACCGGCCAGCCGCCCGTCGACTCTGCGTTTGCGATCTGCGTACGAAAGTCGTTCGCCGACAGTTTATTCACCGTGCAGAACATGAAATCCATGGGCAATTGGATTTCGTCATTATGATCGCCGTAATATTCTTTCAACTCCTCTCGATTTGACGTGTAAGTCTCTCCGATCAAGACCGCATCGTTCTGGTCGGCCACCTTGCGCAACTTTTTAAGCTCAATGTGATTTTCCGGCAGTTTGTCGTTGTATTTATTTTCCATCCTGGGATCGCCCAAGTCAGTCGTGCCGGGCAAGACTGGATTGTCGTGAAGATTCGGATCCTCATACAAGAGATCCACGGCATCCAGCCGGAACCCGGAAACGCCGTTCTTGTACCAGAAGCGAGTCACGTCGAACATGGCTTTTTCCACTGCCGGGTTGCGCCAGTTGAGATCGGGCTGCTGAACCTCAAAGTAATGGTAGTAATACTGGCCCGTCTTCGGATTAAACTGCCAGGTCGACCCGCCGAAGTCGGAGATCCAATTGTTCGGAGGAACGCCGGGGGCTTTCCCGTCGCGCCAAATGTACCAATCCCGGTGCGCCGAAGTTCGGGATGATGCGGAATCGAGGAACCACTTGTGCTGCGAGGAACTATGATTCAGAACAAAATCCATGATGATGCGGATGTCGTGCTCCTTCGCTTCCTTCGCGAGATGCTGGAAATCTTTCAGCGTTCCGTACATCGGATCGATATTTTCGTAATCCGAGACGTCATATCCGAAATCGAATTGCGGCGAGGGATAACAAGGCGAAATCCAGATTGCATCGACGCCGAGATCTTTCAGGTAATCGAGTTTTGACGCGATGCCGTTGAGGTCGCCGATGCCATCGCCATTACTGTCGGCGAAGCTGCGCGGATAAATTTCATAGAAAACGGCATGCTGCCACCACGGGTGGACTTCCGAATCTGCGCGTTCCTGCGCGACGGCGAAGGACAGCGTAAAACCTACGGCGACAACCAGCAAAGCTACGGTTCGAAGTCTTCGAAACATTGTGCGTCACTCTCCATAACTCGACAAAAAAACGAGATGCAAGATTCTCCGACATTACAACAGAATGAAGGGTGGTTGCGGACCGCACGCCGGAAATTGTATGCGGAGCCTTAAGACGGAATCGCCAAGGTTGACGGGATCGGGGTTTCCAGTGCGCTGTCAGGCTCCGCCGGATACCGCGGCAGCAGCAGGCTGAGTACGGCGCCGACGGCACAGGTCAAGGCAAGTCCAAAGATCAATCGCGGCTGGTAGGTGCCGTAACGATCATAGAATCGGCCGACCACCACCGGCCCGGTCGCTCCGCCGATGGCATATGCCGTCCACGTCAGACCATAAAGCGCGGCAAAATGTTTTCGGCCGAAGTAGCGGGCAATCAGGTAGGGCACCACGTCCGCTTCGCTGCCCAAGCCGTAGCCCATGAGCGTTGTGCCTACCAAGGCCGTCGTCGCCGTAGCAGCTGTGGTCAGCGTAAAGATGCCGATGGCGGCGAGCGCCATCATTAGCATGGAAACATACGGAGCGAAATAGCGATCCAGCAACAAACCGGTGGTCAGCCTACCCAGGATGCTGGCGGCGCCCATCACGGAGAGCGCGAGCGCCGCACTTTCTCCGGAAACTCCGCGTCCTGTAAGTAACGCAGCCAAATGGGAGATCAGTCCGTTCGAGCCAAACGCTTCCAGCATAATGATGACTGCCAAAATCCAGAACACGATGCCGCGCAGCGCAATGCCGACTGAAACTCCGGTGCTGAAACTTTGATCGGTGTGTGCGGCGTGCGCCGGACGGTTCCTGACCAGGAGGGCCGTCAGTGGCAGTCCGAGTAGAGCGACACAGCCGAGCGTAAAGTACGCGCTCCGCCAACCGTATTGGTGGATGACTGCTTGCGCGATCAACGGAACCACAATCGCACCGGTACCGCTTCCGGTGAGCACGAGCGCGAGTGCAAGGCCGCGCCGTTGCTGAAACCAGGTGAGCACCGCACGCGTGTAGGCCAGCTGCGTGGTCCCGTTGCCGACGATTCCAAGGACAAAATACGTGAGATAGAACTGCGTGATATTCGGCGTAAGCAGACTTAGAGACATGTACGCCAGGCCGAAAACCACAACACAAGGAAGGATGATACGGCGCGGCGGAAAGCGATCGAGCAGCACCCCAATGCCCGGCGAGAAAACGGCTACCGTAATCGCTGCAATGGCAAACGAGTTGGAAATCGCTTCCCGGTGCCAGCCAAAAGCTTTGGAGAGCGGCTCAAGAAAGAGGCTGAACGTGTAGGGCATGATGGCGGCAAAACTGACCATCACGCCGACGAACGCCGCCAAACACACTCCCCATCCCGGATAGCGAGTCGAGCTTTCTGCCGAATGCTGCTCGGATTCAATCATCATCGGGGAGGCCACGTTGTGTAGCTTTCAGGATCGTAATCTACAGAGGTCAAAGCAATTCGCGGGGCAAGAAATTTAGATCAGTCAGTCGCTTTTTCCCTTAGGCCACGTCTCGCGTGGATTCTTGTCTGGCGCGACCGTAGCCTTCGTGGGCCATGCGTTCTCCCATCTCCCGGTAAGCCTCGGAGTCTTGCGGCTGCCAGGTCGCCAAACCGTCGACATAGCGGTTGTACATGCAGAATGCCGCGGCGATGAGCACCGTGTCATGAATCTCCTTGTCGGTGGCGCCGTGCTGCCGCGCACGGGCGACGTCTTCTGGAGTCACCTGCTTGCCGCTTTTCTGTACCTCGCCGGCGATGTTCAACAGCGCCTTCAACTTGTCGGAAATCTCGGCGGCTTCCGGATTGACCTTGGCATGATTCACGATGTCGTGCTGTCCACCGAGATGCGCGGCCGCGGCGGCGCTGTGGGAGAGCTGGCAGAAAGCACAATCGTTTCGATACGAAACGTGCGCAGCAATTATTTCGCGCTCTGCCGAAGTCAGAGAGTTTGCCCCGCGCAGCAAAACTTCAGCCAGTGCAAGCAGCGGCTGAGCCGTATCAGGGCTGAACGCCAGCAGGCCGACGATTCCAGGCAATCCTTCTTTCAACTCGATGTGAGCCATATATTTCCTTATGACCGTGCGGCGTTGAATGGGCGCTACAGTAGCAATCGAGCCGATGCAGAGCAATAACAGAAAAACACTAGAGACTAGCAAGCATTGCGCGACAACACCGCACATCCGCATTTTCGAGCGGTGTTAGGTGGTGTCAATTTTCAGTGACAGCAGCGGTCATTTTCATATCAACGAAAGTCAACCTCACCATAGGCCCCTCGCGAACGTTCAGCACCAGGGGAGGACGAAAGCATGCGATGCAGACACCATCTTTGTGCCGCACGCTCGGGAACACGATCCCCGCTGATCCGCTGGTCAATAGGGTAAGGCCAAGGGCTTGGGAAGCGGCGTTGCTGTCCGGGTCCAAGCAATCCGCGAAATCCGCATCTCCCCGAATGTCATGAAATTCATGTCTAAAATCGGCGAGATAGTCGATGTAGGAAAATACCTCTTCTGCTCTCCATCCCACTTCTTTCAACTCGGCAGCGCGATGAAAAGCAACTTCCGTTTGCGCGGTCTGCATTTCGAAACCCGCATACCAGGCTCCTCGTCCCGCACCGTTGAAGCGTCCTCCAAAAGGATTTGGGTGAGTGAAAGACGCGTTCACGATATGCGCCAGCCGGAACCCGGAAACCAGCTCAATTGCGCTGATGCCGGGTAACCTGCCACTCTCGCCGAGCAATCGATCATTCGTGGCGCCCTCAAGCTCCGTGAGGTCGCTGAGCAAATCATCGTCGTCTTGTGCGAGCAGATTGAGGATGGGCCTGCCGCGATCACTGTAGCGATACGGAATAAGACGATGCGTCCGGTCCTGTTCCAACTTGATCTGCTTAGGGGATTTCATTTCCCGCCGCGACGCGCGTCGAGGAGTTGCCGAACTCTCAGGAAAGCAGGTATGCCGCCCTTCTTCACATATTGGAGAGCTGACTCTCCCCCGAACATCGGATTGGTGTTCGGCAGCGCGATCCAGGCGTCCGCCAGATTCTGCCCGTAAAGAATGTTCAGCGCTTTATAGATCCCAACTAAAAGCGAAATTCGGGTGAGCTGATCTTCATCCAGTGTCTTGGCCGCGCGATTCTTCAGCGCATAGAAGCTGCCGCTGGATATGCCGCCAAGCAAAGCCCGGGTATCGTCATCCCGCAATTTCCAATGAGTCGCGATCCCAAGAAGGCCCTTGATGGCAGCTGGACTGAGTCGGGTTCGGTTCTCTTTTCTCGACAGATCCACAGCTGTATCCCAGGAGAACCCCACAACGGCCTGCTGCATCGTAGCCATAAACGTAACTCCATTTATGACACAATAATACTACAAATTTGATAGATGGTCAAGTAAAGGGTGGTTGGCTCAATTCGAAATTGAGCACTTACGGACTCACCGACCGATGTCATTCCGCAGGAGCGCGCCCAGCGCTCCGGAGGGACCTTACGAAACCCAGACATCGGTTGTACGGATGCGAGGAGCGTCTGACTGCATAAAGCGAAGGCACTCCCATCCACGCCATCAACAGCGTCGGCCGACGTAAGGTCCCTCGCCCGGCTATCGCCGCGCTCAGAATGACATCGGGCTGAAATAGCTTTGACCGACAGCACCAGAACAGCTTCCGCTCATTGAATTGAACTGGCAGCGTTCGAAAATACGTTGTTCGCGTTGCTTCCGATCAACCGGATCGTACCAACCACAAGAACCAGGATAACGGCAAGCATGACCGCATACTCGGCGATGTCTTGGCCATCCTCCTGCCGCCAAAATTCTAGGAAAAGTTCTCGAAGAAGACTACTCATTTCTTGCACCTCCATTTCATGGGCGATTGTACTCGAACTGAACGACGCACATCCGATCTCGTCTAGCCACAGTAATTCGCGAAGCCGAAAGTCACTGCGCGGACTTAATATAACCGCTGAGCAGGCGCCAATTATTTTGACTCTGTTTCCAGGAGAGCACTCGCGCATCCTCCCACCAGCGAGGCCCATAGGCCTCGGCTGGCAGGTCTTGCTGCAAAGGGTTCGGCTTCTGCAGCCTGCCGAGCGTCCTCAGCGATTGCAGGCCTACCTCTCGGTGGCACATAACGCACGCCTTGGTGACTGGATGGTACGAAGCCAGCGCGGCATAGTGTCCCGGCGAACCTTCGTCGGGACCGCCGCCGCCAAACAGGGTAAAGTCCCGCTCATCTGGTCGGGCAGCTTTTAGTCCGCCCGATTGATGGGCGAAAAGTAACGGACGACTCAGGCGGATTGCGTAGGAATCCTGTCCGCTTTTTGTGATCATCTGGTCGATGCCCACGGCCGGAGCGGCGCTCGGCGCAACCGAGCGGTACACGCGTATCTGGACGCTTTCTGTGATGGGGGTAGCGGTTTCCTTCCCATGGTTGTCGAACAGCGTCATCTGGCGGACCAGCGCGACCTGGGTGCCGGCCGGGAGCTGAGGCAAATCGGGATTCGGAGCCTCGTCCTGAAGCGGGGACAAGTGCGGACTCGGCGTTGACGGCATGGGAGCACTCCACAGCGCTCTCAGATAGTCGAACGTGGCTTTGCGTCCCCCGGGAAGCCGCAGGAACACCAGAAAGCTGGAGCGTCCTGAGAAAAAGGAATCATGCTGCTCAGCCACCGGCAAAGGCTTTCCGCGGCCTTCGAGTTCGACCCAGGGACCCTGCGGTTCAAACAGGTCAGGCGGAAGAAATGCGCGGTCTCTATGCTCAGGATCGTATTCTTTCGCGAACTCTCCCGAAGCTACTGCCTGCGCGTAGTTATCGGGAAGCGAATCGAGTTGAGCCGGGGTCAAAGCCAGGCGATGCAGCACTTCTCCCAATCGCGCCTGCAGCTCTCGTTTTTCCTCCTCTGAACTCTCTTCCTTGGAACCAGGCGCTCTTCCGGCGGACCAATCGAAAACCGCCCACAAGTCGCGCTGCAGAATGGCCCGCTTCACGGGATCATGAATCAGGTTTTCCGCGTGTGTCTGCAGGAACTCATCGAGAACGCGCAGCGCCTTCTGGTGCGATGGCTGCGTCAGCAAATACGTGGTGTGGTACCAGAACGGCGGGTCCAAAGCGTCCGCAAGCGACGCGGTTTCAGGGAGATCCTCGCGGACGAAGAACGTGGCGTGGAGCCGGTTCCAGATGTGGCTGGGGTCAGGGTCGTAAATGGCGACTGCGCCCGCGGAGCCTTCCGACGGAGGTCGAGGATCCCCGATGCCGGAGAGTGCTGCCGTGAGAATGGCGAGGAGAATCCCTGCGACAGAAAACTTCATATTGAAATTTCGGTAGAAGAGAACCCGCCACCGGCCTCGACCATCGCCTAAGGTCCGCAGCTGCGAGTTTCCGCTACGGCGTGACCTTGAACGCGACTCCGGAACCATCCGCCCCACCGTAGAGGGTTACGCCGTAGAGATTACCTTTGTTGTCAGCGACCAGATTGCTGATCGAGAACAGGCCGTCACTGCCGCCGGTAAAGACGTAAAGGGGAGTGTAGTTCCAACTGCCGCCTGAAAGACTCAACTCGTAAACTGTCCCGGCGCCGTTTTGACCGTCGCAATGGGTCGTGGCATAAATCTTGCCACCTGCCATGAGAAGATTTCGGTAGCTACCGGAAATGCCCCAGCCGGACAGTCCATAAAGTTCGCTGAACGTCCAGGCGCCATTCGCCTTCTTGAGCTCGAAAATTGTGCCTCCGCCATTCTGACCGCCTTCCCCGCCCTCGGTGGTAGCCCCATAAAGAGTCTCACCATTAAGGACCAGGCCGGCATACGGCACCCCTCCGTCGCTGCCCAGCAGGAAATTGTGAAGAATGTTTTCGGTCCAGCTGGGTGTGGAGGGCGTCAGTTGGAAAACCGTGCCGTCTCCGTCAGTGCCCCCAGCAGAAGTCGTGCCATAGAGATTGCCCGACGCATCAAGCGTGACGCCCCCAACTGGAGTCTTCCCGTCGGTGCCTGTGCCAAAGCTGTGCAACACCTGTTCCGTCCACTCGCCGCCCGTCTCGGTCGGGACTGCCAGCTTGAAAACTGTTCCTTCTCCGTTCGACCCGCCCGCAGTCGTAGTGCCGTAGAGATTTCCCGCCTTATCGATCGCTAGACCAGCCACCGGATTCGCACCGTCGGGCTTGCCGGTAAAGCTATACAGGACGGTCTCCACTCCTTTGCGAGTGACCTTGAACACCGTGCCAGCGTTAGAAACCCCTCCAATGTTGGTGGTGCCGTAGAAGTTGCCCGCCTTATCCATCACCAGGCTTCCTTGGGGATTCGCTCCGTCGGTTCCACCGGAGAATTCGTGCAGCACCGTCTCCCCGCCGCTCGTACTCAACCTGAACACTACGCCGACTCCAGAGCTTCCGCCGGAACTGGCGGTTCCGTAAAGCTCCTCTCCGGCAATAAAGAAGCCACCGAGAGGGTTCGCCCCGTCGCCGCCACCGGTGAAGTTGTGAATCACGGAAAAAGACTGGGCGCTGGCCTGCGGAACCGCGACCGCTCCTAGGGCGAACAAAGTCGCTAGTGCCAACCCTAGCGCGACTTTAGCGGATGCCATTCCTGATCTCATAATTCACACCTTGTCCTTTGGAATCACGGTCTTGGGGGCTCTCGTACTGGGACTCGTGGCGGAATTCTTACAGAAGTGCTGCGAGTTTCCCACGCCGACGAAGGGTTGTCAATAATCGGCAGTACGCTCAGGCACCACCCATGAGTACATAACGCTATTGGCCTTTGCCCGTACCGCAGTCACGGCAGAGATCTGCGGTCACTCCCTTGCCTTCTTCCACGGTCAGAATGCGGTCCACTGCGGATAGCTTGAGCTGTTCCACCGCCCCGCTGGGCCAATGGATCTCGACATGTTCGACGGTCGACACGTCGCCCAGACCGAAGTGTACGCGGAAGTCATTGGACGACAGATAGCTGCCGCCGCTGAGCACGTCGCCGCGCTGGCGGATGCCACCGGCGGTCAGGTATACGGTGACGCCGACGGCATCGCGGGGGCTCTTGGGACCTCCGATGAGCTTCAGTTCCACCCAGTGGTGGTGATCGGGATTCACGTTGCGGAGCAACACGGGAGCATGATCGACCGTGTTGATGACCACATCAATCTTGCCGTCGTTAAACAAATCGCCAAAAGCGGCTCCGCGGCTCACCGTGACGACGGCCAGCCCGGTGCCTTCGACTGCGGGCATCAAGTCAAACTTCCCGTTTTTCAGATTATGAAACAGCAGCGGACGCTGTGCATAGGACGTGCCCCAGCCTTTTGAATCCACTTCCCGATAGACGTGGCCGTTCACAATCAGCAGATCTTTCCAGCCGTCGTTGTCGTAATCGAGGAACCCGTCGCCAAATCCCACGAATGGAAGAGTGGGAGCCGCAATCCCGATTTTGTAACTGACATCGGTGAAGTTTCCCGTCCCATCATTCTGGAAGACAACATCGTAGTCGTCGGAGAATGTGGTGTTCACCAGGTCCATGTGTCCGTTGTTCTCATAATCGCCGGCGGCGATGCCCATGTTCGCCACCTCCCGGCCGTCCCCATTGAAGGCGTAGCCACTGGCATAACTCTGATTGTCGAACGTGCCATCGCCTTTATTGATGTAAAGGTAGTTTGGGGTGGAGTCATTGGCGACGGCCAGATCGGGCTTGCCATCGTTGTTGACATCCACAAACAGAGCGCCCAGACCGTAGTAGCGATCCCGATTGCTTACTCCGAGTTTTTCGCTGACGTCGGTGAACGTGCCGTTGCCGTTGTTGTGGAAGAGATGGTTAAGTTCTCCCTGGAGACCGTGCGGGCCGCACATCACAGCCGCGCCGCGAAATTGGCAGGAACTGTAGCTCACGGTCCTGGAGCCTGCGATGGGTGGCTGCTTGACGTCATAGTGAAGGTAGGCGGCGACGAAGAGATCGAGCCGTCCATCGCCGTCGTAGTCGCCGAAAGTCGCGCCGGTCGACCATCCGCCCAAAGCCACGCCGGCTTTTTCCGCCACGTCGGTGAAAGTGCCGTCGTGATTGTTGTGATAGAGACGGTTCTTTCCATAGTTCGTAACGTAGAGATCGGGCCAGCCGTCGTTGTCATAATCTGCTACGACCACGCCGAAGCCCCAGCGGTCGTTGGTCACGCCGGCTTTGGCGGCCACGTCGGTAAAAGTTCCATCGTGATTGTTGTGAAAGAGCGCGGCATGAGGAGGAGTCGCCTTGCCGTCCAGGGCGTCGTAGGTCGAACCATTGACCAGGTAAATGTCGAGCCAGCCATCGTTGTCGTAATCGAGAAGCGCAACGCCCGCTCCTTTGGCTTCTAGGATGAAGCATTTTTCGGGACTACCGGCGGTGTGGTGCCAGGCGGTGAGGCCGGCTTTTTCCGCTGTATCTAAAAAAATCACTGGGCCAGTCTTTACGAAGCCACCGGCTGTAATCGGACGATGTTCACTGTCGTATTCCGCCTTCTGAGGAGCGCCGGCGGAGATGCCGCCGCCTTGTGGCGATGTGTTCTGTGCGGCCGGCGATGTTCCGGCATCCGAAGGCGCCTGCGCGGGCAACATGGTTGCGAGCAGAAGACTAACCAGCAAGCAGGCTGCGGCCGATTTGCACTGGGCTCTGTTCGCCGCGTTGAACATACAAGTTCTTGGCATCCACTCTCTCGGCCGCACGAAGTGAAACTTGAATTCCGGAAGTTATGGGAGATCGGCTGTAGCCGGAATCGTTTCTTGCTGCGGCAATTGATCGCGGCGCCGGGCCTGCTCCTGAAACTTGTTTTCCTGCCGCTGATCCCGCTCCGCTTTCATCTTGACGAAGGCAGCGAGTGCCTCTCCGGCTTCCTGCGTGCGATGGAGATTTCGATACAGCGTCGCCAGCTGATACCACGACATGATCCTGAGTTGTTCCGTTCCATGCGGATTGGTCGCCAGCCGAAAGTGTTCGATGGCCGGCTCATTCTTGCCCAACGCCACCTCGCCTTTCCCCAGATAGTAATTCGCATCGCTGATGGTCGGATCGAGAGCCAGCGCTCGCTCTAACAGCGGTACGCCGCCGGCCGCATCGTTGCGAGTTACCCGCAGACTGCCCAGCTTATAGAGAGCGACGGCATTGGTGGCGTCGTTTTTGATCTCCTGAGCATACGCATCATCGGCTTCCTGAAACTTGCCCGCTGTCCAACAGGCGTCGCCGAGTTCTTCATTCAGACCCGGCTGGTGCGGCGCGGCACGAATCGCAAGGTGGAATTCGGCAATGGCATCGTCGGGACGGTAGGCCTCGGCATCTGCCTGCCCCAGCACTTCATGGACCCGCGATGAGTCTGGGCTAAGCTTGAACATCGCCGAGTAACTCTCTTTGGAAATCAGCAGGTGGGCCCGGCCGCGATGGTAGAGAATGTCCAGGTTGGTAGGGTCGAGCGCGACGGCTTTATCGAGCGCGGCTGCAGCGGCCTCGGCATGTTCCTGAGCTAACTCCACGACGCCCAGCCACATCCAGCCAGCCGCGTTCCTGGGTTCGAGCCGCGTCTCGCCTACCAGTTCGTCATGCGCCGCGGAGAGATGGTTCAGCTTGTAGTTCACGATGCCGGTGAACAACCGCACACCATGGAGGCCAAGCTGCAGCGACGCCGCCCTGCGCAGCGCAGCGAGCGACTCGTTCAATTGGCCGGCGGACTGTAACGCGAGGCCCAGGTTGAAGTAGCCTTCGGCCGAGTCGGGTTGCAGCCGAAGGAATTCCTGAAAATCGTGAACGGCGTCGGTGGCATTGCCTTTTCGGAGCGCGTCGTTTCCCCGCTGGAAGAGGGACTTTGCATCGCCATCCTGCGCAATTCCAAACTGGCGGCAGAGAATTAGAAGCAGCGCAATCGTCACCAACCGCAAGGAAAGACGGGACACAGCCATAAGCATAGCCGATTTGAGAAAGAAGAGGCCGGCAGCAGCTGCGCCGCAAAACCATCGCAAACTCTGTTGCGAACTCTGTAGCTTCAGGGATCACCCGGCAGCCCCTCGTTACAGCCTGCCGGGCGATCGCCCCTGTCTTGAGGCATAGCGTCCCCGATGCCTGCTTGCCTAAAAACTAAACCGGAGCACGAACTGGCCGTTTCTCGGTCCATTCAGCGTACTGCCCACCTGGCCAAAGCCCGTGTCCTGAACGCCGGAATCGGGTTTGTTGAATATATGCCGGTTGAATGCGTTGAAAAACTCTCCGCGGAACTCTCCCTTCACCCTTTCTGTGATCGCGAAGGTCTTGGCGACGCCCAAGTCCTCGTCGTAGAAGGGGAACGAGCGTATGTCCGCAGAGTTGCGCGGCATATTGCCAAAGACATAAGGAACGTCAACTCCAGGATTCGGGTTAGGATCCGCGAAAGCGCCACAGTTCCAGTAGCCCGTGGTGCAGGCTCCCGAAGTCGGGTCGTACCCGGTCGTACCGGTGTTGTTGAACAACAGCGGGTTGAATGCACCCGAGCGGCGGACCCGCTGCCCCGGCACACGATTCGGACGAATGCCGTTGTCGAAGCCCGGGATGCCATTGGCGCCAAAGAAGCTGACCGGCTGCCCGCTCAGGTAGCGAAGCACGCCGCTGACTCGCCAGCCCCCAATGATCGCGTTTACCGGCTTCGGAGCGCCAGAAAGGAAACGCTTGCCGTGGCCAACGGGCAGCTCATAAATGTAGCTCGCGACAAAGTTGTTGGGAACGTCCTGGTTGCTCACCGCCTTTTCAGCTCTGAGGTCATAGGGATTCTGGGTTCCACCCTGGCTTTGCAGAGTGCTGTAATAAGGCTGAATGCTGTCGGCGTCGGTAATCGTCTTCGAGAAGGTGTAGGAGACCAACACATTCAGCCCATTGTGGAAGCGCCGTTCCAGCTTGGCCACCAACGCGTCGTAGCTGGATTGCCCAACGTTCTGCAGGTAGCTGTCCTCGTTGATGTAGCCAACTTGCGGGAACGGACGAAGAGCCTGCTCCACTTCTTCGGAGATTCCATAGGTACAGCCAGATGCGCAGGAGAAGTTGGGATAGGGCTCTATCGGAGGCGAGCTGAAGCCGTTGGGGCAAGGTGCCACGGCCCACCACAACAGACACGTGCCCTGAGCCAGAGCGCTCTGCGGGATGTCATTCGGATAGTTGAGCAATCCATGCAGGCGCGTAGCGTGGTTGCCGATGTATCCCAGCGAGAAAAAGAGGTCCGGCTGCAGTTGAACCTGCGTTTCCAGGTTCCACGAGCTCACCATCGCCGGACGCCCGAAGCTCTTCGCAATGTAGTCCACCCCCTGGCCATTCAACTGCGTGGGATCAAGGTCTGGAGTGGTCGGCAGCAAGGGCAGCCCTGCATCTACCTGCGGACCTGAAAGAGGATCTCCGGTGAACAGGGTTTGGTTTGCGGTGAAACCTTGCAGCGTCCCCTGGCCGAAGTCAGCATAAACCAGCGGCCCGTAGTAGATACCTCCGCTGCCGCGGAGAACAAACTTGTCGTGCAGGAACGAGGGCGACCAGGCAAATCCGACGCGAGGCTCGAAGTCCTTGTAGTAGGTGTCAGCCCAGGTTTCGCCAGTGTTACCGTTGCGGCCCGCTCCCTTTCCGGCAAAGACCAAAGCACCCGGGAATCCACTCGCTCCCGTATTAGGCGTCGTCGGGCTGAAGATAGCTGTGTCGCCGTCCGCCTCGTGGCGCGGGGTGTCATAACTCCAGCGCAACCCGAGGTTGAGGGTGAGGTTACGTCGCACCTTCCAGTCGTCCTGTACAAAAAGTGCAGCCGTGTGAGTAATCCAGCGCGGCGCATGAATCTGATTCAGGGCGTTTGTGGTGCCCGCTTGACCCACGAGGAATGCGGCGAAGGCGCTGCCGTCACGTCCCCAATACGTGGTGTCGGATGCAGTCTGGTTGGGCCAGAAGGTATAGCATCCAGACGTGCCACTGCAGGTGCCACCGATCTTGCTGACGAACGAATATTGGTGATATTGCACTTCCCCACCGAAGTTGAAGCTGTGCGCGCCGTGCTGCCAGTGAACGACATCGTTCAATGCAATCGTATTGTCCACGTCCTGGGCATCGTCGTTCTCGCCAAAGTTCGGATAGGGGCTGCTGTTGAACACAAACCCGGGAAAAACCGGGCCGGAGCCGTTGGCAATTCCCAGCTTGCTATCCCAGTCGGTTCCCATGCGCGCGGCTGCCGACAGGTTGTAGTTGTTCGAGCGGTTGCTGCCGAACGTCACAGAGTTAACCAACGTCGGGCTTAGGACCCAATCCCATCCCGCGCGGGTTAACTTGCCATACTGATCCGATCCGCCGCCGCCGGCTGAGGTCAGAGGCGGGGGCAGGTTGGCGCCGTTGCCATGGTCGGAGTTTTCCCGATCACTGAAGAAACCCCATAACTTGTGCTTCTGTCCCAGGTTTTGGTCGACGCGAATGCTGAAGACCGTCTGCGCGATGCTGTCGTTCGTGCTATAGACGAAATTGTTGGTGCCGCCGGTCAGATTCGGGGCGGGCATGTATTGCAGCACAGCCTTCGCCACCGCGCTCTCGCGGCCGATCGGGATCTGGTTATTGGGGAACGGAGTGTTGTTGCAACTGTTCGACTCTTGCGCGGGATCGAA
>Ga0209006_10003799_pt1 | contig 13724 bp, 13 predicted proteins | sample JacPin_JW_Ref_O2_FD_188567 | JGI IMG/M metagenome (GOLD analysis project Ga0209006, IMG submission 188567) | Forest soil microbial communities from Algoma, Ontario, Canada - Jack Pine, Ontario site 1_JW_Ref_O2 (SPAdes) (version 2) | ecosystem: Environmental > Terrestrial > Soil > Boreal... | reverse complement strand
CGCGAGATTGCGCCGATAGTCGTCGAAGGTCGCGGCGTCCTCGAGATCGCCGAGATGCTGCGACAGGATCGCGTGGCCGTCCTTGACCAGGCAGAACGTCGCCTTGAGCTCGCCGCCCATGGCGAGCAGCGGCGGCGCGCGCTCGAAGCCCGCGGGCAGGGCGATCGGCGCGGGCGCAAAGCCGCGGGCGCGACGCACCACGCGCACGGTGCCGTCGATGACCCGAACCACCGAGTCGTCGACCCGGGTCGCGATCGCGCGGTCATGCACCAGCGCGTAATCCGCAATGCCGGCGAGCTGCCGCGTGGCTTCGTCGTCATCGGTGATCTGCGGCGCGGCCGCGATGTTGCCGCTGGTCATGACGACCGGCCGGTCCATCCGCCGCAGCGCAAGCACATGCAGCGGCGTCGTCGGCAACATGAAGCCCAGCGTCCGCAGCCCGGGTGCGACGGCTTCCGGCAGACGTTGCGGCCCGGTCGCGCGCATCAGAACGATCGGCCCCTGCGGGCTCGCCAGCGCACGCTCCTCGTCCGCGGTCGGCGCGCAATAGCGCCGCACAACGCCGAGATCGCGCGCCATCAGGGCGAAGGGTTTTGCATCGCGCTGCTTGAGGTCGCGCAGGCGGGCGACCACCGTGGCGTTGGTCGCATCGCAGGCGAGCTGATAGCCGCCGAGACCTTTCAGCGCGACGATGTGCCCCTTTTGCAGCAGGCTGCAAACCGCGTCGACGTCGTCCAGCATCGAATGCTGGTCGAAGCTGATGGCGCGGCCGTCGAAGCGAATGAGACGCGGCAACGGTCCGCAGGCGTGGCAGGCGATGGCCTGCGCGTGGAAACGCCGATCGGCCGGATCGGCAAATTCGCCGCGGCAGGCGTTGCACAGCGCAAACGGCGCCATCGTGGTCGCGGAGCGGTCATAGGGAATTGCCGTGACGATGCTCAGACGCGGCCCGCAATGGGTGCAGTTCGCGAACGGGTAGCGGTAGCGACGCTGGAACGGGCTCTTTATCTCCTCGACGCAGGCCGGGCACACGGCGGCATCGGGAGAGATCTCGGTCGCCGTGGTACCGCGGACGCTGTCGGCGATGCGGAATTCATCCGTATAGCGCGCGGAAATGCGACGGCTTTCGATCCGATCGACGCGTGCGAGCGGTGGCGGCTCTTGCCGCAGTCGCTCCAGCAAGGCCGAGATCGCACCGTCGCTTCCGGCAACGCGGATCAAGACTCCCTCGGAATCGTTGAGCACCTCGCCGGACAGCCGCAGCTCGCGCGCAAAGCGCCACACCGTCGGCCGGAAGCCCACGCCCTGGACACGACCGCGCACGCGGATTTCCATGCACACCGCATGCTCGGCGAAATCGATGCGCGGATGTACGTTCAGGCGGCCTCCCACAGCAGGACACGGTTGTTGCCCGAATCGGCGACGACCAACGTAGAGTCGCACGCCGCAACCGCGTAGGGCCAGCACACGCTGTCGCGCGTCGCAGAGTTCCAGCGGTTATCCCCCTTTTCGTCGAATGTGCGCTGCCCGGTGAGTGCGACCGCGGCAGCGTTCGTCTCGAGCCGATCGGCGTCGAAACCCAGCAGGCGCGAATTGGCGGTATCGGCGACGGCAATCCGGTCCGCCAACAGCGCGATACCGTAGGGCATATTCATTGTCGCAGCCGCGGGATCGTAGGCCGCGCGATTGTGATCGGACCCTGCGGCATCCGATTGGCCGAGCACGGCATCGCAGGGCGCGCCATGGCGGCCCGGCAACGTATTCCACACCATCACCCGGTTGGTGCCCGCATCGGCGATGAGAAGGCGGCCGCACGTGACGGCAATCGCATGAGGCCATCGCATGCCCACGGCGGTTGCGCCCTGTCCCGCGCCTTCGTCGCGCGTCGTGAAGTCGATCTGTCCGAGGACGAGATCTGCCGGCGTTCCGTTGCGCGTCGGAATCTCGTCCCACACCAGCACGCGTCGGTTCCCGGTGTCGGCGACGATCAGCCGTCCATCATGGATCGCGACGCCGTAGCACCAATGCAGCGTATCGGCCCGCGCCTCGGAGCCGCCGCGATTGGCGAGGCCGGACGCGAAATCACCCTGGCCGAGGACGACGTCCGCCCGCCGGTGCGAGCCATCGGGAATGCGGTGCCATAGCAGGACGCGGTGGTTCCAGGCATCGGCCACGGCCAGAACTCCGCAGCCCACCGCAATGCCGGTCGGGACATTGAGGGTTGCGGCATCGATGTCGCCCTTGGCGTTGCGGCCCTCATGGCCGAAGTCGGGCTGCCCGATCACGCAATCCGCGGCGGCATTGTCCGCGCCGGGCGCACGGTTCCAGATCAGCAGCCGGTGATGACCGGTATCGCACACGAGCAAAGGTCCATCCGGCGCTGCGAGGCAGGCACCGCGCGGGCCGAACAGCGTATCGGCGGCGGCGCGGATCGGCGCTGCGGCCTGCGCGGCGGCGCACTGTCCTCCGAGAATGATGCGCGCGCCGCGCGGGTCGAGCAGCGGTGGCGCCAAGGGCTTCACGGCGGATGCAGGTTTGCGCAATTGCGGCGGCGCAAGGGCCACCTGCATCGGCACCGCTGGTGCCGTCATGACGCGATCCTGACTTCGACGCGTTCGCCGACCAGCCGCACGGCGTGCGAGCGCAACTGCACCTCCGGCGCGGTCAGGCACTCCCCGCTCGCGAGATCGTAGCGGAAACCATGATGCGGACAGGTGACGATGCCGCCCGCGACCGCGCCGCCGTGGATGGCGTGGCCGAGATGCGCGCAGGCGTCCTGAAAACAGGTGATCGCTGCGCCGGAGCGAGAAAGGATGACGTTCTCGCCGTCGAGCGTGACGGCGCGGATGCCGCCCTCAGGGATTTCGGCGAGGGCGCCGGCCGCAAGCCAACGGCCTTCCGCCGCCAAGGCGAACGGGCTTACGAACCGCACCCCGCCGCCGCCGTTCGGTCTCAGCCCCTTGACCTGGACGACGTCGGTGATTTCGGGGCACGCGTCCTGGACAGCCTTCTTCACCCCGGCATGGAACGTCAGCGCCGACGCCGCACAGCCATCGCACGCGCCGGTGAAGCAAACCTCGATGGTGGGCGGCGCGACCGTCACGAGGTCGACGTTGCCGCCATGCGAGGCGAGCATCGGGCGAATCTGCTCGAGTGCATGCTCGACCCGCTCGTTGAGGCTCGGCTTGACGAGCCCGTGATGCCGCAGGACTGCGTAAACGACCTCGTCGGACGCCGCCTGCTTCATCGCGGCCAGCGCCGTTGGATCGTTCCGCAGCACCCCGATCAGGCGTCGCAGCGCTTCTGCGTGCAAAGCGTCGATGGCGCGCCGGTACGCCTCGACGGTCTCGCGCCGAGTATCGTCCCAGCCGTGCAGGATCGTCTCGAGACGTTCAAGCTCGCCGAGAAGGTCGGCCGGGGCGCGCATCGGATTGGCGGCTGTCGTGCTCACTGGTATTTGACGTCCTCGAGCAGATAAGGTTGCAGCGCGCCGCCGATGAGGCCGGCGATCAACGCAGCGACGATCGGTGCGCCGAGCAGCAGGCACCCGGCCAGGAACAGGCCGGCGGTCGCGCCCGCACCGATCGCCAACTGCCGACATACGTGGACCGGATCGCGAAAGAGCTTGCCTCTGACAAAGAGTCCGAGTGCGTTTTGAATGAGCTTCCACACGTTGCCTTGCCTCCTCAGCGGATGAATGCGAGCACGACCAGCCCCAGCGCGATGCCGAGCGCGCCACCGAGCACGCCGTAGAACATGCCGAACAAGGCGGCGAGCGGCTTGCCGAGCACCTTGCCGGCTCTCAACACACCGCCAATCGAGCCGCCGGCGACGGACGCCGCGACGCCAACGCACAACGCAATCGCCATCCCGGCAATGGGCATATGTTCAAATCCCACGCTGACGCTCCCAGCTCTTTCCTCGACAGACCAGCGATCGATGCGAGATGAAATTTTCAGCGCTCCGGCGCGGATTCGCGCGCCAGCGCGACGGCAGCCTCGGTGACGATTCGTGCCTTTTCGGGTTCGCCGTGCCGCGCGAACAAATCGCGCGCTTCCTCGTAGTAGGCCCGCGCCGTGGCGAGGTTGCGCGGGTTGCCGCTTTCCGGTCGTTCCGGATCGTCGGGCAGGCTCGACAGACAGCTCGCTTTGTTGGCGATCGTATTGGCGTATTCGACCGGTGCGGTATCGCGCGCTCGCACCCGCAAGGCTTCGTCATAGGCCTCGATCGCGCGCAGGTGGTTCGCGATCACGTGACTGGACGAGGCATGTTGCAGCGCGTTGCCGAGATTGTTCTGCAACATCGCATATTCGGTCGGATGATCGATCACGTTGACGGCCCGCAGGCCCTCCTCGAAGGCCTGCACGGCGAGTGCCTCGCGCATCCTGGATCGTTCGTCGGTGAATGGAATCGCCAGAAACGCGGTTGCGAGATTGTTCTGCAGGATGGCGAATTCGACCGGAAAGCGCTGGCGGTCGAAGGTGCGCAACGCGCGCTGGTAGGCTGCGATCGCGTCGGTCATGCGGGCGCGGCCGAGGCCGGCGAGATGCTGCAGCGCTAAGCCGAGGTTCATTTCCGCCTCGGCGAGCTCCTCCGGTCCGCCAAGCTCGGCCAGGATGGGGATCGCCTCCTCATAGGCTTCGCGTGCGTGCTCGACCGATGCCGTTCCGAGCTCTGGAATGGCTTGCAGCGCCGTGCCTTTGCGGGCGGTGATGCGGGCGCGCCGCAGACGATCGTCGGCCGGGCAGAGCGCGAGAGCGGTGTCGTAGAGCTGCGTCGCGGCGATCAAATCCTCGGCGGCCCTGGGTCGCAATTGCAGCCCCATGGCGAGCTCCATCAGCATGTCGGCGCGCTCGACGGCGCTCGCCGATTCATCATGCGCCGCCGCCAGCGCGGCGCGCACGAGCGCCTCGGCGCGCTCGTTCGGGCTGCGTACAGCGCCGGTCGCGTCCGGCACGGCGGCAGAGCGTTCTGCGATCATGCGACCAGACCTTCTTGTCGAAATGCACCGACGGCGAGCAGGCCCGCGGCGGCTGAACTCCAGGACGCCACGAGTCGAAGCTCGACGCTGTCCTCGATGCCTTGGCGGCGGAAGAAATCGGCGGCATGCACGACGCGGTCGCCCTTGGCGTTGCGGCGCTTGAGCAGGTAGCCGCCCGCCGCCGCGTGGTGCACCGGCAAGATCACGAGGTCGTCGTCGCGGCGCAGCAGGACGACGGCGTCGATACCGGCGAAGTGGCACGCATATGTCTCGGCGGACACGTAAAGACCGCCTCGCCTGACCGTCAGGGACGACGTCATTTGGCCATATGCCGCTCGCGCGGCGCCCAATCCTGCAGCCGCGACTGCACCAGTGCGCAGATGCGAGCTACCACCCTGTCGGCTGCGTCCGCGACGGTGGGCGTCAATCCGACACCGAGGTCGATGCTGCCGGCCTCGATCAAGAACACGGTGACGTCGGCCGGGAAATTCTCCCGATACATGGCGCGTCCCGCATGCAAGGCATGATCCCAGCGGAAGTCGTGCATGCTCAGCGAGGGCTGATAGCGCCGCGCGAGCTCTGCACCCGGCACCTCGAAGATGGCGCCCGGCGGCGAGCCTGATTGGCAGGCGTCGACGACGATGAGGGTGCGGCAGCCGCGCGCCGCGAACATGACCGCCATCCCGTCGGTGCCCGCATCAAGCAGCGCGACACGGCGGACCTGACGGTCCAGACCTCCCGCCGCGAGCGCGCGCAGAACCGCCGGCCCCGCGCCGTCATCGCGCCGGTTGGAATTGCCGCAACCGATCACGGCGATCATGGCCTCGTTCGCGCTCATATGCGGGTCACGTTCGCGCTGCCATCGTCAGATGCGCCACAGCCGGCACCACCATTCCGGCTCCACCGGAACTGCTAGCTCCGGCAGATCGCACCACTTCCGGTGCACCAGAAAGTACATGCATTCCATGCAGCGCATCTTGTCGGGACCGTAGGGATGATTGATGAAGCCGCCGATGACGAGCTTGCCTTTGAGATCGTTGGGATCGAGCGTGCGCAGCTCGGTCAGGATATTGGCGAATTCCTTTTCGGTTTCCGGAAACGGCTCGACCTGCGTCTGCAGCCCGTTCTCCATCATGGCGGCGATCGTTGCGAGCAATTCAGGTTTGTCGCCCATGTCCGCATCGGGTCCTTCGTCATGTCGCCGGCTCCTCAGCCGGCATCGCGCGCCCGAGCGATCGGCTCAAGCCGTCCGGAAACGCGCGAGCTCGCGTCCGCTGCGCGCGTCGTGGGCGTGAACGGTGCAGACCAGGCACGAGTCGTAGGAGCGACACACGTGCCCGACCTCGACCGGATCCTGCGCGTTGGCGATCGGGGTGCCGATCAGCGCCTCCTCGATCGGGCCGCGGTCGCCGTCGTCGGTTCGCGGCCCGACATTCCAGGTGGTCGGCGCGATGATCTGATAGTTCTTGATCTTGCCGCCCTGCACGTCGATCCAATGGCAGAGGGCGCCGCGGACCGCCTCGGTCGCGCCCCACCCGCGGCCGTCCCGTTCGGTCGGCTTCTGGTACCAGGCGTCCTTGAGGCGAAATTCGCGCAGCGCGCGTTCGGCCTCGCGATAGAGCTTGACGACCTCGTGCATGCGGGCAAAGTGCCGCAACATCACGCTCGCGCCGCCGAGATTGCGATACATGTCGAGAACCAGCGGATCGCGATGTTGCGAGGCGTCGCCGTGCGGGCCGCCCGCGACCAGCTGGCGCGCCAGAGGGCCGGCTTCGAGCCGTCCGGCCTCGGCGTGCCGGACCGCGGTCGCCCAGGAATACTTGCCGGCGTAATCGACGGCATTGTTCATCGCCGGCTTGGTGGTGCGGTCGAAGGGGTGGACGCCGCCCGGCTCGTCGTACCAGGCGCGTGCCGTGTCCTCGCGCGTCGCGGCCTGATCCATCGTGGCGTGGGCGTCGTTCGCGCCGTCATACAGGCCGCCTTTCATGATCACGGCGGCGGCGCGGCCCTCGATCGTCGGCCGGTTGTATTTGTCCTCGTGCGGCAGGTAGCCCCACGAGAAATACCGGCCATGGCCACGGCCGAATTTGTCGAGCCCGACGTCCTGGCTCATGCGCCAGTACAGCCCGAGGTCGGAATTCGCATGCTCCGGCTTTTCGTCGAGCCACGCCAGGAAATCGTCGCACGACCGGATCTCCTCGTATCGTTCCATCGCACAGCCGAGCCAGACCGGCTCGACCCAGTTGCGGCGGAAGTATTCGAGGACCGACCAGGCGCGCGTCACGTCGGTCAAGGTCGGCGCGCACATGACGCCGCCGGGGACCATGTAGCTCGAGTGCGGCCACTGGCCGCCGAACAGCGCATAGATCTCGACCGGCCTGCCCGAGATCGTCACTCCGATCTCGTAGTGCTTGCCGGTGAACGGCGCCCAGCGCCGGACCGCCTCGTCGTAGAATTTCGATCGCGCATAATTCTTGTTGGTGTAGTCGATCATGAACAGCCCGTAGTGATGGCGCGGGATGCTCTGCAGGCTTTCGGTGATCTGACCGAGATTGCGGGCGAGGATGGCGTTGCGTGGAACCGTGGTCTGCCAGGCGGTGTCGAGCGCCCACGCGGCGCAGGTCAGGTGCGAGGCGCCGCATATTCCGCACGCGCGCGGGGTCACGACGAGGCCCGCCTGCGCATCCTTGTCGCGCAGGATGACCTCGAAGCCGCGAAACAGCTCCGCCTGGGTCCAGGCGTCGACGACGACGCCGTTCGCGATGTCGACGCGGACATCGAGGTCGCCTTCAACCCGCCCGACAGGGGAAATGTCCAGCGTTTGCACCGAAGGCGGCATCGCGGGCGATCTCCGATCGAACGCTCTTCTAGACGACGAAGATGTCGTCCTCTGCCCAGCGCGGGGCGACGGCTTTGGCGGTGGCAGCGAGCTTGACGTAGGCCATCCGGTCGATGCCGGCGGGCATGGATTTCGGAACGCCCATGACGGTTTGCGTCTTGAACACGGTGCCGGGCGCGAGATCGAGGAAGGGGAATTCCGGCTCGGTGCAGCCGAGACACGGCATGCCGGCGCGCGTCTTCGACGACTGCCGGTTCCACAGAATGCGATTGCACGGCGAGTGCGTCATCGGTCCGCGGCAACCCAGATCGTAGAACAGGCAACCTTTGCGCTGGCCGAACTCGGTCGCCGAAACCTTGTAGGAGAAATGCATGTTCCGCGTGCAGCCGGTCTGGGTGAAGCTGGTGAAGAACGTCTTCGGACGCTGGAATTCATCGAGCGCGAGCTCGCCGCCGCGTCCGGTCGCCACCGCCACGACGATCTGGGTGATCCAGTCGGGATGCGCGGGACAACCCGGAACATTGATCACCGGCAGGCCCGACCTCGATCGATAGTCCTTGCCGAGATACCCGCCGTGATTGCGTTTGAGGAACTGCAAGCCGACGCTTTCCGAAGGGTTCGGGGCCATCGCCGGGATGCCGCCCCAGCTGGCGCAATCGCCGATCGCAACGACATGATGTGCGACGCGCGACAGATCCTTGACCCAATCCTTCATGGGCCGGCCGGCGAAGCGGTTCCACGCGCCGGTGCCGTTCGGCGCATTGACGACGGTGCCCTCGAAGACGAGGACATCCAATGTCGTGTCGCCCGACACCAGCGCCTTCAGCATCGCCTTGAGGCTGTCGCCGAGTTCCATGCCCAGCGATGGATGCCAGAGGATGTTGATGCCGAAATCAGTGACGAGATCGCATACGCTCGGCTCCTCGGCATTGAGGAATGACATCGTGTTGCCCGAGCACGCGCCACCTTGAAGCCACAGCAGATTGGCCATGCATCCCCTGATCGCGACAGACGCTCCAACTGATTCGCTGCGTCGAGATTAGCAGCTTGCCGGATGCTCGTACAAAGGCCGGGTGCAATAGTGCGCGCGTCGCTCTGGTTCGCCCAATCCGATTGGTTTCTCGGCACCTTGCCTCGCAGCGGGCCATCGCCCGCCGTGGCGGCCGCATATATCGGCGCGATCAGTTAACGCGGCTTTTACTTCCATGTGCGGGGCCTTTGAGGCCCGAGGGGTCGGCGGCGAAATGTAACCCGATACTAATGTTTACCGTTTAGAAAGCGCCGGAGCGGGGGTCGTCGGATCAACCGGTGGGCGTCATGTTCAGGGTGTTCACTTGCTTGACGGAGGCGCATGATCTGCGGCTCGTGGCTCTGGCTGGAGCCATCTGCTTCCTCGCCAGTTTCGCCGCCGTCACCCTGCTGCGTCATGCCGGTACCGCAAGCGGACGCATGCGAGCGGCCTGGATCGTGATTTCCGCATTCGCCTCCGGATGCGGAATCTGGGCGACGCATTTCATCGCGATACTGGCCTATGACCCCGGCGTCGTCGTCGGTTATCGCGTCGGCTTGACGATCCTGTCGCTGCTCGCGGCGGTCGTGGTGACGGGGGCCGGCTTTGCGGTTGCGGTGACCCGCCCGGTACGCTGGGCTTCGCCGCTCGGCGGTGCCGTCGTGGGCGCCGGCGTCGCCTGCATGCATTACCTCGGCATGAATGCCCTCGAATTGCCGGGCCGCGTGACCTGGCAGCCGGATCTCGTGATTGCCTCGATCGTTCTCGGGGTGGTCTTCGGCGCGGCGGCCCTGGTCGTCGCGGCACGGCATGGCGGCATGCCGCGGACCCTCGCGGCCGCGACGCTGCTCACGCTGGCGATCGTCTCGCTCCATTTCACCGCCATGGGCGCGGTCGAGATCGTGCCCGATCCGGCGCGCCCGATCGATGCGTCGATATTCTCGGCCGATGGGCTGGCCGCGTTCGTGGCGTGCGCGGCGGTCGCGGTGCTGGGAATATGTCTCGTTGCCGGCCTCGGGGATCGTCGCACAAAGCAGGCGCTCCACAAGAGAAATCTGATCGTCGAAGCCGCCATGACCAGCATGGTGCAAGGGCTCAACGTATTCGACGCGCAGGGGCGCCTCGTCCTTTCGAACCGGCGCTACGCCGAGATGTACGGCCTGTCGCCCGAGGTGGTGAAGCCCGGGTGCACGATTCGCGAGCTCGTCGCCCACCGCGTCGCGACGGGAACCTTCTTCGTCGCCGATCCGGAACAATATATCGGCAAGCTCATGGCCGCTCTCGCCGATCGCCAACCCTCGCTGAGCATCCTCGAGCTGCCGACCGGCTGCACGATCTCGGTCGCCATCGAGCCGATGCCCGGCGACGCATGGGTGGTGACGCACACCGACATCACCGCCTCGCGCCAGGCGGAAAAAGAGCTGGAGCGGACGCACAACTTTCTCAGCACCGTGATCGAGAACGTCCCCGCCACGATCATGGTGAAGGACGCGCGCGACCTTCGTTACATCCTGATCAACAAGGCGGGCGAGGAATATCTCGGTGTTTCCCGCGACCAGGTGATCGGGAAGACGGCCTCCGACGTCTTCGGCAAGACGACTGCGAGCTGGATCGACGAGAACGATCAGCTCCTGCGCGGGAATCACCGACTGGACGTCTTGCAAGAGCACACCGTCGAGACTCCCGGCAACGGCCTGCGCGTGGCCGCCTTGAAACAGCTTCCTATTCTCGATGGCAACGATCAGCCGCAATATCTGGTGACGGTTCTCGAGGACGTCACGGAACGCAAGCGCTCCGAAGCGCGCATCGCGCACATGGCCCACCACGATCCCTTGACCGGCCTTCCCAACCGGGTCGCGTTCACGGAAAGCTTCAATACCATCCTGGAGCGCGCCAGCGCGGAGGATAAGCAATTCGCGATCATGTGCGTCGACGTCGATCGTTTCAAGGAGGTCAACGACGTCTTCGGGCATCAGGTCGGGGACAAGGTTTTGCACGCTGTCGGACAGCGCCTGCAGGCAGCCGCCGAAGGCGCCTTCGTGGCGCGGCACGGCGGCGACGAGTTCGCGCTCATCGTCGATGATCATGAGCTCCTGGCCTCGCTTGCCGCGGACCGGCTGCAGGCCGCGCTTGCGGACGAGTTCGAAATCGACGGCCACAAGCTTCGGGTCGGGGTCAGCGTCGGCATCGCGCTCTTTCCGGTCGACGGTGCCGAGGCGGTCGTGCTGATCGGGAACGCCGATGCGGCGCTCTATCGGGCGAAGTCCGAGGGCCGTGGCACGACCCGCTTTTTCGAGGTCGATATGGATAAGCGGGTCAGGGAGACTCGAGCTCTGGTGCAGGAGCTTCGCACGGCGATCGAGCGAGGCGAGCTCATCGTCCACTATCAGCCGCAGGCGCGGATCGACGGCGAGATCATCGGCTTCGAGGCGCTGGTGCGCTGGCAACACCCGACACGCGGGATGATCGCGCCGGGCGCCTTCATCCCCGCCGCCGAGGAAAGCGGGCTCATCCTCCCGCTCGGCGAGTGGATTCTGCGCGAATGCTGTCGCGAGGCCGCCTCATGGCCGCGGCCCCTGCATATCGCGATCAATCTCTCGCCCATCCAGTTCAGGCACGGCGATCTCCCCGGCCTGGTGCACACCGTTCTGTTGGAAACCGGGCTTGCGCCCAGCCGCCTCGAGCTCGAGATCACCGAGGGCGTCCTGATCAACGACCTCTCGCGCGCGCTGTCGATCCTGCGTCGGTTGAAACTGCTCGGGGTCCGGGTCGCGATGGACGATTTCGGCACCGGCTACTCGTCGTTGTCGAATCTGCAGGCCTTTCCGTTCGACAAGATCAAGATCGACCGATCTTTCGTGTCCAACCTCGAAAGCAATGCGCAATCGGCGACGATCGTCCGTGCCGTCATCGGCCTCGGCCGCGGCCTTGGAATGCCGATCGTCGCCGAGGGTGTCGAAAGCCGGGAGCAGCTTGCCTTCCTGCGCGTCGAAGCGTGCGACGAAGTCCAGGGCTACTTTGTCGGAAAGCCGCTGCCGATCGGGGCCTATGCGGCGACGGTCGGTCGCGAAAATGAGACGGAGCAGCGGCCGGCCGCCGTCGCATAGGGCAGCGATCGACCGACGGCCACGGATTGCATCAGGCCGCCTGCGCTCCCTCTCTCCGTCGATGCAATCGGCTGGATACGAGCCTCACCCACGGCGCCGCATGGAAGGCGCTCATCAGCAGGTACATCGGGACCATGCCGCTCAGCGGCGACGTGCCTTGCATTGCGGCGCAGAGCGCATCGGGCGCGCCGGCAAAAAGGCCGCTGAGCAGCGCCATGATCGCGAAGGCCGGCGCCGCCGCGAGGCCGAGCCAGTCGGCGGCGCCGGTTGCGTTTTCATGCTTCGTCATCATGGCTTACCGCTCGTCGTACTTGTCGTGGTGGCGCCACCAGGGGCCCGTCTCGTTGCGGCCACGGGGGGCACGATCGAGCCACGGATACATGCCCCAGATGGCGTCGACGCCCCGCCCATAGGCCGAATAGGTGTGATAGATGGCGCCGTCCTCGCGGGCGAACGCGCTGAGCCCCGGCCGCTCGCGACGGAAGCTCGCGACGTCGGCGCCGGCCATGGCGGCGAACTTCGCCTCCCTGCTGTCATCGCCAGCTTCGTGCGCCACGCGCTTCGGCACGCGCCGGTAGTTGTATTCGATGTCGCCGTTTCGCTGCTGCTCCTCGGTGAAGAAGACGTTGAAGTCGGCGTTGAAGTCGCTCGCGAACGAGGACGCCCACGGGAACGTCCAGCCCATGCGCCGCTTGAAGGCCTGCAGTTTGGCGAGCGGGGCGCGCGACACCGCCCACAGCATCACGTCGTGGTTCTCGAGATGCACCGCGATGCCGTTGAAGCCGTCGGCGATCGACGAGCAGGACGGGCAGCCCGCCGACCAGTCGGGCCCGAACATGAAATGATAGACGAGGAGCTGCGAGCGCCCCTGGAAGAGATCGGCGAGCGCGGCTTCCCCCGCGTCGGTGGCGAGGCGATAAGGTTTGTCGATGCGCACCCATGGCAGCGCCTGGCGCTGGCGCGCCAGCTTGTCGCCTTGCCGCGTCAGCTCCTTCTCGGCGACGAGCAGCTCGCGCCGCGCCGTCAGCCATTCGGTGCGTGTTCCGGTCGTGTGGCTCATGATTTCTCACCCCGATTTCTGGTTCCGTCTGCGCTACGAGGCGCTTGCGTCGTGCGATAGAGTATGGGCGCCGGGCTGGCACTGGGAGTGACAAGTGTGACGGGATTCAGATGGACCCGCTGACGGCGGCCGCACGGGCGCTGGCGGCGGGCGATCCGCTCGGCGCGCTCAACCGGGTGGCGCTGCGCGATGACGCGCCGGCGCTCGCGCTGCGCGGCATCGCGATGGCGCAGCTCGGCGATCTCGCCCGCGCCAAGGCGCTCCTGCGGCGCGCGGCGCGCGCCTTCGCGCCGTGCGAGGCGGTGGCGCGGGCGCGTTGCGTGGTCGCGCAGGCCGAGATCGCGCTCGTCTCGCGCGACCTTACCTGGCCCGCCAAGGCGCTCGCGGCGGCGCGCGCGACGCTTGCTGCGCATGGCGACCGGTTGAACGCCGCCCATGCGCGTCATCTCGAAATACGGCGCCTGCTGTTGATAGGGCGGCTCGACGAGGCCGAGCGCGCGTTGGCAGATCTCGACCCGGCGCCGTTTCCGCCCGCCGCGCGCGCCGCCCACGAGCTGGTCGTCGCCGGGATCGCGTTGCGACGCCTGCACACCAAGACGGCACGCGCCGCGCTGGCGCGGGCCGAGCGCGCCGCACGCGCGGCCGGCATCGCGGCGCTGACCGCGGAGGTCGAGAGCGCGGCGCAGATCCTCGCGACGCCCGCGGCGCGCCTGATCGCGCGCGGCGAG
>Ga0209006_10003797_pt1 | contig 13727 bp, 13 predicted proteins | sample JacPin_JW_Ref_O2_FD_188567 | JGI IMG/M metagenome (GOLD analysis project Ga0209006, IMG submission 188567) | Forest soil microbial communities from Algoma, Ontario, Canada - Jack Pine, Ontario site 1_JW_Ref_O2 (SPAdes) (version 2) | ecosystem: Environmental > Terrestrial > Soil > Boreal... | reverse complement strand
CGCGCGATCCGCGCCAGCTGCAACTGGGAGGCAAGTTCTACTTCTAACTCGCTCCTCAGGGCCGGACCCATGCGTCATGGGTCCGGCCTTTTTCTTCTGATCTAAACTGATGAAGAAGATTTCTTCATGAACCTTTTTGCGGCGCTCGTCCTCACCCTGTTTTTCGCGGTAGATACGCCCAGGCAGACATTTGATTCTGCGATGCAAGCGTTGAACTCAGGAGACTACCCGGCGGCAGAAGCAGGTTTCAACAAAGTACTGGCATCTGATCCGCGCAATGTCAGTGCCCTCGCCAACCTGGGTGTCCTGTACGCCAAAACTCATCGCTACGGCAAAGCCATCGATGTCTATCAGCGGGTTCTGCGCATCAGTCCTCAGCTGCGTGAAATTCAACTTGACCTGGGTCTCGCTTACCTCAAGCAGGAAGACTACATTCATGCGTTGCCGTACTTCCGGCAATTGCACAATCAGTCTCCGTCAGACCATCAAGCAACCCTGCTCTTGGCGACTTGCCTCACGTTCAGCGGCCATCCCGATCAAGGTCTTGCGCTGTTGAAGCCCTTGACCGAAGCGCAGGATTCCGATACTGCTGCTCTCTACCTTCTGGGCGTAGCCTATGCGCGCGCCGGGCAGGCACAGCAGGCGCAGGATGTTTTCACCAGATTGTTTTCCGACAGCGCCACTCCAGCGCAAGCCAATTTTCTTCTCGGCCAGGCCTACTACGATGCGGCGCAGTTCCATGAAGCCGAGCAGGCCTACCTGGCTGTGTTGCAAGCGGACCCGTCGTTTGCCGGCGCTCATCGCGAACTGGGCAAGGTGTACATCAGCCTGCAAAAGAACGAAGAAGCTGAGAAGCAGCTGAAGCAGGCGATTGCGGTCGATCCGCAAGATGCCAGCGCAGTCTATTTTCTCGGTGCGCTCCTGGTGCAGTCGCAGCGTTACGGGGAAGGGCTGTCCTATCTTGAAAAAGCGCAGACGATGACGCCGGATTCCTGGGCTACTTATTTCTACCTGGGGAAGGCGCACTTCCAGCAGCACGACGCAGCGGCTGCGGTGCGTCTGCTGCGCCAGGCCGTCGATCTGAATCCTGAAGACGCAGGATCGTTTTACCTGCTGTCGCGGGCCTTACGTATCGAAGGCCAGGCTCAGGAGGCCGATGCAGCCATGCAGCATGTGGTGCAGCTACACACCTCGTCCCTGGACGCAGAGAAACGCGCCCTGAAAGATGCCGGCGTGGTTGGCGCTCGTTAAGGGTGTAGTACCAGGGTTCGTTCCAAACGGAACGTCATGGCAGTTTCCGCGGGTACGCTGATTTCTTTGCCTCGCGTGAAGAGTTGGGTCAGCGCGCCGCCTCCTGCTCCCGCCAGCGCACCAATGCCGGCGCCCTTGCCGCCGCCGAAAACCGCTCCCAACAGGGCGCCTACCCCTGCGCCTCCGCCGGCATACTCCGCCGTCCGACGGTTAGCGCCGAGGCCGCTCTTATTGCTTTCCGTCACCGAAGAGGTATCAACCCGGTATTGTTCGCCGTGGACGTCGACCGAGTACAGGTCGAGCACCAACTCCGGACTGTGCACCGCTCCTCCACTGCGTACGTTGCTCACTACCAGCTTCGCAGTGGTTCCTGCGGGGATCGCCACGCTGCCCGAGCTGCCGTAGACATCCTGTTCAACAGTTACGGGGTAGAGCTGACCGGACGATTCCTGTCCGGACCGAATGGAGTCCTCCGTACGAATGACGATATTTGTGCCCTCGGGGATAACCAGTGTCGGGATGTGGTGCGCCGCAACTGGTGCCGGCGATCCCGTTAGGATGAGCGAGCTGACGTCGCGCGTAGGAAACTGGTAGTCGATGCCCCCGCTGCCTTGAAACGGAATCATATCGTTGCCGTTCAATTGGCCGGAATAGGTTCTGCCATTGCGAAGTGTGAGGTGGTCTGCAGCGTTCGAGAACACCAGCGATTGGACGTCCCCGATAGGCAGGTCATAGTGAATGCCCTGGGTATCAGTGAACGAAAGCGTTTTGCCTGCAGGCGCATAGTGCCCGGAGTAGCTGGTGCCATCGTGCAGAACAACGATATCCGCCTGAGCACCGACTACGGCAGAACAAAGAAGCAAAACTTGCGCTAGGAATTTCATAGAGAGCCAGCCTACAAGAAAGCGAAAAAACTAAGAACAATTTTTCCTGTCTGGCGATTTTGTCCGGCGGAGCGCAATGCAGGGCCCTCATATCTTGCACTCTTTTGCGTGCGTCGGATTTTTGAAGGTGTTTGACAATGTGCCACATAATGTGGCACATTGCATTAAATGCCCAAGATAAACCTTCGCGAGCTTCGAGACACTCGACAGTTGAAGGCGTGGCTTCGGTCTGGCAAGACAGTCGAGCTTCACGAACGCAATCGCATGATTGCCTGCATCGTCCCTCAGCCGATTCATCCGGAACCCAAGGATTGGCCTGATTTCGCAGGCCGGGTAGAGAAGCTATTTGGGAACCGCCGTCTACCCGGTGCAGATCTACTGATTGAAGAGCGCGGCCGCTTTTGAGCGTATACGCGGATACCAGCGTTTTCGTCTCTTTGTACTTGCCGGATGCGCACTCTAAAGAAGCACAGCAGCAAATGGCGAGCCGCCCACGTGTTTGGCTGACGCCGCTGCATCGCGCCGAGTGGGCACATGCGATCGGACAGCACGTATTTCAACGCCAGATTTCGCCGCGCGAGGCCCAGTCGGTCTACCTTGAATTCGAGCGCGATCGTGAAGCCGGTGTGTGGATCGAAGTCGACGTGCCAGAGCAGTCATTTGAGACATGCATTGCGATCGCTCGCAATCGTGTTGCAAAGCTCGGCATGCGAACCCTGGACACAGTCCACGTAGCGTTAGCCTTGGAACTGGGCGCCGCCCATTTTTGGACGTTCGATCACCGCCAAGCTAGGCTGGCCGAAGCAGAAGGTCTGAAGGCGCTGTAAGCGAAAGCTCTCCGCGCTAACGGCTGGAGCACTCTACTAGAACAGCAGCTTCAACCCAAACTGGATCTGCCGCGAAGTCGTTGCCGTTGCGCTGATAACCCCGGCCGTCGGCGACTCTTGCGCCGCCGCCGTAGGAGTCTTTGGCGTTGGCCCCGAGCTATAAACAACCGGATTCGGCGTGGTGAAATTCGAGTGGTTCAACACGTTAAAGAACTCCGCCCGGAACTGTGCCCGCAGCCCCTCGCGGATGGCGGTGCTCTTGGCCACGGAGAAATCCAGTTCGCTCAGCCCGGGGCCAGTAAGCGTGTCCCGCCCCAGGTCGCCAAAAGTACCCGGATAAGGCGCAGCAAAAGCAGCCGGATTGAACCACTGCTTCACCGTCTTCGAATAAAGTGGCCCTTGAAAACCAGGAGCACGGTCAGGACGCGCAGGATTGCGTGTATCCCCGTTGCCGGTTGGGTTGTAACCCAGCTGTGGGGACAGCGGGAAACCGCTCTGCAACGTCGCGATCCCACTCAGCGACCATCCATTGATTAGCCCATGGCCAAAAGGCAGCTCCCAGGTTCCATTGATCGCACCCGCATGGCGGATATTCGTGGCCGCCGGCCCATAGTCGAGTCGGGGATTGCCCGGATACATGACGAACGCTGGAGTATTTGCCGAGACGCTGGTGTTCCAGGCTGAACCGTCATCCAGATTGCTGGCAAACGTATAAACCCCGCGCAACTGCAGCCCGTGCGCCAACTGGCGGCGCACATCGACTTCCAGAGCGTTATAGTTGCTGACTCCCTGCGAGACCCACGACGTTGTATTGGCCACCTTAGGGTTAGCTTTGGTGGTTGAGGGATAAAAGATCGTCCCCGCCGCAAGCGACGCAGGGCACCCAGGCGCCGGGCAGGTCACCGTCGCTGGTGTGTTCTGGTCTTCCGAGAGAATCTGATGGTATCCATGCGAACCGACATACCCGACGGTAAGGGAAGTGGCCGGAGCAACCTGCTGTTCAATCTTGAACGTCCAGGCCAGCACCGTAGGTGTGGAGATATTGGTCTGCACATTGCTGGGTGAGATCTGGCCGCTGCCGGTAACCGTCCCGCTGGCCAGCGAACTCAGCTTATCCACCGTGGTGTTGCTGAACGACAAAGTAGTGTTGAACGGGGCCGTCTGGTCAAGCCGGTAATCCAGCGTATCCAACAGCGCGCGATGAACCCCGAAGTTGGCCCGCAAGGCGGTCTTGCCATTTCCGAAAAGATCGTACGCCACGCCGACACGCGGTTCCGGCATGAATGTCGCCCGATTGTCTAACAGGGCAGAACCGCCAATCGTAGGATTCGTGTTTATTACGCCGTTGGTAAAACCATAGTTCGAGGCGCGGCTGTGAGCCTCATTCCAGCCATTCGTTGATTCGAAACGGAAGCCGCCGCGAAGCTCGAGGCGGGGAGTCACCTTCCACGCATCCTCGATGAACCCGGCTCCGAAAAGCGACCGCCAGCCAAGCTCCGTGGGTGCGGGCACAACCGTAAAGGTCGCGACGCTTCCTTTGAGGAACGAACTGAGGTTCGAGAACGACGCCTGTCCATACTGGTTCTGCGCCAGGTTGTCATTCGACTGCAGCCGCTGCAGCCACACGCCGGTCTCGAGTTGGTGACGCCCGTGGGTCCAGAAAACATGCTCATCCACGGTGAACAGGTTACGTACCGTCTCGTTGTTGCTGCCGGTATTTGCGCCTGCGAGGGTAATCTGGGATGCGCCATTCGATGCCGTGCTCCCTGAGATCACGATGGCGCCAATGGGGGCGCCGCCGACCCATCCAGGCACCGACACTGGTACCTGGCCGGTAAAGTCAAACGAAGCCCGCGAATAGCCGACCCGCAGAGTATTGAGCAGGTTGGGCGAAAAGACATGCTGCTCCTGGACGCTCAACACCTGCTCCCGCAGCCGCTCGTAGATGGTCGAGTACGGGTTCTGCGACGGAGTATTCGCATCGCTGTCATCCACCGTGTAGACCCCAAAGAGCGGGTCGTTGGGACCTAGATTGGCATCGATCCGCGTCGTGCCAAAATCCTCACGCACATGCTGTGGCGGATTCGCAAAGGCTTCTGCGATGCCGCTCGCCGTGCCGTTAGGATTCAGCAGCTCAGGACCATTGGCCACCGGCCACAAGGCGAGCAGCGGTCGCACGCTCGCCGAGGCAGCCGCGCGTGACGCGTTATCCGGAACAAAACTTACCGCGCTGAGGCCAAGGTGCTGGCGGTAACCTTCATAGTTGCCAAATCCGAATAATTTGTCATGGCGCAGCGGGCCGCCCAATGCGGCGCCAAAGTCGTTGCGCTGGAACTCCGGTATGTTTGCCTGGTCGAAATAATTGCGCGCGTCCAGCGCGCTGTTGCGTATAAATTCATACGCCGAGCCGTGGACCTTGTTTCCGCCGGAAGCGGTGATGATGGAGACCTGGGCACCGGTGCGCTTGCCGTAGTTTGCGCCGTAGGTATCGCTGACCACATTGAACTCGCGGACTGCGTCCACGCCCAGCAGCTGCCCGCTGGTACCGCCGGGAGTCACGTTGATGAGGGATGCCCCGGTGTACTCGATGCCATTCAGCAGAAAGAGATTGTCCTGCGGCCTTCGTCCGGAGACGGAGTACATGTTCCCGACCGAGGAGTTGGACGTGCCCACCCCGCCCGAACGCTGGGTAGTGTAGCTCACCGACGCCGGGTTGAGTTCGATCAGCTGGTCGAAGCTCCGGCCATTGAGCGGCAGCTCTTTCACTTGCCGCTCGTCAATCAGACCCTGTACCTGCAGCGTCGTGGCATCGACCACGGCAGGCGTATCTGCCACCGAAACTGTTTCTTGCACGTTGCCAATCGTGAGCGCAAGGTGCAGCTGCACATTCTGGCCGACGGTGACACGTATGCCGGTGCGCTTGAGGGGTGCAAATCCATCTCGCGAAGCAGATACCGTGTACTCGCCCACAGCAACCGAGGGTGCGGAGAAGGTGCCGCCTTCCGCAGTGAGAAACTTGCGTTCGCTGCCCGTCTCCTCATTGCGGATGAGCACCTGAGCCTGGGCTATAGCTGCGCCTCCGGCATCCACCACCTCACCCGAGATCGTGCCCCCCACCATTTGTGCCGTAGCAGAGGGGGCAACCGCAATGAGAAGAAGGAGATATGGGAAAACAAGCCGCAACGTACGCATAATCAAGCTCCTGGATTTTTTTAGAGGGGAAGCACAGGAATCAGCTAGCGGCAACAACACGAGCAGAGGCAGCACGGGGAGAAGGAACGGCGTAGATGAAAAGTTGCGCGCAAATCATGTTTCCTGAGTTATTTAACTTGAGAAAAGCCCAGTGCTGTGGGGGCTGTTATCGCGAACAACAACAGCCAGCCGGCGCGAGGCATGCGCGGCAGCAACACAAGCAGTGATTTGTAGCAGAAGTCACATGAAAACAATAACACAGGCGGGGATCTGGGCGTAGGGCCGCCTGGCGGCCGGTCTTCTCCCCAAGCCTGCTGCGGCCCTCACCTATCTACACTGACTGCGTATTCCGCCTAATGATGAGTCGGGGGTGCGAAACTCGTCCACTTGCGCGCCTGGTCCGCATGCGGGTCAGGGGGCGCAGTCCACAAATTCGCGCTAATCCCATTCAGGTCGTAAACAATCCTTCCATCCTTGATCGTGAGTTCGCAGAGCAGTTTCTGCTTCCCATTCAGCCGCTTGTCCAGCATGTCAGTAAACCCAAACGAGCCGTTCTCCACCCGAAGCACAGCAACATCCGCGATCGAGCCCACAGAAAGATTGCCCAGTTCCTCGTGTTTAATCTCATGTGCCGGATGCGAAGTCATCTCCGCAACGACCCCTTTCAGCGGAACCCCAACCGCCATGATTTTGTCGGCGACATTCAACTCATCTTTCATCGCAGCATTCATGCTGGTGACATGCAGATCGGTCGAAATGGAGTCAGGAATAAAACCCGCTTTGATCATAGGCACAGCGAGCGACCACTTGAAGCTGCCCCCGCCTTGCCCGACGTCAAAGTAAATCCCGCGCTTCCGGCCCTCGATGAAGGCCTTGCTGGGGCCCAGCGTAACCGGATCCTGCTCCTGACGAAGTCCGGAATACATATGGGTGTAGATGTCCCCGGGCCGCAGTTTCTGAGTCAGTAAATCATAGAGAGGCCGGGTGGGACGATCCACGCCGAAGTCAACCATCACCGGAATGTTGGCCTTGGTTCCGGCAATCACTGCTTGTTCTACCGGCGTCCACTCCGGGCCTGCAAAGTGGGCCGTCTTGATGCCGACGATAGTCTGCGGATACTTGAGCGCCATCGCAGCCGTCGCCTCGCCATCCATGTCCGTCATGTTCTGTTCGTACTTTGCGCCGCGCATGCCCGAGCCGACGATATTCAGCATGGCGAACACCCGAGTCTGCGAACGATCGATGATGCGGTCCTTGAAGTCCTCGAAATTTCGCCAGCCGGAACAGCCCGCGTCGACCACCGTCGTGACCCCAACCCGGAAAGTGAAGCCGTCCGGAGGCACGCTGAGATCACCGGCATAGGAGCCCCGCTCCCCTGTGCCCGCGTACACGTGCACGTGGATGTCGATCAGTCCCGGCGTCACATACAGCCCCTTGACCTCGACCGTCTTGAGCGCGGACGAGGGGGGAATGTGCGCGGCCACCTGGGCGATCTTGCCGTCCTTGATGGCCACGTCCATCACCCCATCGATATGGTTCTTGTCATCGAGCACATGCCCGCCGCGGAGCAGCAAATCGTAGGCGGGTTCTGCCTGCTGGGAAAACGCGCTTGCCCAGGCAAGCGCCAGCAAGATCAATGGAAGCAATGTTTTTCTAATGTGCATGTCAGATATATGCGATGAGATCGATCTCGATCAGCGAGTTTCCGGGGATGCCACCCGCCGGGGCAATCGTGGTGCGCACAGGAGGCACCTTACCCCACCGCCCCGCATACACCGTATTCATTCTTCCCCAGTCCTTGATGTCGTTGAGATAGACGTTCACCTTGAGCACCTTATCCATAGAAGATCCGGCGCACGTCAGGTTCTTCTCCAGTTCGTCGAGAACATGTTTGGTGTGCTCTTCAATTGTGCCCTCGAAGTGTGCCCCCACACCGGCGAGGAAGAGCAGATTGCCATAAGACACGGCACTCGAAAATAGCGGCGGAGCCCCGGGAGTATTATCCGCAGGCTTTTCGCACGAATAGGCTTTCTTTTCCATCTTGCTTGATTTCTCTGCCTCAGCGCCCTTGCCCAGCATGGCGCCACCGGTTGCGACCGCGGCTGCTTGCGCCGCACTCTTGAGAAGACCTCTTCTGGACTGAGTCCCCATCGACTTACCCCTTTCAGTTGAATCAGTAATGAGAAATGACAAAGACCTCGGTAGCCGCAGTGGAGAAGGCTGCGGGAAACTCTGTTTTGTATTCAGGGCACGACCTTATAGTCGTCCCTAAACGATTCACATAAGTCGGGCTTTAGAGTTTGCATGAGAACTCGGGTCTCCTGGAAGGGAACGGGTTCACCCGTGCCATAAATAAAACTGCTATTGACGCCTTTAGCCGCTGAGGTACGTCTTTTTCCTGCCCGGTCCCGAATATTTCCTTAATGCTTAGACTGTCTTGAGAGCGATACTGCTTAGGTTATCCACGACGGCGGCATTCGTTCTGCAGTGTACCTCACCTGTCCTGTCGTCTGCGGTCGCCTGATCAATCGATCCTGTAAGTCCGTCCAGAAAATAAACGCTCGTCCCATCATGTGAGACGACAATCTGGCTCGCGGCCGGTAGCCGTTGTCCTCGCGACAACCTCCCATCTGTGGCGTCGATTCGCCAGCCACCCTCTGCGGTGTACAGCATCCGGCCTGAAGGATGCACTGTCAGTCCACCCGCAGACAGCGGTACCCGCTGGATCTCCTCACACACGCCACCACCCCCATATCGGTAGCACACGAGCGTGCCCTCGAGACCATGCCACGTGTAAACAAACGATCCCGACGGATGAAGGACACAATTCCTGGGACCGCTCCCCTCGCCAGTGGAGCGCTGCATGCGCCGCCTCAATCCGCCGTCTTCGAGCGCAAACACACTCAGCCGGTCACTGCCAAAATCGGACGAAAGCAGATGCCGTCCTCCAGCATCGAACAACAGCGTATGGGGATGCGCCGAGGCCTGCAGTTGTGCGTGGGGTCCGCAGCCGGCGTCCTTAAAAATGCTGCTGACTTGCCCCAGGCTCCCGTCCTGTGCAATCGCAACCAGGTTGTAGATTCCGCCGCCATAGGCCGCCACTGCAAGCAGCTTTCCATCAGGCGAGACCGCCATATGCCGTGGCCGGGTCGCAGATAATGACAGTGCTGTCCGGCTCAACAGCGTCAGACGTCCATCCTCGGGACGGATGTCGAAAGCTTCGACAGTTCCGCGCGCCTGTCCCTCGTGCTCATCGACATCATTGGCAACGTACAGTGTCCGCTGTGCGGGCGAGACCAACACGTAAGCGGGCGCACGGCTCGGTACCCGCTGGATTTGCGTCCAAAACTCGCCATGTACGCGAAACACGCGAAGCGAATCATCTCCGCAACCCACATAGGCAAATTGTGGCGGCCCCATCGCCTTGGGAAGTTGATTGACCGCAACGATACCCGCCGCGGCGCCGCGCAGAAATTCTCTCCGTGTCCAGCCGTCGCCTGGGTTATCCACGGATCGACATCTTGTGGTGGAAGATGTTGTTTGGGTCATAGCGCCGCTTCACTTGTTGCAGAAATGGATACAAATCCCCGGTGCCGTAGTAGAGCTGTGGCCAAAAGGCATACGCGAGCATGTCGGCATCGGGATAATTAATGTAGCAGCCCTCGTAATATTCGTTAGGGAAGGGAGTACCTGCATACTGTGGATCAACCTGCTGCGAGTACAGATCGGTATAGAACTCTCGCATCCAGGCGAGACGGCCTGCATCTTCATCCTCATACTCCCAATATTGCTGAAACTGGAGCTTCATGATCGAGGAGCGCTGCCACACCGAAGTGCTGTCGGCCATTTCTTTCCGATTGACGGCGCCGCCATAAGCGTCCACCGCCATAACCGACCCGCGCAAATCTACCCCCGGGATCACCCGCGTGAGGTGCTTGTAGATACACTTTGCCTCCGCTCGAGTGAAGTTCTTTTTCATGTAGCAGGATTTATACGCAGCGCGGCCGCTGTGCCCGCTTCCACTGTCACCAACCGTTGCATCGAGCCACATCAGCCGGTCAATATCGTATTTTTCCGATTGCTCGCGAGCAGCCGGGCTGCGTGGTGAAAAGCGCTGTTCTCCGGGTGTGGCCGCGCGTCTCGCCGTGCCACTAAATTCCTCGAAGCGATCGAGAAATTCATCCAGCGGCTTCAGGTCGTCGCACCGTCCATCCGGGTTACAAAATTGCAGCGATAGTCCAATATGACCCGAAGAAATGTGTGTCAAGCCTATCGCTGCATACAGGCCCCATTCCTCGTGTTCGCAGCCCCGTGTCGCACAGTAGTCCCCAAACGCCAGCACCAGAGCCGTAAATTTGTCCTCGGTCATGCTGTGCCAGTCGAACGAAAGGTGGGCATTCGCGACCTCGACGGGGGCCACCGGCAAGCGGTCAAAGAGAAAGCCGGTGACGATGCCGAAGTTTCCTCCGCCTCCGCCTCGGCAGGCGCGAAAAAGATCAGGCTCATGCTTCTCGTCAATGGTCCGCAGCGCCACGTGCCCTTTCTTGTCGACGGTGAGAATCTCGATGGCCGATACCCAGTCGATGGTCAGCCCGTGCAGGCGCGAGAGCACGCCGTAGCCGCCCCCGCTGATATGGCCGCCGGCGCCCACCTCGAAGCAACTCCCCCCGGGAATCGTCACGCCATGCCGCTTGTACAAGCTTATGTATGCTTCGCCCAGTACTTGCCCCGGGCTGATGCGATAGCGGTTTCCATCCCCAGGCAACGCATCGCTTTTGAGCAGGCTCAGATCAAGGATCGTTCCCCCGGGATTGTTGACCACGAAATCTTCATAGCAGTGGCCGCCGCTGCGAACCGTTGGGCGTGCACCAGCGTTCACTACTCGCTGCAGGGCTTCCGCCGTCTGCTCGGCGGTCTCGCACAGTTCAATCTCGGCGGCTGCTTCCGCCGGATTGCCGTCCCAACGAAGATTGCGGCTCCGTTGCAGCAAGGCATAGCGCGGATCGCTACGGGTAATCTTGATCGTCATCAATGACTCCGCGGCAGGATGAATTTGTATCTGCGCGCTGCCAGCCACACAGCCAAAAGCGCGAACTGAGCACAGAAAATCGATTCCAGCGAAAACCAATAAAGCGACGTTCCATTGGCCCGATTCGCGAAGGCCAGCATCAAGACCAACAGCACGACCAGGCACGCCAACGCCGCACGCTGGCCATTTCGTTTGGGTGTGAGAAAGACTGCGGGACGCGAAGGCAGTTGGCGTGCGACGCGGGCTGCGAAATCAGCCGGGATCTTGGGTTCAGGCGCGGTCTCGAGGGCGAGGAGGATCCTTGTTTCCAGCAAATCCGAAACGGGTTTCATCTGGTCTTCTGCCATGCGGTTCCCCTTTCCATTTCCTGCTGTCGCTGAATGCCTTCGCGTAATTTCTTCCGTCCGCGGTGCAAATGGGTGCGCACCGTCCCGATGGGCAATTTCAGCGACAGGGCAATCTGTTCGTAACTCCGCTCCTCCTGATGGTAGAGCACCAAAATAGTCCTCTCCATAGGGCTCAGCAGTTGCAGCTGCTGCTCTACAGAATACCGGAACTGCTTCTCTGCCAACTGCTGCTCAGCGTCCGGCCCAGGGTGCGCGAGGCGCTCTTCCCAGTCCGATTCCTCCTCTGAAAAGGAGACCAGGGGGCGGTCATCACGGCGTCGTCGCTTCCATTCATCCTGGGCTACGTTGGCGACGATGCGATACAGATAGGTACTCAGCAACGCCTCGCCGCGAAACGCGGGAAGAGCGCGATAGAGCCGGAGAAACACCTCCTGGGCCAGATCATCGACGTGCTCGCGGCTGCCGGTGAGCCGAATGAGGGCACTGAAGACCATCGTCTGATGGTCTCGGACGATCTGCTCGAAGCTGGTGTCGGCGGCGTGCAAAGAGGGTCAGACTGAGAATCCAGCGAAAAGTTTCATGCCGGATTTGAAACTCTCGCAGAGGATGACAGTCTAAGGCGGCCAGAAAGGAAGGTAAAGCTTATGCACTTTGACTTTTGGGCGGTACCGATAGGAGCATTTGCGGTGGCCATTGTAGCCATCATTTCTGGCGTAATGTCGGAAGCGAATAGGCAGAGGCTGACGGCAGAGCAGCGGATGGCGATGGTTGCCCGCGGAATGCCCGCTGACGACATCGACAAGTTGTTAACCAAGGCGATCGTCGACAGTAGGCCGGTCAAAGACCCGATGCAGAGTCTGGCCAACGCCCGCCGGACGGCGATCGTGCTGATTTCGAGTGGTATTGGCTTGGCGCTTTTCTTCATCGTGCTGTCGTTCATCGTGGATAACCGTGAGGTGCTGGCCGGCGCCGCGGTTGGTCTGATGCCGCTGGCGGTGGGCATCGGCTTTGTGATTGACTACCACCTGCAGAAGCGCGACTTGTCGCGCTTCGGGCTGGAAGTGGGTCCAGCCGATACCCGCCTTTGATAACATCAGCCGATGGAATTACTTAAGGATAAGGTCGTTATTGTGACCGGGGCGGCAGTCGGCATCGGCGCCGGAGTGGCGAAGTTATTCACTGAGCGCGGCGCCCATGTATTTTTAGCCGATCTGGACGGAGAAGGCGTCAGAAGAACAGCAGCCACTCTTCAAGCAGCCGGCGGCTCTGCCTTTGCCTTTGAAGCCAATGCGGGCAGTCGCGATGCCATGACGAACGTGGTAGACGATGCCGTAAAGCGCTTTGGCCGCATCGACGTCTTGATCAACAACGCCGGAATTTATCCCCGCCATCCCTTCCTCGAAATGACAGAAGAGCAGTGGGACACCATGCAGAACATCAACATGAAGAGTGTCTTCCACTGTACCAAGCTCGTCATGCCCCACATGGTTCGGCAGCGGTCGGGCGCGGTGGTCAATATCGCGTCGGTCACCTTCTTCACCGGTCTACAGAACCTGACTCACTACATTGCTTCCAAAGGAGCCATCATCGGCTTCACCCGCGGCCTGGCACGAGAGATGGGCGAACACAATGTTCGCATCAACTGCGTTACTCCAGGAGCCATCGAAACCGAAGGAGAACGCAAGCTCCTCACCAAGAAGGACACAGATCTTTTTATGGCGCAGCAGAGCCTCAAGCGCCGCATAACCCCATTGGACGTAGCCCGTGTCTGCCTGTTTTTATCAAGCGAGCTGAGCGACGCCATGACCGGCCAAACCCTCAACGTAGATGGAGGCTGGATCATGTACTGAGCAACAGCCGCAAGTATTGGCGATACAATTCTCCAAATCCTTCCAAGCCACGAAATCGGGAAATATGAAGATCGCTGGAATCGCTTCTGCCGCGTTATCCGTGTTCCTGTTTCTCGCTTCGGCGGTCCCAGGTTCGACTCAGGCCACAGAGACCATGACGCCTCTCCTGCTCGCAGTGCAGGATGCTCCCATCCCGTTCACCGGCTCGGACGGCCGGACTCACCTGGTTTATGAACTGGGTATGACCAACTTCTCGAGCGCCCCCATTGCCGTTGAAAAGGTCGAAGTAATGGGCGACGGAGTTATCCTCGAGACGCTCGACACCGCTGCGGTTACCGAACGCCTGC
>Ga0209006_10003796_pt1 | contig 13728 bp, 16 predicted proteins | sample JacPin_JW_Ref_O2_FD_188567 | JGI IMG/M metagenome (GOLD analysis project Ga0209006, IMG submission 188567) | Forest soil microbial communities from Algoma, Ontario, Canada - Jack Pine, Ontario site 1_JW_Ref_O2 (SPAdes) (version 2) | ecosystem: Environmental > Terrestrial > Soil > Boreal... | reverse complement strand
CCCGGTCATCCAGAGCACGGTACCGTCGGTCTGCTGCCCGGCCAGCGCCAGCATCCGCGGCGCCAGCGCGGCCAGCAGCACCGGCACCCGGCCGGCCCGGGGCGTGGACAGCCCGATGTTCGCGCTCAGGGTGTCGCCCTTCACGCTGACCGGGGCGCCGTCGAGCAGCGGCAGCAGGACCGACAGGTACTCGCGCATGTGCCGGGCAGGCTTGTCGAAGCTGTGACCGTACATGTCCTCGATGACGATCTTGTGCGACAGCCCGATGCCGAGGCTCAGCCGGTCCGCCCCGACCGCCAGCGCCGTGGTCAGCGCCTGCTGCGCCAGCACGGCCGGGTGGCGGGGGTAGCTGGGAACGACGGCGGTGCCGAGCTCGATGCCCGGCACCTGGCTGCCGGCCACCGCCAGCGCGGTCAGCGCGTCGAGCCCGAAGATGTTCGACATCCAGAATGACGCGAACCCGTCGTCGGCGGTCTGGCGAAGCTGATCGGTCAGCTTGCCTAGTGCCTGGTCCCCGGCCGTGTCCGCCGCCAAGATGCCGATCCGCATGCGCTGTCTCCGTCCGCCCGCCGCAGGCTCCGGTGCCGTCGGCTCGAGATGATCTTCCCGGCCGCGGGCCGCTGTCCGCAACCCGCCGTGGTCGTCAGCGGCGGCGATCCCGTTCGATCACATCAAAATCATCATCCCGAACGGACCGTGGGCGACTCTGGAACCCCCGGGCCGTCGCCCACCGCGGCTGAACAGTCGGCGCTCAGGCAATTCCAGTCTCCTCCCACCGCCGGCCGAACGTCTTCCGCGGCGAGCATCAGAGATCGAGCATGACCTCGTTGTCGGGGTGGGAGCAGCAGATGAGGACGCTGCCGTCCTCCGGCGGCTCGAGCGGGTCGGGCCGGTAGCCGACCTTGCCGCTCACCAGGCCGGTGACGCAGGTATGGCAGACGCCGGTTCGGCAGCTCCACCTGACCGGGACGTCGCACGCCTCGGCCAGCTCGAGGAGGCTGGCGAAGGCCGGGTCCCACGGGACGGTCAGGTTGCTGCGGCTGAACGAGACCGCCGGGCCCGGGCCCGGCTTCCCGGCCGGCTGATGCGGGGCGCGCTTCTGCCCGCCGACGACGCCCGGCGTGATCGGGTCCTCGGCCCCGAACACCTCCGCGGTGACCCGGCCCGGGGCGGCGCCGCGCGCGGTCAGCGCGGCCGAGATGTCGTGCATGAACGCGGTGGGGCCGCAGAGATAGAAGTCGGCGTCGACCGGGACGCCCGCCTGGTCGATGACGTCGGCGGTCAGCCGTCCGGCGACGTCGAAGTCTTCCGGTTCGCGATCGTCTGGCCCGGGGCGGCTGTAGCAGACGACCCGGTGCGCGTCCGGCAGCTGCCCGAGGAGCGCGCCCGCCTCCTTGGCGAACGGATGCTGGGCGCCGTTGCGGGCGCTGTACAGGCACCACACCGGGCGGGTCGTGCGCTCGGCCGCCAGCACGTGCAGCATCGCCAGGACCGGCGTCGCCCCGACCCCGGCGCTGATCAGCACCACCGGGCGGTCCCGCGGCCGGAGGACGAACGAGCCGCGCGGCGCGGCGGCCTCGATCACGTCCCCGACCCGCAGCCTGGTGGTGATATAGCCGCTGGCCGCGCCGTGCGGCTCGCGTTTGACGCTGATGCGGTAGTTCGCGGCGTTCGGGAGGCCAGACAGGGAGTAGGTGCGAAGGACCGGCGCCGCCTTGGGGTCGGGGCGCAACCGAACGGTCAGGAACTGCCCTGGCTGCGCGGGCGCGGCGGGCTTGCCGTCGGCCGGCGCCAGCCGCACCGAGATGACGTTCTCGCTCTCGCGGTCGAGGGCCACGACCCGGAGTTTCCGCAGCCCCTCCCAGGCCGGCGTCGTCCCGCCGCCGCCGGACGCCTGATTGAGCAGATCGCGAAATGACCCCTGCCAGCCCAGGCTGAGGGCCGGGATCCGCAGGGCGCGTTCCAGGTCCCGGCGGGCCTTGTGCGGCAGGTAGAGCAGGCCGTCGATGTCCGAGACCGTCATCGCCTCGGGATCGCGCGCGGCGCGCTCGATCGAGTCGCCCGCCTCGACCTGGCCCTCCTCGATGACCCGGAAGTAGAAGCCGGGGCGATGGTGCGCGACCAGCAGCGCGGGCATCTGCGGCTCGCTCATCCGGATGCCGAGGCGGTAGCAGGTGACCCGCGGCTGGCTGACCTCGAACAGCGCCGAGCCGATACGGTACCGGTCCCCGATGCAGACCTCGTCGTCCGCCAGGCCTTCGACGGTGAAGTTCTCACCGAACTGCCCGTAGCCGAAATCGTGGCGTTTGAGAAATTTCTCCCAGTAGCGGTGGGATTCGATCTGGTAGACGTACACGGCGCGGTTGACGCCGCCGTGGCCCTGGAGGTCGCCCTGCCCGTCGCCGTCGATGTTGAGCCGACGGACCATCTGCGGCCCGTCCACGGGGTTTTTCCAGATGCCCGTGTGGACGGTCCGGCCTTCCCACTCGACGTCTTGGGGCAGGCCGACGTTGACCGACAGCAGCCGGCCGACGGCAGTGGTCGTTGTCATGGTTGCGCGGCGCCTCTCGTCCCCCGTCCCGGCGTAGGGGGATACCCGTGCGAGCGTCGCGGGACACCTGTGCGGTTACGCTCGCTTGGTGAAGATCACTGTGCTCGGCGGCTGCGGTGCGTGGCCCGCGGCGGGCCAGGCGTGCAGCGGGTACCTGGTTGAGCACGAGGGCTTCCTCCTGCTGCTCGACCCGGGCTACGCAACCTTGCCTCAGCTGCTCACGCGCACGGCCGCCGAGCAGGTCGACGCGGTCTTGATCAGCCATGGCCACCCCGACCACTGCGCCGACCTGAACCCCTTGCTCAGGGCGCGGGCCCTGGGCGAGGCCCGGCCGGCCGCACTGCCGGTGCACACGCTGCCAGGCGCCGTCGACGCCGTCCTCGCACTGGACAACCCGCGCATGCTCGCCGACGCCTACGCGCTGCGCGATTTCTCGGCCGGGGACCGGTTCGAGGTCGGCCCGTTCCAGGTGGACAGCTGGGCGCTGCCGCATTTCGTCCCCAATGCAGGCCTGCGGCTGACCGCACACGGCCGAGTCCTGGCCTATACCGGTGACACCGGGCCGAGCGCGGACATCGCCGTCATGGCGCGCGACGCCGACGTCCTACTGGCCGAGGCCACCTTCCCCGACCACGTGCCGGATGCGCCCGATGCGCGGTTCCTGTCGACCGCGCGCCAGGCCGGCGAGCATGCCGCCCGAGCCGACGCCAACCGGCTCATCCTCACCCACCTGTGGCCGGGCACGGATCCGGCGGCTGCTCGCGTCGCCGCCCGGCGCGCCTACGGGGCCGACCTTGACGTCGCGGTGCCCGGCCTGACCATCGATCTGGGCTGACCTCGCCCGACGGCGGGGATCGACCAGGTCGAGCGGTCCGGGCAGCAGGGATCGGATTCAGGTGCCGAGCTGGTCGTAGGCCGCCACCCAGAGCGTATAGGGGTTGGCCAGGTCGGGATGCGCTTCCGTCATCCGGTCGATGAGCTCGCGGGGGGTGGAGCTGAGGCCGAGCGCGGCCTCGAAGTCGGCGATGTAACGTCGGCATTCGCCGACCTGGCGGGGGGCGTCGTCATCCGGTGCACGCGGGTTGCGGTGGCCGGCGATAACCGTCTCGGCCTCAAGCGCCGCTACGGCATCGAGCGCCTTGAGCCAGCTGGCGCGGGAGTCTTGCGTCGATCCGCTCAGCCACATGTGCGTCTGGTTGTAGACGACGTCGCCGGAGACGACGAGGCCCAGCGCGGGTACGTGAACGACGCTGGAGTGGCCGGTGTCGGTCGCCCCGACCGGGATGACCGCGGCCCTCGAGCGTCCGACCGGGAGCGTGGTCCCCGCCAGCGGCGCTGGCGCGACGGGCTCACCGGTCAGCTGGCCGGGGAAGAAGCCACCCCAGACTTGCATGTACCCGGGCGAGATCTGCTCCTCCATGGCCGGGATCGACTCGGCCAGGGCGACCGGCCTGGCCTGCGGGAACGCCGCCAGGATGGCCGGCAGTCCGAGAAAATGGTCGGCGTGCGGATGGGTGACGTACACGTACTCCGGCACGACGTCATGGGACCTCACCCACGCCGCCAGCTCGCGCCCCTCCCGCTCAGTGATGAGGCAGTCGATCAGCACGGCACCGCCATCACCGCTGATCAGGGTCGAAGTGGATGGCGGCCACGTCGCCTGGCCGACCGCCTGCTCGAAACCTGACACCGCGCTCGGGATCGGCTTGGGGTCCACCGTGAACACGTCGAACTCAAGGCTCATGGCTCCTCCGGACGATATGACCTCAGCGGACGAGTATCCGCACGTTGACAGCACCCGCCCCGTACCCCTGCGGCTGCCAGCGCAGTCATGGGTACAGCTGGTCCAGCCGGCCGGACAGCAGGGAACGGACGTGGCGGGCGGCCTCGTCGACGAGGACCTCGGGGTCGTTGCGGATGATCGCGTCCAGCTGCACCGGCGGAAGGAAACGGCACGGTAGCTGGTCCGGCCGGTCACGCACCGGACGGAGCCGGGTCACGCGTTTAGGTGAGAGACGCTGATGCCAGCCGGTCAGAGACTTGTAACTGCCACCAGCGAGGCAGACCGCAACTGCGAGTAGGAGCGTGCATCTCATGACCGGAGCTCAATCGCCCACCGTCGTCCTCGTCCACGGAGCGTTCGCGGACGCGTCCGGCTTCGCGGGCTTGATCAGAGAGCTGACGGCGTCGGGCTACGACGTGATCGCCCCGCCTAACCCGCTGCGCAGACTGGCGTTCGACGCGGCGGCGATCGCCGCCCTGGTGAACGCGATCGACGGGCCGGTTGTGCTCGTCGGTCACTCGTACGGCGGCGCGGTGATCACGCAGGCGTCGGCCGACCTCGGTAACGTCACCGGACTGGTCTACCTCGCCGCGTTCGGCATCGATGTCGGGGAGAGCTGCGCCAGCGTGCAGGGGCCGTTCCCGCCCTCCATGCTGGCCAAGACCTCCCACCCAACTTCCTACGACGCACCCGGCGCCCCTGGCGGCCCTGACCTGTACATCGCCAGGGAGCAGTTCCGCGAGACGTTCTGCGCCGACGTCCCAGTCGACGTCGCCGATGTCATGTTCGCCACCCAGCGACCGCTGTCGGCCGCGGCGCTGACGGAGAACGCGACCGCGGCGGGGTGGAGGTCTGAGGCCGTCCTGGTTCCTGGTCTCCGAGCACGACAACGCGATACCGCCGGATGCGGAGCGGTTCATGGCCCAGCGGATGGGGGCGACGACCCAGACGATCGCCGGGTCGCACACCGCCTTCATCGCGCAGCCGGTGGCCGCCGCCTCCTTCGTCAGGCAGGCGCTGACCGCGGTGAGGTAGTCGTAGGCTGGCTACGGCAGCCGCTCGGGTCCCGTTACCGGCCTCTCGCGGGCTGGAGCTGCTCGCCGATCCACGCCTGCGCCAGCGTGGGCCAGATCGCGGGCTCGCCGGCGTTATCGGCCAGTCCCAGGCTGTGCGGACCATAGGAAAACATGTGCACGGCGTGCGGAACCTGGTTGGCCGCGAGCGCCGAGGCCAGCAGGTACGTGTGCTCGGGGAGGACGTAGGGGTCCTCGGCGGTGTGCCAGATGAAGAACGGCGGCGCTTCCGGTGTGACCAGCGCGTCGAGGGAGGTCGACCGGCGCAGCTGCGGGCTGGCGTCCTCGCCCAGCAGAATGAGGCGGGCGGGACGGTAGGTCTCGGTCTCCATCGAGGTGATGGCGTAGCCGAGCACGGCGAAATCCACCCGTTCAGCCGGCTCGGCGCCGGGTGCGAGGGCGGCCAGCCCGGCCAGATGGCCTCCGGCCGAGAACCCCATGAGGCCGATGCGCTGCGCGCCCTCGGCCCGCCGCTGCCGGATCTCGGCTCGCAGCGCATCCAGCGGCGCCGGGTGCCGGACGTTGAGCGGATAGCGGAACACGCTCGCCTGCACGCCGATCTGGCCGAGCCACCGGGCCACCGGCTCGGCCTCATGCGGGGCGTGCTGAGCGTACCCGCCGCCGGGAAGGACGATCATGTGCGCGGCGGCAACCGGCGTAGTCATGATCCCCTTCTTCCCCGTGGGGCCGGGTTAACGAGGGTCGGTGCGGAATGACTCGAGGTCGGCGGCGAGATCCGCGCTGGCCACGAGACCGCGGTTACCGCACCGTTTACGTTCCTGGGGCCCCGCTGGCCGCCAGGCGGTCGGGGGCGTCGGCGGCGGCCGGGGCGGCCGCGGCGGCGGGACGGCCGATGCTGGCTGCCAGCACCGAGCCGACCAGGATCAGCGGGAAGCCGATCCCCATCCCAACCGTGAACTGCTCGTTGAGCAGCAGCAGGCCCAGGACCACCGCGATGGCCGGGTTCACGTAGGTGATGACCGTCGCCCGGGCCGGGCCGATCTCGGCGATCAGCGCGAAGAAGACCACGAACGCCAGCGCCGTGCAGACCAGGCCGAGGACCGCGATCGAGGCGACGCCGGTGGCGGCCACGTGCCGCGGCCAGTGGGTCAGCCCGTACGGCGCCCAGGCCGCGGCCGACAGCAGCAGCGCCGCGCATACCACCGGGAACCGGGGCAGGTCCGACAGGTGCCTGGCCATGATGATAGGCGCGGTCGCGTAGCCGATGACCGTCAGCCCGACCTCGACCAGGGCCAGCCCGCTGAGCCCGCCGAGGTCAAGCCCGACCAGCACGCCGACGCCGACCAGGCCGAGCAGCAGCCCCGCCCAGCGGCGCGCGTCCACGTGGTCGCCGGTGCCGGTGAGGCGTCCGGCGACGACCCCCACCAGCGGGACGGCCGCGATCAGGAGCCCGGTCAGCGAGCTCGACAGGTGCTGCTCGGCGTCGCCAAGCAGCAGCCAGGGGATCGCTATCTCTAGGACCGCGAACGCGACCAGCGGCTTCCAGTGACGCAGGACCGGGCCGAATCCGCCCGACCGCAACGCCAGCGGGAGCAGCACGCCGCCGCCGATCACCGTGCGCAGGAACACCAGCGTGCCCGGCGACACGTCGCGCACCGCCACCCGGATCAGCAGGTAGGGGATCCCCCAGATGACGCACATCGCCGCGAACAGCGCCCAACCACGACGGCTCACGACGACGACTCCCATCGACAGCAGAACTCCAGGACCGTAAACACGAAGATAACAGCGGAAAAGCGCCCCGCACACTTCCCGAAAATTGGCCTCATTTCCCCCAGGAAATTGGCCCTCATCAGCGACAACGAATATCGTCTGGCATCGTTGAAAGCATGACGCCTGACAACAAACGCCGCCCCGTGACCCTCGACCGGACCAGCAACGGCCACTACACCGTGAGCAACGAACGCGGCGGCACGATCAGCGTCGGCAACGGCAGCGACGACACCTTCACCCCGGTGGAGCTGCTGCTCACCGCCATAGGCGCCTGCACCGCGATCGACGTCGACGTGCTGACCTCGCGCCGGGCCGAGCCGGACTCGTTCCGGGTCACGGTCGCCGGCACCAAGATCAAGGACGAGCAGCGCGCCAACCGGCTGACCGACATCGCGGTCACCTTCACCCTCAGGTTCCCCGACGGCGCGGACGGCGACAAGGCCCGCGAGCTGCTGCCCGAGGCTCTGAAGATCTCCCATGAGCGGCTCTGCACGGTCAGCCGCACGGTGGAGCTTGGCACCCCGATCGGCTTCACCTTGGATTGACGCGCTCCTTCGCCTGAAGCTCGGACCTGGCGGCCCTCCCGCGTCCGCCTTCACCACCGGCCTGAAGGCCGGCGCACTAGCGGACGGCTTGGTAGCACTGGCGCTGGGCTCGGTTCGAGGGCATGATCGTTGGGTCTGCGGGCAGGGTGCCCTGAGCACCGCGCCTGAGCGTCAACGCCGACCTGAGACACGCGAGGAGACAGCCGCTATGTACCGAGTCACCGTCTGCTACGGCCAGCCGACCGACCCCGCCGCCTTCGACACCCACTACGCGCAGGTGCACGTGCCGCTCGTGCGCCAGGTGCCCGGGCTGGCCGGCTTCAGCGGCGGGCGCGTCGCCTCGCTCGACCGGTCCGACCCCGCTTACTACTTCGTCGTCTTCCTCGACTTCGCGACCGAGGCCGATTACAAGGCCGGCCTCGGCTCACCCGAGATGGGGAAGGCGGGCGCGGATGTCGCCACCTTCGCCACCGGCGGCGTCACCATGTTCACCCACCAGCTCGACGACCTCCTGACAGCCGGGTAGCAGACGTCACGATCTGCTCATCCCGAACACCCGGCACCAACAACAACGGGCTTGGACGGTGCCCGTCGAACTGGCGTGCCTGGATTGAGGTGATGCTTGCGCCTTTAGGCGTCGAACATGGCGAAGAGGGTGTTGAGGCCCTCCGCCAGCAGCGGGTGCGAGAAGATCGCGTCGGCCATCGCGGTGTACGGGAGCTGGCCGAGCATGGCGACCTGGATGATGCTCATGATCTCGCCGCCCTCGACGCCGAGGATGGCGCAGCCCAGGATCTGCCCGCTGCCGGAGTCGACGACAGCCTTCATGAAGCCGCGCGTCTCCCCCGTCTCGATGGCCCGGATGACGCCGCCCATCGGCAGCTTCGCCACCCGGATGTCGCGTCCCTGCGCCCTCGCCGCGCGCTCGGTCAGGCCGGCCCGGCCCAACTGCGGGTCGGTGAACACCGTGTACGGGACGATCCGGTCACGCGTGCTCCTCTTCTGGTGCCTGATGAGGTTGGCGTGCAGGATGCGGTAATCGTCGTAGGACAGGTGGGTGAAGGCCGGCCCGCCCTTGACGTCGCCCATCGCGTAGATGCCGGGGACGCTGGTTTCCAGGTACTCGTCGACCTCGATGAAGCCGCGGTCGTCGAGACGGAGGCCGGCCGCCTCGGGGATGAGCGCCTCCGTGTTCGGGATGCGGCCGATAGCCGACAGCAGATGTGAGCCCTCGATAGGCCGCTCGCCGTCCTCGGTTTGAACGGTCAGCCGCAGGCGGCCGCCGTCGGCCCGCTCCACCCGCAGCGGCGTGGTCGAGGTCAGGACCGTGATCCCGTCGTCGCGAAAGATCGCGGCGACCTCGTCCGCGACGTCCTCGTCCTCCATCATCATCAGACGCGGGGCGCCTTCGACGATCGTGACCTTGCTGCCGAACCGCCGGAACATCTGCCCGAACTCCAGCCCGATGTAGCCGCCGCCGAGCATGATCAGGTGCTCGGGGATCTCATCGAGCTCCATGATCGAGGTCGAATCGAGCACCGGGACGTCCCCCGCGCCGTCGATCGCCAGCGGCCTGGGCCGGGTGCCCGCGTCGATGACGATCACCGGCGCGCTGAGCTGGCGCGTCCCGCCGTCCGTGAGGGCGACCTCGACCGTCTTCGGCCCGCTGAAATGGGCCTCGCCCTCGACCAGGTCAAGCCCGTCCTGCGCCAGGCGGCTGGCGTAGTTCTCCCGCGCGCCGCCGACTATCGAGCGCTTGCGCTCGCGCACCGCAGCCAGGTCGACCGATACCGGCCCGGTGCGCACCCCGTACTCCGCGCCGCGGCGGGCCAGGTAGGCCAGGCGCGCGCTGGCGACCATGGTCTTGGTCGGGGTGCACCCGGTGTTGACGCAGACCCCGCCGAGCGGGCCGCGCTCTACCAGCGCGATCCGCTGCCCCGCCTCCGCCAGCTCGATCGGAAGGAACCGGCCGCCCTGGCTGGTCCCGATCACGATCGCGTCGTAGTGCTCGTCCGCCATTGTCTCTTCTCCCCCGCTCCGACTTCCCTGTCTCACGAGGAGTTGTTCCCTCGTGGCCGCCCCGCTCCCCTGTGCCAGAGCGACAGTAACCGGCCTGGCTGAAAACGCCTCAGCGGGCGGCGTGCGACAATGACGGTTATGGGCGACCTCTCGTTGCGGTCCGAAGACTCGTTTCTGTCGATCGCCAGCCGCGGGTCGATCCTGTCGATCGGATCGGCGGGGTCAGTGCTCAGCGTCGGCTCGGTCGGGTCGGCCCTGTCGCTCGGGTCGGTGGGATCGACGCTGTCGGCCTTCTCGGTCGGGTCGGTCCTGTCCGTCGGCTCGGCGCTATCGGCCCGCTCCCGCTGGTCACTGCTGAGCAGCGGCGGCGATCGCGACATGCTGGCACGACGCGTGCCGCCGCTGTCCGCGCTCCTGCTGGCCGGCGGAACGGCGTTGGCGGTGCTGGTGACGGTGGCCGTCGCGGCTAGCGGCGGTACGGGCCGCTGAGCCTCGCGTTTCGCACGGCCAGGATCACGATGAAGGGCCAGGTCATCTGGAGTCCAGTGACCAGCCGCTCCGCCAGGCCCAAGGCGGCACCCCCCTGTGTTTCCACAACGAGCCAGGTCAGCAGGGCAAGGGAGACCGCCGTGACGGCGGCCACGCCGCCCGGCCGCAGGATCAGCGGCTGCGATGGCCCCCGCCTGGCGGTAAAGGCGGGCCACACCGCGAGCGCGACCGCGCCGAGCGCGGTCCAGAACAGGTGCTGCGGATTCGTGCCGTGCACGGGTTGCGGTGAGGCCGCGATGCCGATGCCGGACAGGCCCGTGATCAGCAGGACCGTCCTGGCCGGCCGGCGCAGTCCGGGCAGACAGGCAGCGGTCACGAGGTAGCACGCCCCGACCACGAACAAGGCGCTTGTCACGATCCAGCGGTCGGTCGCGCCGAGGGCGGCCAGCCCGCTGATCGAGCTGCCGAGCGGACTGTAGGAAGGCGGCTGAAGCATCTCCGCGACCAGCCAGGCCGAGAACATCGCGATTGGCGCCAGGGCGGTCGAGAGGACCGCCCACCGAGCGAGCGACGCGCCGGAACCGGCCAGCCGAAGCCGCGCCGCGATCGGCAGGCCGGCGAGCAGGCCGCGCGAGGTCGATTGAGAGACCAACGATTCCCCCCGGGATCGAGCTCCTTACCCCCTTAGCATTGGCAACGGGACCGTTCGCAAACACCACGGGAATGTGGCGTATATCTACCTCGACAGTCGGCAGGCCGGGCATAACGCGCAAATTATCCGCCGGGGATTCACGGGTGCTGCAGATGACGCTCGGGGATGATGGTGGGAGCGAGTAGCGCTGGTGAAGGGGAACGCTTCGTGTCGCAACGCCGTCCGGTCCGCATCTATCACGACGACTCGCCCTGGCCGCACCTCGAGCTCGGACCCGCCGACGACCGTCGCTACCTTGAGCAGCTCGTCAAGGCGATCTTCGCGGCCGGATTGAACTGGCAGGTGGTCCAGTCGCACTGGGCTGCCCTGGGCGAGGTGTTCCACGGCTTTGACCCGGCCGCGATGGCCGCGATGACCGAGCGCGACATCGACCGGGCCGCGCAGAACCCGGACGTCATCCGCAACCGGCGCAAAATCAGCGAGTCGGTCGAGTCGGCCGCCGTCGCGAATGACGTCATCGCGCAGCACGGCTCGTTCGATGCCTTCCTCCGGTCCTTCGGCTCGCCCGAGGAGGAGATCGGCGAACTGCGGGATCGCTTTCCCGGCCTCGGCGACTTCTCGGCCTGGTGGTTCATGCAATCGGTGGGGCTGCCGGTCCCGCCAGCCGACTGAAGGGAACCGCGATCAGTGCGCGCGATGGTGCTTGACCGCATTGGCGGAACGCTGGCGGTGCGGGAGGTGCCCGACCCTGACCCGCCCAGCGGCGGTGTCGTGGTTCAGGTCCTCGCGACCGGAATGTGCCGCAGCGACTGGCACGCCTGGGCCGGCCACGACGAGATCAGGCTGCCGCATGTGCCTGGGCACGAGCTGGCGGGCATCATTGCCGCCGTGGCCGACGGCGTGTCCCGCTGGTCGGTCGGAGACCGGGTGACGGTCCCCTTCGTGCAGGGCTGCGGCCGCTGCTCCTGGTGCCGGTCCGGCAACGCGCAGGTCTGTCCTGAGCAGCAGCAGCCCGGATTCACCCAATGGGGGTCGTTCGCCGAATATGTGCGGTTGTACGCGGCGGACGCGAACCTGGTCGGAATCCCTGATGCGGTTCCGTTCGAGGCGGCGGCGGCGCTCGGCTGCCGGTTCGCGACCGCTTACCGGGCGTTGACCGGCCGCGCCAGGCTGACCCCGGGCGAGTGGGTGACCGTCGTCGGCGCGGGCGGGGCGGGACTGTCCGCGGTGATGATCGCCCGGGCGATCGGCGCCCGCGTGATCGCCGTCGATCGCAACCCCGGGGCGCTGGCGGCCGCCTCCGCACTCGGCGCCGAGCACGTGCTGACGGCCGACGGGGGTGACATTCCCGGCTCGGTCCATGAACTCACCGACGGGGGCAGCCATGTCGCCATCGACGCGGTCGGCAGCGAGCAGACCTGCGCGGACTCGATCCTCTCGCTGCGCCGCCGCGGCAGGCACGTCCAGGTCGGGCTGCTGCCCCCGGTCAGCGGGCAGCCGCGGGTGCCGATGGCCCGCGTGATCGGCTGGGAGCTCGACCTGCTGGGCAGCCACGGGATGGCCGCCGCCGACTACCCGGGCATGCTCGCCCTGATCGAGCGAGGCGATCTGCTTCCGCAGGCCCTGATCGAGCGGGTCATCACCCTGGAGGAGGCGGCCGCCCTGCTGCCGACGTTCGACACGGCGTCACCCGCGGGCATGACCATGATCGACCCACGCCGGAGCCGGAATCCGGGTCATTGACCGTGGGGAGTCATCCACGGTCCGTTCGGAGGAAAGAATTTAAGAAAAGCTCAGCCGCCGACCGCCAGCAGCGCGTCGTCGCCGATGGCGGCCCGGACCTGAAGCCGCGCCTGGTGCAGGCGGCTCTTGAACGCGGCCTGGCTGACGCCGGCGATCTCGGCCGCCTCCTGGGTGGAGAACCCCTCGACATCGCGCAGCACGATCGCGGTCCGCAGCGGCGGCGGCAGCATCGCCAGGGCGTCGGCCAGGGCCCGGCGCAGCTCGTTGTTCACGGCCTGCCGGGCCGGGTCGTCCGTGCGCGGGGTCGGCAGGTCCAGCTCGTCCGGCCCGATCGAAACGCTGGCCGGGCGGCGGGCCCGCCGCTCGAGCGCGCGGTTGGCCTCGTTGACCGCGATCCGGTACAGCCAGGTGAAGTAGCTCGACCGGCCCTGGAACCGGGGGATGCCCTGCCAGGCGCGGAGCATGACCTCCTGGGCCACCTCCCCCGCCTCTTCCGGGTCCCCGAGCAGGCGCAGCAGCAGCATGAAGAGGCGATCGGCGTACGCGCCGGACAGCTCCTCGAAGGCGTCGATGTCCCCGGCCTGGGCCCGGGCCAGGAGACTCGCCTCGGTTTCGGTCACCTCGGTTTTTGTCACACTGTCTGCGGCGCGGGCGGGCCGCTGGCCCCGGCCGGGCGGATCCGGTCGAAGATCGTGCCCGGCCCGCGAACCGGGGCCAGCCCGTCAAGCCCCCGAATGAGCTGCACCAGGGCGCGCATGGCGAGCAGGCCGCGCCCGCACTCCGGGCAGTCCCGCGCGTGGCGGTCCAGGCGGCTGCGGGCGCGGGGGCTCAGATCCCCCTCGACGTAGTGCGAGAGATGACGCTGCGACCACTGGTGGTCATCGGCAAAGCCCATCACGTCTCCCCTCGCGCGGCGCCGTCCTGCTCTTAGTTTGCCGCAGGCTCGAAGGCCAGCGAGCAGGAGTTGATGCAGTACCGGTCGCCGGTCGGGGTCGGGCCGTCGTCGAAGACGTGACCCAGGTGACCGCCACAGGCGCGGCAGACGACCTCGGTACGGCGCATGAACAGGCTGTTGTCCTCCCGCAGCTCGACCGCCTCGGCGACGGCGGGCTCGGAGAAGCTAGGCCAGCCGGTGCCCG
>Ga0209006_10003795_pt1 | contig 13730 bp, 10 predicted proteins | sample JacPin_JW_Ref_O2_FD_188567 | JGI IMG/M metagenome (GOLD analysis project Ga0209006, IMG submission 188567) | Forest soil microbial communities from Algoma, Ontario, Canada - Jack Pine, Ontario site 1_JW_Ref_O2 (SPAdes) (version 2) | ecosystem: Environmental > Terrestrial > Soil > Boreal... | reverse complement strand
CATAATGTCGACGTGATCAGCACGATTGATCTGCGGCGCATCGCGGAATTTCATGGCGAACACGACGCGCTGGCTACGCTGGCGGTGCAGGAGCGGGAGACCTCACGGTATCTGCTTTTCGACGAGCATTTGCACCTTTGCGGCAGGCGGGCTGGACGAGACGGAACAAGCGAGATGGCGCGGTCTTCCGCGCAGGTGCAGGCGCTGGCTTTCTCGGGTGTGCACGTGATTTCACCGGGCATTTTCGAGAGGATAACGGAGGAGGGCACTTTCTCGATCGTCCCGACGTATTTGCGGTTAGTTGCGCAGGGAGAGAAGATCATTGGCTTTCGCGCGGATGAATATCAGTGGCGGGATTTGGGTAGGGTGGAGAGCGTGGCGCGAACGGAAGAGGATATGGCAAGAGGATTATTCCTCGTCTCCACACCCCTCCCGGCTCGCTCTAACCGTCAGATGTAAGAAGCTATTCCGGAGTGACTACGGTCTCCTTCTTCTGGATTTTGCGCAAGAAGTCTTCACCGGTCCCGAGATGTTGATCCACGAGCCGGGAAGGAGTATGGGCCAGCCATTCCGCGAGCGAGATGTCCTGGTAGTCCGGAGTGGGGAACACTTCGAGAAACACCAGATCGGTATCGCCAAGGTTCTCAATGTAATGCGGCATTGATTTCTCGACGTACCCTACATCGCCCTCATGAAAGTCCATGGTGCGTGCGTGTCCGCCAGCTGAAAAGACTGTCATTCGGCCCGTTCCAGTCACATAGTACTGCCACTCATCCTCGTTGGGGTGCCAGTGGAGTTCCCTTAATCCGCCTGGCTTCAAGGTGACAATTGCGGCAGCGATATTGGTGGCGGGAAAGTTCTTGCGGTCGACAATCTTTACGCTCCCGCCGGCGCTTACCTTGGTGGGCTGCATTTTGCTGGCAAAAAACGCGAAGGTATTTGGTACAGGGCCAGTACCTTCGTAGACCTCCTTCTGTTCTTCGGCGAGCGGGCGGGGCAGATCGCGCGGAAAGATAAACAGTTCGTGATGGGGTACGTTCTTGAAGGTCGACTCCGGCACATTGAAGTTCTTCGCCAGAACTCCCTTGGGTGTGTGATGCAACCAGTCTGTCAAAAGGAAAGTTTCGAATTCGTTGAAGTTACCGTCGTCGAATACCAGGAGGAACTGGCAGCCATCGGGACCGATGCCCTGAATCGAGTGAGGAATTCCGCCGGGGAAGAGCCAGAGGTCTCCAGTGTTCACGTCATCCACAAACGCATGGCCGTGCTGGTCGACGGCAGTGATGCGGGCCGTTCCTGCGGTCATGAGGGCCCACTCTGCACCAACATGCCAATGCAGTTCGCGAATGCCGCCCTTGATCAATCTCATCTCAACGCCGGCCATTTTCTTCGAAATGGGCAGATCGCGAACCGTCACCTGTCGCGTCCACCCCCCGGCCTCGATACGTTTGTGGGCGTAGCTGAACGGATATTTGAAAGGAGGCTGTCCGCCGGCGTCGGTTTCGGGCGGGAACACAGAGTCCGGCTCGGAGGAATCGAGAGTCTTGTTAATCGGCCCGGGTTGCGTCTCGTTAACTCCGGTGTGAGTGTCGCCACCTGTGTCGCGAGTTTGTTGCGCCGCCGCAAGTATCGGCAAGCTAGCGCTCGCGGCCAAAACCGCTGATCCCTTCTCCAAGAAACTCCGGCGGCTGAACTTATCGCCAGGGCCGTCGCTAGCGGTGGCGAATTGCGGATCCTCTTTCTGATGTTTCATTATGCCTCCTTTCCTATGCACTACTTTCGAACATCGTTATAGTTTTCCACTAGGGTTAGGCCCAAGGATAGGCTACGTGAGTGGTGCCCCCCGGCTGCGAAAACTGTCGTTATCCGGCTGTGGTGTATACCCTTTCCGGTGAATCCTTGACAGCTAACCAGAGGCGCGGCGACATATCGCAGCACAACTCACGACAATCCCTTCATGGGACTTCCCAAACAAGAGTTGCAGATGCTTGCGTTCAGCAAAAGGATACAGACCAAAATGCCAGAGCATCAGCGAGGAGAGGCGCACCAGCAGTGGTGCTCACTGACTTCGCGTTGGGGTGGCAAGTCGTTAGTACGGGCCGATAATTCCGGCGATAGCGCGGGAAGCGGGCGAGGGCGCCCGCTCCACATCAGCAACATCCAAGACATCCAGATACTTCAATCCTGAGCCGGTGTTGAAGAGGACGACGGTGTCGTCTGCAGAAAAGAAGTTGCTGGCCAGGAGTTTCTGATACGCCACCAGACTGGCCGCGCCTTCGGGGGCGGCGAAGATGCCTTCGGCCTGAGCCCAGTGTCGAGTGGCGGCGAGGATTTCTGCGTCGGTGGCGGCGAGGGCAAGGCCTCCGCTCTGCTTGAGGATGTCGAGGATCAGATAGTCGGCGTAGGGTTTGGGAACGCGGAGGCCGGAGGCTACGGTTGATGCGTTGGTCCACATCTCCGCCGCCGTCTTACCTTCATCCCATGCTTTAACAATGGGAGCGCATCCCGAAGACTGGACACCGATCATATTTGGACGCTCGGGACCGATGAAACCCAGTTGCTCCAGTTCATCGAAGGCCTTCCACATACCCAGAAGTCCGACGCCGCCGCCGGTGGGATAGATGATGCCATCGGGAAGGTTCCATCCGAGTTGTTCGGCGACTTCGTAGCCCATGGTCTTCTTGCCTTCCACCCGGTAAGGCTCTTTCGTGGTCGAAACGTCAAACCATTTTTCTTTTGACCACTCCGGCCTCTCTTTCAACTCGGCGACTTTGCGGGCGCAATCCGAGATGAGGCCATCAACCAGCGTGACGTGTGCGCCGTAGTAATCGCACTCGATGCGGTTGGCCATGGGAACGTCTTTGGGCATGAAAATGTGAGCTTCGAGGCTGGCAGCAGCAGCGTAGGCAGCGAGCGCTCCGGCGGCATTTCCGGCCGAGGGGATGGCAAGCTTTTTGAGACCGAAATGTCGGGCCATAGTGACGGCGGCTGATAGTCCGCGTGCTTTGAAAGACCCGGTGGGATTGAGACCTTCATCCTTGATGAAGACATTGGAATACTCGCGACTGCGCAGCATGGGCGTGAAGCCTTCGCCTAGCGTGACGGGCGTGGCTTCGGGAAGGACGGCATCATAACGCCACATGGTGGGAGCCAGCGGGACGAGCGATGCCATCGAGAAAACCTTCTTAATGGCAGCGAGGTCGTAACGGGCGTAGAGGACCCCGCCATCTTTAGGGCAAACGGTTTGAGGACGGTCCGCGGGATAATGTTCGCCGCAACGAGTGCATTCGAGGTAAGTGGGACGGGGCACGGAGAAAGTTTATCAGGGACCGCGCCAAAAGCGGCCGGCCGGGATCGTTGTCCCAATCAGCGCCGCGCCAAGACTTGCTGCCCGATTACCTTGCGCTGCGTTTGGCCGCGCGTTTCGACGGCGGAACTAGGCCCTTCTCAGGTCGCTCTTTCTCGATGGGATCGGAGAGGTTGTGCAAAGGCCTGTCGCCTGCGGAAGACAGCTGCGGGCCTGCCTCAGGCACGGTGAGTCCGTCTGCGGTGTTCATCGCTTCGTTGAAAGTTGCGCCGGATTTCGCTGCGGCTACAGCGAACACTCCGTGGGGCACGCCATTGCTGAATACGGTAGCGATGTAGTCACCCACCATCAGGCCGTTCTGTGAGTTCGGGAGCCAGGTGAGCTTCATGGGCCCGGCTAGCCTGGTGGGAGGATTCCATGTCGAGCCGCCGTTGTGCGAGGAAACGTAGCCGACATAAAGCTGGCAGGTTGCTTGCGTGCAACTACTTTTGGGATAGAAGTAATAGTGAATCGCTACGTGAGCGGTGGCACCGGAAGAGGTTGGATCGATACCGATTCCAGGAATGAAGTGGTCGATCGTGCTAGTGACAGCGTCAATAGGAATGCGAGCGACCTTGGACCAGTGGATGCCGTCGGCAGAAGTGCTGAAAACCAGATCGTTCGTCGAGCATTTCGTGCGGAAACGGCAATCCTCCCAAACGACGTAAACCGTGCCCGCACCGTCGACCGCGGCGGATGGGAGCGGCCCGCTACGAATACCTCCGGCATCGGTGTGGCTCTGGATGTTGGCCACAGTAACCGGGGCTGACCAAGTAGTGCCACCGTTGGAAGAATTGAAGGCAGAAATGCCGTTCGTTTCAATGGGCACGACTACCGTGCCGTTGGGCTGCACGAGCGGCTGGCCACCGATACCGGCGGCGTGATTGATGGTGGCAGTGGCTGGGCCCCAAGTCAGGCCGCCGTCAGTCGAAGTGCTCATCAGAATGCCGTCGCCGGTGTCGGGATTGTCCCACTCGACATAACAATTGCCATAGAACGGGCTCGTGGAGGTGCTGTCGCAGACGATCCAGTTTTTGTCAGAGCTGGCGACCTTGGGTCCAACGCTGACGGGATTGTCCCATGTGAAACCTCCGTCGGTGGATCGGCTGACGACCACGGCTGGAGTGGTGGAACTATTGGAGATGGGCAAGGAAGCGATCATCCACACGCCATGCTTGGCGTCGTAGGCGACAGCGGGGTCGCTGGCTGCGCTGTAAAGGCCGCCGCCATTACCCGTAGTCAGTCCAGGAAGAAATCCGTGAGCCCACGTAGTGCCGCCGTCCGTGGAAGTGGCCCAGCCAATGGCGGTGCCGCCGCCATTGACGATGCGTCCAGTCTGAAATGCGGCGACCTGCGACGCCCCGTTTGCCAGTACATGGGGCTCAACTTCCGTGGCGTGCTGGCCGGGGCCGACGGTGAAGGGATCGGAACTAATCTGGGAGAGCGTGACTGCGGGAGCATCCTGGGCATGAATGACGGGCAGTCCGCCAAGAATCAAGAGTATGTAAACCAGGAGTGAAATTCGAATGCAACGTTCACACGTCGTTTGAGTCATTATCATCGTCCTCAGCATGGATGGCGATCGCGGGAATCGCTGTTGGAATGAACTGGTCCGGTCGCTGCAGAACCAACCGATAGCAGAACGCCACAGGAGGGCAACGATATCCCGGAACAGACGCAGTGTCAACGTGAAGCGTTTTGCAATTCGCAGGCCGTATACAGAGAGTGGCAACGACGTTCTAGTGGCTCGCAGGAGTGAAGATCACGGCCACTTCATCGTTATAAATGGGCTGCCAAGCGGGGGTTTCAGCCAGGATGCTGGAGATTGCAGAGTCTTTGGGAACGATCACGAACTGAGCGGGATGCTGATCAAGGAAGTCTTTCCAACCCGGTTCGACGTGCATCGTCTTCAAGTAAGACTTGAGGAATTTCTCCCCATAAAAATCATGGCGGTCATCGATGACTACTTTGATTTGCGGGTAGAAACGGTAGATCAAGTAACCTCCCCAATAATCGGGAGCGAAAACGGCCGCGTGCTCTGAAGCTGCGTGCGCGTTGATGAATGGCAAATTGTTTTGGGCTAAGTAATCGAGTGCTGCCGCTGGAAAACGGTGGTGGTCAAAGCGAGCGTTCATAACTGGCTTCGTTCCCAGTTCGCCACCATGGAGGGTGATCCAACAGGTCAGAATAACTGCGACGATGGGCCAGAGATGGCTGTGGAGGCTTGATTCGATCGCTTGCATGCGCTCGAAGAATTGGAGAGAGTCTTGCGATCCTGACCTGTTGTTCCGTCTTTGCCAGGGGGCCGCAAGTGCCGGCACAGAATTCGAAAGGCGAGGACCGATCACTAAAATCAAGAGCAGGCCCGAGGTTGGAATATTGCGCGAAGCGTATAGAGCCGAATAGACGGCAAGCAAGATCACGAACAACTCGCTGATTCGGATGGGACGGCCATCGCGGTTCCTGGAGGCAAATGCGAGCAAAGCGAGCATTAACAATACGGCGAAACACTTTTGCGCCACACCGTGAAAATTCGGAGATTGAAATTCATCTATGTGATCCATCAGAAAATGATTCGAGAGATAGTTGTAAATATGGAGGTGTAATCTCCAGCCATAGGGGTTGATGAGGGTCGCCAGCCCGCTAGTCAAGCCGACGAGCGTCAGATCTCGTATGCGCTTCGAGACTCTAAGCCTCAGGAGGACGTCGTCGAAGCGATCTTCCGGCAAACGAAAATATTGCCACACGGCACTCAGCCAGTAAATTGCGAGAAGCGCCAGCCCTAACAGAAATCCGCCGTGAATATTTACCCACAGAACCATCGACAGGGGCAAAAGCCACAGGGGCCAATCCCTCTTCTTTTCGGCCGTTTGCTGTATCTCGGAATAATCGAGGAGATAAAACCAGATGACGGTGAACAGCCAGCTCAGCACATGAGGGCGAGCAAAAAAGTGAATCATGGCCGCTGAGGCCGCAAAAAGCACGAGGACGAGAGCGACGAGGAAGTTCGTTCCGCGCCGAAGCAGCAAAAGGTATGTCCCTGAAAACGTAAGTGCAATGACGAGCGCGGTGAAAGCAACTACGCCGTTGAGCCCGGCTGCCCTATCGAATAGCCCCACAAGCAGGTCATAAAGCCACTCCCACGCAAACCAGGGTTGGCCAGCCATTGAAGCAGAAAACGAATCGGAGCGCGGGATGGTATGAGTTGTGAGGATCATTTGGCCGGTGCGAATGTGCCAGCCAATTCCCGCGTCGCCCAGCAACCGGACTGAGAGCGCGGTGAACGACAACAACCCAAGCAAGGCGATAAAGATCAAATCTGCGACTGAAGGAATAAGCCATCGGCTCAACGAATTAGGGCTTTCCTTGATCGAACTTCTGGAGCCGATTGCCATCGCGCTGAATCTTATATAGGAGAGGAACGAACGGCAAGATGACACATCGAGTGGTAATCGTGGGATCGGGATTCGGCGGGCTGAATGCTGCTACCGCGCTCGCCGGGGCCGACGTGCAGATCACCCTGATAGACCGGAGCAATTTCCACACGTTTCAGCCTTTGCTTTATCAGGTAGCTACAGCGGGATTATCGCCGGGTGAAATTGCGGAGCCGATCCGTTCCATTTTGCGGCGTCATAAGAATGTTGAAGTGTTGATGGCCGAGGTTACTGGCTTTGACCTGGATCGGCGCGTGGTGCAGATCGCGGACCAGGAGATTGCTTACGATTCTCTAATCGTAGCGGCCGGCGCCAGTCACGCTTACTTTGGGCACGACGAATGGAGGGCGTACGCGCCCGGACTAAAGACGATCGAAGATGCGCTCGAAATTCGACGCCGCGTGTTGTTGGCCTTTGAACTGGCCGAGCGTAAAGCGAACGCTGGAGGGCCGGACGAACCGCTCAATTTTGTGGTTGTGGGGGCGGGTCCGACGGGAGTGGAACTCGCTGGAACCCTGGCGGAAATTCGCAGCCACGCCCTGGCAGGCGATTTCCGGTCTATCGATCCGCGGCGCGCGCGCATACACCTGATCGAAGGCGGACCGCATGTGCTGCCTGCGTATCCAGAAGACCTTTCGAAAAGTGCGCTGCAACAATTGCAACGCCTCGGAGTGGAAGTGCTGACCTCGACGATGGTGACGGGGATCGAGCCGGGCGTGATTTCCATGAACCACGCGACAATGAATGCCGCTGTGATTTTATGGGCGGCAGGCGTGGCCGCGTCTCCGTTGGGTAAGAAGTTGGGAGCGCCCGTCGATCGCGCGGGACGAGTATTAGTTCAACCGGACTTAAGTCTCGCCGGGCATCCAGAAGTTTTTGTCATCGGTGATCTCGCGTCGCTGAAAGATAAATCTGGCAAGCTTCTACCAGGGGTTGCTCCGGTAGCCATTCTGGAGGGGAGATATGTCGCCAAGGTGATTCGAAGAGAGATCGAGCACGGAAGCACCGGATCGACCGGGCTGCACCGAGAACCTTTTCATTACTGGGACAAAGGAAGCCTGGCTACCATCGGCCGCGCGGCCGCGGTTGCGGAGTTCGGCAAGATCCACATCTCGGGATTCCTGGCGTGGCTGGCGTGGCTATTCATCCACATTCTCTTTTTGATTGGCTTCCGAAACCGCGTGCTGGTTTTCATCCAATGGGCCTGGTCTTACTTCACTTACGAGCGCGGCGCAAGGCTGATTACGGGCGGATCCAGCCTGCCCGGATGGGTCGGGCTGCCGCAGGAGAATGCAACCAAGGTAGAACATACCCGAGAAACTCCTGTCATCATGGAGAAAAAAGCGTAAGAATATGTGGAGAGCGACATCGAGTCATGAAAAGCGCTTCACAAATCATTCTCGGCCTTGGAGTAGTGTTAGTTCTTAGCGCCGCCTCCGCAGGCGAAGTCCTGAAGATCGTTGTCGACGATACCATCCAACCGGTTACGCAGGAATATATCTCACGAGCCATCGATGAAGCGCAGCGTCACAACGATCAAGCTGTGTTGATCGAGCTCAATACACCGGGTGGTTTGGTGGACTCTACGCGCAAGATCATCGACAAAATTACCTCGTCGCAAGTTCCAGTCATCGTGTACGTCGCTCCGGGAGGGAGTCGTGCCGGTTCGGCTGGAATTTTCATATTGGAAGCGGCCGATGTGGCGGCCATGGCTCCGGGAACCAACGCCGGCGCAGCCCATCCCGTACTGATTGGACCGCTCGCGCCAAAAGTGGATGACGAGATGAAGCGCAAAATCGAAAACGATACGGCGGCGCTGATGCGATCTGTGGCGTCCAAACGCGGGCGCAATGTCGCTGTAGCTGAGAGCGCTGTGCTTGAGTCGAAGTCGTTTACCGAGCAGGAGGCGCTTTCGCAACATCTTATCGATTACGTGGCGCCCAGCCAAGACGATCTGTTCCGCCAAATGTCGGGGAAAAGTTTCAAACGATTCAACGGGCAGGAGGTGACGTTGAATCTCTCGGGGCAACCGGTCGTGCCCTTTGGCATGACGCTGAAGGAACACATCCTTGGCTATTTGATGGACCCCAATGTTTCATTCATCCTGCTGGCAATTGGGGCTTTGGCGCTTTATGCGGAGTTTAATCACCCCGGCGCGGTGATTCCTGGGACAGTTGGTGTCGTGTTCATTCTCATTGCGGCCTTTGCATTGAACTTGCTGCCGACTCGCTTTGCCGCCCTGGTTCTCATTCTCGGAGCTTTTTCGCTTTTCGCCGCCGAGGCCAAATTTGCCAGCCACGGAGTGCTGACAATTGGCGGTATCGTGCTTCTTACTCTGGGTGGGCTACTGCTGGTCGATTCGCCGATTCCCGAGATGAGAGTTCATCTGTTGACGGCACTGGCGGTAAGTATCCCGCTGGGCTTAATCACGGCGTTCTTGATGAGCATTGCGCTCAAAGCTCGGCGAAACAAGAAAGTGTCGGGGGCGGAAGGCCTGATCGGCGAAATGGGCATCGCGCAGACTTCACTTTCTCCGCGTGGCAAGGTTTTTGTGCACGGCGAACTCTGGGACGCCGTCGCGTCGTCGGGTGTTTCAATTGGGCAATCGGTGGTCGTGCGGCGGGTTGACGGATTGTTACTAGAGGTTGAGCCCGTACCGGTAAGACAGCCTGTCCCAGCCATTCCCTAATCTGGCCGCGCACCAGCGCAAGCAACCGTTCCGCGCTCGAATTCCGGGTTCCTTGCCATCCATTGCGTTACAATCCGCCTCAGCGGTGGTCGTGTGCTCGGCGCGGCGTTTAGGCTGGAGGATTTATGGAGCTTGGATTCGGTTTTACTACCGTAGTCATTCTCATCGTAGTGCTCTATGTTTTGAGCTCAATCAAGATTCTGGCGGAATACGAACGCGGCGTGATTTTTCGGTTGGGTCGGCTCTTGAGTTCTGCCAAAGGTCCCGGCGTGATTCTCGTCTTCGCTCCGATCGACCGCATGGTACGGGTTTCGCTTCGCCAAGAGGCGCTGGAAGTTCCGCCGCAGGACATCATCACGCGCGACAACGTTACCCTGAAGGTAAACGCCGTCATCTTTCTGCGTGTAATCGATCCCAGCAAAGCCGTGGTAGAGGTTTCCAACTACGTTTATCAGACCTCGCAGTTTGCGCAGACCACGTTGCGATCGGTGCTAGGCGAACAGGAACTCGACGAACTGCTGGCGCACCGGGAGAAAATCAACCTTCGTCTGCAGAGCATCCTCGACATGCACACTTCACCCTGGGGCGTGAAAGTGACGAATGTCGAAGTGAAGCAGGTGGACATGCCGGAATCGATGCTGCGTGCGATGGCCAAGCAGGCTGAGGCCGAGCGCGAAAAACGGTCGAAGATCATTCACGCGGAGGGCGAGTTCTCAGCGGCGCAACGCCTGGTGGATGCCGCGCACCTATTGGCTACTGAACCAGTCAGCGTTCAGCTGCGATATTTGCAGACTTTGACGGAAATCGGAGTTGAGAAAAACACCACCGTCATTTTCCCGGTGCCCGTCGACTTTTTCTCGGGCTTGCAAAAAATGTTAGGCAAGGTAAGCGATGATGCTGCGCCGGCTGCCAAATCCGCGTAGACGTGCGAGCGGGAGGTTTGAGGAAGGATATGGCTTCTTCACAGGATACTGAAATCACGCTGGGAACCGCGAAGCTGCTCGGGCTCTTTTTCGGCTTGGTGGTGATTTGCGCGGTTTTCTTTGCACTCGGCTACACGTTGGGGCGCAAGTCCGACGCGATTGTGTCGGCGACTACGTTAGGTCCGCTGCCGGCGTCGAACGGGGCCAAACCTGGCTCTTCTGGCGCCACTCCATCGGCGCCGATGACCTTCTACAAAAATGTAGAGCAGCAGAACGCGAATCCGCAACTGACGCCAGCTAAGTCAGTGTCCGAGAACAACTCCGCGACGGCGGCTCCGCCCGGGCCAGGGGCCGACTCATCATCGAGCTCTCCGGCGCAAACGGGAAATCCGCCTGATCCTATGGCCCCCATTCCTGGCACTGGTTATTTCGTGCAGGTGGCTGCGGTCAGCAAAGAGGACGACGCCGGCGCCCTGGTGGATGCGCTCAAGAAAAAACAATATCCCGCATTCGTAGCCAACAGTGCCGCAACAGACAAGTTGTTTCGCGTGCAGGTCGGCCCCTTTGGCGATATCAAAGATGCGGAAGCCATGCGATCCCGGCTAATCAACGATGGATACAATCCGATCCTGAAGAAGTGAAATCCCCTATGAAGCGTGACCGCTTGTTGAACCGCCGTGTGGTTTTTAAACTTCACGGCATGGACCCACTCGACGCCACCATTCTCAAACAAGACGAAAACGGTTATTGGATTCGCGGCGGTACGCTGGCCGGACAACTGGACGAATCACGATGCTCCCTGCCGGAGAGTGACGTACGCTACCTGGAGTTCAGCCAAATCGAATGGTTGCGGGCGCCGCGAAAACAATCCTGAACTGTTTCTTGATTCCATTCGGTCGACATTCTCTTTACACTCTCCGCCGAACATTGACAGCCATCAATTTAAAAGATATTTGTTTACTTCCTCTATGAAGATTCCGACGACCTCTCTCGACAGTTCACTCCATGCGATTGTCGACCCCACGCGACGACGTATTCTTGTGGCGTTGAAGCAACGCGGCGCGAGTTCGGGCATCAAGGAAGGCTTCTGCGCGGGAGATATCGAAGCACTCGTGCAACTGTCGCAGTCCACAATCTCGCATCACATGGCAATTCTGACGAAGGCTGGCCTGGTCGAGGCCGTCAAGCAGGGGCAATGGCGCTGGTACCGGCGCAATGAGAAGGCCCTGCGGCGACTGGTGAAGCGCTTGCGCTCCGAGTTGTAAGGCAAGTGTGCCGAGAGGCAGAATTCAGCTGGCAGAGGCTGCGGCGGCCTGTGCTTTCTGCAACAAGCGCCGGGCGTGGGAAATCAGATCAGCAACTTCGAACGGTTTTACTAGATAGGGAACGTTGTGTTTCTGGAGAAAGGCGCGTTCGTCGCCTTGTTCCAGTCCGTTGGAAAACGTGAATAGCACGTGATTCTCCATGTCGGGACAATTCTGAGCCAGCCATTCGAAGGCTTCTTTTGCATTCCAGTCGTTGGGCATTCTTCCACTCATGATGACGGCGTCGAAAGGCTCCGATAACAGGCGCGTTTTAACATCTTCACTTCTGGTCGCCGTCACGACATTCGCACCCGCGCCACTGATTACGTCGCGTTCGAACTCCAGCACAGCCTCTTCTTCCTCGACCAGCAATACGCGGCCCTCAATGGCGCCTTCGCGCTTCGGCGGAGCTGCCGGCAGGGGCTCCAGGACCGCTCCCGCCACCATGGCCCTCGGTAGCCTCACTTCGATGACTGCGCCGCCTTCGTCGGCATTGTAGGCAAGAATGTCTCCACCATGCTCTTTTACGATTCCATAGCAGATACTCAAACCTAAACCGGTTCCCTTTCCCACGTTCTTTGTGGTGTAGAAGGGGTCGAAAATTCTTTTGGGATCTTTGATTCCAGGCCCGTCGTCGGCGAACCGTGCAGCCACAAACCCGTTCTCGGATGAAACCCGTATCTTGAGTTTTCCGCCGCGACCGGTTTCGAGAACGGCGTCGACTGCGTTATTGATAATGTTGAGAAAAACCTGTTCGAGCTGATGTGGGTCGGCCACTACCATCGCGGCCTCGGCTCCCAATTCTTTTTCAACCGCGATATGGTTGACTTTCAGATCGTAATCACGCAAAGCAAGCGTTTCCTCGAGCGCCTTGCGGATATCGACTTCCGACCGCTCGGGCTTTCGCTGGCGCGCGAAGGAAAGCAGGTTCTGAACAACCCGGTGCGTACGCTGGGCTTGTTTGAACATTTTGGCAACGTAATCCTGAGCACGCTCGTTCAATCCTTCCGTCTCCAGAAGCTGAGCGTAGCCGAGAATCGCGGTCAATGGATTATTCAATTCGTGAGCGACGCCTGCGATCAATTGGCCCACCGCAGACATTTTTTCGCTCTGCAAAAGCTGTTCCTGGGTGCGGCGCAGATCTTCATAGGCTTTGCAGGTCTCTTCGTAGAGCCGGACCTTTTCAATGGTGGTGGCCAACTGTCGGCTGATGGCGACCAGGAGATTTTCTTCGCCACTCGAATACTCGTATTCCGTGTGGTTGCGCAAACCCATCATGCCGATGGGACTGTCCTTGCCCCAGAACAGAACCCAACTCCACGCCCCGTCGCTATTGGAGCGAACGAACTCCGCGACCGTGCCCGTAAGGTGCGGAAGATATTCAGCCGTGATCACCTCCGCGCGGGAACGCATAATCAGATCGCCGAAGCCGTCGGCAAAATTGATTTCCGCGGGACGTGATTTGTCCCGGCTGCGTGGTCCCCAGGCGGCCCGTCGTCGATACGTGGTCGCGTCGGTGTCGGAGAGATAGACAGCTCCGCTCTCCGCACCGAACAACGAGACAACTTGCCGCAACGTCAGATTCAGGATTTCGTCGAGATCGAACGATTGCGTGGCCACGACCGCCATGGCGTTCAGCGCATTCAGTTCACGGTTGCGCCGGCGCATCTCATCTTCAGCCCGCCGCTTCTCAGTGACGTCCAGAACAAATCCCTGGTAGCGCTCGATATTGCCGCTAGCGTCTCGCGTGGCGAAACTACTCTCGGCAGCCAGAAGAAGCGTGCCATTCTTCCGGCGCATGGTCACTTCAAAGTTCCGGACGTAATTCTGTTGCTCGATGTCTTTGTGAAAAATGTCCCGCTGCCCCGCATCCACACGAACATCTTCATCCAGATTCAGTTGCAGCAACTCCTGGCGCGACTCGTATCCCAGCATGTGCACGAAGGCTTCGTTACAATCGAGCATGCGTCCGGCGGACGTAGCGACATAGACGCCTTCCTGCACCTGATCGAAGAGCAGACGATATTTCTCTTC
>Ga0209006_10003794_pt1 | contig 13730 bp, 10 predicted proteins | sample JacPin_JW_Ref_O2_FD_188567 | JGI IMG/M metagenome (GOLD analysis project Ga0209006, IMG submission 188567) | Forest soil microbial communities from Algoma, Ontario, Canada - Jack Pine, Ontario site 1_JW_Ref_O2 (SPAdes) (version 2) | ecosystem: Environmental > Terrestrial > Soil > Boreal... | reverse complement strand
TATATTGGTTGTGAGTTTCCTCATATTCATCTGCATTTCTTATGCGCCGCGTAACTGTAGGCTGGGTTTTCTCTCTTTGCGGCGGGTAAGCTCCAATCCAGCATTCATTTTCTTGTCGGTTTATTCAATACAAACTATTTACTTAGGATCTGGGATAAGTACGTGCATACACTACACCCTCCAGATAAGAGGACTGATTGATCGTTCGGCAAATACTAGTGTTAGGCATCGAAACGTGAGCTTGCATTATTATTTGATTTTATCTTTTGAATTGACATGATCCTACAGGTTTCGCATCGGAACATTTGCAAAGGCAGAAGAATATGCGGTTTTTGCTATCTCACCAACCGTAGCGGTTACATACAATGCTGATATCTTTGCCAGAGCCTTTTCTACTCGAGCTTGGGAGCGGCTGTCATTACTGACAGTCTGATTGCGATTTCTCTTTCCATATGTTTTCGGAAAAGTCGGACGGGACACAAACGGTTTGAATTTTTCCTGGAATCATTGGCTGAGATGTGTCTCTATTTACGATGAATAGGACCGATTCTCTATTGACGGTGTTGATGTTGTACAGCATCAACACTGGTCTGATCACAAGGTATGTTCGCGATTAATTAATCCAATATCAGAGCTCTTTGACACGAGATTTTCGCAGTATTTGCGCGATTATCTGTTTTCTCATGGTGAGTATCTATCCAATACGCACCGGAGGGGCTGACGAGAACAAACGTGCACGCAGCACGCATTGGCGCCTGAGACATACTATTATATGGCTGCTTTCTTCATCCTGAGCAAACGTAGGTTGTTCTTCCTCTGTGATAGTTATGTATGATCGAGAGTTCTAATGTGTTTTGCAGTCAATGTTAATTGTCTGCTGGCATCGTTGAACGCTCGTCCAGGTCTTCGGGATCAAATGTGTATGCCACCCACACTCGCAACTACGCACGATCGGTGCGTTCCGCATACGTATTTGATGCCAAATCATGCTTAGAGTGACTCGAGGCGCAAATCGGCACGGTTGACGATGGAAAAAGATTTGGTACTCGTTCGAATTTAATCCATATCTTGACCCAGTGATGATCGATGATCATGACGTGAATGGATTGCCTACATTCTTTCGAATTTCAGATACAGGATTTACTTGTGTGCCAAAAAAGGATTTCATAGTCATTCAGATATTGGTAAGTGCTGAAAGGCGCACGTGAGTCAGATGAATCAAGAGCGCTGATTAGAAGATGTTCGGGAGGGCGATGACTGGAGTGGCAGGATATGAATCATGATGACCGTTACTATAGAGTCATCAATGAATTATCATAACGGCAGCGCCCCTCCATCGTTTATGAACCCCGAACCCTACGCTATTTGCCGTAACGTGGTTCCCTCATGTTGTTTTCAAACGTAAAAGTGCGAGTGGTCCAAAGCTGACTGAGTGAAATAATTTGAAGCTATAAGACCTGAGAGGATGAGAACAAAGGAAGGCTGGTCAACGTTAAACGTGTGAGAGGAATGATGATGGGTCTGATGGATGGAAATGTTCGTGTGTTTGGGATGACCTAATTAGGGTAACGGGCAGTACCCAACACAAATAATACATTTCGAGTCAAGCGTACCCTTTGCCCTCTTTTCTTTCTTCTTCACTTCCACCATCTAAACCCACAGGCTTTGATCAGCCTATAATGCTCACACTTAATACGGGTTCAGTTTGCGACGTTTGCTCAGAGGACTATGGCCCTCATTGTATCCCACATTCAATCCCATGCGGTAAATAATCATTTTAAAAAAAATTTCTTTTTCTTTTTTTTTTAACCAACTCACACAGGCCACGTACTTTGTTCAACTTGCTGCAATTCTATCATCGAAAAGACATCAACTCGTCTATCTCCCGTCTGTCCTTTCTGTCGCGAACAGTTCACCAGCGACTCCGTTCGTTTGATCCGCATCGACTTTACCGCTAGCAGTCGTTGGAACACTCCACGACTTCGTAACACCACTCTAGAACAACCTAATAACGATATACAAAATGATGTTGGAAGACATGAAGACCGTATATTGTTCATGGAATCTGGCTCGAGAAGTCGGGAGCATGCTAAACGACTCGAACACAAAGTTGCCAAAGTCGCCGCTAAAAAATGCTCCGTCGAGGAGGTATCCACACTACACAAAGAACTACAACAATGGTTAATGTCAGACGTTAAATCAGATGAGCAGGTCGGTTCTTTGTTCTTTTTTTCAAAGTGGAATCTCATCGTCCCTTTCAGACTTCTTCATTGTCTCTCAGCGCTGCGCTGCTGCGAGCCATCCTCATGAATCATCTCGCTCATTCGGAAGCCAGTAAAATGGCCAAAACTGTTGAAGCAAATCTAAAGGCTAAACTTGATGACGCTGAAATCACGAACGGAAAACTGGAAGTGGAGATACGCAGGTAAGCAACCATCCCCCTCCATTTTCTCAACTCAAGTCTAATCCTCTTTCTAGACAAGTGAGTTAATTGTTTAGACCCCAACCCCGGCCGTTTCGGAACTGACTTATTGTTCTCAGAGATCACAGTATGCACAAAAGGCACAAGAGTGTCAATCGCTTCGGTCTGAGCTAAACCGGCTCAAACTTGTCACAACAACCCTGGGTTCAATACCAGCTCGTTCAACTTCCGTATCACCCACAAGCGATTACGCTCCCCGACCTCCCTCCACTTCTCCAACACCACCTACTACTAATACTATAACTACTACCTATAACCCAGTTTCACCGTCTCCCCTCTCACGATTCAACTCGACCCTAATGCGAGCGACATCCCTTAGCTCGTCGACATCACGACCGACCACACCCGCTACCATTCGCTCACACACACCGTCCATCAGGTCCCATACGCCCTCAGTACGATCACACGCTCCCTCATCACGGTCAGAGACACCAGCACCCCCTTTACCTTCATCGGCAGCACCACCACCGCCCATACCTCCCAAGCCGCGAAGACTGTCACACCCGTCTCCACCCAAGATGATGCGCACGGTTTCGGAAGAGAAAGAGGAAGATACGGTTCTTCATCATCAGCGATGGATCCCTCCCCACGATCCTACTATGTATAGCCCGCCCAAGAGCTTTGCGTATGCTCCAGGGTTGGCACGACCGGCTTCCGCTGCCCCGAGCTCACGAAACCACCATTTGGTCACGGCACGAGCTCAAACGCCCGCTATTCCACGATATCATACGTCTGCGATGAACGCTACGTAGCTAATCTGATCTTTTTTAATTCTCGTTCCCTTTTTTTTCGTTTTTCTTTCTTCTTCTTAACTACCCCCCTTCTTTCAACGGATCTCAAAGAGGAAACGGACACACAAGGTACCTAATCTTATTCCTTTTCTCTCTAGACCGTCTTTCGTTTGTAGCATTGGTTCTGTTTTGTGTTTTTGTTTTTTTTTTCGGTTTTATTACTTGACTTATCAGCTTTGACTACATTAATCTGGCAGGAAATTTTATACATAGTAGATCATGTATATGGTTAAAATCCTAACCAAAAAAAAGATGTCATAATATTGTCCTTTCAGGCAATGCGTTGATCGATAAGTTTACAGCATCCATCATAGATACATGAGAACGAAAACAAGTCCAACATTCGTTCCGAGAACAGCGAGTGTCCCCCAGACAGAACTCGGCGGACCAACAACATGAGTGGCTGCGGATTTGGGTACCATACCCATGTCAACGACGGAACGACGTTCACTTTGGGTGAGTAGTGTAGAAACGATATCTGGATTTTTTGAGAGTAAGTTCATCTTTTTTTCATAAGCTCGGAACAAGAACACTAACCGTCATCTGTACAAGCGAAATTCATTAGGACAAGAGCCTCGGCGTGCTCGGTAGGTGTCATACAGGCCGATTGGAGGCACTGTTCCATGACCGCTACGAATTCGGGTTTATAGCACGGACAGCTTTCGGGATCGCCGCTGTTTTGTGATTATGCGGATCAGCGTTTATAATGATTTTCATATACATACGAAGTCAAAAAAAAAAAAAAAATTGTACCTGGAAGGACATCCGACGTCGGTTAATGCAGAGTTGATGCACTGGATTGAACAGTTGGAGGAAGAGGCGGTGGTGGTGATTATTAATCCATTAATGAGAGCTGCGAGGATGGAGATGAAGTTCAAGAGCATGACGGGTTGGCCAGGGATCGTCGGGTCGGTGTGTTCAGATGAACTTGGTCAACGATAAGGATAGTACTTTACTGCGGGTGCCTGATGTTCATGCATTCATGCCAACGAGGCACCCGGCAAGTACCGACTTCAACTCCGAGACCCCCATCCTCCTTTTTTTTTATTCGTACACTAACATTCCATCCTTACGGCTCAGAACAATGTACTCTGCTGCCGTGGGCATAGCTCACTGTATGGATAGATATCAATCTATTAATCGCTATCTAGCTCGGATCGTAGATGAGGCTGCCGCAGCACTGCTCTTCATTACGTCTGACCGGACTTTCCTTATACGGTCACCAGGGCATCATGCATTTGCAAATTCCCTGGATGTCTGGATAGCCATCGGGCCATCGGGGACGCTTAACTCTCCTCACACACGCAACCTATGCCTCCTGGACTAGTCCAGTTTTACTCTGTCGGAGAGCTAACATATTCACAAGTTCCTGCGATCGCATTTGCAAATCCCCTGGATATCTCGGGGACGCTTAAATCCCCTCACACACACGCAACCTATGCCTCCTGGACTAGTCCAGTTTTACTCTGTCGGAGAGCTAACATATTCACAAGATTAATCGATGACATTCTCGTTCTATCGATCATCGATCAGCAAGTTATGTACAGCTCTTACACCCTGATTGATGTTACAACACATATGTACAACACTGTATGTAGGTAGACAACCCGAACAGTTCTGTTAACCCCATACAAAGAAAGAAAAGAATTAAACAAAATAAAAATCTCTATCGTTCAGAAAAAGAACGTGGTATGTTAAGTAAGGATCGATCATCACCAAGTAGATCGACAGCTGGCTGGTTTTACACGGGACTATCCCAGTGCGAACTGCCAGGACTCCGCGCATATGACAGATATTTGGCGGATCCCATATGATCTTCTGTGAGCGTGATGGTATCGACTCGGACCGCAAGCGGCTGTGAGAGAAGTAGCCGGGTTGGTGGTGGTGGTGAGTGATGCTGCTTCATGATGGGGGAAGATAAGGAGGACACGTCCTGTGCGAGGCGCACCGATGGTATGGATCGTGTGTATGCCCCTACTTCTGTTTTCGATTCATCGGTGGGTGGGAGACCAATTTGGTCCCGAAGAGGAGAGCGGGCGTTCAAGGACGCAAGAAGGCAGTTGATATTGACTACAATGACGATACGTTAGACACTCGTCTCTGTTAATCCAGAGAAAGAACTTACGTTTGCTCAAGACGAAGAAAACGGCCATATAATAGTATCTGTTAGGCATCATCGCGTACTGTAAATTCGTGCTCATCAGCCCTTTAGTTTCTTCGTATTTGGTGATGGATACTCACCGTGATGAAACAGACAATAGCGCAGAGACTGGTAAATTGGTTTCAAAAACCTAATACATAGGGTCGCTTGCTGGTGGAGGACATACCTCGTGATCATGCCAGTGTTGATACTGTACAACATCAAAACGTTTAGCAGAGAATCAGTCCTAGATTCGCGATCGTAAATAGGTTATATGCGAGAGTGATGCCAGGAATTCAAACCGTTTGTATCCCGTCCGGCTTCGCAAAAGTAACACGCAAAGAGAAATCGCGATGAGACAGTCGGTAATCACAGAGGCACCCAGACTAGAGTAGAAAAGCCACTGCAAAAAGGATGTAAACATCGAAAACTTCTTTTTGGTTGGTGAGATCACAAACCGCAATTTCTGCTGTTCTTGCGAATGTTTCGACTTGAAACCTGCCTCCGTGGAATTAATAACCATGTCAATAAAAATACAAATGTCGCTGCTCACGCTCTGATACCGAAAGCTAGAATCGCGAAAAACCGTGAGTCTGTTTCCCGACGCACACATAGAGAGAATACATACTCATCCCAGATCCTAATGACAATTGGAATTAAAGACGACGAGGAAATAAATGCTTGATTCGGGCTTACCAAATACAAAGAGAGAGAATCCAGTCTGCAATAGCGCCATGTGTGAGCCATCCGGACCAACGTCAGGGAATGAGGGAAACTCACAACCAAGATAGCCAGCAACCAGCTATTTCCGCTTACTATAGTTTACGTTAGCGGTTTTTTGACACGAACACGAAACATCTCACATCTCCAAAGTCGTCTTCCAAAGATACTGAAGATAGGTAACATTTAATAATCAGACAAACTGAGAGTGACAAAGATAAAACTCACTATCGAACGATGAGATCGCTTATGCACTAAGCGAAGATGTCAGATACTGCTCTCGATGATAAGTGTTTCGGACTCACAGTCACGAATATCTGCCCCTGAAGCATGATAGATATGAATAAATGATTGTGTAGAGTATGTATATGCAAATACCAAAATGCTCCTACGAGAAGGAAAGTGAGCCACTGTTTCATATGTGGGGGATAAGGACGTACCATGTCGGGTACAAAAGGGCTAATGGGTTGTCGAAACTTGTGACGGTATAATAATAGATGGCGTGCGTCACGAAAGCCAATTGTAGCGTGTCTAGTACCCTGAATGCTACGTCAGGCCAACAGGAACGATGGTCAATAAGATAGAAGGGTACCACAAGATGCCGACCTGTGTGTGTCATTAGCTTCCCTTCGGGATCTAAATGAAGAGTCTTACCATTATTCTGAGTGTCATGCGATCCCTCGCACAAGTTCTGAAGAAAATGAATGTCTGAATGATTGTTATGCCGTACAGGCTGTGAAGAGGCCAGTCAAGATTAGACGAAGGCGAAAACGAGTGAGTGGACATACACAGCGGCAGCTACATTCCCAATGTAACCCGCTCCTAGCGTACTGTCGAGATGAATGGCCATGAGAAGAGAAGTGTGCAAGGAATGAATGAAGATGTCTAAGAAGAGCGGTAGCCCAACAACTCGATGACCTATGTGCACACTGTATATATATGTCCATGTTGGAAGCGCCCAAGCATAATCACCTTCCTTGGTGACAGTTGCGTTCGTTCCTGACATGCGATACGGAATTAGAACGAACGGACATATGCACAGGATGCTCACCGCGGCCGTAAACCCCAGGATCTTGATCGCGATCATTTGAAAATGAACTTTACGGAAATTTGCGGGCAGCACGCGCCGATCGACACCCGAGACAGCCTACTTTTCGCCGGGGGATGAAATTATAAAATTTCGATCACTGCATTCACAGAACAATCATGACCATAATTGGAACACAACTTCATGTGGGTCATGTCGACTCTGATTGACTAGAGAGTCAGAACAACAGTTTCCGAGGGCCCCATATGCACAGAAGAATATCGATTGTCATTGGTTGCTATGTTCGGAGAGTCGACATCCTAATTTCATGCGTAAATCCCACCAGCCTAGCAATGATTTGCGTTTGAGGTTGCAAGTTTCGGATATGACACGATTCCTCCTGCATGGTACCTTGGAAGTTGGGACCTCGTGAAGTCACAGTGACAAGTCAGCACTCAGAACAGATTGGTTGATGGCTTTGATGGACGTTGCCCCAGGATCAAGGAACCTTTTGGATACATAGAAGACAGTCTAGAACTGTACCACCCTGCACACGTATGTAGTACTATCATCTTGGATAACTCACAATGAATGATATACGGCAAAAACATGCCTTCAGCTGTGCAAAGTTAAATGATGCAATGAACACTTGAGTAAGTCGATATTACGATGGAATAATTCGGATGAGAGTATACCGAATGCTGTTGCCTATCGACCCAGTTTCGTGTAACCAGGTAGCTGAGGTCAAGCAGTGAGAACCGGGAAAAGGCTCTGCGGTCAGGTCACGGCGTGATCCCGAGCATTTTTCTTTCCCACGGTACGGTTACCATTTCGACAATTACATAATATTCATCGACCAGTCCGCAACGGTAAATCTGTAACGGTAAATATATTGGTTGCATGCGATACATCGATCGTGCACGAACTCCTGTGTTCCGGTCACGTAGGGGAGAGCGTGCATTCAACGATTGCGAGCAGGCAGTTGACACTGACTCTCTCCTGCTCTTTCTCAAGCCCTCAAATGCAGCATCAATTTCATCCAGGGTAATTGATTCCGGGCCTTCGAGATAGTCGCTTGATACTGGGGTGCAGGGGTGCACGGTGTCAATGCACAGGCTTCCCAGTCACCCTTAGAAGCCAACACCCTGGATAGTTCTATGAAATTCATATGGCCTTTCCAGTGGGGGAGAGCTTGGCCAATACAGGGAACTAAGCTGATGCATGATGGGTGACCTATTGATATATTAATTATTGTTGAGACCTCCGATGACGTGGTATCTGCGGAGGGAAGGAGTAGTGGAAAAACATACTTGGTACTCATGCGGGAGAGTGCAGCTGGCACCTACGTAGGATGTGCATGTGAGGGGCCAAAGCTTCGGTTGGCCCTCATTAATTTGTGTTTGACCAGTGGAATACATACAATGCTGAAGTACTTATGAGGATTGCTACAAAAAAAAAGCCTCCAGGGTTCAAAACAATGAATGTCACAACTGAACAAAGCAGGCAATCAATTACGAAATCATGCAAGATATCGTGCAAGAAATGGCACAGCCGATCGTCACCCAGTCGTGGTCAGCCTGTAGGCCCGTCCTAGCTCATACGAGACAATATTTCGCATGCTGATCTTCGAGGGGACTCGTATTTTTGTCTGTGACGATGTCGACTCGGACCACAAGTGACTAGAAGCACAACCAAACAAGCATATTGGTGTATGATCAGTAGGGCTCAATGCATGCCAGACGCACAGATGGTGTGGATTGTGCGCCATCTTCTTCGCTACCTCCCGTGTTTGTGACGAATGACCCCGTTGGTGAGCGACACATTTGGTCACGAAGAGGGGAGCGCGCATTCAAGGATGCGAGCAGGCAGTTGACATTGACTATGACAAGGAGACGTTAGACTCTCATTTCTGTAAGTCCGGAGGAAGAGCTTACGTTTGCTCAGGACGAAAGAAGTGGCTACATAATAGAATCTGTTAGGTGTAATTGCGTACTATAATTCCGTGTCCATCAGCCTTCCAGTCTTCCTTCGTACTTGGTGGATACTCACTGTAACAAAACAGACAATTGCGCAAAGGCTGGGAGACTTGTTTGGAAAAACAGACGTGGAATTGATTGCTGAATAGAAACATACCTTGTGACCATGCCAGTGTTGATGCTGTACAACATCAAGACATTCAATAGAGAATCGGTCCTACATTGTGATCGTGAATAGACGACCTCCGATACTGTAGCTAGGAATTCATACCTTTTGAATCCCGTCCGGATTCGCAGCAGCCATACACAAAGGGAAATTGCGATGAGACAATCAGCAATGACGCCTGCTCCCAAGCTAGAGTATAACAGCCACTGCGAAACGCACGTCAGCATGACAAGTGTCCGTCTCGCTGGTGATATGGCAAACCGAAATTTTCCCAGTGTCTGCGAATGCTCTAATTCGAAACCTGCAATGGTCAAGGGGTCAATATTCATGTCAATCAAAACAACGGGATACGGCTCACGCTCTGATAGCGAAGGCTAGAATTGCGGAACAATTGTTGAGTCCTCTTATATACACATATAGAGGTATTACATACCCATACCACATCCTGATTATAATTGAGATCAAAGCAAACGAGACAATGGATAGATTGAGGCTCACCGAACACAAAGAGAGAAACCCCAGCCTACGATTGTGACACCCATCAGCCATTGGGACATGGAAGTAACGCTGAGAAATGAGGGAAGACTCACAACCGAGATCGCCAACAACCAATTCCTATCAGTTACTAGATGGAATAGACGGTCAGCAGGTTTGTAACACAAACACGAAAGGTCTCACATCGCCAAAGCCGTTTCCCAAATATACTGAAGATGACAGTTAAGGAATGTGGGAAATTGAAGGATCGTGAAGATATAACTGACTATCGAACCAGGAGATCGGTTATGCTCTGAATGGAGACGTGAGGTGTTATGTGAAGGCTATCCCACAAAACTCACAGTCACGAGTAGATGCCCCTGGAGGATGATAGATATGAACAGACGATTGTGTAGAACATGCATATGCAAATACCATAATACTCCTGGGCAACAGAAGTGAGTGCTAGATGTCCTTGGGGAGGGTAAGCACGTACCATGTTGCATATGCGAGGGCTGATGGATTGTCGAAATTTGTGACAGTATAATAATAAATGGCATGCGCCACGAAGGCCAATTGTAGTGTGTCCAGCACGCTAAATTTTGTGTCAGGCCCATGACTTGGTGGTCAAGGAGATGGAAGGTACAATAGGCAAAAGACCTATATGGGAGTCGATTAGAATGCCTGGTCAGGACATCCATGTGAGAAGGTCTCACCATAATTCGGAGCGACATGCTATCTTTCCCGCTGGTCCTGAAGAAAAGAAAAGTTTGAAGAATTGTCATGCCGTAAAGACTATGAAGACGTCAGCTGAGATAGGAAGACAAGAACAAGCAGGAAGACATGCATGGCAGCAATTAAATTCCCAATGTACGCTGCTCCAAGCGTACTGTCGAGATGGACCAGGGCCATGACAAGAAAAATGGGCGAAGAATGAAATTGGAAGAAAGAAGAAAGATATCGTGGCAGTGTGGTCGTGGGGGTTGGTTAGCCCGGGAATCATAAGTTGGTTCCTGTAATTCGATGGAGATTCGAAGGCCATTGACATAGGCGTGTGCACTGGATACACTGGAAGCTGATCGTCAGGATCATCATCAGGTGTGATGAGATCGAGAAAAGTAGACTCGTGACCTGCTGACTAAATGAATCTTGCTGTACTGAATATCACTCGTTCACCTACACGCTAGTTGCAGGGATTAAATGGTTGAAATTGTTCAAACGTAGACTAGGAAGGCCCGTGAAGGTTGTGGGAAAAAGAACTCTGGTGTTCAAAAGAATGTGGCAGCCTAGCTCCTTGCAGAGCAAAGCAGGCAATTGGTTCCGACTCTGAAATGGTGCATAAACCAGGCATCATGATCGATTGTCACTAGTCCGTGGACCGGGTTATACAGGAGCAGCCACATGCGAAGTGACAGTTTCGAGGGAATCCCGATTTTTTTCTGTGACAGTAGTGATTCGGACCAACAGCTGTGAAACAAGTAACCCAGTGAAAGGATTAAGGATTCAGCCGACGATCAGCGAGGCACAGGGTGTGTGAGACGCACCGATGGTGGGGATCGTGCGTGGTCTTCTTCGTCCCGGAAGATTTTTGACATAAATGTGGGTGGGAGACACATTTGATCGCGAAGAGCAGTGCGAGCGTTCAAGGATGCGAGCAGGCAATTGAGATTGACTATGATGAGATATATTAGGCTCGCGTTTGTGGTGATGGAAGAATTGTGAGGATGGAAGAACGTACGTTTGCCCAAAAGGAAGAAAACACCCATATAATAATATTTATTTGGCATGACCGCATACTGTGAATTCGTGCCGTCAACTCTTCTGTACTGTACTGAAATCTCTTTTGTGGACACTCACGGTGATGAAACAGATGATTGCACAAAGACTGGTATTTTTACTCGAAAAAACCGACAGGGAATTGATTGCTGAATAGAGGACATACCTTGTGACCATGCCAGTGTTGATGCTGTACAACATCAGGACATTCAATAGAGAATCGGTCCTACATTTGTGATCATGAATAGATGACGTCTTAGAATGCAGCTAGGAATTCAAACCGTTTGTGTCCTGTCCGATTTCGCCAGAGCAATACGCAAAGAGAGATTGCGATGAGGCAGTCAGTAACGACCACCGCCCCTAAGCTGGAGTAGAGAAGATTCTGGGGTAAGATGTCAGCATAGGGTTATTTCTGGTTGGAAGTCGCAAACCGAATATTCCGCAGCCTTTGCAAATGTTCCGGCTTGAAACCTGCAGTGGTCGTAGGATCAAAGTTTATGTCGACCCAGAGAAGATAATCCTGCTCACGCTTTGATAGCTAAGGCTGGATGCGCAGAGGAATCGGTGAGTCCTCTTCTCGATACAGATAGAGCGTGTATACATACATATCCCAGATCCTAATTATGATTTAAATGAGACTGAGGAGATAATGATTGCGGGATTAAGGCTTACCTGCCGCAAAGAGAGAAAATCCACTCTACGGTTGCACCATGCGTAAGCCATTTGGAAGAAACACTGTGAAATATGAGGAAACTCACGACGAAGGTCACCAGTAACCAACTTTGATCGCTCACTAGAAGAGAATGTCAGTGGTTTCTCAAACTCCATCACACAGAATCTCACATCGCCAAAGCCGTTTTCCGAAAATACTGAAGATGACAGTTAACAATCTGCCAAATGAAGAATGAACAAAGATTAAACTGACTATCGAATGAGGAGGTCACTGGTACACTAAGTAGACGTGTAAGATGCTGCGCCCGACGATCAGGGGTGAGACTCACAGTCACAAACACCTGCGCCTGAAGGATGAATCGATGACAGGTTAGGAGATGATGGCTTAGAACGGGCAAATGTAAATACCATAATACTCCTGCGCAAATCGGAAGTGAGTTACTACTGTTCATAAATTGAAGTTGAGCACATGCCATGTTGGTCTTAGAAGAGCTAATGGATTGTCGAAACTTGTGACAGTGTAATAATAAATGGCATGTCCCACAAAAGCTAATTGTAAGGTGTCCAGTATCCTGAACTCGACGTCAGGCCACAAAATGCTGGCCAAGGAGAGAGAAGTACCACAAAGAGAAGACCTGCGTCGATTAGACAGTCTCGTCAGGAAAACAGTCTCGTGAGTCGCACCATTATTTTGAGCAGCATACGATCCCTCCCGCAAGTTCTGAAGAAAATGAATGACTGAATGACTGTCATGCCATAGAGACTACGAAGACACCAGTCAAGATCAAATGAGGATAAGAATCGGACATGGGCATACACGGCGGCAGCTATGTTCCCAACATATGCAGGTCCGAGCGTACCATTGAGATCGATGACCATGACCATTGACCACGGAAGTGTGTGAAGAATGAAGAAGGACGTGAACCCCAATCAATTATTTAAATGAACGAATGACCCCATCTATAATTATTTATGCTCCATGGTGACCCTCCAAAGTTGATGATGTGCGTTTGAGTTGTCGAAAAAGGCAGTGATCCGCATGCCCATTTTTTCCATTTTTACCATGGACAGACTAGAGAGCTAATGGATTGTCGAAACTTGTGACGGCGTAAGTATTCCAACAGATCAATTGTAAGGGTCCGTCGTGGACGGGGAACAGAGAGGTGCGACCAAGTTTGGAATTTTCTGACAATGTGGTCTCTATGTTACTCGTAATACTACAGTGGCTATCTAGCACTCTCCAGAACTGGACACGTCGCTGGTTTGCTGATGTGGATTATAGCACTGGTACCCTGGACTTTATGAGTTCCAACTTCTTCCCCGACCTGCGAAGGAAACTGGGTCCCTACCTTGTCGACAAAACGAAGCTTATCGAAGACATCGTCGTCCGTGGCCGCCTGACAGGCGATGTTGATCTTGTTCTTCGACCCAGACGTTGTGGGAAATCCACCATGCTGCAAATGCTCAAGTAATTACGTTGGGTTATATCCACTCTCTGTACTAAAG
>Ga0209006_10003793_pt1 | contig 13730 bp, 9 predicted proteins | sample JacPin_JW_Ref_O2_FD_188567 | JGI IMG/M metagenome (GOLD analysis project Ga0209006, IMG submission 188567) | Forest soil microbial communities from Algoma, Ontario, Canada - Jack Pine, Ontario site 1_JW_Ref_O2 (SPAdes) (version 2) | ecosystem: Environmental > Terrestrial > Soil > Boreal... | reverse complement strand
CCTGTTCCGCCTCCATACGCTTGCCGCCACTCGTCGCCACAAACGGCTTCGAGTTCTCTCTCTCGTCCTTATCCTTATGCGATGCCAAGACTCTATCCTCCCTCTTGGCTTTCAGAAAAAAACTGCGCCATGAATGCCACCGCCGTGATCACTCGTTCGTAATGCATGCGCATGGGCGCCAGAATGCCAAGTGTTCCCTGCACCTGATCGTTAGATGAATAGGAAGCCGAAACCAGCGCAAGGTGCTTTCCACCATTTGAAATTTTATCTAGGCCGAGCTCTACGTGCACGGGTTCCGGCGCCTCGATGCATCCGCTCAATAGCGCGATCAGCCTGTCTTTTTCTTCGATAGCCTCGAGCAACTCATGCAATTGCGCCTGGTCCGTAAAGTCAGGCGAAGACGCCAGCCGCGCCGCCCCGTCCACGTAAATCTTGCGATCCGTATTGTCGCCAAGAATGCTGGGATCGCAGAGCATCAACGCATCGTCCGCCATCCGGCTATATTGCTCGCGCTCGCGGTCGAGCTGCTTGCGAAGGTCCACGCGCATGGCCTCCAGCGTCCAACCTGTGTAGTGGTGATTTAAATAATCCGCAACGTGGTCCAGATCCTCTTGCCGGAATGCCCGTTCCGGACGAATCAGTTTGTCCCGCGCCACGCCGCCGCCCGAAATCAGCACGACCAGCACGCGGCTGTCTGGCAGCAGCAAGAATCGCAAGTGTTCCACCACGCTGCGCGCCAGCGGCGGCGAAATAAAAATTCCCAGGCCGCGCGAAACTGCCGCCAGCACATGGCTCGCGCGCTCCATCACTGCTTCCGGAGTCTGCGCGGCTTCCAGCTCGCGACGAATCCATTGCCGGTCTTCCGGGCTCGCCGTAGCCTGCGCCGCCACCTGCTCTACAAAAAAACGATACGCCGCCGCCGTGGGAACCCGCCCTGCAGAAGTATGCGGCTGGTAAAGCAAACCCTCGTCTTCCAGATCCGCCATCACGTTCCGCACCGTCGCCGGACTCAATGGCTCCAGGTGCCGCCGCGAAATACTCCGCGAAGACACCGGCTCGCCCGTCTCGATGTACGCGCGCACCACATCGGTCAGTATCTGTTGATATCGTTTTTGCTGCAGAAGGGTTGGGCTCATGGTTTAAAGCAGATAATTCCGTGCCGCCGCACCATTTCGCGCGCGGCCATCCTTATATTTCAGTCTAGTCGGTGAACGCAATAGCGTCAACCGCCGTTAACGCCAGGCTGCACGGAACAAGCACGTCTTTTCACCCTAATATCGGATTCCCCGCTTGCTTGCCCGCGCCTCGTGGCATATCGTGTACTCGAATTTTTCTTCAGGTCTCAGCAACTGCTTCCGCTTCCAACGGGGGAAGAACATTGCGAAGCTGCCTAACAATTGCTTTGGCGGGAGCCCTGCTCCTGTTCGCACGTGGAACGGCACCCGCGCCGCAGCTCCAGGCTGTGAACGGTCAATCAATTCCTGCTTCCACCCGGCCGAATGGCGCTCTTTCCACCCGTATAGTGGCCTACACCATCGACGCAAAACTCAATACCGCAAACCATTCCATCGACGCGACCGAAACTCTCATCTATCGCAACCTAACCGGCCAGCCTCAGCAGACTTTCCCGTTCCATCTATATCTGAACGCATTCCAGCCTCAATCCACTTTAATGACCGAAGTTCGCCTCCATGGGGCACGCGGCGTTGGCTCCGATTCCGGCTGGGACGATAAACATCGCGCCTCCATCACCATAAACAAACTCGAAGTCGCAGGCGTCGATCTCACTGGCAAAATGCAGTTCATCCAGCCTGACGATCACAACACGAACGACCACACCGTCGTTCAAGTTACTTTGCCCCAGCCTGTCGCCCCCGGAGCCTCCGTCGAATTCCACATCACTTTCCACGACGAGCTTCCCGAAGTTCTGTATCGCACAGGTTACAAACGCGATTTCTACATGATTGGGCAGTGGTTCCCTAAAGTCGGAGTCTGGTGGAAAAATGCATGGAATTGCCACCAGTTCCACGCTGACTCGGAATTTTTCGCCGACTTCGGAACCTTCGACGTGAATCTCACCCTCCCGCAGAACGAAATCGTCGGCGCAGGAGGCGATTTGATTTCCACCGTCAACAATCCCGATGGCACCAAATCAATCAAGTTCCGTTCCGAAGACGTGCACGATTTTTCCTGGACCGCCAGCCCCGATTTCACCGTCGTGGAAGATTCCTGGACCGGCAGCGCCGGGCCCGTCAAAATCCACGTCCTCATGTCTCCCGGGCACATGGCGTCCGCCGCTCGTTACATTCAAGCTCAAAAAGGCACGCTCGCCTGGTATGACAAATGGATCGGACCATACCCTTACCCCCGCATAACCATCGTTGACCCGCCGCATGGCGCAGGCAACGCCGGCGGCATGGAGTACCCCACTCTCTTCACTGCTAGCACCGCCTGGTACATGCCAAAAGGACTTCTCGTGCCGGAGGATGTCGTCAACCACGAATTCGGCCATCAATATTGGTACGGCATGGTGGCGACCAACGAGTTCGAAGACGCCTGGCTCGACGAGGGCATCAACAGCTACATCGAGGCCAAATCCATGAACGCGTTGTACGGTCCGAAGACTTCAATGGTCAACTTTCCCTTCGCCACCCTTGGCATCTCGGATTTGTTGCGGCTGGAGTACATTTCACTTCCCGATACCGATCCACTGACTCGTTTTTCGTGGAAATATATCAGTGACAATGCCTATGGCGGGGTCACCTACGGTAAAACCGCCACCGTGCTTCTCACACTCGAGAAAATTATCGGCGAAGACACCATGCTTGCCGCCATGCACGAATATTTTCTGCGCTACCGGTTCAAACATCCCACCTCCGAAGATTTCCTGAAGACAATCGAGGACGTTTCGCACCAGGACTTGAAGTGGTATTTCGATCAAGCCGTTTACGGCACCAACGTTCTCGATTACGACATATGGGACGCGCACTCCGACCGCTTGAATTGGTGGGAAAAAGAAATTCGCGGAAAAAATCCCAGCGAAGAGATACATCGCACCTACGTCACCGTGCACCGTAAAGGAGACTTCATCTTCCCGGTGGACGTAGTAGTGAAGTTCGACGACGGCTCATCAGCCACCGAACACTGGGACGGTCGCGACCGCTGGATCCGCTACATCTACGACCGCAAAGCTAAACTTGCCTCTGCGGAAATTGATCCTCTCAATCAGGTCAGGCTCGACCGAAATTCTTTCAACAACAGTTTCGTGGTCCAAGGGGACCAGCGCGCCATCAACAAGCTCCACAATATATGGATTTTTGGCAGCGAATGGGTTTCGCAGTTTTTAGCTTGGTTATCGTAGTTCAATATCGAAGTTCAATATCGAAGTTCAATATCGAAGTTGTATATCGAAGTTCAATATCGAAGGAGCTGAACGCATGCGGTTGGCGCCAAAGCCCAAAACATTCGCATCCGGCGCCGCGCTCGTCTGGCGCTGGCAACGGATCCTTTGGTGGATCTTCATCATCAATCTGGCCCTTGCGTACTGGGCCACGAAAGGGATGGAGGAGCGCGCCGACTGGGCTCTCAGTCACAGCGTAGCCTCGGGGCGTCTCGTAAACGGCTTCGATCTTTTCGCGCTGGCTGAATTAGCGGGTCAGCCTGATACCCCTATCGAACAGCCCGGCCCCGCCGTCTTTCATTACTCGTTTATCTTCGCAATTTTTATGCTTTTTGCCGCCGGAGGCATTCTCGCAACTTACGTTTTCGACGCCAAGCCAACCACCACCGCGTTCTTCGAAGCCTGCGGCCACCATTTCTGGCGGTTCTTCCGCCTGGTGATTTACCTGCTGTTGGCTTTCATCCCCGTTGGTATCTTCACCGTGATTTGCCGAGTGATCCGCAACCGCATTGACGCAGCATCAAATTCACCGTCCTCCGCCGATTTCTTTTTCATCGGCGCTTTGCTGACCATTTTGCTTCTTATCATGGTCCTTCGCTTGTGGTTCGATATGGCGCAAGTAATCGCCGTTGCCGAAGACGAAACCAGAATGCACCGCGCCTTGCGCCACGCTGCTTCGCTGCTCGCGCACAATTTCGGCTCTCTATTCTGGCTCTATCTGCGCATCAGCCTGCTGGCGTGGATCGCCGTCGGACTCGGAATGTATCTCTGGATGTTTCGCTTGAGCCCGTTATCCACCACCGCAGCATTTCTTCTGACGCAACTAATGCTTGTCTTCTGGATCGCAACTCGTCTTTGGCAGCGCGCATGCGAAGCCTTGTGGTATCGCCAATATCAAGCCGCAACCGTAACCGAACCCTCTTACACTCCCGCGCCATCCCCTGAACCCGCACCGCTTCCCTATTCCACCGCCATGAACTGATTTCTATCCAGGAGCGGCGCGTTTATGAACGCAAATGACTTTCGACGAATCGCTCTCAGCCTAGCAGGCGCTGAAGAAGGTTCGCATATGGGTGCCGCGGATTTTCGCGTAGGCGGCAGAATCTTCGCCACGCTAGCTTCGCAGAAAGAAGGCTACGGAAACTTAATGCTCACACTTGAGCAACAAACGCTCTTCGTAGAAGAACTCCCGGAAGTCTTTCTCCCCATCAAAGGCGGTTGGGGCCGTATGGGCGCGACTCACATCCGACTAGCCGTTGCAAACGAAGACGTGCTTTCCGGCGCCCTCCGCACCGCATGGCAGTTGCGCATCGAAAAAAACCGCAAGTCCGGCAAAAAGCCGCGCACCACTCCCAAAACCGCGCCGGCCAAAAAGCCGCGCCGTAAAAAACGCTAAAGCCTTCGCCGTTAAAATCAAAATGAAGATAGAGCGCATCCAGCCCGCCTGGATTAATATTTACGCCCACCCGGCGGGTCCAGTGGTGGTACCGCGCGGGTGTAGCTGCTAATTTCGCAATTGCAGGCATCGGCACCGACACCGTCAACTCCATCCGATCACCAGCCTCTGCAAACAGCATCGTTGGTATTCGCCCCACCCTCGGTCTCGTCAGTCGCGCCGGCAGAGCGCATTCGCGAAGGGCGGTCTCTTTACTCGATTCCGGTGCCGCTCGCACCGACGAAGGCTTCCGGGACGCGTGGCGCAAGTTTGCGCAGAGGAACCTCCTGCGCCAAAAGCGGGGGTTCTAGGCGATTTGATTGAGGAGTTCTTTCCAGACAGTGGAGTTGTTCCAGTAGGAGACGTGAGCGACTAGTGGTACGCACGCATCTGGGTCAGCGATGTTCTTTATGGCCGGCGGAACATTGCTAAAGCCCGGCAAGTCGTAGAACTCCAGGGAGCCGGAGACAATGTCGTTGGGGGAATAGATATTGATCCAAGCCAGCTTGCGGAATTTTGGATAGCTCATGATGAGGGGCTGGACGGCGGCAGCGAGACGTTCACGGATACGGAGACGGTCTTTGGCCTGGATTGTGAAGAAAAAAGCGGTTTTGTTGAGTGGCGAGCCGAAGGTGATCATACATTTCGTTCGGTCTGCAACGCGAAGGAAGTTGCCGGAGAGCCAATCGTCAAGCATGAGGCGGTTGAGGGTGTCGTAGGCGATGACGGAGCCGAGAGAGTGGCCAACGAGGGCAACGCGGTTATATAGGAACTTGTTGTTTTTCGGATCTTCGTAAGCGGTGAAGAGGGCGGAGGCAACGGATCGAGCGGCCTCCTTGATTTCCGTGCGAACTTGGTCGAAGCGATCGAGTTTATTAGGGCGGACGTAGATGGCGACATCGCCAACGTACTGCACCATGATTTTTCGAACCTTGGCGCTGAAGACGACCAAAAATGGAAAAACCCAAAAAGAACTCTGAATAAACGACAGATACGTTGGAAGCACCGCGGTGAAGTGTGGTCCAAAACACAATCGCAGCGGCACAGCGATGGCTAGCAAATTTAAGACAAAAGCTACGAAAGTTAAAAATAGCAAACCTGAGTTATCGCCCACAGATTTTTCTGAAGAGTGCGAAAACGCCCGTAGGATCATGGCTACTGCGAGCAAACCAACTCCACAAAAAATGATGCAGGTGGCGAATGCTTGCAGCTTTGCGACCGGCATGTGGGCGAAGAAGGAAGTGACCGCCAAGTAGAATTTGTGCAGCGCTACGGAAATGATTCTGGGGCTGACTTGGGTTTGCGATGCGACACCGGAGTTGTGGGCTGTGAGCCAGTCGAAATGGGTGATGGCTGTCATGAACAAAGCGGTAATCAGGATTTGTGCGATCGTGCAGATCACGGAAGCCCAGCCCATGCAGGAAAGGAGGCGCCTCGCGAACGGGCCCAGTTTTTGGGGTCTGCACAAATTGGCGAGAAAAAGAACGATTCCTAAGGTAAAGGCTACGCCGATCATGCAACTCGCCACTGCGGCCAGCTGGTGCCAGTGCGTCTTGAGTGAGGCGAGTGGCGCTAGATTGGTCTTGGCCACCGCGGACGCAAGGATGACTCCATTGATCACAGTGAGGGCGGCGAGAACGAGAAGGGTGATACAGATGTAGAGGGGAGAGCGCAACGGGATTCTAAAAGAACCCATGCCGCCGAACATGGCGCGTTGAAAAGGTTTGAAGGAATTGAGCAGACCCCGAAGCCCGCCGTCCCAGAGGAAACTGGTAACATCGGCGAGCTTGGCGACGCCTTCAGTTTTTGGGGCCCAATAGGTCTCATAGAGGTGCAAGTCGTAGTCTGCAGCGCCCGCGACATCGATCTCGACACGTTGTAAGACCTGGCCCGCGATTTTGACAGTGCGAAGGCGTGGCACAGGGTGCTGGTTTCGCTGTGCGAGTTCGTCGAGCACGCCGCGAGCGAGGCCATCCACCGTTTCAAAAGGGATTTGCTGACCCATGCCGTGGACGATCCAGATGGCGCGTTTTTCACGAGGGGGCGCGCCCAGGGCGGCAGCCCGATTGGCAGGCGGATCTGGGGGAATAAAATCAGCTTGATCCTTATCACCGACCTTGGGAACGTCTTTCCCACTGTCATCCCAGAGTTCGTGAGAAGCTCGCTCAGCCGGAGTACTCGCGGAGTCGAGGTCTGCCGCTTGCCTTTGCGCGGGATCGAGCGGGAACGCGGAATACGTGAGCGGTTCGGCAAGCTCGTAGCGCAGGGAAGTTTGCTTCGGCGCGCCTGGCTCTTTAGGCATCTCAGCTCGCAAGAATTCGCGAAAATATACCTGTTAGTACCTATAGAGTCAAAAATATTAGCAGACGATATCGGCGGGTGGCGAATCGATGCACGATTGAAACTCGCGGCGTGCCTGACTCTTTGCGTTTTTCTTTTCTGCGAGGAGTGCCGGTTTAGACGCCGCGCTCCCAACCCTCGCGTTTGGCGGGCAGCTCAGTAGCCTTGTACGTCGCGGCTCTTTACCCTGAGTGCATTGGCGAAGGGCAGCCGCGACATAAAGAACGCCTTTGACGCACTTTCCTTTCGGCGGATTTTTCGCCGAGCCTTCCGTTCCCACCGCGCCGGGCCTGCCGCGTGAATCCCTTCGGAATTAGATCACCAAATCCGGCAGCGCTGCCCTTCCGCGCGAACCATCGGAGAGTCCGCCTTGCAACTCCAGGCTTTTGCGAACGCCGGCATGTTTGAAAGCGGTCCCTTCACGCGGAATCGCCCTAGCGGATGTGGATTCGTCGCAACAATCATCCGCTCAAATTCGACGCGATTGCTCCCCGCCCATATCTGTGCGAACGCCAGAAAAAACCGCTGCTCCGGAGTGAACCCGTCAATCTTCTCCGGTGCCGGCTTCCCTTCCAGAGATTTCTCCAGCGCCGCATACGCGATGGTCAATCCGCCCAGGTCCGCGATGCTCTCGCCTTCCACCAGCTTTCCGTTTTCATGCAGGCCTGCTTCCACTTCGAATCCGTCAAACTCCTTCTGCACGCAATCTCCGCGTTCTTTGAAATTCTTCAAGTCGTCCGCGGTCCACCAGTTTTTCAGATTTCCCTGTGCGTCGAACTTTGCTCCTTCGTCGTCAAAACCGTGCGTCATCTCGTGACCGATTACCGCGCCCATCCCTCCGTAGTTCATGGCATCGTCGCGTTTCGGATCGTAAAAAGGCGGCTGCAGAATGCCGGCCGGAAACACGATCTCGTTCATCGACGGGTTGTAATACGCATTCACGGTCGGTGGAGTCATTCCCCACTCCGTACGGTCCACCGGCTTGCCGATTTCCGAAAGATCGTGCGCCACCGCAAACTGCCCGCCGCGAAACACGTTCTCCACATACGGCCCGCGATCCACTTTGTACGGCGAATAGTCCCGCCACTTGTCCGGATACCCGATCTTGATCATGATGGCGTCCAGCTTCACCGCCGCCTGCTTCCGCGTTTCCGGACTCATCCAATCCAGCGTCGCCAGATCATCGCGCAACGCGTCCATCAGATTCTTCACCATCGTCACCGCTTTGGCTTTTGCTTCCGGAGGGAAATTCTCCTTCACGTAATACTGCCCCAACGCCTCCCCCAGATTTGCATCCGTCGACTGAACGCAACGCCGCCATCGTGGCAGCAGTTCCTGCGTGCCCTGCAGCGTCTTCCCGTAAAAACTGAAATTCTCTTCCACAAATTTTGACGAAAGCGAGGGTGCCGCGGCGTGCAGCAATTGCCACCGTAGATAAGTCTTCCAGTCCGCCAAGGGAACCCCTGCCATTGAAGCATCCACTACCTTGAAAAACTCCGGCTGCCCTATGTTCATATCGCTCACTGCCGGCGCGCCCATCTCTGCGAAATATTCAGTCCACCCAAAATGCGGAGTCAGCTCGCGAACCTGTGCCATTTCCATTTTGTGATAGATATTGTTCGGATCCCGCGTCTCCACCGGCGTCATCGACGCTTTCGCAAACGAAGTCTCCAGCCCCATCACCGTTTTCGCTTCGGCGGTCGCCGTTGCTTCATCATCGCCCGCCAGCTTGAAAATATTGGCAACGTGCTGCAGGTAAGCTGCGCGCAGCTTACCCGATTTCTCGTCGTCCTTCGTGTAGTAGTCGCGGTTCGGCATTCCCAAGCCGCCTTGCCGCGCCGCAGCGATCACCAGCGTGCTGTTCTTGAAATCCTGTTCTGCGCCAAACCTGAATACCGCCCGCACGTTCTGACGCTGCAGACGGGCGATTTCAGCCTGGAGCGACGCCGCATCCTTGATGTCCGCGATGCGCTGAAGTTCCGGCATCACAGGCTTCAGCCCCGCTGTTTCCACCGCCGATTCATCCATGCAGCTCGCATAAAAGTCGCCGATCTTCTGCCAATTCGAACCGGCCTTCGCGTTCTTGTCCGCAGAAGCTTCGTCCAATATTTTTCGCAGCGCGTTTTCATTGTCTTCGCGAAGTTTGTTGAATGTCCCCCACGACGGATAAGCCGCCGGTATCGGATTGTTCTTTACCCAGCCGCCGTCCGCAAATTGAAAGAAGTCATCGCACGGTGACGCGCTGCGATCCAGGTTCGCCAGATCGAATCCATGCCCTCCCTGCTCGTCCGCCGCGGCAGCCACGTCGCATCCGCCTTCCGCGGGATTTCCCGCAACAGTCGGTATGAGCGCGCTCCGCGAATCGTCAGTCTGCGCGGCAAAACGCAGCGGCGAAACCATAACCAGAATCCCCAGCAGAATGCACGGAAAACGTCGGATCATCGATAGCCTCTTTCAATCGGTTTTGAATTTCACACGCCGCTCGCTGAAGTTGGAAATCTTTGCGCATTCCGTCAGGTTGGTGGAAACGAGCGCAAACAATGCCCGCTGATTGTCCCGCCACACCCGCGCCATGTCAATCGCCACTCGGTGCGTCTCGCTAGTGTCTTCGCCTGTTAACCGCACCTGGTTGCCTCTGCTTCGAGTGTCTTGGCCGTGGAAGGGCGGGGCTTTAGCCCCGCCGACCGTCCGTGCCTCGACCTGGGGCTTTAGCCCCTGAAGCCGCCGGGTCTCACAAATAAACCTCCTATTGACACTCTATAGGAGCTAACGTATTGTCCTACAGATCGTCTATGCTACAGACCGTCTATAGGAGAAACATGTCCCCTGCGTCGAATAATGACCAAACCAATCTCCTCCAGGGCACCCTGGACATGATGATTCTAAAATCCCTCGCCCTGGACCAGATGCACGGCCTCGGCATCTCGCGCCGCATCGAGCAGATCACCAAAGGCACATTCCAAGTCAAGCCCGGCTCGCTCTTCCCCGCTCTCCACCGCATGGAAGAGGAAGGCTGGCTCGTCTCCTCCTGGGGCGAATCCGAAAACAATCGCCGCGCAAAATATTACCGGCTGACGAAAGCTGGCCGTCGTCAGCTCGAATCCGAGACCGAGCGCTGGGGCCGTATCTCGCTGGCCATCGCCCGCGCCCTGGAAGCCTCCTAAAGTTCGCGCACTTAAGAAGGAGCAGCAGCCATGCCCATGCTTTCGCGAATGATGGGAGCGTTCGTCAGGGCACGGCTTCAGCCGTGCCGAAACGTTCGCGGAATCGGGGGCTTTAGCCCCTGAGGTCCAGGGTGGTGTCGCAGACCAGTTGTTGAGTTCGGTTCGTGGAGTGAATTGATGTCGTTCATCGTCCGAATAAGTGCCGCCGTTGAGAATCTATTTCGCAAGACGAGGAAGGATCAAGACCTTGACGCAGAAGTCCGCTCCTACTCCGATCTCCTAACCCACGAAAAAATCAGCAAAGGTATGACTCCGCAGAAGGCCCACCGGGAAGCCATCCTGGAATTAGGCGGCGTCGAGCAAGTAAAAGAGCATGTCCGCGAGGTCCGCGCCGGCGCCTGGCTCGATTCCCTGCTCCAGGACCTCCGCTACGGCTCCCGCATGCTCCGCAAAAATCCCGGCTTCGCGCTGGTCGCCGTACTAACTCTCGCCCTCGGCATCGGTGCCAACACCGCAATTTTCACGCTCACTTACGCCGTGATCCTGAAGAGCCTCCCGGTCCCGAATCCGCAGCAACTCGTACGTTACACATTCCGCTCCGGCGCTCAGGACCTCGGCCTCTCCGGTCCTCTTTACGACGCTCTCCTCAAGCATGCAAACGCAACGCAGGATATCCTCGCCTGGAGTTCGAGTACTTTCGCCATCCAGCAAGACAACGCCCTCACCGAAGTGAAAGGCGCTCTCATGTCCGGCAATGGCTCTCGAATCCTCGAACTGCAGCCGTCTCTCGGGCGGGTCTTCAGCGAGTCAGAAGACCAGACCGGCGGGGGGCCAAATGGTTATCAAGCGCTGCTCAGTTACCCTTACTGGAAACAAAATTTTCACGCCGATCCGAACGTCCTCGGTCGGTCTCTAAGCATCAACGGAAAGTCAGTAGCCGTTATTGGAGTGCTCCCGGCAGGATTCGAAGGCCTCGTGGTCGGCCAGCGCACTGACATTGTTCTCCCTCTGGCTTTTGAGGAGATCCTGTACCCTGCCCATCCGCGGCACCTTCCAGGGAGCTTTTGGCTGACAGTAATTGGGCGCCTGAAACCAGGCCAGTCTCTCCGAACCGCCCAGGCTAACCTCCTGGCTACACAGAATGCGGTTCGCGAGGAAGGAGATCCCTCCCACAAATTCCTCGGCGGATACTTTGCTGCCTTCCAAATTGGAATAGAGAGCGCCCGTGCTGGACGCTCCTTTCTCCGCATCACATATGCTCGTCCGCTCATTGTCCTCGAAATTCTCGTCGGCCTCGTCCTGCTCCTTTGCTGCGCGAACTCCGCCCTTCTCATGCTCGCGAGAGTCAGCGGTCGGCTTAGGGAGTTCGCCGTTCGCAGCGCGCTCGGCGCGCCCCGGCGTCGGTTGTTCCGCCAAGTCGTGAGCGAAATTGCATTGCTCGCCTTCTGCGGTTTGCTAGCAGGCATTGCGCTCGGATGGGCTGGCGCGAAGTCTCTCGTCGCCATGCTAGCGGCGATAGGCCAGCCGCCTCCTCTAGATGCAGCTCCGCAGGCCGCCGTTCTCGTTTTCACTGCCGGAATCAGCGTCCTTGCTGCGCTTGCGGCCGGTGCGTGGCCCGCTGTGCGGGCCAGCCGAGTAGCTCCGATTCTCGGACTCAAGGAAGGCGGCACTGGCACCACCTCGAAAGCTCTCGGAAAATGGATCGTCCCACTACAAGTGGCTGTCAGCGTCGTTCTGGTCGCCGCCGCTTCGCTCCTCGGTGCCTCGTTCTTTCGTTTATTGCTCGAAGATTCGGGCTTTCGCCCGGACGGCGTGGTTCTGGCCGAAGTGGATTTGAGCCCAGGTAAAGCGAACCCAACCGATGCTACTCGCAAAGCTCAGCAGATTATCGACGCCCTCGCAAGCGCACCTAGTATAGATTCAGCGGCTGTGATGTCCTCGCCTCCGTTACATGGCTGGTGGAGTTCGGCGCACTATTATTCGCTGGCCCACGATGGCGCGGTTCACTCCGACATGCAGGCGTGGCCGGAGGCGGTTAGCGCTGATTACTTCCCTGCAATCGGAACCCCGATTCTCAAGGGACGCGGGTTTGCACACGCCGATCTGAAAGGCGCTCCCGTCTGTGTACTCAGCAGCTCGGCAGCGCAGTACTTTTTCCCGGGCGAAGAAGCTGTTGGACGCTTCGTGTACGCTGGCGCGGAAGACCAGGCCCTTGATGGAAAGGCTCCCGCGGACCCGAAAGATACTTGCCAGGTAGTCGGAGTCGCGGCCGATGCACGCTTTCAGTCTTTACGCGAGCCGGCGCAGCGAGTGATCTACCACGTGATTCCCCAAAGTGAAATCCCCGGCAATTTCTTCGTCGTTGTGCGCAGTCGCAACGCCCGGTTAGCGAGCACGGCGATCCAGGAAGCCGTCCGTAAGCTCGTGCCCGAAGCAACTGCGCCAACCGTGTTCACCTTTAACGAACTGCTCGCCGAGCATCTACGTCAGGAGCGAATGCTGATGGCCTTGTCAGCCTGCTTCGCCGGCGTGGCCCTGTTGCTAACGGCGCTCGGCCTGTACGGCCTGCTTTCGCGCAACGTCGTCGTGCGCACAAAGGAAATTGGATTGCGACTCGCTCTCGGCGCGCAACCCCGCGATGCGCTCGCTCTGGTGCTGTGGCAGGGACTAAGACTCGTGATCGTAGGAAGTGTGGTCGGCTTAATCGCGGCCTTCGGCGCCGCCAAGCTGTTGCGAAGTTTGCTCCTCGATGCGCAGCCTGATAAACCTCTCTTGCCGATAGCCGCAGTGGCAGCGCTATTCATAGTCGCGCTGGCCGCAAGCTGCATCCCCGCCTGGCGCGCCACAAAAGTCGATCCCATGGAAGCGCTGAGGTACGAATGAAAAGCAGGTCTCTCTCCACTCCGCTTCGCTGCGGTTGATCTCATAACGAGGTTGGCCCCAAACCGGGTAATCTGGATTTTTGCGAAAGGCAGAGGACCCGGAAGGAGCCAACCATGTTGATTATAGGTTGTGATTTTCATTCTGGGTTTCAGCAGTTAGCGATCTTTGACAACTTGACAGGTGAGTGCACGGAGAAGAAGTTGCTTCATCCCGTTCAGGCCACGGAGTTTTATCGCGGGCTGCCGGGCGCAGTGCGGGTGGGGATGGAGTCGGGCTGTCCCAGCCAGTGGTTCCGCAAGCTGTTACAGGAATGCGGGCACGAACTGTGGATCGGGGACGCGGCACGCATTCGGGCGGCCGAGACGCGGCAGCAGAAGACGGACCGGCGGGATGCGGAGCTGATCTTAAAGCTGCTGCTGGAGGGCCGGTTTCCGCGGATCTGGGTACCGACGGAGGCCGAACGTGACCTGCGGCAGCTACTGCTGGACCGACATCATCGCATGCGGAT
>Ga0209006_10003792_pt1 | contig 13732 bp, 28 predicted proteins | sample JacPin_JW_Ref_O2_FD_188567 | JGI IMG/M metagenome (GOLD analysis project Ga0209006, IMG submission 188567) | Forest soil microbial communities from Algoma, Ontario, Canada - Jack Pine, Ontario site 1_JW_Ref_O2 (SPAdes) (version 2) | ecosystem: Environmental > Terrestrial > Soil > Boreal... | reverse complement strand
GTGTAGACGTTGTTCCCACTGATAGAGCTAGTACCAACAGATGCGAGATTGGAAGTGTATCCAGTGGCAAAAGATTGGGGCTCAACTCCTCCGGTGCTCGCTCCCGTTCCGTAGGCACTAGCGAATTCAGAATCGGCGGTAGCGACGCTGCCATAGTTGGCAATCTCCGATGCATAGGTGAGGTTAGTAATCGGATCAACCGCTGTATCAGAATAGACTTGCCCGGTGGTTGTGTCCGTTACCGTGCCACTGGTGCTAGCAGCACCGGCGGGCCCGGTAGCAGCCGCGCTAGAGCCGGTAGCGAATGGCGACCATGAGCCTGTATCCGCGTGATGGCGGTACAGCGCGTAGCCAGTGACTAGTGCTGTACCGCCGATCACCGCATACAGTTCCGGCTTGGATAGTTTCTTAAACGGGTTTTCCATTGGCTTAACCCCACGTAGGTTCGGTGGTTGTGGTGGTATTGCCAGCCGTTGAATTCGTGTCGGGCGGGCCCGGTGCTGGTGTGTACTGATTACCGCCCTGCCCGCCCGCTGTCTGCCCTGCACCGTAAGCGTCCGAATTCAGCACGCGGCCAACTTGAAAGCCGCCACCGTACGGAGTATGACCAGACCCGTACGCTTCCGTACCAGTCTGCGGCATGAACTTATAGGTGTTGGGCGTCTGCGGCTGCTGCTTAGGCAGGAACGTTTCCGGCGCATATCCCGCACCATGGGGCGGAGGGGTAATACGCATGTGGCTAGTTCTCTGCTGCGGGTGACGCTCTTTGAAGCCGGTATTATCCACATCCTGTGAGGTGGCAATACCGTTGATGTAGTCCTTCACCCATGTGAGCATCCCGCGCGTCGGCGGGTTGTTCACCTTAGCATACGGATCAACCCCACCACCGAATTCATTCTGATAGTGGGGGTCAACCGGGCCCTTGCGGAATAGAGCGCCATTCATTTCCGGCAGCGTCGGGGCACCAGCGCTACCCGATTCGCGTTCCATACCCGTTCCGGCGATACCACCGAAACCAGGGGACGCCTGAATCTCATTTTCATCAGGCATCGTTTCCGGACGGGCAACCTGCGGGATAGCCCGTTCGCCTGTAGGCGTTTGGAGCGGGCCCGCTTGCGGACGGGTATTAACCGAGACACTGTTACCACTTGACGGTGCGACGCTAGACGGAACTGCTTTTGCGACGGAACTGTTTATGCTACCCATAACGGCAACCTCTGAAGAATCATGGCCCCAATGTAAAGGGCGGCAATGCCACCGATCACAAGCCAAAAGCCGTTCTTAGCATTAACTGGAATAGCCATGATCATCCCTTCTCTGCCGCGCCGATATCCTGAGCGAAACCGCCGCTAACGGATGTGACTACCTTAGCTGTGCTGGCACCGTTAACAATGACAGTCGCAATTAGTCCAAGAGTGACGATGGCAAGTGCTACCTTAACGGCATCGTCCATTTTACTTACCCTTTTCGGCCGCGCCAATGTCGGTAGCAAAGCCGCCAGTCACGGACTGCACAACTTTTGCGCTATTAGACCCGTTAACGGCAACAGTGGCCACAAGACCCAACGTGACGATAGCGAGTGCAACTCTAGTGAGATCACCCATTACTTCCCTGCCTTAGTAGTAGCTGATTGACCAATTTTCAAAAGGTTTTGGACTGGCGAGGGATTCTGCACCGGACTGATCATCATTCCGACAACGGCAGTCCATCCAAGCACTGTAGCCGTGGGGGCCATTCCCGGTATTGCGCCGAAAGCCCCGAGCAATATTGCAGACACACCAGCAAAAAGAAGGGGCTTGATGTCCAAGACATTTCCGGTGTTATACCAGTTGTTTCCATAGGACACGACTCCCAACACCAGCATGGGGGTTACAGGATTAGCCATTAGTTAGCCGCCAGATTTACGCCGTCAACTTGCTTAGCAATTTGGACTGCTAGGTCAACACCGGAGGTATGCACATCATCGATGCCGTACCGTTCCACCTTTTGACCCCAGATTTCAGCGGCATCATGAACGGACGGGGCGCCATTCATCATGTCCACCGCTCCCTGATCACCATTCTCACTGACAAACGCGAGAATGAGCGGTAGCTGAGCCGACATGTCTTGGGCTGCATTTCCAGTGAAAGCAGAATTAGGCAGCTTAGACGGCGGCGTCCAACCGATCAGGCCGCGCCCGCCCGTTCCCGCTGCTTCTGGATTCCACGTTGATTCACCGTAGATGCTGGCTATGGCCCCTGCCGCCTGAATAGGGGTATAGCCAGCTCCACGGAAGTACTTGTATATAGTGGTGCCGTTTTCTGTGGTGCCACCTGAAACGGCTGGTCCGGGCCCACCATTAGGGCCTGCCGCTCCGCTAGTGGTGGAGCTGTCCTTTATCTGAATCGTTTCCGTTTCTTGGATACTGGACAGATTCCCGCTCAAAATACCCTTAGCGGTAGCTGAGAGGGTAGCACCTTTAATCCCGGAAAAGAGGACAACCCCACCTATGGCAACATAGGCTACGCTAATCCCTTTGATAGCCACGTGAGATTGTCCCCTTTCCGTTTCCTGCCTGATGTCCCTAGCTGATCAGGCTAGGCCGTCGGCAGCTTATTGATGCCCGGAATCCGGCGAATCTGCGGGGCGAGAACAACCCCAACGATCACACCGGCGATCACGCCACCAAGCGTGACATGCCCAAGTAGAGGGACGCTAATGCCCTTAGACGCGAGTGCCATATTAATCACTACCTTCCCTGAATAGAAGAAACCGGACCAGAAACCGCCAGGAAGTTAATGACCTCATAGAGGATGGACGCCGCCGCCCACGAACCCGTAAGTTCCACAGAGTCGCCCACGGCCGTGTTGAGCAGCGCGTAGAACAGAGTGTTACCAGGGTCAAAGGTGAAGTCATCATTGAACCAAAGGTTATAAACGCCCTGGTTAAGAGCAGGAGTAGAGGACGGGGCGACCGCACCCAATCCAGCGTCCTGCGTGAAGTTCGTATAGTCGTAGGCTTCCGACATGATGTGCTTCCACAGTAGCTGCGACCACTGTCCAAGCACGTTACCGCGATAGGCCACCTGTAGCGGGTTGGGGAAATCCGCATCGGATCGGGCGGTAGTGCCAGAGTCACGGTTAATGAACAGGATGTTCGCCACCGAGTTACCGAGACCAATGTTAGCGAGCTGGAACTGCTGCTGACCAGCAAGGCCGGTGTAGTTGGTCCAGTTGACATAGTTGAGCGTGCCAACCGCCGCCGGGGTGGCAAACGAGTTGGGGTTACCGGACTGATTCCAGTAGCCGCCGTAGGACACAACCACGTTAGGCGTGAAAACAGCCGCGCCCGTGGGAGGGGTGGAATAGATCTTCGCGGACGTGTTCACCACAAGCGAGAGCACAAGCGGCGACTGCGTGTCAGTGTTAATCTGGCTACCAACACCAGTCCTCACGACCACTTCCACGGGAATTCGGAACACAACGGTGAAGGAACCACCCGTAGCGCCACCGCCAGAGGTAACCGAGTAAACGGCACTCGTGGTCGGGTCGGCATTGTTGACGAAACCAAACCACTTCTGAGCCATCGCCAGAGTGAAGCTGTCAAATGCGCCGACAATCGACGTACCCTGAGCATCGTGGAAGTTGATGGTAGAGAAAACGTTTAGCGGAGCGTCAGCGTTGAAAACAACGGTGGCAGCGTTACCAGAGGCAACGTTAAAGTTGACCTCAAGATAGATGCACCGGAGTAGGGTGGTCGGGGGAATCTGCGTGTCAGCAAGCGGGTTACCGAACACGTTAGACGTGGCAATGGTGGCGGTGGTGCCAGCAAGGTTAGTACCAGGCCTTTTCAGCGTACGCTGCGTGTTGGCCCTAAATGCGGACGAAGTGGCCGGAGCTTGGGCACCAGCGTTCGCCGGCTGATTCTTAACGAGAGACATTCCTTAACCTTTCAACGGTGGGCTACTGGGGCCCTGGTGTGAAATCAAACTTGACATAGTTGGTAAATGTGGTGGTGCCAGATGCGGCTTGAGCAATTGCGGCGGTAAGGAAGAAATACTGCGCATCCTGATTACCACCATGGTTGGCCAGGAAAAAGCTTTCAATGACCTGGCCAATATTCAGGAACAATGGAACCGCATCGGTCCAACTGTTCATCTGAGAGACATGAGATTTAATCTGCATATACCCCAGACCCGTTACAGGGTTAAGGCACACCCATTCCCACGACGATTCATGACAATAGGCCGTGGACGCGGTAGGCGTGGCTGTAGCTGGAATGGTGAGCGCGGCCAGCAGGGCCCCGCCGCCGGAAAATCCGCCCGCCGTCAGGACTACGTTTCCGGGGGTCGTACCATTGTTGATCTGACCCGATAGGGTGATCCGGAATCGTGAGCCTACGCGGTTGATTAGCTGCGTAGGGATGGCGAACACGTCGGATATGGGTTGGGGGCTAGCGTTGTTTCCCAGGTACTGAGTAGCGGAGTTAACCTCAATGATGTTAGCCCCGGCCCCCTGATAGTTATTCATTATTCACCCCTTTTCTTACTAAATGCAGGGTGGTTTCCATAGGTAACCTCTGCTGGATACAGGGGCTTACCACTGACCAATTGCTTAATCATCCGCGATCGGTCAAGCTTGGTTCGCGGCATGCTGAGCATACCGGAATTCTCTTCCGTTTCGAACTGATCCGGAGTACGCACACCGGCAGCGATTAGCGTACGCTCATAGCGCAATACCGCGTCCGCCTCATGATAGGGCATGCCATCGGGCTGCACCTCTAGAATCAGAATATGATCCATGGTGCGCTTTTCAGCGTTACGCCTAGCAGCCGCACGTGAAGGGAAGGTGTTTCCTCTGGACATAGGCTTTCCCGTTTGGAGATTGAAAGCACAGTAACCCTTACCCCCGGCCACAGCGTGAAGATCCATTTCGTCCTTGATTCGAAGCACAGGATCAGGCCATTTGAGACGTTCAAGATCTTCACTCACGCAGCACACCCCGTTCCGCATCGGTGATTACCGCCGCATGCTGGGCAGTAAACGGCGTCTGAATACATGTACGGGCACCCCGTCGCTAGGGTGTAGATTACGATTTCCCCTTGGTGGAAATGCGTACCCGTGTTACTGACATCAGGCATCATGTTAGCTCACATCGATAATGCACATATACCTATGTGCTCGCTCTAGATACAGGAATTGGAAACGCTTAAGCGTCAGGCAAATCCGTTCCACTTCCTTTGAATCAAATCCACCAATCTCGTTATATCGCTCCCGGTTTCGTCCATCGGGGTCTTTAGCGATGAATAGATGGTCTGATTGAGAGAATGACCAGAGGGCAGCGTTACCCGCGCCTGTAGGTTTCTGTACGAAAAACCACCCGCCGATACCCATTGCTCCTGACATAGTGAGAACCATGACCATATCTTTGTCCAAGTTGAGTATCTTAGACTTGGTGACCGTGTCGTCAAGTACAAGAATGCACTTTTTTCCTTTTGCCCCATCCGCATATACCCCGTTAATCATGTTCTTTGTCTCGCGCGACGCGTTCGGAATAGCGGTTTCCGGGTTATCCATATCCGGCCACATAAGGTAGCCCGATGGACGCTGGTCCGGAAAGACATCCTTTATCTTTGGCGGGAATGGATAAGCGTTGTGCTGCCTGTACCCCAACCGCTTTCCCTCTTGCGAGGTGACAGGATCGCGTGGCTTGCTGACACCGACGTACGCCGGTATTTCAGGCGTTGCCGTATATTCCAGAAGCTGAAACGCAAGCTTTGTTTTCCCGTTCTGCGTAGGGCCAGCGAATACGACATGCTGGCCAGCCTTATATACCCATCGTTCCGAACAGAATTCGGCGCGAGTGAATACCCATACACCGTCACTACGCTGATACATCGACGCTTTCCATTTGAGCCCTGTTCATGGCATCACGTGACTTCTGGATAGCAGCCCTAGCGGCTGCGGCTTGCTCCTCTGCCTCTTGCTGCGTGCGAAGCGCCTGTAGCTCCGCTTGTGCCATCGCGGTTTGCATCTGCGATTCCAGCGAAATCGCGGGAACGGTGCCCATTTGCCCTGGCTTCACCCGACCGTGGTTCACGCCAATCTGTAGCAGCATTGGCAGTACGGCGGCGATTAGGCCAGCGTAAGGCCCAACCTTAATGAGCGGATCAATGAGATTCGCTATGGGTTCCTGCGTTTCCGCTAGCACCGCGATCTCGTGGGCCACCTTGGGCCAGTGCAGGCCAACCGTAGCGGCGTCCGCGAGTTGCTTAGTGGCCATGAGCGGCACCTGGGCGAACATCCCCAGTTGCGCTACGGCCTCTTCCCGCTCCTGCGTGACACGCGGCGTAGCGCGCTTAGCAGGGCTATGCGGCGCGTTGGGCGTACTACGGGGCGGAGGTGCGGTGATCTCAATAGGCATATTAGTCACGCCCAACCACGATTAGAAGCGCGATTCCGGCCATAATAAAAGCCGCTACCGAGATGATAACGGCTGTATGGACGGGCGCGGTGATACGATCGTTGATTTGCGTGTTCACCTTGGCTTTTGTCTTGTCAAACATTCCCAGTTTCCTCTTTCGCTTGGAATAGCCCCCGGTAGGGAAATGACCCGTTCGTCGGCACGGGGAGGAAACCCTACCGGGGAGCTTAATACCAGTCTATCCCATGACCAATCCTTTGCCAACCCTTTACCTAATCCTTTGCCATTACATTACCCTCCCTTTGCCTTCCCTTTACCTTTGACTTTGCCATTCCTTTACCTTCACTATGCCCCACCTATAGGTGCCCGTTGGTACCATTGATCTATGAGCAAAGAGAGCTACCAAAATCGATGGGGGAATTGCTCTTATTGCATGTTCGAACGCCCCGTAAGGGATGGAATCATCAAAGAGCACCGCGTCTACGTGCATCCATTTGATACATCCCTACAGGGAATAGCGGGCACAATGGTACCGTGCCCCGGCAGCGCAAAAGCTCCCCTTACCCTCATTTTCCATTCACGCGAGAGGAAATCAGCATGACCACCAAAAACGCCGTAACCGCCGCCACAACGGAAGAGAACTGGGAAGTTGTCTCAGAGCCCCGTTCCACCATCGTCTTTGAGGGGGTCGGTGACGAATGGCAGGGCTTCTATGAGGGACGCACCGTCATTCGTAACCCCAATACGGAGGAGGATTACGACTACCTCACCTTCCGTGACGAATCCGGCGACCCCTACCAGGTGAGCGCGTCCTACGATCTTAACCGTGCTTTCTCGGATATCGACACGGGAAGCTACGTCAAGATCATCCTTACGGAGCTTAAGGAATCCAATCGCGGTAACGACATCAAGCTCTATAAGGTGCTTATCCGTCGGTGATCATCAAACCGCCGTATGGAGACCGGGCCCGTAAAGGGCCCGGTCTCTCGGCGCGCGAAATGGCGGTTAAGGCCGCTATTGAGGCAGACGCGTCCCGCTATATTGAATTGACTTGCGGACACTTTATCACCGTTGAAACCAAAGAGCGCTACGCCTTTTGCGCGATTAAGAGCCAATTCGGTTCAGTGCAACTCTATTGTGAAAATTGCGACGATTTCTATTATCACGTGCCACCAAAAGCGCGTCCAATTGAAGACATCCCCCAAACTCCATTGTTCTAATGAAAAACGATCTGAATCTGTACCCGTTCCTAGAGGGACTAGTCTTTACTGCTTGCCTGATAGGCATCGTGCGAGAAGCCGAATACATTGAAAACCTAATCTTGCGGTATCAGGGGTATTGCCCCTGGTGCCGCTATAAGTTTACTCACCCTATCGTAAAGCACGATCAAACGTACGGGGAATGTGGTTGGAGGTGAAGAAATGGCTAGAAACTGGGACGGTCTATCTGACAATTATCGTCATAGGCTGGAATCGCACGGCATATCCCGTAACGAATATGAATCGGGTGCTGTACTCTCTCAAGCCAGGGGTCATGGTCTCACGCGCGATGCACTCATAGCCGAGATTCAGGGATTTAAGACTGACCTATTCGGCGATAAGCGCAAATGGAATGAGGCTAAATCCCTAAAGCACATCGATAGAAACCTAGACGGACATAAGCGAACCACCGCCGAACTAAGGGCCATCGCGAACGCGCTAAGGGAAACACGCAACCAAAATCATAAGGAATGGATGGATTCCGCTTTCTTTCAACTCAGGGAGGACGATCTAGACGATGCGGGTTTCTATAATTGAGACGCCAGAGGATGACTCGCACAAGCGGACTCACAATAGAACCCGTTCCGGTTGGCGGGAGAATAATCCCGCCTCTACGCGTTATGATAACGTACCGACCCGATTCGTATGCATTGACGGGGAGGGAATCACGCTTCCAAATGGTATACACCGTTACGTTCTACTTGGAGTCGGCGATCACCAAATCTCTAATCCCGATGGACTATCATGGGAAGAGATATGTGAATTCTTGTGGGAGGAGTTTCTAGAGCATGGAACCAAGTCGGTCGCTTACACGGGATTCTTCCTGTCTTATGATTTCATACAATGGTTGCGCCAATTGCCAGAAGAGCGGGCGCGTATGCTACTCACCGCTGAAGGCAGGGCAAAACGTGCGCCTAAATCGAATAAGCGTATTCAACCATTTCCCGTTCGCTATGGTGAATGGGAATTCGACATACTTGGCTCGAAACGATTTCGCCTACGTCGCGTTGGTTCTAGACGGTGGATGAACATCTGCGACACCGGCCCCTTTTTCCAGAAGTCATTCGTCAAAGTCATCGATCCGGAGGAATGGAATGAACCTATCGTCAGTCGTCAAGAGTACGATGAAATCTGCCGTGAAAAAGGGCGACGCGGTACCGCTAGTCTTGACGCTAATATGCGTCACTACAATGCCCTCGAAAACGAAATTCTGGCTAGAGTTCTGGAAAGGCTCAATTCCGGATTCCAGTCCCTTGGCATCCATCTACGACCTGGCGAATGGTTTGGTCCCGGACAAGCCGCACAAGCATGGCTAAAAACACGCGCTATTACCAGCGAGCGGCTAGAGGAAATCACCCCGCCTGGAGCTCTGGATGCAGCGCGGGAATCGTATTTTGGCGGTTGGTTCGAAATCATGGCCCATGGGCCCGTACCCGGTATTACCTACGAATACGATATCAACTCCGCCTATCCGTACATTATCTCAACGCTGCCCTGTCTAGAACATGGCCGGTGGAAGCAATTCCAACGTGCGGATACGGTTTCACGATCGTCTGCCCTAACCATTGTATATGCCCAAGTTGGGGGTACAGATCCGTATATCGGGGCGATGCTCCATAGGGATTCCAAGGGGAACATCTCACGTCCACATCGTACGGAAGGTTGGTATTGGCTGCATGAGATCAATGCTGCGAAGTCTGCGGGAATCATCAACAGTTACAGTATACAAAAAGGCTGGTATTACGTTCCTTGCAATTGCCCACCGCCCCTACGGGAAGTCCGCGATATATATAACCTCCGGAAAGAGGTGGGGAAGAAAACGCCGTTGGGTATTGCTTGCAAACTCGTCCCAAATAGCCTTTACGGAAAATTCGCCCAAAGCATCGGTACTCCGAAATTCGGAAATCCTATCTATGCATCGCTCATAACCAGCGGCTGCCGAACTATGATCCTAAACGCCATCGCCACACATCCGGGGGGTACCAAAGATGTTCTCATGGTTGCTACTGACGGCGTTTATTTTCGACATCCCCACGATAGTCTCCCTATTTCTGGGAATTTGGGTGATTGGGACCATGAGGAGAAACCGAATATCACCCTATTCAAACCGGGCGTATACTGGGACGATAAGGCGCGTAAAGCTATCGCGTCAGGAAAAGCGCCAATTTTCAAAGCTCGCGGAGTCAACGCAAATGACCTGGGAAAGCGAATAACCCAAATCGATGTCATGTTCCATGATCTTGTGCAATACGGCACATCCGGAACCGGAGACTTCGCGGATGACAAATGGCCCGGTGTGCGGTTCCCGGTAAACTTCGCAATGACCACAGCGCTACAGGCGCTACATCGAAATGACTGGAATCAAGCCGGTGCGATACTACCCGATGCTTTTGCTCAGCAAAGTAGTCATCCTGGGAAAAAGCGAGAGCAGCCCTATTTCGATGGTGGGATTCTGCGAACGCGTCCCAAATCAAATGATCCTTATGAGGCTTCACATCCTTACACCAAGCGCTTTGGAATCGAAGATCCATTCTCAGACGTTTCTATGGAAGCCTACGGCGTAACACCTGACGGACTAGTCGGCAACGTATTCAGAGAGGCAATCAACCTCAAATGATCATGATCTTGCTTTCCGCCTACTGTCTCATATGCGGAGTCATCCTTGGGCTAGCGTTCGGACGGCTTCTCAAATGATGTTGGCGAATCTCGAAATCTTCGCATGGCTACAGCTAGCATTCGACGTGGTCATACTGCTGCTAATCCTGCTGCTCACTCGCCCATGGTCATGATCATCATCTCCGCCTACTGTCTCATGTGGGCGGCGCCTCAAGCGATGATCAACTGGATAGCCGCAACCATGAATCGTATATGCCAAGCCGCTGACCTGCGGAAACTCCTAACTCCGGTCGCCCCATGTGACCCTACCCGGACGGGGGTCCAACCCCGTAGCGTGGCTGTCCGGGCCGCACGGAGGGTATGCCCAGATCCATGCGATTTGTCCAAGCAAACCGCGCCATGCTGGTGTCACGTGAGAGGTGACGTAAAGTTACCAAAGATCTTTTCAAAATGTCCGCTTTGGAAGCAACCTTTAGCCCCTGTTTTGCGTCTCTACTAGTAGAGAACAAAATAACGGCGGGGAACGCGCCCAGCAGGGAAGGTTCCCAGACCGCACGAAACTTGAAAACTAAAGCCCACATCCACACCAGACATAGGAGTCAATCATGTTCGATGCAAACATTCGCTTCACAGACGGCAACACACGTTACCAGGCAAGCGACGCCCCAGAGGAAATCATCGTATGGGCCGCACGGTATGGAATCGCGCTCCACTACCGTCGGACTGCTGCTCCGCTAGACTTCACAGTTACAGCGGTTGCTAACACCATAGAGAGCCTAGACATATACGACCATGTTCGCTAGGGAGTCAAGGGTCTTCACTAGGGAGTCAGGGGAATAATCATGCCAACCGTATATACCGTCAAGCCAGTAGGCGGAAACACGTTTTTCTACACCATCGATATCCAGCACACGTCAGTCCGTTATTTCAACGGTCGCCGGTATAACGTGACTCAGACCCTAGAGCACTACGTGTTCCCCGGTCAGAACCGCCCCGGTTTCTCGCAACACACAACGCAGGTTCACGTGGCCCGTAAGGCTACAAACTGGGGTTACTACCACGACTACAGCCCTACGCGATTCAGCCGCGTACAGTACCGCTAAGCTCCGCATCCCCTCCCGACCCACCGAGCGGGAGGGGATGCGGCACCAATCAGGGGGAATCATGATCACGATCAATGAATCAGGCAACTTCGACGTTACCGACAATCACCCGGACGAAATCGACGTTCCCAGCTACGCAAACGAGCAAGAGCTTTACGCCGCTAAGCTAGCGGAGGTTCGCCGGATCACTCAACTGGACCGGCGCTCATGAAAAACTTCCTTCTCTGCCTACTCGCGCTAACCATATCCTGCGTATGGGTATGGCTAGTCCTCGAATTCCTAGTTCACACTCACATCAACGTGCATTGGGGGGCCCCGCAATGATAACCAATCACGAAATGATCGAAGACATGCCGTATACCGAAATCGGAACGTTCCTCCTTTGCACTGAGACCCTATTCAGTCCAAACGCACTAGACGTAATGCACGATCTACTCAAAGTCAACGATATAGAGGAGGAATGCGAATGACCGAATACCGGGTCTCGTACATTCTAGGGCCACCCGATGACGAAGAACTAATAACCCTCGCATTCAATGCGGAGGATGAATACCAAGCGTGCTTCCAATCCGGATACAAACTCCGCGAACAAACGGACGGTCGCCCCGCACGCATCCTCTCGATCACCAAATACAGCCAACCACAGCAAATCTACTTCCGACCCAATCCGAACGCGTCCGACCGTGCCGAAAAGAGCACCATACGAAAGGATAAGCTGTAGTGACGGAATCAAGGTGCGTCCATATCGCGGTTAAAAACGCCGGGGACGGCGGAATATGCATGGCCTATTCGGTGCATATTCCGCTAGAAGCGATCCATTCCACCCCGCGCGTCTACGTCGAATTCTGGACACACGACCACACCAACCCGGAAGCCATAACCGACGGAACGGAGACCAAGCCCACCTTCCATTACAAGTCCCCAATTTTGGAGATAGACGCATCATGATCGAATACCTAGAATTCCTAGCCGCAATCAACGGAACGGGATTCACCGTATTCTGGCTACTCAGAATCTACTTTCTCACGTTCGGGTAGGCCATGAGCAGCGTATTTGGCGGGGCACACCCGCCAGACTGCATGTGTTCCGTTCACGCCGCACAACGCGTGCAGGACACGGAACGCCTATCGTCAACCGACAGACTTGCATGGTGCGAATCCCGCATCATACGACTAGAAGAACACCTCCTCAACATCTTGAAAGGCCGGAATCAAATGGGTTACGCGTTGTGGTGCCAAAAGGGCGGACATTCTTTCGACGAAAACGACCCGCAAGCCGAGCGGATGACGGTGGACGTCCGCGACGAAAACGGAAAGAAGACAGGCGAAGAGAAGACAGTTCACATGTGCGGACGCCACGCCGCCGAGGCATTCCGCCCTACGCCCCGTAGTCTCGCGGCTATCCAGCAGGAACTAGACGAAGCTACGGAGATAGGCGAATGAATTACCGAATGAAATACGGCATACTACGCGGCGTCACGGACACGGGATCATTCATATTCACCGCCACCGTACCCGATGATCTCGATACAGTCGGGGACACGTGGTTCTACACCCATATCAAAATGCCAGGGCTAATCGGCACCATGCACGGGAAGCTAGAGGGGGTTGTAACTTACCTGCTAATGGAATTCCCTGATATCAGCTATATCGAATATCTAGATTCGAATGGAAAGTATCACACATCCTGGCCATCACGTGCCCTCCCCAACCACGTCGCCACGCTAGTCGCAAAGGAACTAGAAAAGTAATGCTAATCCGATACACCTGCGGCCACGTCGGACGGGTCACGGGGGAAAAGGTAAAGCGATTCATCCGCGTAGCCGAAATTCGAGGCCACCCGGTACTCCCAGTAGGGGAAAAATGCCCCGACTGTTCAGGAGGTCATGATGGATAGGCAGGACGTCCTAGACGAACTTCTACGCCTATTGGCGGGTCATAGTCCGCTATTCGCGGCGTCACCAACGCAATTCGGCAATATCCTACTCGCGAGAAGCGATAGCGAGGGCGTAACCAAGTTCCTGCTCACCGTTACGCCAATTGAAAGGAACTAAATGGATATTAACTATTATCCCCGTTACGGGTATGAGCTTTACGGAAAATCGGCCTATCCGCCGGCAATCGTTAATCGCGTAGTCGGAAAAGTCGAATTCCGGGTATGTGCGGTGTGCGGAAAGCGAAAGCGAAGCGATAAGCGCGCATATCATCTGTTCGCAGTCCTAAAGGACTGCAATGGGAAGGAAAGCGCTATCTGCGCTAAGTGCCAAAGGCGTCTAGGGCTTTAATCCATTAGGCGGACGGGATTTTATTTCTTTCCACTAAAAGAAATAATCCCTCCGCCTTAATGGCCCCCC
>Ga0209006_10003791_pt1 | contig 13733 bp, 4 predicted proteins | sample JacPin_JW_Ref_O2_FD_188567 | JGI IMG/M metagenome (GOLD analysis project Ga0209006, IMG submission 188567) | Forest soil microbial communities from Algoma, Ontario, Canada - Jack Pine, Ontario site 1_JW_Ref_O2 (SPAdes) (version 2) | ecosystem: Environmental > Terrestrial > Soil > Boreal... | reverse complement strand
GGCGGGGCAGCTGCACCGAGTCCCGAAGCGGCCCAGTAAAAAAGTTTAGTAAAGAGTTTCAGTAAAATTTTTTCAAATTTGAGAGGAGAAGCACAAGTCATGTCGAAGGTGGATACGATCCTGGAAGAAATCAAGGGCCTGACGTTGCTCGAGGCGTCGGACCTGGTAAAGAAGATGGAAGAGACGTTCGGCGTTTCCGCAGCAGCAGCCACGGTGGTTGCGGGCGGTGGCGGCGGCGCGGCGGCAGCGGCTCCGGCGGAAGAGAAGACGGAATTCACCGTCGTGCTCACCGACGTGGGCGGCAATAAGATCAACGTCATCAAGGCGGTTCGCGAAGTCACGAGCCTCGGCTTGAAAGAAGCCAAGGACCTCGTCGATGGCGCGCCCAAGACCGTCAAGGAGGGCGTGAGCAAGGACGAAGCCGCGACCATCAAGAAGAAGTTCGAAGAAGCCGGCGCAAAAGTCGAAGTTAAGTAACGACGGCATTCGGGCCAATTTCTGAAAATGAGCTTCGAGAGTGGGCGCGGCTCTAGCAGCGAACCGCGCCAGAGGACTTCATCACGCAAGTCGAGGCTGGGTACTATCACAATCCAAAACGCCTTCTAGTGGCGTTCTGCGTTCGTGTGCGCGCTGACTTTTGGGCGAAAGTCGCAGCACACGATTCGCTGTCTTTACACAACTGTTCGTGCATTGCCCATAAGGGATGAGGTAATTCATGTCGAACAATCAGCATGTACGGGAACGTCAGCGTCTGGATTTCGCGAAAATCCAGGGCTCGATTCAGATTCCCAACCTGATTGAGGTCCAGATGAAGTCGTATCAGCGCTTCCTGCAGATGGATTTGCTGCCGAGCGAGCGCGATGACGGCGGACTTCAGTCGGTGTTTACGTCCGTGTTTCCGATCAAGGATTTTCGCGAGATGTCGCAGTTGGAATTTGTCGACTACTCGATCGGGAACTGGGAGTGCAAGTGCGGCAACTTGAAGGGTCTGCACCACCTGCGCGCGACCTGCCGGAATTGCGGCGCGTCTGTCGTCACCAACCCGTATCAAACGGGCGACGTGATCTGCCACAAGTGCGGCACCTTCAATAAGAACACTCCAACGTTTTGCAACAAGTGCGGCGATCCAGTCGCGATGCAGTTGAAATATGACGTGAACGAATGCCAGGAGCGCGGCATGACGTATTCCGCGCCTCTCAAAGTAACCATTCGCCTCACGATCTACGACAAGGATCCCGATTCAGGCGCGAAGACCATTCGCGACATCAAGGAACAGGAAGTTTTCTACGGCGACATTCCGCTGATGACCGAGAACGGCACCTTCATCATCAACGGTACCGAGCGCGTCATCGTCAGCCAGTTGCACCGTTCGCCGGGCGTCTTCTTTGAGAGCGCCAACAACCGTTCCTACTTCCTCGGCAAAATCATTCCTTATCGCGGAAGCTGGGTCGAGTTTGAATACGACACCAAGAACATTCTGTACGTCCGCATCGATCGCAAGCGTAAATTCCTCGGCTCGATCTTCCTGCGCGCGTTGGGCATGAAGTCGAACGAAGACATCCTCCGCACCTTCTATCAGGTGGAGCGCATTTCTCTGCGCGACAAGGATCTCTTCTGGAACATTTCGCCGGGCATCGTCGATCGCAAGCTGACGCATGAAATCCGCAACCCGAAATCCGAAGAAGTGATCGTCGGCGCGCACAAGCGCATCACCGAAAATCTCTTCAAGGAACTCATCAAGGCCAAAATTTCGCAGGTTCGCTCGGCCCTGCAAGACCTCGAAGGCGCTTACAGCGTCGCCGACGTTGTCAATCGTCAGACCGGCGAAGTTCTGCTCGAAGCCAACAAGCCGCTCACGCCCGAACTATGGCAGGCGTTCGCCGAATCCGGCATCACCGAAGTCGACGTCTTCTTCCCAGAGCGCGACGACATCGGCGTGGTGCTCTCGCGCACGCTCGACAAAGACGGCATCCGCTCTTCCAAGGAAGCGTTGATCGAAATCTACCGCAAGTTGCGTCCCGGCGATCCTCCGACGTTGGAGACCGCGACCAACTTGTTCCGCGGCATGTTCTTCGATCCGCGCAAATACGATTTCAGTCGCGTCGGCCGCCTCAAGTTCAACATCAAGATGGGGCTCGATACGCCGCTCGACAATCGCACGCTCGATACGCCGGACTTCGTTTCGGCGATCAAGTATCTGTTCAAGCTGCGCAAGAACATCGGCGTCGTCGACGACATCGATCACCTCGGCAACCGCCGCGTTCGCGCAGTCGGCGAATTGCTCGAGAACCAGTTCCGCATCGGCCTCGTCCGAATGGAACGCGCCATCAAGGAAAAGATGAGCGTGTACCAGGAAATGTCGACGGCGATGCCGCACGACCTCGTGAACGCCAAGCCGGTTATGGCCGCGATCCGCGAGTTCTTCGGCTCATCGCAGCTCAGCCAGTTCATGGACCAGACCAACCCCTTGAGCGAAATCACGCACAAGCGGCGTCTTTCGGCTCTTGGACCTGGCGGTCTGTCGCGCGAACGCGCTGGCTTCGAAGTCCGGGACGTTCACCCGACGCACTACGGCCGTATCTGCCCGATCGAAACGCCGGAAGGTCCGAACATCGGTTTGATCAGCTCGCTCTCCTGCTTTGCGCGCATCAACGACTACGGCTTCATCGAATCGCCGTACCGCAAGGTCAAGGGCGGCCGCATCATCGACTACGTTCAGATTGTTAACGCCGGCGACAGCGAATTCAAAGCCGGCGAAATCGTCGAGAAAGATCGCGTCGAAGAGCTCAACGAAGAGCTCAAGCGCCGTAAGGTCACCGTCGAGCCGTACTGCTTCTATCTGTCCGCTTGGGAAGAAGACAAGTACGTCGTCGCGCAGGCCAACGTTTCGCTCGATGATCGTCTGAAGATCACCACCGAACTCGTCAACTGCCGTCAGGCCGGTAACTTCGTACTGAAGAGCCGCGACGAAGTCGATTACGTCGACGTGTCGCCGAAGCAGCTCGTATCGGTCGCCGCCAGCTTGATTCCGTTCCTCGAGAACGACGACGCCAATCGCGCGTTGATGGGCTCGAACATGCAGCGCCAGGCCGTGCCTCTGATTCGCGGAGACGCTCCGCTCGTCGGCACCGGCATGGAGCGCGTCACCGCTCGCGATTCCGGCGCGGTCGTGCTCTGCAAGCGCGATGGCATCGTCGATCAGGTCGACTCCGAACGCATCATCGTTCGCGTCGAGTCCGATCACTCCGGCGTGCTCAGTCGCGAAGTCGGCGCTGACATCTATCAGCTCATCAAGTTCAAGCGCTCGAACCAGAACACTTGCATCAACCAGAAGCCGCTGACTCGCGTCGGCGACCGCGTCAAGAAGGGCCAAGTCCTCGCGGACGGTCCTTGCACCGAACGCGGCGAACTCGCTCTCGGACGCAACGTGCTCGTAGCGTTCGTTCCCTGGCGCGGGTACAACTTCGAAGACGCCATCCTCGTCAGCGACAAGCTGGTCAAGGACGACTACTACACCTCGATTCACATCGAGGAGTACGAAATCGAAGCGCGCGACACGAAGCTCGGACCCGAAGAAGTTACGCGCGACATCCCCAACATCAGCGAGTCGTTCCTGCGCAACCTCGATGAGAGCGGCGTCATTCGCATCGGCGCCGTCATCAAGCCCGGCGACATTCTCGTCGGCAAAGTAACGCCCAAGGGCGAAACCACGCTGACGCCGGAAGAAAAACTGCTCCGCGCCATCTTCGGTGAAAAAGCCGGAGACGTTCGCGACGCTTCGCTCTACTGCCCGCCGGGCATCGAAGGCACCATCGTCGATGTCAAAATCTTCACCCGCAAGGGCGGCGAAAAAGACGAGCGCCACAAGGCGATCGAAGCCACGCAGGTCTTCAAGCTCGAGAAGAACCTTGCCGACGAAATCCGCATCCTCACGGACGAGCGCCTCAAGCGCTTGTCGGATCTCCTCGGTGGCAAGATTCTCCAGGCCGACCTGCACGACGAAAAGACCAACAAGCGCCTCTTGACCAAGGGCGTCGACCTGACACGCGACATCATCGAGAAGATTTCGACGCGCAACCTCAAGCGTCTGAAACTCAACGAGAAGGATCCTCTGCTCATCGAGAAGATCGAAGAGATCGAGGAAATGACTTCGCGCCAGATCGACGTGCTCCGCAAGATCACGGAAGAGCGCAAGGAAAAGCTCAAGAAGGGCGACGAACTGCCGCCGGGCGTCATCAAGCTCGTCAAGGTCTACATCGCGATGAAGCGCAAGCTCTCCATCGGCGACAAGATGGCCGGACGTCACGGTAACAAGGGCGTCATCGCTCGCATCGTTCCGCAGGAAGACATGCCGTACATGCCGGATGGCACTCCGGTCGAGATCGTTCTCAACCCCCTCGGCGTTCCTTCACGTATGAACGTCGGCCAGGTTCTCGAAACGCACCTCGGCTGGGCTGGCAAGGAACTCGGCAACAGCTTGAAGCGCTTGCTCAGCAAGGAAGTTCGCGGAGAAGCGGTTCGTCGCTGGTTCAAGGAAGTCTTTGCCGATACCACCATCTGGAAGACGCTCGGAAAGCTGTCTGACGACGAGTTGCTCGAATACGCCGAAGGGTTCCGCGAAGGAATTCCATTCGCCACGCCGGTGTTCGATGGCGCGCGCGAAACGGAAATCCGTCACTTGCTCGAAGTCGCGGGCTTGCCGCACGCCGGCAAGATCAACCTCTTCGACGGCATGACCGGCGACCAGTTCGATCAGCCAGTCACTGTCGGCTACATCTACATGCTCAAGCTGTCGCACTTGGTCGACGACAAGATTCACGCTCGTTCGATCGGGCCCTACTCGCTCATCACCCAGCAGCCGCTCGGTGGTAAGGCGCAGTTCGGCGGCCAGCGCTTCGGTGAAATGGAAGTCTGGGCGTTGGAAGCGTACGGTGCGGCGCACATCCTGCAAGAGCTGCTCACGGCAAAGTCCGACGACGTTTACGGCCGCGCGAAGATCTACGAGGCCATCGTCAAGGGCGAACCGGGCATCGAGCCTGGCGTACCCGAATCATTCAACGTGCTCGTTCGCGAGTTGCAGTCGCTCTGCCTCGACGTTGAATTGATGAAGCGACAGAAACCGCCAGAAGCAAAAGCGGCCGATTAACAACAATGTAGGGGCGCAGCATGCTGCGCCCCATTTCAGCAAGATTTAAGCAGTTCGCAGTCTTAGCAGTTTGGGTTCTCAGCCGGTCCGGTGCAAAACACCAGATCGCGTCCTCGGCGGAAGCCGGGGAGGGAGGAAACAACCTTGTATCGCAGCAGCCCTTATGATCGCGCCAGCTTGATTGCCGATTTCGATTCAATCCGTATCAGCCTGGCCAGCCCTGAGAAAATCCGCTCGTGGTCTCACGGTGAAGTTACCAAGCCAGAGACCATCAACTACCGCACGTTCAAGCCTGAGCGTGACGGTTTGTTCTGCGCCAAAATTTTTGGCCCGGTCACCGATTGGGAGTGCTTGTGCGGCAAGTACAAGCGCATGAAGCACCGCGGTGTGATTTGCGATAAGTGCGGTGTCGAAGTCACGTTGAGCAAAGTTCGCCGTGAACGTCTGGGACACATCGAGCTGGCTTCGCCCTGCTCGCACGTGTGGTTCTTCAAGGGCCTGCCCAGCCGCATCGGCTACTTGCTCGACATCTCGATGCGCGACCTCGAGCGCATTCTCTACTTCGAAGCGTTCGTCGTTGTCGATGCCGGCGAAGTCGCCGTGCTTCGCGAGCGCGAAGTGCTTCTCGAAGATAAATATCGCGAGCTGCAAAAAGAATATCCCGGCCAGTTCACCGCCAAGATGGGCGCGGAAGCCATCAAGGAACTTCTCCGCCGCGTCGAAGTGGAAAAACTGTCCGAAGAGCTTCGCGAAAAAATGAAGGTCGATCCGTCCCTCCAGAAGCGGATCAAGTTCGCCAAGCGCCTCAAGGTTCTCGAGGCGTTCCGCAAGAGCGGCAACAAGCCTGAGTGGATGATTCTCGACGTGATCCCGGTGCTTCCGCCGGAACTGCGTCCTCTCGTGCCACTCGACGGCGGCCGTTTCGCGACCTCCGACCTCAACGACCTCTATCGCCGCGTCATCAACCGCAACAACCGGTTGAAGAAGCTCATGGAGCTTCGCGCGCCCGACGTCATCGTCCGCAACGAAAAGCGCATGCTCCAGGAAGCCGTCGACGCTTTGTTCGACAACGGCCGCCGTGGTCGCGTGCTGCGTGGCACCAACAACCGTCCGCTCAAGTCTCTGTCCGACACGCTCAAGGGCAAGCAGGGCCGCTTCCGCCAAAACTTGCTCGGCAAGCGCGTTGACTACTCGGGCCGTTCGGTCATCGTCGTTGGTCCCGAACTCAAGCTCAACCAGTGCGGTCTTCCCAAGAAGATGGCGCTCGAGCTCTTCAAGCCGTTCATCTATCACAAGCTCGAAGCGCAGGGACACTGCACCACCATCAAGCAAGCCAAGGAAATGGTCGAGCAGCAGGATCCAGTCGTCTGGGACATTCTCGAAGACGTCATTCGCGAACATCCCGTGATGCTCAACCGCGCTCCGACCTTGCACCGCCTCGGTATCCAGGCGTTCGAACCGGTTCTCGTCGAAGGCAAGGCGATTCGAATTCACCCGCTCGTCTGCACCGCGTTCAACGCGGACTTCGACGGCGACCAGATGGCCGTTCATATTCCGTTGTCGCCCGAGTCACAGGTGGAAGCGTCGGTGCTGATGCTCAGTTCGCGCAACATTCTGTCGCCGGCACACGGTTTGCCTCTCGCGGTTCCGTCGCAAGACATGGTTCTCGGTATCTATTACCTGACCAAGTCCCGTACCGGCGCCAAGGGCGAAGGCCGCGTCTTCGGCGCGACCGACGAAGTCGTGCTCGCGCTCGAAGCCGGCGAAGTTGAACTGCTCACTCCGATTCGTCTGCGCTACACCGGTGAACTCATCGACCTCACCACTGCATACGACAACCAGGACGTGCCGCACACCGTTCCAGTGAAGCTTGAGCGTCAGTTCATTCAGACCACCGTTGGCCGCGTCATTCTTAACGACCACTTGCCGAGCAATTTCCCGTACATCAACGGCTTGCTCAAAAAGAAGGGCGTTCAGCAGCTCGTGTACTACGCCTACTTGCGCTTCGGCTTGGAAAGCACCGTGGTGCTGCTCGATCAATTGAAGGAATTGGGGTTCATGTACGCCACCAAGTCCGGCATTTCGATCGGCATCGACGACATGCTCATCCCGGGCGATAAGCCCAAGCTGGTCGAGAACGCCGAAAAGGAAGTCGTCAAGGTGCAGCAGCAATACCTCGACGGCGCGATCACCAACGGCGAGCGCTACAACAAGGTCATCGCCATCTGGGGCGACGTCACCGAAAAAGTCGCCGACGAACTCTTCAAGACCCTCGAGAACCAGGACAAGGAAGGCGGCATCAACCCAGTCTACGTCATGGCCGACTCCGGCGCTCGCGGATCGAAACAGCAGATTCGTCAGCTCTCCGGTATGCGCGGACTAATGGCGAAGCCGTCGGGCGAAGTTATCGAGTCGCCGATCACTTCCAACTTCCGCGAAGGCCTCAACGTGCTGCAGTACTTCATCTCGACGCACGGTGCGCGTAAGGGCTTGGCCGACACGGCTCTCAAGACCGCCGACTCGGGCTACCTCACTCGCCGTCTCGTCGACGTCGCGCAAGACGTGATCATCAACGAGCGCGATTGCGGCACCAGCGACGGCATCTACGTCGAGCCCATCGTCGAAGCCGGCGTCGAAGTCGAACCGCTGCGCGACCGCATCGTTGGCCGCGTCTCGCTCGACAAGATCAAGGACTTCGAAGGCCACGTCATTGTCGACGTGAACCAGGAAATCACCGAAGAGCTTGCCAACTCCGTGCAGGCTGCCGGTATCGAACGCGTTCGCATTCGCTCTGTTTTGACTTGCGAATCCCGCCGCGGTGTTTGCGCGCTGTGCTACGGCCGCAACCTCGCTTCGGGCCGCATGGTCGAACTCGGCGAAGCGGTCGGCGTCATCGCCGCGCAGTCCATCGGCGAACCCGGCACGCAGCTCACGATGCGTACGTTCCACATCGGCGGAACCGCCACCCGCGTTTCCGAGCGTTCCACGCTCGAAGCGCGCAACAACGGTGTCGTCAAGTTCGTGGATCTCAAGCACGTCGAAGGTCGCGGCGGCACAGCCATCGCGATGAATCGCGCCGGCTTGATTGCTATCGTTGACGAAAAGGGCCGCGAAAAAGAGCGCTACCACGTCGTGTACGGCGCGCGTCTTCGCGTCGCCGAAGGCGATTCCGTCACCCACGGCCAGATCTTGGCCGAGTGGGATCCGTTCACCTTCTCGATCCTGACCGAAACCGCCGGCTCCGTGAAGTTCGACGACCTGCGTCCCGGCCTCACGATCGAAGAGCAAGTCGACGAAGTCACCGGCCTCTCGCAGGACGTTGTCACCCTGCCGCCGGGCGACGAAAAACATCAGCCTGCGATCCTCGTCCGCGATTCTTCGGGCAAGGTTCGCCGCAAGTACCTCATGCCTTCACGCGCCCACTTGATGGTTAAGGATGGCGACGAAGTTTCGGCCGGAGACGTACTCGCGAAGATCCCGCGTGAAACCACCAAGACGAAAGACATCACCGGTGGTCTCCCGCGCGTCGTCGAACTCTTCGAAACCCGCAAGCCCAAGGATCCAGCCGTCATCAGCGAAATCGACGGCTCGGTTCGTTACGGCGATATCGCCAAGGGCATGCGCAAGATCTACGTCGAAAGCGAAGACCGCAAGACCACGAAGGAATATTCGATTCCTCGCGGTATTCACATCAACGTTCAGGAAGGCGACCACGTCAAGGCCGGTGAGGCTTTGATTGACGGTCCGCTCAACCTGCACGACTTGCTTGCGGTTCTCGGCGAAAAGTTCACCCAGGCCTACCTCGTGAACGCGATTCAAGAGGTCTACCGCCTGCAGGGTGTGAACATCAACGACAAGCACATTGAAACCATCTCCCGCCAGATGATGCGCTGGGTCAAGGTCGAAGACGTTGGCGACACTTCGTTCCTCCTCGAAGAGCAAGTGGACAAGTTCCGCTTCCGCGAAGAGAACGATCAGGTGATCAAGGATGGGGGCCGCCCGGCAACTGGCCGTCCGCTCCTTCTCGGTATCACCAAGGCGTCGCTCTCGACCGACTCGTTCATCTCGGCCGCGAGCTTCCAGGAAACCACGCGCGTACTCACCGAAGCCGCCGTTGCCGGCAAGGTCGACTACCTGCGCGGTCTGAAGGAAAACGTCATCATGGGCCGCCTCATCCCGGCTGGTACGGGCCTCGAGCACTACCGCAGCATTCAGTTGCTGACGGAAATGCCCGCGCCTGCTCCGGTCGAGGACATTCCCGAAGCCGCCGAACTCACCGCGGAGGAAGCCGCCGCGATCGAGTTCCTCGAAAAGGGAACCGAGGCCGACGCAGCCTCGGAAGCCTAATAAAATCAACGGGTTGGGCAACCTTCCCATTTTAACCTCAATTTACAGAAAGTGGGATCGGCGCTTGGTTTTCCCCAAGCGCCGATTTCGTTTTTCAGTGCAACGTTGTATGGAATGAGTACAGGTATTGTTCAGGCACTCGACGGAATCCATTCTGTTGCCGCCCATTGCGTCCCCTTCCTACAATGAGGTGTCAGGTCCAGTACCAGCTTTGCGGCCCACAGGCCAAACCCGCGGAAACGCATGCCCGAAGACCTAAAAACTCCCGCGAACGATAACGGAGCCCCCAAGAGTCCGGCCGTCTCCGAACGCCTCGCGCAGTTCGAGCGTCGCCAGGGCGAGCTTTGGCGTCTTACCTTTTTCCTCCTCCTCGCCATCTCCGTCGTCTTCGCCGTCGTCTCTTGGGACACGATTCGATCTTTGGCTCTTCGCTTCGAAGCGCTTCCCGTCGGCCTCGTCATTCTCGTCGCTTTGTTCGGTATGTACACCTGGAAGCGTTCTCAGGAAATGTCCGAGCTTCGCGGCCTGGTCAAGGGGCTCGAGCAGGGCCACACCCAAGCCGCCAACGATCGCGAATTCGACAAACTTTTCGCCGTCATCGAGCGCTCCCAACAGGGCTACCGCGATCTCATCGACTCGTTCGACGACGTCCTTCTCGCCCTCACGCTCGACGGAGAAGTCCGCGCCGTCAATCGCAGCTTCGCCGACCTCGTCGGCATGCGCTTTCAACAAATTGTGGGCCGCCACATCAGCGAATTCATGGAAGAGGCCAACGGTGAAGCGCGCACACTGATCGATCGCGCCATGCCTCGCTTCATCGACCGTCGCCACTGGACCGGTGTCGTCCACGTTCGCGTCAAGGGCCACAATTCGACTTTCTATTACGACTGCGTTGCCCACGCGATGATGCGCGGCGACCAGGTTCACGGCGTCACGATTCTCGCTCGCGACATCACCGCTTCGCGCAAAAACGAAGCCCGCTTCACCGAACTTTTCGAAACGCTCCAGGAAGGCATCTACATCGTCACGCCCGACGATCGCATCCTCGACGCGAATCCCGCGCTCGTCCGCATGCTCGGCTACGATTCTAAGGAAGAGCTGCTCTCGCACAGCCTCGCCGACGTCCTTCCCGACGCGCAGCAGCGCCGCCTCCTCCGTCAGGAAGTCGACACTGAGCCCATGCTTCAGGGTCGCGAGCTCACGCTCATCCGCAAAGACGGCCACCCGATCATCTGCCTCAACACCGCCGCCGTCGTGCGCGACACTTCCGGCCGCGTTCTCCGCTATCACGGCGCGCTCATGGACATCACCGAACGCCGCGAAATGGAGCGCCGTCTCTATCAGCAGCAGGAATTTGCGCGCCGCCTGATCGACAGCTTCCCCGATTTGATTTTCGTCCTGAATTCCGACGGCCAGTACACATTCACCAGCCCGCGCGTAAAGGAAATCCTCGGTTACGATCCGGAGGAATACGACTGGAGCGCTCTCGGCGAACGCACCCACGCCGAAGATCGCCCGGCGCTACAGACGATTTTCGCCGAAATGTTTACCGGTCAGCGCTCTTTCGGTTCGCTCGAAATGCGCGTGCGCCACAAGAACGGTGATTGGCGCAAGGTTCGCTGCCATCTCAGCCCGCTCTTCAATGAAACCGGCAAGATCGACGGCGTCATCATTTCCGGCCGCGACGTCACCGACGTCAAGCGTCTCGAAGAACAGCTCATCCAGGCCGAAAAACTTGCCGCCATGGGCCAGATGCTCGCTGGCGTCGCGCACGAGCTCAACAACCCGCTCACCGCGATTCTCGGCGTCACCGAATTGCTGCGCGAACGCGCCGGCGTCGACGAGTCCACCAAGCGCCAGCTCGACCTGACGCATCGCCAGGCCCGCCGCGCCGCTCGCATCGTCCAAAACTTGCTCGAATTTTCGCGCCCCGCCGCGCCCCAGAAAAAAACGCTCGACGTCAGCAACATCATCGAACGCACCCTGCAACTCCACGATCATTCTCTGCGCCGCAACAACATCGCTGTCGAGTTCCAGCCGCAAACTGGCCTCTACTCCGTCGTCGGCGACGCCAACCAACTCATCCAGGTCTTCCTCAATCTCATCAGCAACGCCGAGCACGCCATCCGCGAAGTTCGCGAGTCCGGCCGCATCCAGGTTCGCATCGGCCGTATCGGACCCAACGTTTCCGTCACCGTGCAGGACGACGGCGTCGGCATTCTCCCCGATGCGCTATCGAAACTCTTCGATCCTTTCTACACCACCAAGCGTCCCGGCGGCGGCACGGGCCTCGGCCTCAGCATTTGCACCGCGATCATCCGCGAGCACGGTGGCTCCATCGACGTTGAAACCCTCCCCGTCGGCGGCTCCGCGTTCACCGTTTTCCTGCCGCTCGCCGGCGAACAAAATCCGTCCGACTCGAACGCCCCTCTCGACAGCGGCGTCACGCCCGCTCTTCCCACGACAATTCGCGCCGTCGACGCCGGCATCTTCGCCGGCCGCTCTATCCTCGTCCTCGACGACGAAGAAAGCATCCGCATGCTCCTCGAAGAAGGCCTCTCCGCTCACGGCCTCCACGTCGACTGCGCTTCCACTCCCGTCGGCGCCGTCCAATTCGTGCGTGATCGCGCTTACGACATTCTCCTGTGCGATATCAATCTCGTCTCCAACGGTCATTCGCTCGCCGGCCAGGAAGCCGCTCAGCAAATTCTCTCCGCCGCCGGAGTCAACAAACCCATCGTCGTTTACATGACTGGCGATCTCGTCGAGCCACAGACCGCCGGTTCCAACGAGCCGCGCCGCCTGCAAAAACCATTCCGCATCTCCGACGTCCTCGCCATCTTCCGCGAAATCTTGGCCACCGCACCCGTCGCCAAACACTAATCAACTTCACGTTCCGCTAGCGCTCAAATTCGCCAAATCTACAGCCACGAAGTTCTGCTTGCGTCTCCGTTACGTGAGTAAGCGTACGCCCCCTTTACCCTTTGTCCACACCAGCGCTTTTCGTTATCGGACTCACTCACGCCTCGTAAGACACTGATTCCATACACAGATTCTCGCGCAAGCGAGTGTGTGTTCGACTATGACCAGACCCCTTCCAAGGGGCGGGCGTTTCACCCTGCTCCTGCTGTTATTGCCTGTCTGTTTTCTACCCCTCGTCGTCTCGGGGCAACGCAACTTTGCACATGTCCGCTCACCCAGAGTCTCTGACTGGTCCACTCGCCACGTCGTCTACACGCAATTCGGCACATCGCGCGCTCTCGAAGCCGCCAGCCGCGACCCGCGCGCAAACATGCGCTGGAAGGAATTGGAACAGCGGGTAACCCTGCGCCGCCTGAATCAATTTCAATCTCGCAGCTCTTTCCTGCTGGGCCTGCGCAACCCAATCCGCCGCTTTCCGCTTCGCACCACGCCGCCGTCTCTTCACGCCGACTGGAGCATCTCTCTCGGTGGCGGTGAAACTGCTCTCTCCATGTATCCCGCGAAATACAGTTTCGACGTGAACGCCACTCCGAACTGCACCTCCGACTTCGTCGTGTTTCCTGTAAATGTCGGCAGTGCAACCACCCAGCCGAACATCGTCGCCTTCAACAATTTATACAGCGGCACTGCGGGCGCCACCGGAATCTGCGACTCGCGGACTCCTCCCACCGGACACACTGACACGACGAGTTCCGCCACGGTACTGTGGTCATACAACATCCACGCGATTAGTCCCACCGGTACAGGTGGCGCGGTCAAGACATCTCCGTCGATTTCCCTCGACGGCACAAAGGTAGCCTTCGTCGAAACTGCAACAGGCGCCACGTCCCATTTCCATGTCTTGGCTTGGAAATCGGGAGACGGTCAGGCGGGGAGCCTCCAAACCACGACATCCGCGCTGGAGATTACAACTTTCGCCACCGCGCCCCCGGCCGCTGGAAGCGGTAAGGTGACCGATCTTTCTCTCGGCACCGCAACCACCGGAACCAACACGCTTTCTTCTCCTTTCATCGACTATTTCAACGACACCGCCTACGTCGGAAACGACATCGGAATCCTGTATCGCGTAAAGAACGTCTTTTGCACCACCGCTGCTTGCATCGCTACTCCGGCTCTGCCCATTCTGGACTCGAGCTGGGGAACCGGCGGCGCCGTCACCACCGGATGCGGCGGCGTTCTCACCGGTGCCATCGTCGATTTCACCAGCACCAACGTCTTCGTCGGATGTTCCAACGGCAAACTGTACAAAATCACGCAA
>Ga0209006_10003790_pt1 | contig 13735 bp, 12 predicted proteins | sample JacPin_JW_Ref_O2_FD_188567 | JGI IMG/M metagenome (GOLD analysis project Ga0209006, IMG submission 188567) | Forest soil microbial communities from Algoma, Ontario, Canada - Jack Pine, Ontario site 1_JW_Ref_O2 (SPAdes) (version 2) | ecosystem: Environmental > Terrestrial > Soil > Boreal... | reverse complement strand
AAATTCCTGGCCGCGCGGAGTGCCATCCAGTAGAGACGCATTCAGAGCGGTGCGAAAAACTCCGGGCACCAGACCGTTCACGCAGACGCCATGGCGCGCCCACTCGATGGCTAAGGATTTTGTGAGAGAAGCTACGGCGGACTTGCTGGCAGCGTAAGCGGCGACCTCGAAAATTGCCACGAAAGACGATAGCGAACAAATATTGATGATTCGTCCGTAGCGGCGCTCGACCATGTGACGGCCGAAAATCTGGGAGGAGCGGAGGGTGCCGTTGAGATTGGTCTCGAGAATCGCATTCCAATCTTTTTCGCTCATGTCTAGAGTCGGCGTGCGCTGCGTGATGCCCGCGCAGTTTACGAGAATATCGACTTTGCCGAATTCGGCGCAGGCCGCTTCCAGCAGGGCTTGCAGGCTGTCGCGATCGGCCACATCGCAAGTAAGGGGAAGCGAGCGGCCGCCGGATTTCTTGATATCGTCTGCGACTTCTTCGACGCGATCGCGGCGGCGTCCCGAAGGAATGACGTTTGCGCCCGCCACGGCTAACCCTTTGGCAAGAGTCAGACCGATGCCGGAGGTTCCGCCGATCACGACGGCGGTTTTCGATTCGAGGCCGAGGGCGGGATGTCCCATGCAATCCATGTTTATAACACGGTTTATGGCACGCGTTGCGAGGGAGTAGTATGGTGCGCAATCGCATGAGGAGGCTGTTACGGCTACGCCCATGAATCGGAAAAAACGATATTCTCCGACGCGATTTTTTCTATTTGTTTTTTTTCTCTTCTCGGTTTTGCTGACCGGGACGGCGGTAAGTGCGCAGAATAAACCTGGCACGCCGGAAGGCGCGGCGAAGTATCGCAATCCCAGTCTGACGGTCGAGGAGCGCGTGGCGGATTTGTTGCCGCGAATGACGCTGGAAGAAAAAGTCGAGCAGATCAGCGGTGGCGGGAGGGGCGAGATCAACATCATCGACCCGACAGGGACATTCACCACCGAGCAGGCACGCGAGACGCTGGGCCGATGGTGGGATCCGGACTTAGCATTCACACCCAAGCGGGCCGCGATTCTGCGCAATGGAATTCAACGCTATCTGCGGGAGAAGACGCCGCTGGGCATTCCCAATTTATTTATGGGAGAAGCTCTGCACGGGTTCATGGAATATGGCAGCACTAGCTTTCCACAGGCGCTGGGGCTGGCCAGCACGTGGGACCCGGAGTTGGTGCATCAGGTGTTTACGGCGGCGGGCGATGAAGCGGGATCGAGCGGCTCGGGACAAGTGTTTTCGCCGGTGCTGGATATTGCGCGCGATCCGCGATGGGGCCGCACGGAAGAGACTTACGGCGAAGACCCGTTTCTGGCTGCGCGCATGGGAGTAGCCGCGATTACGGGCCTGCAAGGCGATTCGTTCATGATTGGGCGGCATCACGTTGTGGCGACGGCGAAACACTTTGCCGTGCATGGCCAGCCGGAAGGCGGAACGAATACAGCGCCCGCCAATTATTCGGAGCGCATTATTCGCGAGAATTTTCTGGTGCCGTTTCATGCGGCGGTGCAGGAAGCGAACGTGGGAAGCGTGATGGCTTCCTACAACGAAATCGATGGGCATCCCGTCGCACATCAATCACTGGCTGCTGGACCGCGTACTGCGGCAGGAATGGGGCTTTCGCGGATACATTACGTCCGATGGCGACGGGTTGCAAATGCTGGTGGACACGCACAAGGTCGCAGCGAACAAAGCCGACGCCGCACGCCTGGCGATTGCCGCGGGTGTGGATTATGACTTGTCGGATGGTTCGGTGTATCGCACGCTGGTCGACCAGGTAAAGCGCGGAATCGTCCCGGAGAGCGAAGTGGATCGGGCGGCGGGGCGGGTGCTGGCGACGAAATTCCGGCTGGGACTGTTCGACAATCCTTATGTCGATCCGGAAGCGGCGGAGCGAGTCACCAACAGCGCCGAGCATCAGAAGCTTGCGCTCAAGGCGGCACAAGAGGTGATGGTGCTGCTGAAGAACGACGAGAATCTCCTGCCTCTGGATTTGAATAAGCTGAAAACTATCGCGGTGATTGGGCCCAATGCGGCTGGAATTCACCTCGGCGGGTACAGCCGCAATCCGCTGCATGGAGTTAGTATCGTGGATGGCATTCGCGAACGCGTTGGGTCGAAGGCGAAAGTTGTGTATGCGGAAGGGTGCAAGATCACGGACGCCCCGGGGGATTGGCACGGCTGGTTCACGAATGACGTGAAGCTCATCGATCCGGCGACGCAGCAGGAGAGCGTGAAAGCCGCGGCCGATGTGGCGCGGAAAGCCGACGTGGCGATTCTGGTGGTGGGTGAGAATGAGAGCACCAATCGCGAGGCCTGGTCGGAAAATCATCTGGGAGATCGCGATTCGCTCGACCTGCTGGGCGCGCAGAACGATCTGGTGAAGTCGGTGGTGGAGACGGGAACGCCGACGGTGGTGTTGCTCATTAACGGCCGGCCGCTTTCCATTAGCTACATCGCTGAGCATGTGCCCGCGATTCTGGAAGGATGGTATTTGGGTGAAGAAGCTGGGACGGCGGCGGCGAATATCCTGTTTGGCGATGTGAATCCCGGGGGGAAGCTGCCGATTACTTTTCCGCATTCGGTGGGCGATCTGCCCGATTTTTACAATCACAAACCTTCGGCTAACCGCAGTTACGCGTTCGGCACGCGCAAGCCGCTTTATCCATTTGGTTACGGATTGAGCTACACGACTTTTCATTTCGACAACCTGCGCGTGGAGCCGAAGCAGATCGGAGTAGGTGGAACGGCGAAGGCCAGAGTGGACATTACGAACACGGGATCGCGTGAGGGAGACGAGGTTCCGCAGCTTTATATTCATCAGAAGGTCGCATCGGTTACGCGGCCGGTCATGCAGTTGGCGGGCTTTCAGCGCGTCACGCTGAAGCCGGGCGAGAATAAGACGGTTGAATTCACCATCACGCCGGAGATGCTTTCGATGTTGAACGTGGATATGCATCGCGTGGTCGAGCCAGGAATATTCGAAGTGATGGCGGGGCCGAGTTCGGATCAGACGACGACAGTGCCACTGCATGTAGTGGGCGCGTATGGCGAAACGGGGATCGCGCCACTGCCGCCCGCGCCCGCGGGCTCGGAGTCGGGCGTGGTCAGCACATTCGACGACGGGAGGGTTGCGGCCAATTATGGATCGTGGATAACCGGCAGTGATGCAATGCAGGGAGGAAAGTCGAACGCGAAGATGGAAGTGGTGGAGGGTGGGGCGGAAAATTCCAAGGGCGCGCTGCGCGTGACCGGCGAAATTGTTCCGGGAGCGTCGTTCACGTGGGCGGGCGCGCTATTTTTGCCGGGATCGTCGCCGGCAGATCCGGTGAACCTTTCGAGCAAGAAAGTTATTAGCTTTTGGGCGAAGGGAGATGGGAAGACTTACGCTCTGGCATTGGGCACACAGAGCCGGCAGAATCAGATGCCTGCGATCAAGACGTTTGTGGCGGGAGCGGAGTGGAAGCAATATTCGTTTTCGATTTCTGCGTTCGACACCGAGGGACAAGACATCACGAATCTGGGGTTTGCGCAGAGTGCAGTGGGGAAGTTTGAATTTGAGGTTGATCAGATGGAAATAAAGTAATCCGTGAAACGTTATTTTTCTTTCTTCTACGTAATAAATCGCCTCGGGCCGCGTCTTTACTTGTAAGAGCGGTACAGGAGGCGTCACCTGCTGAGCGCATTAGAGGAACCGGCGATCGCGATTCCGGATGAACTCGAGCGAGCGTTTCGAGCGCATCACGAGCTTGTCTTCCGCACGGCCTACCGGATCACGGGGAACGCAGGCGATGCCGAAGACGCGTTGCAAACGGTCTTTCTGCGTCTGCTGCGCCGCGGGCGGAAGGCCGACGCGCTGGATAATCCCGAAAGTTATCTGCGGCGCGCGGCTATCAACGCGGCTCTGGATGTGATCCGGTCACGACAGGCCGATCAAACCGTTCCTTTGCCTGAAGATTCTTCCGACTGGATGCCGGCCACGCGAGCCGAGAACTTTGGGCTTCGTCAGGCGCTGGCGCGGGCCATAGCGCAGTTGAAACCTCGCGCGGCGGAGATCTTCGCGTTGCGTTTTCTTGAAGGTCTGAGCAACCGGCAGATTGCGCAGACGCTGGGAATTTCACAAGTGCTGGTCGCGGTGATCGTGCATCGCGCGCGTCAACAGCTCCGAAGCGAGCTTCGTCCATACCTCGTCCGCAACTAGGAGACAGATCATGAGCAATCATAAGTTCGATCAGTTGATTTCTGAAATTCGCAATGAACAGGTGGATGACCGGATTGTTTCCGCCGCGGGTGAGCGGGTTTGGAGTGCGATTGCCGGGTCTACAGCCGCCAATCTGAGTCCGCACAGGCTGCGGAGTTGCGAGGATTTCCAGGCGCTCATTCCCGCGTACTTGGAGAAGAATTTAGCGGAGCCTCGCCGGTTGTTGTTTGAAGATCACGTGCATCAATGTGTGGCGTGCCGGCATGCGGTCGAGGATGCGCGCGACGGGGAAATGCAGCCGGTGTGGCAACCGAAGGTGGCGTCTCGAGGCTTTCCGGTTTGGCGATGGGCGATGGGTTCGGCGGCTGTTCTGGTTGCAGGCGTTGCGGCCCTCGCTTTGATCAACGGACTTTTCCCGGGCCAGCACGCAGTTCGCGGAGCGGTGCAGAATGTGGATGGTTCGTTATATGCGGTCTCCGACAATCGGATGAGGATCATTCCGGCGGGATATCAGATTCGCAATGGGGATGAGATTCGCACGGCGAAGGGATCGAATGCCGTGGTGCGATTGCTCGATGGATCGTTGGTGGAAATGGGCGAACGCTCCGACCTCTCAGTGTCTCGCGAATGGAGGGGGACGACGATTCATTTGGATGGGGGCCGCGTGATTGTGCAGGCGGCGAAGCAACGCACGGGCCGGCTTTATGTGGCGACCGACGATTGCCTGGTATCGGTGAAGGGAACGATTTTTTCGGTGAACCGCGGGACCAAGGGCTCGCGCGTGGCGGTGATTGAAGGCGTGGTTCGAGTGGCTTCCGGCGATCGCACCGACGAACTGACCGCCGGCGAGGAAGCGACTTCAAGCGCCAGCCTGGCCAAAGTCCCGATACAAAACGAAGTGGCGTGGAGCCGCAACTCGGCGAAGTATCTGGCGTTGCTGGGAGACTTTGCGGTGCTGCAAAAACAGTTTGAAGCGATTCCGGGGCCGGGGTTGCGCTACAGCTCCGATCTTCTTCCCTACGTTCCCGATAACACTGTGGTTTATGCGGCGATCCCGAACTTGGCGGCGACGCTGGGCGAGGCCAGCGAATTGTTTCAGCAACGGTTGCAGCAAAGTCCGGAGTTGCGCAATTGGTGGCGGGAGCAGCAGCGCAGCAAGGGGCCGAAGTTGGGTGACATGATCGAGAAGATGAAGAACCTGAGCGGCTATTTGGGAGATGAGATTGTATTTACGGTGGCAAAAGAAGGCGCGATTTATGGCTCTCCGGTGATTCTAGCCAGGGTAACGCGGCCGGGAATCGAAAAGTTTTTGCAGGGCGAAGCAAAGCGTCTCAACAAGAGCGGCTCCGAAATCGCCGTGCAAGTTGTGCATGATCCCTCAACCGTGCCGTCGTCCTCGAACCGTCCGCTGCTGGTTTATTTGAACAACGATATGCTGGTCGCGAGTCCCGATGCGGCGGAACTTCAAAGCGCAGCTGCGCGGATTCAGCAGTCCGCTTCCAGCCATTTTAGCGAGACGCCGCTCTATCGGCAGGTGGTGCATTCCTATCAGCAAGGCGCGGGCTGGCTGTTTTGCGCGGACATGGAACAAATTGTCGCGCACAACGTATCTAATGAGGGCAAGAATCAAGTGCCTTCGGGGATCGAAGACGTGCGATATCTGACCATGGAGCGTCGCGAGGTTGGAGGCAAGACGGAGAACCGAGCGGCTCTTACGTTCGCTTCCGAGCGGCACGGTGTGGCGTCATGGCTGGCCGCGCCGGCTTCCATGGGCGCGCTGGATTTTATTTCGCCGAACGCGAGCATGGTGAATGCGGTGGTGATCAAGAACCCGCGCAGCATCATGGAGGAATTGTTCCAGATGATCGGCGCCAGTGACGCGAATTTTTCGCAAGATCTGGCGAAGTTCGAATCGAAGACCGGGGTGAGCGTGCTGAACGACATCACGGCGCCGCTGGGAGGCGAAGTAGCGGTTGCGTTGGATGGACCGGTGTTGCCTACGCCGCGGTGGAAGCTGGTGCTTGAAGTCTACGATCCGGCGACGCTGCAATCGACCATCGGCAAGCTGGTGGAGAGTTTCAATCGCGAAGCGACGAAGCCGAATGCTTCGCTGCAGCTTTCGACGCAGCAGGTGGGGGCGCAGACTTACTACACGCTGCGCAACCCAAAGCAGGCGGGATTCGAAATTAATTACACATACGTGGATAGTTATCTGATCGCGGGGCCGGATGTGGCAACGGTTTCGCAGGCCATTCGTGACCGCCAGTCGGGATACACGCTGGCGCGTTCGACAACTTTCCAGTCGCTTTTGCCCACTGACGGATACACAAATTTCTCTGCGATCTTCTATCACAACATCGGGCCGGTTGTGGGACCGCTGGTGGAGCAGATTAAGTCCGTGGGAACGCTGACGGCGCAGCTACAGCAGTCGATTGCCGCGCTGCAAGCGAACACCGCGCCGGGATTGATTTACGCCTATGGTGAGTCCGACCGCATTGTAGTGGCGAGCGACACCGGATTCATGGGATTCGACCTCGGCACGTTGTTGACGATGGATCATGGTGGGCCGTTTCTCCCGCAGATGTTTTTGGGAGATGTGATGAGACATCTCGCCCCGACACAATTCCCAGCGACACAATAGTTTTCGACGACAACCAATGAGCACGGCGATCCAACCCGGACCGGCAGAGGGCATAAATCAGCAAGCCGCTGCCGCTCCGTCGACGCCGGTCATCGATCTGCGAGGATTGTCTGTCCAGTTCGGAAGCCGCGAGATTCTGAAGAATCTGGTTTGCTCGCTGCGCGGGCGAGCTATTGGGTTGCTGGGTCCGAACGGGGCGGGCAAGTCTACTCTGATCAATACTCTTCTTGGTTTCTATCATCCTTCCTCGGGGTCGGCCAGCGTTCTTGGATACGACATTCGCAGAGAGACGCGGATGATTCGCAGCCTCGTCGGGTACATGCCCGAGAACGACGCGTTCATCTCGAAGATGAGCGCGGTGTCGTTCGTGCAAATGATGGCGGAACTTTCCGGCCTGCCTCCGGCGGCGGCTCTGGAACGGGCGCATGAGGCGCTGTTCTGCGTAGGCCTGGCCGAGGCGCGATATCGCGAAATCGGAACCTACTCGCTGGGCATGAAACAACTGGCGAAGCTGGCGCAGGCCATCGCGCATGGGCCGAAGCTGCTGATTCTCGACGAGCCGACCAACGGCCTCGATCCCTCGGCGCGGCAACGCATGATCCGCATGATTCGCGACATTCGCGACAGCCAGCAGTTGCAGATCGTGTTGTGCTCGCATCTTCTGCGCGACGTCGAAGACACGTGCGAAGAAGTGCTCATCCTGAAGCAGGGCCGCATCGCGCACTACTCGAACCTGGAAGAAGAACGCAAGGCGAACAAGCGATTTCTGGAATTGGAAACTTACGGAGCCAACGGCGATTTCACCGAAGCAATTGAAAAGCTTGGATGCGAATGCGCGGTGACGGCGAATCGGCTGAAGATGATTCTCGCGGATGGGGTGGAGATTCGCGATATTTACCGGCTGGCTGCGGAACGCGAAGTGCGAATTCGGCGGCTCAATTTTCGGCGCGACACGCTGGAAGATATTTTCCTGAAAGCGATGGAAGGCTGATGACGGCTATGAAATCTGGACAACCGGAGAATTCTCGTGGCCGTTTATAGGCGAACTTACACGTCGTATGCAGGCGCGCTTACTCCGGCGTGGTCGCGCTTTCTGGTGCTGCTTCGCTATGCCAGGAGAAATCTGTTTCGCTCCAAGCTTCAGAATGCGCTTTTCGTGCTCTGCTTCTTCTTTCCGCTGGTGTGCCTCATCGCTATCTACCTGGCGCACAATCTTAGCTTTCTCGAACGATTTACCGGCAGCAATAAGTTGTTGAGAGTCGATAACGAGTTTTTCTTTTTCTTCATCCGCGTGCAGGGCGTGTTTGCGTTTATCCTCACCGCGTTCATCGGCCCGGGGCTGATCTCGCCCGACATTGCCAACGGCGCTCTGCCCTTATATTTCTGCCGGCCGTTTTCGCGCGCTGAATATGTGCTGGGCAAGTCTTCGGTTTTGCTGATTGTGTTGTCGCAGATTACCTGGATTCCGGGCCTCGTGTTATTTGCCGTGCAGTCGAGCCTGGCCGGTTCCGCCTGGACCTGGGAGCATCTGTGGATTGCCGGCAGCCTCATGGTTTCTTCGTTGATCTGGATCGCCATTCTTTCGCTTCTCGCCATGGCGTTGTCGGCGTGGGTGAAGTGGAGAATCGTCGCGGGCGCGCTATTGCTGGCCGTGATGTTTTTTGGGGCGGGCTTTGGGGAAGCGATCAATGCCGTGATGCGGACGCAATCGGGCCACTTCTTTAACATCGTTTACCTGATGACCACGGTTTGGTCTTCGCTGTTCCGGCTGGACAACGAACTGTCAATTACAGCGGGCGAAGCGTGGATCGCGCTGCTTACCTATTGCGGAGTTTGCCTGGCGCTGCTGGTGCGAAAAGTGCGCGCCTACGAGGTGATCGGGTGAACGATCGCATCGTCTTCGAAGATGTTTCGAAGTTTTACGGCGAAATTCTGGGAGTGAACCGCGTCAATCTTTCGATACCTCCGGGCGTGACCAGCCTGGTTGGTCCCAACGGTTCGGGAAAAACTACGCTGATGAATTTGATGACGGGCTTGGTCCATCCTACGCGCGGGAGTATTCAGGTTCTGGGATTGCGGCCGAACGAACCGGAAAAACTTTTCAAGATTCTCGGCTACAGCGCGCAATTCGATTCTTTTCCCAAAGGCATGAGCGGCCTTCAGTTTGTCGGCTCGTATCTGCGGGTTGCGGGGATGGATTCGCAAACTGCGGAACAACTTGCGTGGCGGGCGATCGAGCGCGTGAATCTAGTCGAGGCCGCGCATCGCAACGTTGCGGGCTACAGCAAGGGAATGCGGCAGCGCATACGGCTGGCGCAGGCGTTGTGCCACAATCCGCGAGTGCTGGTGCTGGACGAACCGCTGAATGGCCTCGACCCGCTGGCGCGCGCCGAGATGATCGCGCTGTTTCGCGCGGTCGCGGAACAGGGATGTTACGTCATTATTTCGAGCCATATTTTGCACGAAGTCGACGCCATTTCGGATCAGGTGGTTCTGCTGAGCAACGGATATGTGGTGGCGGAAGGGCAAATCCGCGATGTGCGCAGCGAGATTCGCGAGCATCCCGCGCAGATTCTGATTCGCTGCGACCGGCCCCGCGATCTGGCCGCCAAGATGATGGGGTCCGAACACGTTATCGAGGTTCGGATTCACAACGACGAGCGCGGCCTGCTGATCAAGACGCGCGACGCCGACCGCTTTTATCTCGCTCTGAATCACATTGCGCTGAACGGAGTGGAGATTGAATCGGTAGCGCCCGCCGACGACGATGTGAATTCCGTCTATGAATATCTGATCGGCGCCGAAGAGGTGTTGCGATGACGAAGCTCTGGTGGGCGCAGATTCACGCTGTCATTCGTCTGGAATTAAAGAAGACGTTGTTGGCCCGGCGCGGGATTTGGATCTACGTGCTTGCGTTGTTGCCACTGGTGTTGTTTCTGGCTCACGCGGTCGTGGTCTCTCATGACAGGAATCGAAGCGGTGACATTGCGGCGCGAGGTGCGAAGCATCTCACGTACCAGGATCTACAAGCGATCAAGCCGGAGATGACGCGGCAGGAGGTCCTCGAGCGGCTGGGGAGCCCTCCAGTTCGTTTTCACTGGCGCGGACAGCGAGTGGTTAAGCCGGGTGAGTTCGCGAATACATTCAACGAATCGTACCGCTATTCCGATGGAACCAACGACCTTTTCATCGATGTCACAGACGACAAGGTGACCGGCGTTCGCCTTCAGCAAGGCTTTAACATCGGCGACGATTCGGTGATTTTCGCCGGCGTGTTTCAGTTCTTCTATTTGCGGCTTGCCATTTTTTTCGGGTGCCTGGGCGTGTTCATGAATTTGTTTCGCGGAGAAATTCTGGACAAGAGCCTGCATTTTTATTTTCTGGCGCCCATCCGCCGCGAAGTTCTGATGGTCGGAAAATTTCTGGCGGGATTGCTGGCCACCTGCATCATTTTTGTGGGCAGCGAGTTGCTCCAGCTTTTTGTTTTCACGCAGCAGTTCAGCCCCAATGTTCGCGAACTTTATCTTTACCAAGGTCACGGCATAGCCCACGCGGCCGCTTATATGGGCATCACAGCGCTGGCATGCCTCGGTTATGGCGCGTTCTTCCTGGCGGCGGGAATGTTGTTTCGTAATCCGATTCTGCCGGCGGCTGCGATTTTGATCTGGGAAGGCATCAATCCATTTCTGCCGGCGCTGCTCAAGAAATTCAGCGTTATCTATTACCTGAAATCTTTGTGCCCAGTTGAAATTCCGAGTCCTCCGGGCACGCCGGCGCTGTTGTCGCTGCTGGTTTCGAATCCCGACCCGGTATCGGCGCCGGTGGCGATTCTGGGGATCGTGATCGTGGCGCTGCTGGTTTTGTATGTGTCCAGCTTTCAGGTCCGGCGGATGGAAATCAATTACACCACCGAGTAGCGCCCTGCGATATTCATTTTCCTGCCAGCGGAGTATCTTCTTTATCTTTATCGCTGGGCATATTCCCGCGCCACCATCTTTCCCAACTCATCCTTCTCCACCAACCCCCAGGGCGTCTTCGCATCGTGCGTGAAAACCGTCAGCCATCTTTCCGCAATCGACTTCAGGTAATACTGCTTCTTGCTCTCGATGGTTTGCAGTGGGTAAAGGTCGAAGCCCATGCCCCAGGTGAGGTCGATGTGCGCGGTGGTGGGGATCAGGTCGGAGATGTAGCAGGCGGTGCGGCCTCCGCCGGTCACGATCACTCCCTGCATGTGCGCGGTGTGGCCGGGAAAGGTTCGCACCGAAATTCCGGGAACGATTTCTTCGCCGCCTTTTAGCAGCGTCATCTGGCCGCTGGCCACCAGTGGGTCGTAGTTCTCGGGGATGTAGCTGATGGAGTCGCGTTCGCTGGGACGACGCGCGTATTGCCACTCGCCTTCGGGCGCGTAATATTTGGCGCGCGGAAATGTTGGGACGATCTTGCCGTCTTTGTCGCGCATGGTGTTCCATCCGCAATGATCGAAGTGCAGGTGCGTGTTGATGACGATGTCGATGTCTTCGGGCGCGACTCCGGCCGCGGCGAGATTTGAGAGCAGTTTCGCAGGCTGGCCGTAGAACTTGACCATGCGCTCGGAAAGCTTGTTGCCCATGCCGGTTTCCACCAGCACAGTCTGTTTGCGGGTGCGAATGAGCAGCGAATTGAGTCCCGACTGGACGTAGTTCCGCTCGTCGGCTTCGACCTTGCGCGACCACATGATTTTAGGGATGACGCCAAAGAAAGCTCCGCCGTCGAGAAGGTAAGTACCGTCGGAAAAAATGGAAAGTTCGAAATCGCCGAGAGTCATCCGCTGCATAAACCTAGTGTGCCACAGGCGCGGCCGGCCGGCGCGGCGCACAAAGTCTAAACAGATATGTGAGAGAGAGGTTTTTCTTCACCCTTTGCCGCAAGAGGAAAGACTGCGACTCGTTTACAATGACTAAGCCAAGACTATTCTGAGTTGCCCGAAGCTTGGCGAAGGGACCATCGACCATCACTGCATGAAAAAGAACGATCTCAAGAATCAAATCAATTCCGCCATTCAAGCCTGCTTCGACAAAAAAGCTGAAGAGCTGACCATCCTGGAAATGGAAAAAGGCTCGGGAGCCTTCACCGATTACTTCGTATTGTGCAGTGGGACCAACCCGAAGCAGGTGCAGGCCATTGCCGACGAGGTCGAGATGCGGCTCAAGGCCGCGGGTTTAAGGCCGGCGCATGTGGAAGGCTATAAGCAGGCGGAGTGGGTGCTGGTGGATTACGTCGACTTCGTCGTGCATGTTTTTTCCGAGAAGGCGCGCAAATTTTACGATCTGGAGCGTCTGTGGAAGTCGGCCAAGAAGTTGGAGCCGGCGGAGTTAGAGGCTGCGCCGAAAAAGCGGAAGACGGCGACTTCTTCCACGGCGACATCGGCTGCCAAAAACTCTCCCGCGCGGAAAAAGAAGAAAGCTTAAGGTCTGCGTTGGCTACTTCATCGGCAGTTTCGCATTTTCCATTTCAATGACCTCCGCACCAGAAACCGAACCGAGTTGGGGATCGCAGTACCGTCTCGTGGCCTCCGAAAAGTGGAAGGCAAAATCGGCGGTCATGGGGCAGGCCGTCACGGACGCACTGGTGGAGTATGCGCAGCCTGCGGCGGCGATAAAGGTTCTCGATCTGGCCAGCGGAACGGGAGAGCCCGCCATCAGCCTGGCGGCGCGAGTGGGTGAGCACGGCCACGTGACGGCGCTCGATCTGAGTGCGGAGTTGTTGGAGATGGCCAGCGGGAGGGCGCGGGCTCGCGGCCTGAAAAATTTTGCCACACACAAAGGCGACGCACACACGCTTCCTTTTCCCGACAATCATTTCGATCTGGCGACTTCGCGATTCGGCGTTATGTTTTTTCGCGATGTTGTGGGCGCACTGCGGGAGTTGCGCCGCGTTCTGCGACCCGGGGCGCGGGCTTGCTTTGCCGCGTGGGGAAGTTTTGAGCAGCCCTACTGGCGGAGCACGATGGGAGTCGTCCATCGCCACGCGGGAGGGCCGCTGTTGCCGCCTGGCGGCCCCAATCCTTTCCGTTTCGCGGAGCCGGGAAGTCTTTCGCAGGTATTGAAGGCCGCGGAATTCGAGCAGGTGGAAGAACAAGCCCGAACCGTAGCTTGGACCTGGCCGGGTACCGTGGAAGAAGTTTGGGAGCAGGCACAGGCGGTTAGCGTGCCTTTTCGTCCCATGCTCAAGCGTGTGCCTCCGGAGATGTGGCCGAAGATCAATGCCGATGTCCGTGAGGCGGTGGAAAAATATTTTGACGGCGAGAAGATCGAGTTTGGGGCGTCTGTGGTATTGGCTTCCGGGAGGAAATGACGAGAGCGCAGGTGGCCCGGCGAGGAAAGTTCTTGAAGATCAAGATAGCGTGGATCGGTAGGACGAAAGAGACGGCAATCCAGTCGCTGACCGAAGAATATCTCAAGCGCATCTCGCGCTACATTCTGATTGAAGGCATCACACTGAGAGATGAGGCAGCATTGTTAGAAATTTGCGGACGAGGATTTTCATCAAAATCCGGAAGAAGCGGGACCACGAAGTCAACGCTGGTCTTGATGGACTCTCGGGGTAGGCAATTTTCATCCGAAGAGTTGGCAAAGTTTTTGGGAGATTATCAGGGTCGCAATCCTTTGCCGCTGATATTTGCGGTGGGCCCAGCGGATGGTTTCAGCGAAGAAGCGCGGGAGGCAGCGCAATGCACGATCTCACTAGGCAAGATGACCCTGGCGCATGAATTGGCGCGAGTGGTATTACTGGAGCAAATTTATCGCGCGTTCACCATCCTGAAAGGGCACCCGTACCATTGCGGGCACTGAACTCGCACCGGCTTTTTCGTCTG
>Ga0209006_10003789_pt1 | contig 13738 bp, 14 predicted proteins | sample JacPin_JW_Ref_O2_FD_188567 | JGI IMG/M metagenome (GOLD analysis project Ga0209006, IMG submission 188567) | Forest soil microbial communities from Algoma, Ontario, Canada - Jack Pine, Ontario site 1_JW_Ref_O2 (SPAdes) (version 2) | ecosystem: Environmental > Terrestrial > Soil > Boreal... | reverse complement strand
AGGTGAGCCGCAATACTCGTAGGCTATAAAATCGTCGCTTATTGAAATCAAAAGATATTTGGACATCTTCGCCCTTTAGACATTCTAAACCTTGCCAGGACTTCGAAAGATTTCAGGCGTCTCCTCATGCATCGGTCTTCTATCTCAATATGGAGGGCCGCTCGTGCCAATATTGAAGGGTTCCCTGATTGCCCACCAGAAATGTCGGAGCCGCAATGGGCTCACCTCGCATTTTACCCATACTGCAATGTCAGTTCTAGTTCCGTATTCTTCTCTTCACTTAACCAAAGCCTTCCTGCCCACAGATTTGCTTCACTCCAGGCATTAGGAATGTTGATTGGCGACTTCGAGTCCGCATCTGTTCTAAATGTGCAAAGGACCAGTTAGTATCTCGATTCGTTGTCCTTTTCCTAGTTGAATCCAATTTGAATCCAATTTGAATCCAATTTTAGTCTCGGAGAAGATTATCCTTTTGGCGATTCCGTCTCTTTCCCTGATCTTGTACCTTTTCGTGAGGGAAGTGAGTAACCCGATCCCGCTATATTTTCGATGTTTTGATACACCTTCCACCAAAACAAGAACGCGGCAGACTGGTTTACTTCCTCGATAATTACATAGCCCTAAAGACCCAATATGAAGCAATCGCCGATGATGACGAGCGTGTTGCATATCTCGCGAGGCAACGCAAGACCCTAATTGAGATGGACAAGGTACGAGTCTCTGTCGATGTTCACCCCGATAAAGCTCACAACTTCTAGCACGCCTCCATTTGCGAGAATTGGGCTTCGGCGCAAGCTGAAGGTCGATTGGAGGAGCTTCGGGAAATCAAATCAACCCGGAAAAAAGAGTATGAAAACCTTGGCGATATTGTATCTTCTATAGCTGATGAGTTGAACCAGCATCATTGAAAGGTTAACTGCTCTTGGATGGGGGGAAGAGATTGCAAAACTTCCTTATGACGATGATCTGGAAAGACATCGACTAGTCAGGACACCACAACAGCTTACCGAAAGAAGTCAGTCTTCTTCACCAACTGCCAATTGACATGTCGTCTAATAGCACATGGTCTTCAAGTCTGGATGAACATTCGTCGACCCTTGATCGAATACATGGAAAAAATGAAATCGAAACGATTGGCTCGTGAATGGACCCAAATAGTGCTACTACGCGAAACGATCGCGGTCGACATCCTCCGCAATTATAAAAAATCCCAACTGCCGTTTACGTCTGTCATGCCTGAACCATATGACTTTTTCCAGTTCCCAGCGATAAAAGTCGTCATAGACCAGCCTGCGGATGTTGATGTCGATGAGTCAAGCTTTACGGATATCATACCTCTCTTGCCGGACATGGTCGACGAGTGGCGGGTAGACATCAATACAAAGTTGGTGGAGTGTGTGAAGAAGTACAAGAAAGGAGGGGAGAGGACACAGTCCATGGACTCAAATGAAGACGATGAACGCAAAAACGACCACGATGATGTTGTGGCAGAAAGGATGAAGCTCGCCACGACCGTATTCAATTGTCACTTGTGCGACATGGATGATCTTTCCGACGACGAGTCCGAGAGCGATCCGAGGGTTCTTGAACCTAATTTCTTCAAGGCGCTTTTCTATCCGAATGTGCTTGGTCATCGTTGCCTAACGAAACCGGAAGATCCTGGGTTTACCTTCGACTCCCGAAGGGATCTAACTGGCCCATTCCACTTCCGTCAAAAGTGGACTTGTGAGTGGCTCGGATTAGACGAACGGGCTGGAAGGATTGTCGCAAGTCTTATTGAAGCCTCTGGACTAGATCCTGCGACTACCACGGCTGCAGATATGGATGAACTCGATGCCAGGTTTGCATGCCTCCTGTGTGCAAAGATGGCGGATCTAATCGGTCACGCTGTAGTGTGGGCATTCGGGTGGAGATTCGCAGTAAGAGCATCGCAAGGCTATCTGTCGTCTTTCTTCTTCACACCCTCCACTTTCACACAGATCATACATCGCTGTTCAAATACTCAATCTTGGCAAAAATTGACCCCCTTTGAAGACGAGGCTGCCCGCGAGGTGGAAGAGATGCTATCACATGAGCTACACCGTTACGAAGTTTGTGACCAGCTCTTTTCTGTCTGGTTGTGCATGCATTGTTACGACCTTCCGGAGGAAAGAATGGCAATGCCTCTCGATGATCTCCACGATCACCTCTCCATTGAGTGCGTGATTGTTCTGACATTTGTCTGTTCTAATATTTCCCCCTAGACATGATATTTCTGAGCCTGTACTTGACAACGACTATACCAGGGATTTCGCAGCACCTCGGCTTGGTAAGACCGTCACCTTTCAAATGTCACAGATCGAAGTAGCATTACCAAGACGGTAGACCGTTTGATTTCATAAAAAGTGGATTACAAATTGCGGACGTAATAGAATCGGGAAGTGACGTCATCAGAGTACATAATCGTGCCCAGGTCTTCGACTCCACTGAAAGGGCCTTGCTTGAATGGCGTCAGTCATCCTTCGCTGACATCGTCAGAAACGCCTCTCAGGGCCTCCTTATGTTATCATTATTAGCGTGCTAACGTCCACAGCACTATCCACTATCCACCTACGTATTACCCTCAACGAACAAGACCCCTTTCAATGCCAGGCAGCGGCGTTGATTCTGGAAGAATTCCTTCACCTGGAGGAAGTGATTCCTTCTCGGAAGACACGACCACTACCACATTGTTCGACGGCATTCCCGATTTCCATTCAACTTCGCAACTCGCAGACGAGCCCCGAGTTTTCGACCATATCGTACAGTTCTATGATACTCAAGATTATCTCCTTAATGTCCTTACCAACTTTATTGTCCCTGTATTGAGCAGCAGGGATGCAGCGGTCATCATTTCAACCAAGGACCGCATGGACATTCTCGAGAGTCGTCTCCAGGATCGGGGTGTCCCAGTCAACACAGCAAAGGGAAGAGGCCAACTTATAATGATAGACGCTCACAGAATGCTCGAGAAGATCAGAGACGGCGCTGGTGGTACTCTCTTCTCACTAGAGCCCATCGCTTCCCTGCTCCATGATCTCAGTCACAAATTCGCAAAGACCTACGTTTATGGCGAGATTGTGGATATCCTTTGCGCGCAGGGCAACCATAGCGCCGCCGTCCAACTAGAGGAAATGTGGAACGGTCTTATGAACCACTACCGGTTTACACTCTTGTGTGGGTATGACACGAACAACTTCAACGGGCCTGATCTCGAGAGCCCTTTTGGAGACGTATGCTGTACCCACTCTCGCATGGAGTACTCTAGCCTCCGTGATCCAAATAAACAAGGTATCCTGATCATTTTAATCTATTTGCCTCGACACTTACGACTAATGCAGATATCATGATCGCCATGTTGACGCAGAAGACCAGAGCCCTGGAGACGGAAATTAAGCGGAGAAAGTCGGTTGAGGATACTCTTCAGAGCTATCTCGAGCTCCTATCCGCTCACGCCGAAGAATCGCTCCGTCATCAACAGGAGTCTTGTCGCACGTTGCTGTCTATTCTTCCTGTTGGCGTCTACAGTGCCACCTTGACCCACGACTGCGACGGCATATTTGTCAACAAGCGATTTTGTGAATTGTCTGGAATGGACGAGGAGCATCTAAGGACCGAAGGGTGGTTCAATGCTGTGCACATTGACGACCGAGACGCCGTTCGTCATCTGTGGGACTCGAGCCATCGCAATTTCGGCGGCAAGCAGGAGTATCGGTACGTACTCCCGGATGGTACTGTTCGTTGGGTTACAGGCGAGACTGTGTCATTCGCATCCCTCCGAGGGAAGCCACGGACCTACGTCCACACCATAGTCGACATCAGCGAACTTAAGGAGGTCGAAAAGCAACGGGAGACTGCAAGTCAAAAGGCCGAAGAACTCCTACGGCACCGTGTGGAGCAGGTGGAACGCCATAGGCGTGAACAAGATCAGTTCATCGATACCCTCTGCCATGAACTCAGAAACCCTCTTAGCAGTATTCTTGGCAATATCGAGTTGCTCCGGATTGGCCTGGGCCAAAGAGAATCTATTCTCGCATCTGACAACCTTGATTTGGATGACCTCGAGCGTTTACGTGAACAATCACGATATGACCACGAGTCGATATCGGCCATAGAGAAATGTCTGGCCCACCAGAAAGTCATCACCGACGACGTTCTCAATCTTTCCAAGCTTGAAGTTGGAAAAGTGGCTCTACGCATGGTCGAGTTCAATCCGAAGACCACGATCATCGATGCCGCCAAGATGTTTGAGGCCGAAGCGAACCAGAAAGGGGTTACACTACGTTTTAACCTTCCGATGTCGGACGTCATCGTCAAAGCCGACCCGGATCGAGTGTCGCAGGTTCTGATCAACCTCTTAGCAAACGCCCTCAAGTTTACCCCTCGAGGGAGTATTACGCTTGAGATGAACATTATGGAGCGAAAAGGACCCCGCATACTCGTCAAAGTCTCGGTCAAGGATGATGGTATTGGTTTGACGAAGCAAGAGAAGGACAAACTTTTCCATCGCTTCATGCAGCCTACTTCGACTTCATACGACGAACCTTGCGGTTCTGGACTTGGCCTCGTAATCAGCAAAAGCCTTGTCGAACTCATGGGAGGCACGATCTCAGTCGAAAGTTCGAAAGGTCTTGGATCTGACTTCACATTTACATTTGTCGCGGAGGAATTGCCCCACCAGGGGCCAACACGTTCCATCGCTCCCTTAATCATCCCGAAACAATACCACGCGCGTAGGATCCGACAGATTTTGGTAGTGGAGGATAACTTGATTAACCAGCGGTTCCTGGTACGGCTTCTGGAGGTGGCCAGGTTCACGTGTTCGACCGCTCGAAACGGAATGGAGGCGCTCGCTTGCATGGAACGGGTGAACTTTGACCTGTTATTGATGGATGTGCATATGCCTGTTATGGATGGGATCGCGTGCGCGCGGGAGATTCGGGCGCGGGAAGCGATGAATGGGCTAGCTCCGGTGCCAATCATTGGTCTATCTGGGAACGCGCGCGATGAGCACCGGCATGAAGCTTTAAGGAGCGGGATGAGCTATTATCTCACGAAACCGTGCAAGAAGGAAGAGCTCTATGGTGTGATTGATAAATTCGACAGCCAGGTGGGCTAGTCCGTGCATGGCATGTGGATCTGTTTTGCATACGTTAGTTAGATTACGATTTGTAACGCAATACTAAGCTGCAATAGTCGTTGAATGGTTGCAAGCTGAAGCGCTGGTTCTGTAGAGTCAGCGAGGAAATCTGGACGCTCGCATTACACCTCAAGTTCTGGATTAGGCGTTTACTTGGATCCGTCAGGTATGTACTGGTCGGTGGTATGTGCTTTAGATAGTAGGTAACTACATAGAATGTAGTCAGTCAGCATATATATATAGATAACCGTCCAACTGAAAAAAGCATGAACAGAAAACAAAACACTCCATTGAGCACCCGCATACAACATCGCGACTTCACCTCCCAAACTCTCATCAACTTCCCTACATCTGAGTATATGCAGGTGGCGGGTTCTCCTCATCCGCATTCACCACCCTTGCACCGGGCGCGGGTCCACCTGCTTGCTTCTGCTCGGATACGTGCCGTTTTTGCGTTGAGACTGATGAGGGTACGACCGTAGTAGAAGAGTACTCGGAAGCACCACTCGTGCTTGCTGGAGAAGTAACTGCGGGATTATCTGCTGGTCGGCTTTGTGGATACTGCTGATATTGTTGAGGTTGTTGTGGCGGAGGGTATCCAGAGGCGTACGAGGACGGGGCAGGGAACTGAGACCCTTCCGACACGGCAGTGGAAAATTGTCCCTGGGACGTCATCGGGATGGAAGAGTGGTACTGCTGTTGGAGTTGTTGAGGTTGCTGGTGTGCAAGGGCAGCGGTTCCTGAAGGGTACATTGCTTGTGGCGCCAAACCACCAGGAGCGCTGGGATAGGATGCTGTTGATGAAGGCGGAGGGACCATCATTGCGTTGCCGATACTGGCGAGTGCCTCGTACGTCGAGGGTTGGTACATGTCGGACTGAGGGTGCATAGGTGTGTCGATCCGCTGTGGAAGGGGTTGATATCCTTCTCCGTAACTCGCTCCCGAATATACCGTTGACGAATATACCGTTGACGGTGGTCGCTGTTGTTCTGGGAGCGCATTGCCGTACGGGTGTGAGCTCATGGACAAGGGTGGTTGGGGCTGGGCGCCATTGCCAGATAAGAATGGTGTGATGGGTTTTAACTCAGGACCGTTGTCGATCTCCTCCGCGAGAAGAACTTGCCTCTGTCGTCTGCGACACCAGAAACAAGTTCCGATAACAAAAGCAACAACAAGAACGACACCACCGACGACGCCAGCAATGATGGGCCCCGTGCTCGTGCCTGAGCTGTGAGGGTTGGATTGGCCTGATCCAGATGGACTGGATGATGACGAGCCCGAAGATGTGGATGATGGTACGGGAGATGATACAGGAGGAGGGGTATCGCCGGGGTCTAGAACGGTATAGCTATGAAAAAAGGTATAAATGAACTATAGCGAGAGGAGAAAAAACGTAGACAGCACATGAGACCGTCCATGACGACAAACTGGCCCCCGACCGCCATAGAGGCGACGAGTGTGTGTGTGGTGTTTTCCAGTGCGGTCATTCCCCACAGTACAGAATATGAGACAGTTTCAGCTGTACCAGAAGCAGTTGTGTGCGAGGGGTCGACCATTGACACTAGTTCGGGTGAAAACGAGTCGACTGTGAGTTCCGTGTTCACTGGGTAGGGCCAAAGGGGGGCCATAAAATAGATGGCAATGCCTATGGGGGACAGTGGTCAAGAAAAGGGAAAGCAGGGGGGTGAAAATGCGGACCTGTGAATTGTAAGGTGGCAGTGGCAGTAGGGTCTTGGCTGTAAGAGTGAGAGCCATTATAATCGAGAGGGGAATCTACGCTGCTCCACGATCCTTTATATGTAATTAGGCTGCTCGTGTCGTCGACGGTAACGTTATGCTCAGCGAGTACGACGGTGAAGGTAAAACAGAACGAGAGAACAAATCCGACCAGGTGAATGAGGGACATCGTTGAAAAAGGCGGCGTCAATATGTAAGGAACGGGCAAAGGCACAACCTGCCACATTCACAAACAATCAGTCCGCTCTATACGTTGTCTCAAAACCATAATGTCCAGTGATGAGACCAACGTCAGGAAATCTTCGCGTAAAAAACTTAAAATCACCGCTGAATCTTCTACGACGGAGAAGATTCAGAGACGCAGAAATTGGCTGCCCAAGGCTGGCGGTCTGGCTCAGCTTTTGAATATACCACTGGATATTATTTTTGAGGTGCGCCGTGAGGTTTTGTGAGCTACAAACTCGTCGTTGACTTTAATTAGATATTCGGACATCTTCGCCCTTTGGACATTCTAAACCTTGCCAGGACTTCGAAAGATTTCAGGCGTCTCCTCATGTGTCGGTCTTCTATCTCAATATGGAAGGCCGCTCGCGCCAATATTGAAGGGTTCCCCGATTGCCCACCAGAAATGTCGGAGCCACAATGGGCTCACCTTGCATTTTATCCTCACTGTAACGTCGGTCTCAATTTTACTGCTCCCTTGCCACAAGTAACAGACACTCTCCTGCTACAGATTTGCTTAACTCCTGGTATTAGAAGCGTGGATTGGCGACTTCGCATTCGTATCTGCTCCAAATGCGCAAAGGACCAGTAAGCTCCTCTTAATTTCACTATAGATAGCGATTGAATATAAATTTAGTATCGATGAAGTGCCATATGGTCTCTTTGGCCTCTCTCACTCAAGTGTCTCCCCTCGATCTCTGGTACTCTCCCGTCCAGGAAGTAAGCCACAACGTCATACTGTGCCCTTGACTTATTTTCACACCGAATCAAGAACGTGGTAGACTGGCTTATCTTCTCGATGACTACTGGAACCTAAAAGCTCAATACGACGCAATTCAAGATCCCGAGGGTTGTCGCGAATTCCTCGCAGAGAAACGCAAGACGCTAAACGAGATGGAAAAGGTATGATTCTCTATCGATACGACAACAATATGGCTCACATCCTTCAGCATGCCTCCATTTGTGAAAAATGGGCTTCAACACAGGCCGAGGGCCGATCTCAAGAACTTCGTAAACTCAAGTTGAACAGGAAAAAAGAGTATGACAGCCGTAGCAATGGTATCCTCTTCTATGGCTCACAAGTCAAACTAGTATCATCGAAAGGCTAACGGCTCTCGGATGGGGAGAGGAGATCGCGAAAATCCCTTACCTTGACGACCTCGGCAACCATCGACTAGTCAAGGTGCCACAGCAACTCACTGCCAGAAGTCGGTCTTTCCTCTTCAGCTGTTATTTGCATGCCGGGCTGATATCACATTATCTTCAAGTCTGGAAGAATATTCATCAGCCATTGGTCAAATACATGGAACTGATGAAGTCCAGGCGGCTAGTTCGTGAATTTACCGAGCTGAGGTCAACACGCAAAAGGATCGCGATCAATATCCTCCGCACCTACAAGATTTCTCAACTCCCCTTTAAATCCGTCATGCCGGAACCCAACGACTTTTGCCGGTTTCCAATTATTGAAGCTATCATTGAGCAATCGGCCGATGTTGTTGTGGACGATTCGAGCTTCGCAGATATTGTACCTCGTTTGCCCAGAATTATCGAGGATTGGCGAGCAAGCATAAACCAGAAACTAGTGGAGAAAATGAGGAAGCATGAATCGGAGACATGGTTGCCGTGGGGGAAGGTAGAAGAGGACCACAACCGTCCTATCGACATCGTCGCTGACCAGTTGAAACTCGCAACCACTGTATTCAACTGCGTCAACTGCGTCACCAACGGTAGTTTCTATCATGGTCCATTTGATGACTTCTTTGATCCTGACGATGACTTCGACTACGATGGTTTCCCGTTCTTTGATGACGAGGATTATGATCATGGACACCACAAGTCTATCAAGCCACTGTTCTACCCCAGTGTCCTGGGCCATCGCTGCTTAACAAAACCGAAGGTGTGGCGCCAAAGAACTACCAACGACCCATCGGTGATGTTTGAAATACTCCCCTCCTATCGTCAACAGTGGTCCTGCGACTATCTCGAAGTAGACCAACCGACTGGAAGTATTGTTCAACATCTTGTCGAAGTCGCTGGATTGGATCCTAGCACCACAACTGCTAGCGATCTGGACCAACTTGACCCCAGGTTTGCATGTCTGCTGTGTGTGAGAAAGGACGAGGAGAATTTGGGTATGGGTTGGACCACTATATCGGGATGGAGGGCTGCTGTGCGAGCATTTCCAGTTCTGTCAGCCATCTGCCTTGTTTAATATCTCGGATTTTGCGTAGGTCAAACACCATCTCAAAGAACATTATCAATCCTCCAAAGGGTTGTATAAACTTACCGAAGCCGAAATCGAAGAAACTTCGAGAGCAGCAGCAGATGAATTCAGCCCTGGCCCTCCGGAGGATGTTTGGTTATGCATGCACTGTTACGACCTTCCAACGGAAACGGAGCCGATGATCCTTCACTTCGTGAAGGCACACTTGCTAACGACGTACGCGATTGCTTTGTTGTTGCCATGGAGCTTATTATCATTGTTCCCAGGCATGAGATTCATAATCCTGTACTCAATCAAGACTACGCCAAAGATTTCACAGAGCCTCAACTCAACGAAACCGCCAACCCATACAAGACATACCCTGCACGACTAAAGCTCCCATGGCCTTGAGATCCTCGTTGGAGACTTGTAGGTTGGCATCATGACAAAACCACGATATCCCTTCACGCCGTCAAATAATTTGTGACCTTTTCTTCATTCATCATTCGAATATTCATCCTCAACATGCCTTTAATTCCTTTAATCGTATATTATAGCAGAGTTTCGTGTATAAACATATACTTTTCACATCACAATCTCGCCTTCGACGACTTCTGGTGCTAACGCGAGACGCTCTAGTGCAACATCATATCTATCTCTGTTAAGTCGTTTCAAGTACTTGAGAATCTTGGCCCTCTGGTGCAGCAATTTCCGCAGTGATCTACGATTGACGATATCTTTTTTAAACTTGGTGAGATGAGCCCAAAGATTGCGGATCTTGTATGTTAAGAGAGCCGCTAAGAAGTGTTGTCAGGATCACACAGATTAGAGAAATTTATACCACATACCCTGAACTTCTGGCCGACCGGTATCAAATGGATTATCAGGTCCCGAAAACGCAGCAATAATCCGACTTCGGTTTGTGTATGCAATCCCCCCCGCATTCGCGTTTCGCAGATCAAGCACTTTCGCGAATGAGTTGGCCTTCTGCAACTCCTTCTTTTCCGCTTCTGAATGTTTTGCCGTTGCCCATACTTCGTTACCTGCAAAAGGCTGCTGTTCTTGAAGGGCGGGGGCTTCTGCCGACAAGACGGGCAAGTTTTGAAAGAGCATTTTTTGCTCCACTTCACCCACCCCAAACCCGAAATATTTTGGTAACGAAAGGGTGCCGATTGAGTGATCGATTGGCTGCGTTTCGTTGTTGACCAGATCCTGCTCGTCTATGAGTACCTTGGCTAGATCGCAGTTGCGCCATTTGTCCTCTTCTCCAGGTCGGGTGCCCAGCACGACGTGAGGGCGGGTGGCCTCGGAAACACGTTTTCGTTCTTCTCGTCGTGCGGTATTGAGTTTCTTGGAGGATCGAGCTTGACTTTTGCGGCGACGTTCGGCAAGTAGGATGGCTGAGGTGTGGATGGATGAGAGCTGCTTGCTCGATGAGGGTATCAAACGTGAACCTGGACATTACATCGTGAAATGTGAACTGGATTCAGGCAAAATTGAAGCCTAGAGTGACGCTTACTTTGAGCCAGACAAGCCCTGAACATGGTTGCAATATTGTTGCGTGTCCTGTTTAGGCAAAAGCGATCTATTCTTCAACCTTTGCTCGACCAAGTCGGCGACGGCGAAATAATTCACTCAATCCTCCCCTCGAAGCCCTCATCATGGGAGTCATTAAAAAAACAGGGTCACCCTCAAAGACACGCTCATCGTTGTCAAAGGCTCCAACCTTGAAAAAAGTCAAGGGCGAAAACTTTTATCGCAATGCCAAGCAAGCCGCAAGGCTAAAGATGGTCAATGGGGGGAAGCCCGTCAGAGACAAAGATGGGAAAATTATCCAGGCTGCGGCATTTCAAAAAGGCGAGGACGAGACGAAGCCAGGAAGGGTGCAGCCCGATCGAAAATGGTTCGGTATGTCTATCCGTTTTTCCAGTGATAGACGGCCTCTCAAAGTGAACCTTTCCATATGTCTAGGGAACACAAGAGTGATATCGCAAACCGCATTAGATCACTTTCGGACGAGTCTTTCGGCTAGGAAGGACGACCCTTACTCTGTCTTGCTTCGTCGCCACAAGCTACCCATGGTTCTACTTGATGATGTTATGAATCCGAACTTACGCAAGGTCTGAACGCCTTCCTCCTACAAGGTTTCCTCATTTTTTTCTTATTGTAATGGAATAGCGCTCTCATATCGTGGAAACTGAACCTTTTGGAGACACCTTTGGCCCAAAAGCTCAGAGGAAGCGACCCAGAATAGAGGCCAGTAGTTTCGAAGAATTGGGTAAACTCGGCGCGGCTGCAACACATGAAGCGGAAGACACAGCAGACAAGTTGGGTCGAGGAGTCATCGGTACCGTGCTGCTGTCATTTCTTATTGAGAATTGTATGCAAACTTCGTTGACAGAGCCTCTGGCATCGAGTATTGTCGAGGTCCAGACGCACGCGGACCATATCGAACCCATCTTTGCAAAGGGTACTTCCCGTAGGATATACGGAGAACTCTATAAGGTGATCGACTCTTCGGATGTCATCCTTCATATTTTGGATGCTCGTGATCCGTTTGGCACAATGTGCCAGTCCGTCCTCGACTATATCAAGAAAGAAAAATCACACAAACAGGTAGTTCTCATCGTTAACAAATGTGATCTGGTGCCAAACTGGGTGACTGTGGGTATTTACGTTTTGCGGGATTTTGTTCTTGAGTCATCCCAATAATAGGCACGCTATGTTCAACATCTCACACCTCGTTATCCCACACTTGCCTTCCACGCATCACCTAATCATTCATTTGGCAAGGGTTCCCTGATCCAACTCCTCCGCCAATTCGCTAAACTTCATTCGGACAAGAAACAAATCTCTGTAGGCTTCGTGGGTTACCCTAACGTTGGTAAGAGCAGCATCATTAATACCCTCAAGAGTGGTAAGGTTTGCCGAGTCGCTCCAATTCCAGGGGAGACGAAGGTATGGTGTCGCAATTCCTGATAATTTGCCCCAGACTCAAAGTCATTCAATGGCCAGGTTTGGCAATATATCACACTGACTCGAAGGATTTACCTCATCGACTGTCCTGGAATCGTTCCTACCTCTGCACACGACACTCAAACTGAAAAGGTGCTGAAAGGCGTGGTGCGGGTCGAAGCTTTACCGACTCCTTCGGAGCATATTCCGGCCCTGATGGAACGTGTCAAACCCGCCTACCTCTCACGCACGTATGGTGTGCCGTTACCTAATCCCAGCGAGACATCGCAAGGCTGGGAACCTGAGATGTTCATGGACAGACTAGCCCGGATGATGGGTCGGCTATTGAAAGGCGGGGAACCGGATTTGGATTCCGTAGCGAAGATCATGTTGAGTGACTGGGTGAGAGGGCGTATTCCGTTTTTCGTCCCGCCACCGGAGAGGCCGGAAGAGCTGAATCGTGCCGAAGCCAAAAAGTCGAAGAAGAAAGGCAAGGAAGCCGAGAAGAAGGAGAAGCCCGTGATGAGTGTAGTCCAGAATTTTGGATCGATCATGCAGAAGAATTCTTTCCTGGAGGAAGACGTACGGACAATTGAGGAGAATACGGTGGAGGGCAAGAATGAAAACGAGGATGGAGTAAACGAAGATGGCATAGATAAAGAGGTTGATGAAACTGGGTCATTAACGAATGACGTGGTCGAGGATGGTGAAGTTGCGACGGCTGCTGACGACACAATAGAATGCGAGCAAGGTATCTTCGTTCCGTTCGACGTATTCATGAAGCTGAGACTTATGGTGTATAGATGCCTCACCGGACAGCGGATCTGAGGAGCCACAAGGCAAGAAGGAAAAACGTATGAAAACCAACAAGGTATGTATATAAGATTTTCACAACAGTACTGCGAGCTCGCCTAACGCTTGTGATACAGCGAAAAGCAACCAATTTCTACTCAAATGCTAACGTCAAAAATAAAAATCGAAACAAGGCTGCGTTGCTCAAAACACTTCCAGCTAGAACGGATAGACGAAGGCAAGGTAAAGGGAGGAAGGGAGATGGCCAGCGATCGTGATATTTACTTTTTTGGATATTTACTTTCTTGGTAAAAATTGATTATTTTGGCTCAACTTCTAACCGAAAACACGTGTCAAACTGTGGGAAAGATGATATAACCAGAGTCGAGACTTGGATTCAGGCGCGTTCCCACTCACCTCTAACCACCACGACAATGTCCATCACTGAGATCCATGCTCGTCAGGTCGTTATTTCGCCAAATGTTCTTTCCGTATTACTGATACTAGCCCAGATATTCGACTCTAGAGGAAATCCTACCGTTGAGGTAGATCTTTGTACCGCGAAAGGTAGATCTCACTGATCTCTTCTGCTCAAGACCTACTTTCTCACGCTTTATAGGCCGCTTCCGCGCTGCTGTGCCTTCGGGGGCATGTGCGCCACCTGTCTGCTC
>Ga0209006_10003788_pt1 | contig 13739 bp, 12 predicted proteins | sample JacPin_JW_Ref_O2_FD_188567 | JGI IMG/M metagenome (GOLD analysis project Ga0209006, IMG submission 188567) | Forest soil microbial communities from Algoma, Ontario, Canada - Jack Pine, Ontario site 1_JW_Ref_O2 (SPAdes) (version 2) | ecosystem: Environmental > Terrestrial > Soil > Boreal... | reverse complement strand
CGCCACATAGTCGAAACCTGCCCCGGCAACCGCGTCGCTTCCGCCTTTCACGACGGTATCTGTATTGTTGTCGAATTCGTCTTCAAACCCCAGCTGCGCCGTTGCCTGCAACCCAGGCACAAGGCTGCCGACATCGTAGCTGAACTTCGACCCCACCCGAACCAGCCCCATCCGTTCAGAAGTGGTGCCGAAGGGCGTGCGCATCGGCTGGTCCAGGTTATCCGTCGTCTGTGCGAAATCAGAATCATAGAAATCAATCCCAACATACGGCTTCACGGACAACCTTTGCGGAATGAAAGGCAGGTCGTGTTTTGTGAAACTCCCTAAAAACTCCGCCTGAGCGTAATTTCTGTGTTCGTCGTTCGGCGTAACCAGATAGAACGGACCCGACTGCATCACAGTTGATACCCCCTGATAGCCAAGCACCCGGGCATATTCGTAGGAAAGATAAAGACCTAAATTGTCCGACAGAACCACTCCCAGATCGCCCTTGACACCCACGTCGTGGTAACCGGCATGCCCGCCTAGTGCCGTCAAATCGACCGCCGTTGACTCATAAAATCCGGAAAGACCCAATAACAGGCTATTGCCGGGCGAATACAGAAAGCCAAGCTGCATTCGCTGGTCATTGAAACTATTTCGATCTAAGTATTCATGCTCCCGGTCCCAATAGCCCTGGTAAACGAACTGAAGCCACAGCGGTCGCTCATCGATATCGGTAAGAAAATGCGTTTCAGGTACGATCAGCGTGCTACTTCTGGAGACCGATTTGTAATCGGGAACCTGCGCGATGGTGGCCTGCGTGGCGGCGATCTGCGCGTTCAGCGCGGCGACAACGGGCGGCGGCAGATGGCCGGAATTGACCGCTGCCGTCAAACCCGCGACAAGCCCCTGCAAGGGCGCGACGCGCGCGGTCTCGGCACCCTGAGCCGTACTATTGGTGGACAGGCGGCCGGAGATTTCTCCGAAGTCAGAGTTGTCGATGAAGGCTTGCCACAGTCCCAGCCTTGCGAATTGCGAGGTAAGCCGGCGCGCCTCTGCAGATGCGTCAGGCTCTGCCGTGGCGGCAGGCGCCCCTGCCGGCTGCCCCCCGTCCAAGGTCGGATCGGCACCACCGGCGGCAGCGGTTCCGGCACAGAATGCCCCGCAAACGATTGACAGCCCCACAGCCATTACAGTCTTTTTCATCCAATCCCCCATTTTGAGCGCCACTTTTTACTCGCCTGGGGCTACTAGCCGCAGGCCTGCGTCTATTCGATGTCAACTTTATTCCGAATAGTTTTCATTGTAAAGAAGGAGAAAACACCGCGGTTTTACCGACACTCTTCGGAATGCCGTGGAATTTCCTTCTTGTCAATAACTTAACAGTGAATATATTTGTGCTCAGAGCGCGCAAGCTGGCGCCGACGTCTAGGGAGGATTGGGCGATCCAGCCTTCGCGCTCCACGACTCAGCTGGCTCCGGCGCACCGTCACACCCAGAACGCCCTGCGATTCAACATGGACGGTGACGGCGCATTTACTGCTGTCGACGGCTAGCGCGCCTATATGCACCGCCATGATCTGATTTTGACTCCAAATATGACGTGGCACGATCATGGAAATGAGACCGATCAGCCGATGATCTGGCTCGATTGTCTCGACATTCCGCTGGTTCAGATGCCGGATGGCACTTTTGTCGAGCAGCGAGAGGATCGCGGCGCCTGCCCGCCCACGCGCCCGGCAGGGGATTCACACTTACTATGGGGACAAAATCTCAGACCGGTCCGCGCGTCGACGAACCCTCACCGCACCAATCCGCTTCTGATTTATCCGTTCGAGCAATGGCGTGAAGCGCTGGAGACGATGCGGCGAAGCGAAGCTCCGCATCCGCACGAAGCGTATTTGATGGAATTTGTCAACCCTCTAGATGGCGGCCCCGTCATGGCAACGATGTCAGCGTTCGCGCGCTTGGTGCCCGCGGGCTTTCTGACGAAGTCGGCGCGGGCAACGGACGGGATGGTACATGTCGTAACGGAGGGTTCTGGCTCGATTGTGGTCAATTCCGCCCATATCCCCCTCACCCCAGGTTCGATTGTCGTAGCCCCTTCATGGTCCGAACGGACCATTTCGGCGAGTGAAGACTTGGTGCTTTTCAGCCACTCCGACGGCTACACAGCAAAAATTATCGCTTTGGCGAGAGAGTTTGTCGTAGACGCCGACTGCCATCCTGTCGGGCTTGCAAAGAATGAGCTACCCGAAGTGCGTTGCGCGGGAATTAGCGCGTGCCGCGGGCGTGATCTCCATCGATTGTCGATCCACCAGTATTTCGAATTCTCTATAGGTGTAGAGGGATTTCGGCATGTGCAGGTCCATATCTGCGGCGCGATAATTACACCCATGAATACCACGGGTTCGACGCGAGATTGAGATTGTGCGCCATGTGAGGGGAGCGCGCGGGGCGCAATTCCGACCAGGTGGGGCTCCCGAGGCCCTCCAATCGCGCAAAGATATGGGCCGCCATTGGCGGATCGCGGTGCTCGTGCATCAAGTCGTTGTCCACCCGGAATCACTTTCTGACTGGAAGCGACGTTGCAGCGGTTCGCCAGCAACGTGGCGTCACCCCACTCGGGTCGCTAGGTGTAATCATTACACGTGTTCATAAACTATCCCTGGCAGAGGGGTTGAATGGAAGGTGACGCGGCGGCGCTTGGTCATACTCTCGACTACAGCGGGCGAGGGAAATCACTCCATATGTGCGCCAAATACTGCAGCGCGTGCGGCAGTCGACTCGTAGGCAAATGGTTCGAATTCGAGCGGCGGTTCAGAAATGCGTGCGACAGATGCAATTCGGTCCACTATGAGAATCCTCGGGTTCTCGTGTGGTGTTATGTTTACTGGAGCGACAAGGTGGTTTTCTGCCGGCGAGCGAATGCCCCGGCGATTGGACGCTGGACACTTCCTGGAGGATTCGTCGAAAAATGCGAGACGCTGGAAGCAGCCGTCATTAGAGAAGTGCGAGAGGAAACAGGAATTGACCTAAATTTGCCGGGCGTCTTGCTGTTTCGTGTTACGAGCCTCCCGCATATGAACGAGGTGTACGTCGAATTCAGGTCGAGACTGCTGACGGCACCGGCATTGATGCCGGGCCCGGAGACACTTGAGGTCGAAGGCTTTACACAAGAAAATGTACCGCGTGACGAATTGGCGTTTGCGGACATGATCCCGAACTACCCTGATGAATTCTACGAGTGTATCAGTGCGAATAAATTCCCGATCCGATCTATCACTGTTCGCGCGGGAGAGCCGTTGTGAGGAGTATCCACAGCACGATTGGAACTCGCGAATTGCTGGGAGCCAGTCATCCAGGGCGCCCGTCGGGGTTCAATACGAGGGCAATTCGCGATGATCGACTCGATCGACGAGCCGCCGGCACCGCCAAGCATGAAAGGAATATTAGCGGTCCAATCGGCTTCGCGCGATGGCGCGGCGGTGTCGGATCCGAGCGCCCTGTTCTCCACAACCCTCATACATCAATAGCGGTATTGATCTTGTTTGTAGGGCCCCTCTGGCGCGACCCCGATATAGCGCGCCTGAACATCGGTGAGCTTCGTAAGTTCCGCCGCCAGCTTCTTGAGCTGCAATCGGGCTACCTTCTCATCTAAGTCCTTCGGCAGCACATAGACGCCGATCGGATACTTCGATGGATTGGTGAACAGCTCGATTTGCGCCAGAGTTTGGTTGGCGAATGATGAACTCATGACGTAGCTCGGGTGTCCCGTGCCGCAGCCTAAGTTGACCAAACGACCCTCGGCCAGCAGGATGATTCGCTTCCCGTCGGGGAAAATGACATGGTCCACTTGTGGCTTGATATTTTCCCACCGGTAGGCCTTCAGACTGGCCACATCGATCTCATTGTCGAAGTGTCCGATATTGCACACGATGGCATTGTTCTTCATGAGCTTTGCGTGCTCATGGGTGATGACATGAAGGTTGCCGGTAGCGGTGACGAAGATGTCCGCCTTGTCGGCGGCGTAATCCATGGTAACGACGCGGTAGCCTTCCATCGCGGCTTGCAGCGCGCAAATCGGGTCGATTTCCGTGACCCACACTTGAGCGGATAATGCGCGCAGCGCCTGCGCCGAACCTTTGCCCACATCGCCATAACCCGCCACCACCGCAACTTTGCCCGCCACCATGACATCGGTCGCACGCTTGACTCCATCGACGAGTGATTCGCGACAACCATACAGATTGTCAAATTTGCTCTTGGTCACGGAGTCGTTGACGTTAATCGCCGGGAAGGCCAATTGGCCCTCCTTTGCCATCTGATACAACCGATGCACGCCGGTCGTTGTTTCCTCGGAGACGCCTCGGACGGCCTTCAGGCGCGCGGAGTACCAACTGGGATCGCGCTTCAGGGTCGCTTTGATGGCGGCAAACAGCGATGTTTCTTCCTCGCTAGAAGGTTTGCCGAGAAGCGAGATGTCGTTTTCCGCCCGAGATCCCAAATGCAGGAGCAGGGTCGCATCTCCGCCGTCGTCCAAGATCATATTGGCGTGCTGGCCGTTCGCCCATTCAAAACTTTTATGTGTGAATTCCCAATATTCCGCGAGCGACTCGCCTTTGTAGGCAAATACGGGCGTGCCGCGCTTGGCAATCGCCGCTGCGGCGTGGTCCTGAGTCGAGAACACGTTGCACGATGCCCAGCGCACTTCAGCGCCGAGCGCCTGGAGTGTTTCGATTAATACGGCGGTCTGGATGGTCATATGCAACGACCCGGTGATTCGTGCTCCGCGTAGTGGCTGCTGGGTCGCAAATTCATCTCGAATTGCCATGAGCCCCGGCATTTCGGTCTCTGCGATGTTGATCTCCTTACGTCCCCAATCGGCAAGCGACAGGTCGGCGACCCGGAAATCTCCGTCTTTTCCTGTCTCGGACATGACGGCTGGATTCATACGGTATTCCTCACTCTGTAGAGAATATTTGATTCGAGTTTCCGCGGCCTCCCGATCACGCGCTGACGGAGACTTTCGTGCTTGCATCGGCGGCTAGTACGCCTGCTTTGTCCGTACGCTCCCAGGAAAACTCGGCCTCTTTGCGCCCGAAATGCCCGTAGGCCGCGGTCATCTGATAGATCGGCCTCAGTAAATCCAGCATTTGCACGATGCCTTTAGGCCGCAAGTCGAAGTGGGCCTGCACTAATTCCTCGATTCGTTCGTCGGAAAGGCGGCTGGTGCCGTAAGTCGTGACCATGACGCTGGTCGGCCGGGCAACACCAATGGCGTATGACACCTGCACCAGGCACTTGCTAGCGAGACCCGCCGCCACTATGTTCTTGGCTACATAGCGGGCGGCATAGGCGGCCGAGCGGTCCACCTTGCTCGGATCCTTTCCGGAAAACGCTCCGCCGCCGTGTGGAGCCGCCCCCCCGTACGTGTCGACGATAATCTTTCTGCCTGTCAGGCCGCAGTCGCCCTGAGGTCCGCCGACGACGAAGCGACCCGTTGGATTCACGAGATACCGGGTATGCTTCGTGACCATCTCGCGGGGTAACACGGGCTTGATGACCTCCTCTATGACTGCCTCTGAAAGCTCCTTATGCTCGATATCCGGGTGGTGCTGGGTCGACAGCACCACGGTGTCGATGTCTTTCGGCTTGCCATCGACATAACGAATAGTGACTTGGCTTTTTGCATCGGGACGTAAAAAACCCAGTTGTCCCGATTTGCGCAGGATGGCCTGACGTTCGACGAGCCGATGCGCAAGATGAATGGGCAGCGGCATGAGCGTATCGGTTTCATTGCACGCGTATCCAAACATCAAGCCTTGGTCGCCTGCCCCCTGCTCCAGATTGAGGCCTCGCCCTTCATCGACCCCTTGTGCAATGTCCGGCGACTGCTTGTCATAGGCGACCAGCACTGCGCAACCACGGTAATCGATACCATAATCGGTATTGTCGTAGCCGATGCGCTTGATCGTCTCGCGCGCCACGGACTGATAGTCCACGACTGCGTTGGACGTGATCTCGCCGGCAAGCACGACGAGACCGGTATTGCATAGCGTTTCCGCGGCGACGCGCGAATGCTTATCCTGAGCCAGAATCGCGTCCAAAATGGCGTCCGAGATCTGATCCGCCACCTTGTCGGGGTGGCCTTCTGAGACCGATTCGGATGTAAATAGATACGTATTCGACATGCTTCAACTCCAGTGGAAATGTCCCTGTGTAACGCGCAGCTAGGTGTTGGCGCCGGCCAGCACCAAGCGTACGTTGAAATTCTGCTGATATCGGCTGTAGAAATCCGCGCGTGTAAACCGATGGTTCTGCGTTCCACGCGTCTCGGCCTTGATAGCACCCATGAGTGAGGCAATGCGTCCCGTGGACGGCCAATCCATCTCATTGAGTAAGCCGTGCAAAAGTCCGGCCCGATACGCGTCTCCGCAGCCCGTGGGATCCACCACGCAATGAGCCTTGGCAGGCGGGATGACGAACCGTTCATTATGGGCATAAATCATCGACCCCTCAACACCGCGTGTTACAATCAGTGCCCGCACCTGGCTCGCTACCTCGCCCTCGCTGAAGCCCGTTCGATCACTGAGCAGATGCCATTCGTATTCATTAACCGCAACCCAAGAAGCTTGCTTGATAAAAGCCCGGAGTTCGTCGCCGTCAAACATCGGCAAACCCTGACCCGGGTCGAATAGAAACGGTATTCCTGCCGCGGCAAACTGTTCTGCGTGCCGCAGCATGCCCTCCCGTCCATCGGGAGCAATGACCCCGAGCGCGATATCGGAAGCCGCGGTTACGTTGTAAAGATGCGCCGAATTCATCGCCCCCGGGTGAAAGGCGGTGATCTGGTTGCCGTCATTGTCAGTTGTAATGAAGGCCTGCGCTGTGTAGGCATGGTCGATGACTTTAATCCCGTCGGTAGGGACGCCGTGTCCGAGCATCCACTCGATGTAGTGGTCCGCGTCCGCACCCACTGTCGCAAATGGCACGCCAACATCGCCGAGAAAGCGCATGTTGTAGGCAATATTGCCGGCACAGCCGCCAAACTCGCGGCGCAGCTGTGGCACGAGAAATGACACGTTCAGCATGTGCAGGCGGTCGGGCAATATCTGATCGCGAAAGTGCCCGTCGAAGTTCATGATGACGTCGAACGCAACGGAGCCGCAGATGATCGCACGCATTAGATGTCAATCCCCTCAACATTGAACTTGTCTTTCCTGTCATCGACCTCGAACTTTCCGCAGCGCACGCGGTTGATCCATTTTGCTGTTTCAAGCGTGCCGCCGAATGCGAAGAAGTGCGGACCCACGACGTGAGTCGTATCTGCCAACTGAACTAAGCGCATTACATGCTGGTCAGGACTAGTAGCGAGGTCGGCGATGCCGCCCGCTGCGCTTAAGTTCCGCATCACCGTTCGCAAAGAAGTACCGATGCCGCAAAGCATTGCAAACTGAATGAGCTTTGATAGCGATGCCGGTCCTGCGATACCAACGCGGATTGGTAAACGAATGCCATGCTCGATGAGCTGACGTTCCCATTCCGGGATGGCATTGGCGTGCATGCCAAACTGAGTGACGATATGCGCGGCTATGCCGGATCGTTCCGAGAACGCTTGCTTCGCTTTGAGTGCATTCCACAACAACGTAGGACCGACCGATTTCTGGCCTTCCGGGTAGCCCGCCACGCCAATGCGCTTGATACCGGACTGCTCGAGCAGTCCTGAGTTCAGGATATCTATGGTGTTTTCGAACACCCCGGCGGCTTGCGCGGTGTCGCCGGCGACGAGGAGGAGTTGTTCAACGCCTCCGGCTCGCAATTCGTCAAGCGCCACGCGCAGCATATGAGGGTACGTGATTCGCCGCGCCACGATGTGAGGCGTTGCGATGAATCCCGCTCGCTGAACCGCAAGCGCCGTTTTCACTACATGATTCAAAGTTGCTTTTGGAACGTGAGCGACGTAAACAGCGGTATTTGGAGGTAGCAAGTCGATCAGTTGCGGCAACTGATGATCGTCCGAGGCCGTGACTTCGGTCGATGCCCCGCTGACGAAATGCACAATTCGTTGTTTCAAGATTTCGCCCGCGTTGATGTTCGCGTGCGCCGGACCAACAGCTGCCATCACGGACGCCGACGAGAAACCACAAAGGTCTCATCGTTGAACCACAGGCCGCCGTGCTTCTTTAGCACTTGCTGGGTGGCATCGAGATACGCGCCGGTTGTCACGACGGTATCAAGCCGCTCATCCTCGATCTGATTGACGTAGATGGCAGCGTTCCAGGCCGCGAACAATGTTGAGGTGCCAATGCGGTCTCCAATTTCGGATGGCAGCGTGTGCATGTCGTAACGGAATATGCTTTTGTCGTCCGGGAGCGCCGTCAGTTGATAGTCGCGTACGTCGCGGCCGAGTTCGGCTTTCAGCGCCGCAATCAACTGATGACGATCAACTTGAAACGGATCTTCGTTCGGCCAAAGCCTTTGGATGATTTCCGTGCCAGGATCGTTGCCACAAGACTGAATTGCCAACATACGCCCGCCCGGCGCCAGACTTCGCGTGAGCGGTGCGAGAACCTTTTCTGCTTTGAACTTCGCCGACATGCGAGCACGCCAGGGCTGCGACGCAAGAATAAGGTCGTAGCTTTCGAATACTCGACCGGGCTTTGGAATTACAGCGTCCAGTAAAAATTTGTGATCCTCACGATAAATGACCAAAACCGATGGCCGTACATAAGTCGGATTTCCGGTTTTCGAGCTGGGTTTAGTCTGCCATCCGTGGATGAGCGTCGGCGCCAGTTCCTCGATCTGTTCCGCATACTCGTGGGCCGATGATCCGGATAGGCGCACTTCCTGCCAGTTGAGCGAAGCCGCAGCCTGCAGGTCGCGCGACATCAGTCGCGGCGCCTCGGTGTACGTTAGATTCGTGACCACAAATACCGTTCCTGGGTGCTCGAATAGGCGATCAGGCAGCTTTTCTAAACCGAGACGAACATCCTCCAAGGATATTTCCTTCGCGACCACCAAGATAGGAACCGTCGGGAATTGTCGGTGCACGCTGCGCATCAGGCGTGCAAGCACCGTCGCGTCTCCCATTCCAGCGTCGAAAATTCGGATAGCGGGTGGTGTCGGGCGAACGTGCGTCAACTCCTGAGCGGCGCGCCGAGCGACTGCTGATTTCTCGTTACAGGTATTGACGAAAGCCAGATACTTCTGTCGATTGTCATAAAATCGAAAAGGGGGCGAATCGACGCTCGATGCGGAAGTTATCATCGTTGTCGATCCCAGCGCATTCTGACTAGCGGCTGCCATATTCCAACTCCCATGAATCGCCAGAGGCGCTAGACGGACAATAGGCGCTCGTTTGTCGATTAGGAAATCCGATCACCAAATGGCAAGTATTTGAGTTTCCAATGTCCCACCCGATCGCCAGATCCTGATGCGGCAATGCCGCTGCGATCTCGGGCTAGATCCTCAATGCGTGGTCGCCTGTCAGGCCCGCGGCGATCTTTTCGGCGACCATCACCGTCGGGATATGTGTGTTGCCGCTAGGCACGTTCGGCATCACCGACGCGTCGGCGACCATCAGCCCCGGCACGCCGTGCACTGCGCCCATCGAGTTCACCACGGCTTGCCGGTATTCCTTCCCACCCATACGGCAGGTGCCGCAGACATGGCCGGTGCCGCTCACGGCGCTTTCGACGAACGCGGTCAGCGCCGCATCGTCTGCTATCAGAGTCGCTGCCGAAATCGTCTTCGCATGGCGGTTCACCACAGCTCGGCCGAGCGACGGCGCAATGTCCAGCATCAACGCCGCTGCGCCGGCGCGGATGGCGTTGAGGCGCGAAAGGCTGTTGTAGCGCGCCAGCGCAGACGCGTGGGTCAAAACCACAGGCGGCCCTGCAATTCCCCTTGCCTCCAGCTCCCCGAACAGCACGACCGCCAGCCGCACGCCGTTCTCCATCCGCTGCCGGTCACGCACATCGGCCAGCAGGTCGAATTCAATGCAAGGATTCGCCCACGGATCTGCCGGGTCGAGCGATATCCGCCCGCGCGACACTGGCCGCATTAAGCATGGCGCCAGTGAAGCCATACGCCGACCGAGCGCATGCCACGTCAGATAGCTGCGTACATACATCGCCATGTCGGCGGGCGGCATGTCGGCCACGCCGCTGCTCCAACGAAGATAAGTGGCACTCGCGGAACGCCAGCCGGGCGGGTCCAGCCCCGCTCGGGTTAGCATGCCGACCACGTAGAGTATGGCGTGGTTCTGAAGATTCTGACCCACGCCCGGAAGATCGTGCACCACCGCGATTCCGGCATCTCTGAGTTGTGTCGCAGGCCCGATGCCCGATCGCATGAGCAACACCGGGCTGCGCAGCGCCCCCGCGGTCACAATCGTCGTGCGAGCACGAATCGTCTCTCGCGGGCGATCGTTCTCGGCCGCCTCTACGCCGGCGACCGTGCCATCTTCGATCACCAACCGCTCCACCGCGCAGTCGCCTCGCACGTCAAGATTCGTCCGACGGCGTACCGACGCGGTCAGATAGTGCAGCCCCGCCGACGCCCGAGCGTTTTCCTCACGACTCACAGGCAGTGCGCAATGACCGTCGGCAAAGTCGGCATTCATATCCGCGATGTCAGCCCAGCCCCGCCGGAGGGTCGCTTCGTGGATGGTGCGTGCCACGGGACCCCATGCGTCCTTCCGCTCACGGCGGATCGGCAGCGGGCCTTCGCTCCCGTGCAGCGGTCCGCCAAAATCGACATCAGTTTCAAGCCGACGAAAATACGGCAGCACGCCTTCCCAGTCCCAGCCCGTCGCGCCGCCAGCGGCCCATCCATCAAAGTCCTGTGGATGGCCGCGCACGGCGAACATGGCCATGATCTGCGAGCTGCCGCCCATGATCCTCCCTTGTGGATGAGGCACGGCGGGCGAATTACGTCGCCGCCAATGCACGTAGGTATCCGGCCACAGATACCTCTCATTGAAACTTGAAAGCGGAAAGACATTCCGTATATCGGCCGGTTCACGGCCAGGGATGAGATCCGCCCCCGCCTCCAGTAGCAGTGTCCGGTTTCTTCCCGAGGCACTCAGCCGGTTGGCTAGCACGCAGCCCGCGGCACCCCCACCCACGATCACATAGTCATAGTCAGTCATGGCAAACTGAATGATCCGTCAGCTGGGCACCGGAAAAACGTCGCTGACCCTGACACTAGAGGGTGTATCCATACGGTCGCAGCCGTTGCCGCACATTACAATTCGACGGGCGAGACGGTCTTACGGAAACTGTCGCGCTTGTTGACGGTGGCAAGCCATCTTTGGAGGCGCGGATAGTCAGCCAGCAGTGCCCGTCCTTCGGGCGTTGAGGCGAACGCGGCGAGATGCGGCCCCGCCATGATATCCGCGAGGCTGAGCGCCGTGCCAGCCATGTAGGGCCGATCGCCGAGAATCGCGTCGATCGCTGTGCAACAAGTATACGCGTACGGAACATGTGCCTTGATCTTCTCCTCATCGGGTGAGAAACACATCATCTTGGCAAAAATGCGCGCTCCAGCGATTGGGAAAGAAACCTGCGCGAAAAAATAGGCGTCCACGATGCCAATCACCTGGTTCATCCGTGCAGCTTGCTGCGGCTTGCTCGGAACTAGTGGATCGCCGGGGAAGACATCAGCAATGTATCGAATGATCGCTTGCGTCTCGTAAAGACTGAAGTCATCGTGCTCAAGCACGGGAATTTTTGCGAAAGGATGGCGAGCTAGGTGCTCTGCCATCCGCCGCTCTTCGCGTGTGGACGGAACAATCTCATGCTCGATGCCGCGCTCATGAAGGCAGACGCGCACGGACCGACCGAAAGGACTCGTGAGCGACGTATAAACGATAGGCTTTTTCTTCGTCCTCATACCGTTGACCGATTCCTCGTTGGCATATCCAGCTCCCCCTAACAAGTCCTCGCCTTCGATTTCCCGTCTCCGAGCTCGATGTTCCTGCAAACGCGTTCGATGGTGGCAAGGCACATTGCGACTCTTCTTTCGCGAGGAGATACGGGCGTCGAGCTACATCCGTCATAAAGTTTCCTCGTCAGGCCGCCGCTGCCGCTGCCGCCTTGCGATGAATGGTGAGGAGCTCCCCTATTTCCTCCGGCTTGAAATAGCGCAACCCGCATTCAGAACCGACACCAAACGACCGTACCACACGTTTTGCCACCAACGTTCGCTGCAGCGTTCCCGCTTCATCCATGTTGACCACTCCCAGGTAGAATTCGGTTTCCGGCGAGAGTTGGAGATCAGCGAGCGGCGCGAAGAAACGCTCCTCGTCATAAGACCCGTGCGGTCCTGGTACATGCAGCCAGCTGAGCGGACGATGTGCCTTAGCAACCACACGGTTTGCCAGCTTCACCATCTCCGACAGATCGGGAAACTGGACGACGGGTTTGTTATCCACGCAGCCATAGCACAAATGCATTCCACACGGGACGTCCGTCGGCACTGCGTCCAGCGCATGGGCCAGATTAGTCGCGACATCCTCTCTTGAGAGGCGTTCGGCCATGTCGGGTCGATAATTGGCGAGAACCTCCACTACCTCGACCGCGACATCCCACTGGATCGCCAGATCCTCATGGGGGATCTCCCCACAGATTTTCCCAACTTCATTGAAGACATGCTGTGAGAAATGCGGCAGCAACTTCAGTGTATCTTCGACTGTCATCGCCATGCTGAGGGCGGCATGGGGCGTGGGCATGCATTGCTGAAAGCGCACGCCGGAGGGAATGCCGCCCGTCGCCCGCACCTGCTTGAAGATCGCATAAGAGGACCTGGCGATATCCACATAGGTCGTCGGCGCGAAACGTATCGTGGCAGGATCGACTCCCTTGACCAGGCGGTAGCGGGGATAGGAAACCTGCTCATAAATGCTCTTGTGGTCGGGATCGTCCTCGATCCCGTTGGCCTTGATGAGCGAGGAGGAGGGAATGTTGACCCACCCTCCGGCCTCGCCATCGGTCAGACGACTTACTGTCGGCCCCAGGCGATCCGCGCAGCATTTGAGCACTTCAGGCACGGTGGCAAGCGGAACGCTTCCCACCAGATGGACCGAACCTTCGTTTGTAGCCATAACACCCCTCCCTATCCTCAAGTCAAAGTGAGCAGGCGATCTCGTGATGGAAATCGAGTGTTCCTGAATATCTCGGCCGGCGCCGCCAGCCCATTCTGCATTCAGTTCTCACCCCGAAATGACGGGTAGAACGCCCTCTAGCCCATCATAGCGAGCCGCCGTGCCGGTCACGCCGGTTGAGTTTCGAGCGCCACGAATCTCCCAATGATCGTGTTAGCCCTCCATCCAACGTCGAGATAGACTTTCTTGTGATTAAGAATGCAAGATTTTGCATTCAATGTCAATGACACCAACAGAACCACTGCCCGAGGCACCTCGAGTCATTCTCGAGACGGCGTACGCGGTTGAAGTGGAATGAACCTGCCCACCGAATTGAGCAACGCGAGCGCGGGCAATGGCTCGGAAGATCGCCGGTAATCCGGCGCTGTTGCGAACTACTTCAAAGCTATTGCCTCGCGCGTTTAACGCCGCACCGCCCCTTTATTCGCAGGGGCCCGCCTCGTAGACCATCAGCATGGGTCGGGCCCTCCCATTGATCGCATAATTCCGCTTCGCGAGTGGCGATGATGTCCACATGCCCGGATCGGGTGCCAGCGTCTACTTGCCAGAGGCTCCCTTTACGAGCGCACGGCTGCCCTCGCCCGACTCG
>Ga0209006_10003786_pt1 | contig 13742 bp, 14 predicted proteins | sample JacPin_JW_Ref_O2_FD_188567 | JGI IMG/M metagenome (GOLD analysis project Ga0209006, IMG submission 188567) | Forest soil microbial communities from Algoma, Ontario, Canada - Jack Pine, Ontario site 1_JW_Ref_O2 (SPAdes) (version 2) | ecosystem: Environmental > Terrestrial > Soil > Boreal... | reverse complement strand
CTCGATTGTCGGGCGGACGAAACGCTCGATGATGTCCGGGCCGCCCTGGTAGAGCACCACCGGCGGGCTCTGGCCGAACGATCCGGCCCCCGCGTGCGGAAAGCAGAACCGGTGCTTGCAGGCGTCCTCGAGTACGACGACGAGTTCGAAGGCCGACAGGCCAGCGCCGCCGTATTCGGCCGGCGCGTCCAGGCACCACAGGCCTAGGGACCTGGCCCGCTGGCGCAGGCCCGTGAGCACCTCTGCCGGGATGGCGGTGGCTTCCGGCCCGAGCGCGTCTTCCGCGGGCCGCAGCTGCTCACCGACGAACTGCCGTACTAGATCGCGCAGGGCACCCAGCTCATCGGGGAGCCCGAATCCGGAGAACGTCATGGAGTGTTCTCCCGCGCACTGGACACAGTCGTCACGTCAGGACCTCCCTAAGCCGGACACGACCCGGCCCGGGCGGCGGCAGCCCGGTAAATTAATTAGATTATTGAACCTGATGATCTGTCAAGGGAGGCGGGCTCAGCCCATCAGGTCGTAGACGGTGAGGGTGGATGATCCTTCGAGGATGTACTCGTCGGCCGCGAGCAGGTGTTTGCGCCACAGGCCCTCGGCCTCGGCCGCGTTCCGCTCCTCGATCAGCGTGATCAGCCGCTCGTGGGCGCGGAAACCCTTGCGCAGGGCCCGCTCGCCCGCTGGGGTGCCGGCGTCTTCGCGCGCATGGGACAGGTTCATGACGTCGACGATGTGGCGCAGCATGCCGGAGAGCACGATCAGCGTCTGGTTTCCCGTCATCTCCACCAGGAGCTGATGGAACCGGCTCTGCTCGGCCATCTGCTTGACCGGGTTGTCGTGGAGCTGGCGTGAGGTCTCCAGCGCCTGGCGCAGCGTGGCGAGCTGCTTTTGGGTCCGGGAGCGCGCGACCTGAGCGACGCAGGCCGGCTCGATGACGCCGCGCGCTTCATAGACGTCCCGCATCGTCGCGCCGCGGTGCTCGAGCACCAGGGCGGCGTAGCGGGCGGCGACGTCCCCGTTCGGGACGTGGACCACGGCACCGCCGTGCGCGCCGCGCCGGACGCTGATCAGGGATTCCGATTCCAGAACCCGGAAGGCCTCCCGCAGCGTGGGCCGGGACACGCCGAACTGCTGCATTAGCTCCGACTCGGACGGGAGCGCGTCGCCCTCCGCGAGATCTCCCCTCACGATCTGCCGGCGCAGGCTGCTGGCGACCAGCTCACCCATCTTGGGCACCCGCACCTGGGAGCCGACCATCTGGTGCTCCCCGTCCCGCAAAGCCTCAGTCATGAACGTGCCTGCCTTATAGCCGGATAAGTGTCAGCGTAGTGAATCACGTCAGATCATCTACCTAGGTATCTTACCCAGGATTCCTAGCCGGAAAGAGCGCGCATTTCACCACCGAGCCGCGAAATTATGAGCGTTGCTCTTCTCACGCTTTGACCTGGGCGTATACCGGTATCGCGCGACGTGCTTGGTGAAGCCGCGAATTTCGTGCATCGTTTAAGCGAGCCATAGATCTCCGACCGGATCACGCGATCAAGATCAGCATCATCGACATCTTCGATCGGCTTGTCTTCGGTGCAGACGGCGTTGCTCTCCAGCGCCCAGGCCGGGCCCGGCGTCGCCGCGATCTCGGCCACCGCGGCCGGCGCCGGCGCTAGCCAGCGCGAGACCGATTCCGGCCTCGCTTCCCTGCGTGCTCCATCGGCCGGTCGTCCTGGCGTCTTGCGTCATCAATATAAGTATCTTAGTATAATTATCTTACTAAAGGACACCTCCTGACTGCCGAGACGGGAGGAGCCGCGCTGTCGACTGCCGAGGAGCGTGCCGATCCGTGATCCATGCTCAGCTCCCCGATGGGGTGCTTCAGGAGATGCCCGAGCAGATCCGTGCCGTGCTGGCCGAGGCTCGGGAGGTCGAGTTCGCGACGATCTCAGCCCGCGGCGTTCCGGTCACCAACCCGCTGTTCCACTACTACGGGCCGGCCGGGACCACTATCGATGTGGCGACTGGTGTGGCCTACCCGGCCAAGGCCGACCGGGCCCGGCGCAACCCGAGGGTCGGCCTGCTGTTCGCGCCCGGCATAGCGGCGCAGGACCCGGTGGTGAAGGGTTCGCTGCCCGGCCAGGTCAGTATGGAGGGAACCGCGGCCGCGCCGCCAGGCGACGAGCCGGTCGCGGTCATTTGCGCCACCGCCTCGGTGCGGGACTCCGACATTCAGGCCAACACCGATAGGTACGTGCGCGACTTCCTTCGCGATCACCCGCTGCGCGTGCCGTGGGAACAGGACCGCGAGCGAGTCTGGTACTACGCGCGGATCTATATCGAGTGCACGCCGTGGCGGGTTCACTTCTGGCCGGCGGGCGCCTCGGGCGGGGCGGCACCGGTCGTGTGGGAGGCGCCGCCGCGGTGGCGGGCTCGTCCGTCAGATCCGGCCCCGGCCAGCCGTGGCGCGCGTCGAGAGGAATGGCCCGCGTTCCCGTGGCGGGACAGTGCCAAGGCCGTGCTGGCGGAGATTCCCGTTCCCACGCTCACCGTCGTCGACGATGACGGGTACCCGCTGCCCTTCCCCACCCGGGGGGCGCGGATCACGGACGAAGGATTCGAGCTCAGCCTGCCGGGCAGCCTGCCCTGGTCGCCTGCCGGGCCTGCGTGCCTGACCTTCGCGGTCGGTGCGACCTTCCTCGGGACGGTGCGGCATTCTCCGGCCCGGGCGATCTTCACGGTAGACCGCCTGGTCGGAAACCTTCCGCTGTCCGGCAACAAATTGCTACCCGGCACGTCGGCAGAGGCCAAGAAGATCCTGCTCGCCCGCCTGGAAGAGCAGCTGGAGTTGCGCAGCCAGCCGATACCCGAGGTCCGCCTGCTTGCCGACGAGGCGCCCCGCCACGGACGGTCCCGGACGTGAGCCGCAGCCACGGGCCGCGCCGACGCGGTCCGGCCCGCCGCGCCCTGCTGCGGCTAGGACACGATCTGGAGCACAGGCTGATCCCGCCGATGCGTTGGGTCATGACGCCCAAGCGGCTCCGCCGGATCCGCGACCTGCCCGGACCGAGCCTGATCCTTCCGCTCAAGGCGCCTCCGCCGTGGGCCGCACCGTCAGCCGGCCCGCCACCAGAGCTGGCTACCGTGCCCGGCATCCGCCGCGATGACGACGCCGAGACCAAGGCCTTCGCCGAGCGTCCGCTGCACGACTGGTTCAGGACGCACGCCGAGGCGGTGCGCTGGATGGCGCCGCACTACTGGCGGTCGTTCCTGCCCGTTTCGCGTCGCCTGCTCCGGGCCCGGCGTGCCATCCACCACACCGAGAGGCACAATCCACCGCCCCCTGCGTCACGCCCGGTGGGCACCGATCCGGAGCAGCTCACGCTCCGGCTCAAGGAGGAGGCCCGGCGGCTCAGGATCAGCGCGATCGGGGTCGCGCCGTATGATCCGCGGTTCACATTCGCCGAGTACGCGGGCCGTAATGCCGGCGACCGCATGATCGTCTGCGTGCTTGAGCAGCCATGGGCGGCGACCCAGGAACTCCCGTACGCCGGCACTGAGAAGGCGGCGCTGCGGACCTACGCCAGCCTGCTCGAGCGGATGGTGGGGCTGGCCAGCTGGCTGCAAGAGCAGGGATTCCAGGCCCGCGCCGAGGACTACGAGGGCGAGTCGCTCTACATCCACTACGGCGTGCAGGCCGGCCTGGGCCAGCTCGGGCTGAACGGGCAGCTGCTCACGCCACAGGCAGGCTCCCGGTGCCGGCTGGCTGGCATCACGACCGACGCGCCTCTCGTTTTCGATTCGCCGAAGGACTACGGAATCGAGGGCATCTGCGACCGGTGCCAGGTCTGTGTGCGGCGCTGTCCCGTCGGCGCGATTCCGGCCGTGCGGCGGGAATACCGGGGGGTGACCAAGGCCAAGCTCAACACCAAGCGCTGCTTCCCCATCGTCACTCAGGTGGCCGGGTGCGCGATCTGCATGAAGGTCTGCCCGGTGCAGAAATTCGGCCTGGACGCGGTGCTCGCGGAGTACCGGGCCAGCGGACAGATCCTGGGTAAGGGTACCGACGAGCTCGAAGGCTACGACTGGCCCCTCGACGGCAGGCACTACCCCCCCGGGCAGCGTCCGCGCATCGCCGAGGAGCTGCTCGCCCCGCCGGGGCTGACGTTCGACCCGGCGCGCCTCGCGCCCCCCTGATGTCCGTGCGGTCGGCCGCCTCTGGCCGGCCCCGCAGGGGCGCGGCGCCGGCCGGTCTCCTGCTAGCCGCCTCGCTCCACCTGGCCTTGCTCCACGCCCGACCTGTGACGAATAAGTCAGTCTTGATTAAACAGTTAGATGATTACTATAATCTAACGAAGAAGCCGATTTAGGCTGGAGCAGGTCCGCGTCCGACAAGCGCCGGACTCGGCGTTCACCACCCGAAGACAACAAGGAGACGCGATGCGCGGTAGGTTGACTGCGATCGCCGGAGTCTGCTCCGCGATCGTGATGTCGGTGGCGGCATGCAGCTCGAGTGGATCGTCGGCAGACGATCCAGTCAGCTCTTCGCCCGGCTCGCCCAGCGGGGGAACGTACAATGTCTTCGCCGTCGAGGCTCTGAGCGGCCCGGCGGCCGCCTATGGCCAGGCCGCGGGTGACGCGGTGAAAGCCGCGGTCGACGTGATCAACAACTCCGGTGGTGTGCTGGGTCACAAGGTCGTCTTGACGATGAAGGACGACGCCGGCAACCCGACCACGGCTGTGACGCTGCTGGAGGCCGAGCTGTCCGGCCCCACGAAGCCCGATCTCGTGGTGCCAGGCCTGTTCAGCACCGAAACCGTTCCGCTCGTTCCGATTACGACCAGGGCCGGAATCCTCACCGTGGCGCCGGGAGATGCAGAATCACTCGACGATCCCGCAAAGTACCCCTTGCACTTCAGCTGCACGCCGCTTGGCTCGTCGACCGCCACTGCACTTATCGCGGAGATGAAGTCCAAGGGGTATACCAAGATCGGGATCGCCGTGACCGATGACGAGGCCTCGGTCTCTACCGAGTCTTACCTCGAGGCTGACGCCAGGGCAGCGGGCATGACTTATAGGGCCGTGCAGCTTAGCCTGACCGCCGTCGACGCGACCTCGCAGGTAGAGCAGCTCATGGCGGCCAAGCCGCAGGTGGTGATCTTCGTGATGGACGGCGCCTCGAACGGCGTGCTGCTGCGCTCCCGGGCCACGCTCGGATGGACCGTGCCGTTTTACACCAATACTGCGGGAACCTCGTTCAACGTCGCGGCGCAGGTGCCTCCCGCGTACTGGAAGAACGTCTACCTGCAGGCCCAGAGCTTCCTGGTCTCCGGCAGCCCCGGAACTCAGACACCGCAGTTCAAGACCTTCTCAGCCGCGCTGTCGAAGTATGTCCCGCAGGTGACCCAGGGCATGGCGCTCTACGTGAACCCCTACGACCCGGTGCTGGTCTGGGCCGCCGCCGCGAACAAGGCGAAGTCCGTGGACCCGCACAAGGTCGCGGCCGCGATCGAGACGCTGACCGCCTCCTCGCAGGTCCCGAACTTCGTCGCCCAGGGCACGCTGTATGGCGGCGACGCGCACTTCCCGAACTTCTCCCCCTCCGACTTCGTCTACGTACCGGTCGGCCCGACCGTCGACGGGCTGGTAAAGCCAGCGAGCTGACCAAGGGTCCGGGGAGCTGATACCGAAGAGCCACGCCTAGGGAACGAGATGAGTTGAAAGCACACGGGAAGCTGGCCTATCTGGCCCAGCGGAATCCGGCGCTGAGCCGGGAGCAGTTCATCAGGCGCTGGCGACAGCACGGTGCCCTCGCCATGAGCCTCGCCCGATGGGATTCCGTCGGACGCTACGCCCAGTGCGATTGCCTGCCTGTTCCGGCTGGGCTGAGCCATGCGTCGCAGGAGTACGACGGCATCGGCATCGTCTGGTTCACGGACGCAAACCCCGGCTCCCGCGCCGACCGTGAGCGGATGCGGGCCGATGAGCGTGAAACGTTTTCGACGTATGTAGACGAGATCGCACTGATGCTGACCGAACGGGCCGGCCGGGACGGTCACGGCCCGGTCAAGGCCAATCATTTCCTAGCGCGCCACGGTGATCTCACCCGGGACGAGTTCACGGCGCGGTGGCTCGAGCACGATATCGATCGCGGACCGCGCGCCCGCCTGGTCACGCGATACACGAGAAACGAAGTAATCGGTGGCAGGCCCGGTGGCCATCTGGAGTTCGACGGCTACGACGAGTACTGGTTCGAGTCGAGTGCGGCGCTGTCGGAATACTTCTCGGGGAGTAGCCCGGATTCCCGCGGTCGACCCTGGATCGACGACGAGCGGTCGGTGCTCGTAGTAACGAACGAACTGGTTCTCTACGACTTCCTTTAGGCCGTCTGGATGGGGATGAAGCTTGCCCTGAGCCGCGAGGAAGAGTCCTTCGCGGACGAAGCACGCACCTGGCTCAACGAGCACCTGGTGGGCGAGTTCGCGCGATGCCGCGGCGTGGGAGGGCCCGCCGACGACGACGCGTGGGACATCCGCATCGCCTGGGAGCGGGAGCTGGCGGCCGGCGGATGGCTCGGCATCAGCTGGCCGGCCGAATACGGCGGGCGGGGCGGCACGCTCCGCCAGGAGATCATCTTCGCGCTCGAGGCCGCCCGGCTGAACCCGCCGTACCGGGCTTCGGTACAAGGCCTGGAGCTGCTCGGCCCGATGCTGCTCGCCTTCGGCTCGGCGGCGCAGAAGCGCCGTTTCCTGCCCGGGATCCTGTCCGTCGAGGAGTCCTGGGCCCAGGGGTTCAGCGAACCGGGAGCCGGCTCCGACCTCGCCGCGGTGCGTACCCGGGCCCGCCTGGACGACGGCCAGTGGATCCTGGACGGCCAGAAGATCTGGACCAGCATCGGAGCGCGGGCCGACTGGCTCTACGTCCTGGCCAGGTCCGACCCCGCCGGCGAACGGCACCGCGGGCTCTCGATGCTGCTCGTCCCTGTGGCCCAGGACGGCGTGACCATCCGGCCGATCCGGAACCTGTGCGGCACCGGCGAGTTCTGCGAGACGTTCCTCGAGGCGGCCCGGACCGACGCCGATCTGGTGGTGGGCGCGCCCGGCGACGGCTGGCGGGTCACCCTGGGAGCGCTCGGGACCGAGCGTGGCCTGGGCCTGGCCGCCCACCAGATGCGCCTCGTCCACCAGGTGGAACGGCTGGCGCGGGACCTGGGTGGGCGGCCGGCGGCCGAGCCGGTCCTCCGGCGGCAGCTCGCCGACGCTTGGGCCACCGCCAAGGTCGCGCGCTGGCAGGCGCTGCGGCTGCTGGAGCAGGCCATCGCCGGGGGACCGGAAAGCCACCTCCCGTCAACCGCCAAGGTGTTCGCCTCTCGTTTTCAGTTGCGCCTTTCGGCTCTGACCCTCGACGGCCTCGGTGCCGCCGGGCAGCTCGTCGGGCCCGGTTACCAGCTCGACGAGGCGCAGCGGGCCGCGCTGGCCGCGTTGGCCGACTCGATCTACGGCGGGACCACGCAGATCCAGCTGAACATATTGGCCGAACGAGCCCTCGGCCTGCCCCGGTAAGGCACGGGCTCCGGTAAGGCTTCGCGCTCGGTGCGGACCAGCGGCAGGCCGAACCGCTCCGTACCCTCCGGTCAGTAGGTGCGAAGGCCCATCGCGCGGGCAATGGCGTTGAGCTGGATCTCGCTGGTGCCGCCGGAGATGGTGGCGACGATCGACTCCCGCCAGCGGAAGCTCATCACGCTTTCGGTAGAGAAGCCGTGCCCGGCCAGGACCTGCATGCCGAGACGGGCAGCGGCGACATAGGTTTCCGAGCCCTTGAGCTTGGCCATGGCGGCTTCACGGCCGGCCGGCTGGCGACGGGAGACGAGCCAGGCGGCGCGGTAGGCCAGCATCCGGGCCGCGTCGATCTCGGTTTGCAGGGCGGCCATCCTGTGGGCCAGGGCCTGGAACGTGCCGATGGGGCGGCCGAACTGCATCCGCTGCTTGGAGTAGGCGAGCATCTCATCCAGGGTGGCTTGGGCGACGCCGACATAGGCGCCGCTCATCAGCGCGCGCTCGAGCTCGAGGTTGGACATCATGACCTGCCAGCCGTCGTTCAGCGGGCCGACGATCTCGCCGGCCGGGACCGCGACGTCAGTGAGGTAGATCTCGTAGGTGCCCAGCACGTGCCGGGCCAGGGTGGGGATGCGCCGCAGCTCGACGCCGGGCAGGCCGGGATCGACTAGCAGCAGGCTGATGCCCTTGTGCTTGGGTTCGCTGTCGCCGGTGCGCACGTACATGGCAACGTGGGTGCCGGGTACGCCCGCGCCGGTGCACCACATCTTCTGGCCGTTGACGATGAACCGGTCGCCGCCCAGGACGCCGCGGGTGCGCAGCGCGGCGGTGTCGGAGCCACTGTCAGGCTCGCTCATCGCGACGGCGTAGCGGAGCTGACCGGTGTACATCCTCTCGCGGAGGGTGTCCCGCTGCTGCTGGGTGCCCCACCGGTGGATGGTCAGGCCAACGACCACGCCGCCGATGTAGCACATCGCGACATCCAGGCTGGCGCGGCCCAGCTCCTCGGCCAGCACGGTGAGCTCGATCGCGCCCCCGTCCCCGCCGCCATCCGCCGCCGGGAACGGCAGAGCCAGCCATCCCATGTCGGCCACGCCCTTGAACAGCTCCTCGGGGACGGTATCGGCCTCGTCCCACTCCTTGGCGCGCTCAGGCGGGCAGACATCCGCGACGAATGTCCGGGCCACCTCCGTCAGCAGCCGTTGCTCGTCCGATAGGCCGAAGTCCACGGCTGACCTCCCGCTTGGCGACCACTTGTGACGGTCAGGTCTGGGCTCGCGGGCACCGCCGACCGTGAGCGATCGTTTGTTAATATCAGAGTAATTATATAACTAGGTTAGCTGGATAGAGCAAGTAGTCTTGAAGGGCCCGCCTGGCCTGACCGACGGCTGCGCATCGTGTCCCGCGTCGAACGAGCGTGGCCGGCGCAGCATCCAGTGCTCCGGACCAGCCTCGCCCCGCCCCAGAGCCCGACAGTGCCCGCCTTTGGCCGATCGCTCGGCGGGGGACCTGATTGATCGGTCTTGCTTCTCTCGTAGTAAGTGGTAGATAATTTAACTTAGATGTTCTTTTAACTCAGCCTCAAGGCCGGAGGGAGCCGTGGGACCGCTCGATGGTGTCCGCGTTATCGAGATGGCCGGGATGGGACCCGGGCCTTTCGCGGCGATGCTGCTGGCGGACCTCGGCGCCGATGTCGTCCGGGTCGACCGGTGGTCGAGTTCGGGCGCCCTGCCGGACACTGAGCGCAGAGTCCGCGGCACCGATCCAACCCGGTATGTGCTCCACCGGGGTCGGCGCTCGCTCGGGGTTGACCTCAAGGCGACGGGCGCCACCGAACTGCTACTGGACATGGTCGCACAGGCGGACGCCCTCATCGAGGGATACCGCCCCGGGGTGATGGAACGCCTGGGCCTCGGGCCGGAGGCCTGCCTGGCCCGCAACCCGCGGCTGGTCTACGGGCGAATGACTGGCTGGGGCCAGGATGGCCCGCTGGCGGCGACCGCCGGCCACGACATCAACTACATCGCCCTGTCCGGTGCGCTGTACCAGGTGGCCAGGGAGGGCGAGCGCCCGCTGCCGCCGGTGAACTTCGTCGGCGACATGGGCGGCGGCGGGCTGATGCTGGCGTACGGCATGGTCTGCGGGTTGCTCGCCGTCGCACGTGGCGGGCGCGGCCAGGTCGTAGACGCGGCCATCACCGACGGCTCGGCGCTGCTGACCGCGATGCTCTACGGCTTGGCAGCCCAGGGCCGCTGGTCAGCAACGCCGGGCACTAACTTCGCGGATACCGGCGCGCCGTATTACGAGGTCTACGAGACGGCAGACGGCAGGCACGTGGCCGTGGGCGCCATCGAGCCGCGGTTCTACGCCACGCTGATCGGCAAGCTCGGCCTCGAGCCGGAGGACGAGGCGACGCAGAACGACCGGCGCCGCTGGCCCGAGACCAAGCGCCGGTTCGCGGAGATCTTCCGGACCCGGACCCGGGACGAATGGGCCGCTTGCTTCGCGGACACCGATGCGTGCGTGACACCGGTGCTGAGCATGGAGGAGGCGCCGCACCATCCGCATAACGTCGCCCGCTCGACCTTCGTCCAGGTCGACGGCGTGGTCCAGCCGGCCCCGGCCCCCCGGTTCGAAGCGACGGCCGCCCGGATCGGCGGCCCGCCGCCGCTGCCGGGGGCCGACACGGTGCCGGTGTTGCGGGACTACGGGGTCAGCCCGGCCGGGATGGAGCTGCTCCGGTCGCAGCAGGTCATCGGCTGACTGTTCCGCGTTCAGATGTCTGAATCCCAGCTGACTAGGAGGAGTTCCATGACCGAGACGACGCAGCCGCCGCTGCTCAGCACGGGGCGTACCTGGCAGGAGATGCCCGTCGGCCTGGCGTTCCGCACACCAGGCCGAACGATGACCGAGACCGACCTGGTCAACTTCCTCGGGCTGTCCCTGTACACCGAGCCGCTGTTCCTGGAGGCCAACCATGCGGCTGAGGGCGGCTACAGTGGCCGCCTCATACCAGGCGGGCTTACCTTCATCGTGGCTGAGGGGCTGGTCCAGCAGACCAACGTCCTGCATGGCACTGGGCTGGCGTTCATGCACTCCGACCTGGACATCCGCAAGCCGGTCTACGTCGGCGACACGATCTACGTCGAGGTCGAGGTCACCGGATCGCGAGCGTCGAGTCGGCCCGGCCGGGGCGTGGTCACGGCGCGGAACCTGGTCCGGAATCAGCACGGCGACGTAGTGATGGAGTACAACCCGGTGCGGATGATCCGCGGCGACGACTTCGGCTGAGATCGGGCCCGGCTCAGGTGACCGGGCCTAAGTCCCCTGCCGCCGCAGCCTCTGGCGTAGGACAGATCCTCGCGCGTGCGAAGGCCGTCCGTGTGCTGTGACGGATCGGGCCGCGCCATGCCCCGTCCAGCGCGCGCCGCCGGCTCGACCTTCTCCCCATGTCCGCAGCAGCCCGCGGTGGGCAATCCGCCATTCGCCCTACCGCTTCTCGAACCGGTCGATGTAGCGTCCCGCGAACCAGAACAGGCCGCCGCCGAGTTCCGGCCGGATCACGTGACTCGCGGTCATACAGCTTTCGGTGAACGCGACGTCGCCTCGTATGTCGATGCTGATATTGCTCAACACGTGCATGGTGGCCTGGTACGCGCGCGGCATCCGCTCGTCAGGTAGGCGACGAAGCCCTTTGCATCCCTGGAGTAGGTACTATGCTCGTCCGCCGCGTCCGGATGGCAGACCGACGGCAGTTCCTGCATGTCGTGGCGGTCGACGACGTGGCGGTACCGGTGCAGCACTCGGGTGATTTCCCGCTCCGCAGCCAGAACGGCTAGGACTTCAGCCAGGGCCTTGAGGGGTTCGCTGTTCATCAGAATCGCGGCCTGGAGGCCCTGGTCTTCAGGCCGAGGAGGAAACGCCGCGTCACCTCTCCGGAAATGTCGGCTGTGTCCGATATTGTGTTCGCATGTCCCGGTACCGGCTCCTCCCCACGCCCGCTCAGGAAGCGGTGCTGCGGGACCACTGCGGCCACGCTCGGTACGTGTGGAACCTGGCCGTCGAGCAGCACTCCCACTGGCACCCGGGCCGGAAGAGCGCGCCGGGCTACCTGGAACAGTGCCGGCAGCTCACCCAGGCCCGGGCGGACAACCCGTGGCTGGCCGCCGGCTCCCACACGGTGCAGCAGCAGGCCCTGCGCGACTTCGCCCGGGCGATGGCCGCCTTCTACGACCCGGGCAATCCGGCCAGGCAGCCGTCGTGGCGCAAGGCCGGGCGGGATGAGGGGTTCCGGATCGTGGGGCGCGGCGGGCGGCAGTGGGATGTGCGCCGCGTGTCTCGCCACGTCGGCCAGGTCTGGGTGCCGAAGGCTGGGTGGGTGCGGTTCCGCTGGTCCCGTGCGGTGCCACCGGGCGTGACGTCCTACCGGGTGACGATGGATCGCGCGGGTCGGTGGCATGTTGCGTTTGCGGTGATCCCCGCGCCGGTTCCCGCGCCGAGTAACGGCGAGGTGGTGGGCATTGACCGGGGGGTGGCGGTCGCCGCGGCCCTGTCCTCAGGCGAGTTGCTGCATGTCCCCGCCTTGACCGGGCGGGAGCGGACCAGGCTGCGGCGCATGCAGCGCGCGCTGGCCCGCGCGAAGCGGGGCTCGAACCGCCGCGGCCAGGTCAAGCACGCGATGGCCCGGCTGCGGGCCCGCGAGACCGACCGGCGCAAGGACTGGGCCGAGAAGGTGTCCACGGACATCGCGCGACGGTTCGACGTGATCCGTGTCGAGGACCTGCAGATCGGCAACATGACCCGGTCCGCGAAAGGCACGCGGGGTGATCCCGGCCGGAACGTCCGGCAGAAAGCTGGGCTGAACCGGGGCATCCTGGGGTCCGGGTGGGGGCTGCTGGTGCGCCGGCTGGCGGACAAGGCGCCGGGCCGGGTGGAGAAGATCAAGCCGCAGTACACGAGCCAGCGGTGCTCGGCGTGCGGGCAGGTGGACCGGGACTCGCGTGAGAGCCAAGCCGTGTTCCGGTGCACTGCCTGCGGTTTCGCCTGCAATGCTGATGTGAACGCGGCTGTCAACATCGCGGCGGGGCACGCCGTGACTGCGCGGGGAGGCGACGGGGTTACCCGGCCGGTGAACCGCGAACCTCAACTGCTGCTCCAATCGGAGTAGTAGCTGGAATCCCCTGCCTTAGGCGGGGGAGGATGTCAACTCCTCGAACAGGACCGCGATGGTGCGGTCATAGGCCATCGCGGGGCTGACGGTGAGCCCGGACGACGCCTCCGTCAGCGCCTTGGCCGCGACCGCGAGGTCCGGTCCTTCCACCTCGTAGGTGGCCACGTACCGGTTAGGGAACCGGCTGCTTACCGATTCAAAGCCGCCCTGGCTCGGCAGTTGCACCTCGCTCATCCGGAAGCGCCGGGCCGAGGTAAAGCCCGAAAGGGCGAGCACCTCAGGCAGGTGGATGCGGTCGTACCAGTCGTTATATGCGGCGTCGTCAGCTTCGCTGACGGGCTCGCTCAGGACCAGCAGGATCCCGTGTGCCATAGTCCGCTCCGTTTGTTCGGCGTGCCGCAGGGACGCCGTCGCTGGCCCGCGCACGCTTGTTTAGTAACGTTTAATCATTTAACTAGTAAGCGGATAGCTGGCGCTAGTCCGCCGACGAAATCGGCTGCGATTGGCCGGAGTCACCGTTCTCAACCCGGGCGACTCCCGTCCGTTCACCCGAGACGCTCACCGTCAGCATTCCCTCCGCCAGGAGCTTCCCGCTGGTGCTGGTGACGGTGACCCGGGCGAAGCTCAGGCTCCGCCCGCGGCGAGTGCAGATCCCCTCGGCGAACAGATCCTCGCCAGGCGCCACGGACATGTACTGCACGTTCATCGAGACGGTGGTGAGCCGGCTGCCCCGGTTGAAGTCGTGGCCCGAGATGACCGCGCCGGTACCGGTGGTGTCGATGAGCGTGGCCACGACTCCGCCGTGGAATATGCCGCTGTGGGCGGACAACCGGTCGGCGAAGGGCACCCGGGCGCGGACCAGGCCGGGCTCCCAGTCGAGGATCTCGATGCCGATCAGCTGGTTGAAGGCGATACGGCTCTTCCAGTGTGCGCGGAACCACTCTTGCCTGGCTTCCAGCGCCTGCGGCGTCAGCGTCATCGACGGCTCCTTATACAGCTAAAAGATTAAAACCATATAGCCGAACGGG